>FTFB01009665.1_pt1 | contig 10011 bp, 8 predicted proteins | sample 1658331 | NCBI WGS metagenome assembly FTFB01 (sample SAMEA3914816, study PRJEB12502) | metagenome | biome: forest; material: soil | place: USA | collected 2011-09-16 | depth 0.3 m | reverse complement strand
GCTCCTGCTGCTCATCGGTCCACGGTTGACGACTCAGGCCGAGCCGCAGCGAACGCTCGGCCGCATCGTCGGCGTCCGACACTGAATCCGCAGGATTGACAGGATATCCGTTCACGGCACTCGCTCCTGGTTCCAGCCTTGCTTGAACGCTTCACGCGCGCGAGCGAGTAACGATTGGGCGGCAATGGTCGTGAGCCCCAGCATGCGCGCGATCTCCTGGACGGAAAATCCATCGCCGTACTTCCATTCCAGCGCACGCGCATAGCGCTCGGGCAGGCCGTTGAGCGTCATGGCGACGGCGCCGCGATGTTCGGCGACGTCCGCTTCATGCGCCGGCTCGTATTCCGAAGGCGCGCGCAACTCGAGCACTATGTCACGCACGGAGGTCACGTCATCGAGGCTGTCGTGCGCCGGCTGGCGGGCCGCCTTCCGGTGCAGGCTTGCGAGCTCGTTGCGACAGATTTCACACAACCAGGTGAAGAGCGCCGCTTCGCCGCGGAAGCTGCCCAGATGGCGGATCGCCTTGATCAGGCTGTTCTGCACGATATCTTCCACGCCAGCCGCGGGCAGGTTCGAGCGCCGGCTGGCGAAAGCCGCCAGGCGCTCGGCATAGGCGGAAAAGAAGGCGTCGAACGCACGTTGCTCGCCCGCCAGCATGCGATCCACAAGTTCCCGGTCGTCTGCGTACACGCTCTGATCTACCCGTTTCTACGGCTACCGTGCGTGAGACGTCGCAATGCGCGCTTTCAATCGAACGGTTGATAGTGCCGCCAGGGGCGTCCAACCGACCGACGCGTATAGCGCGCCGCGACCCCGGAGAACCTCGGATGAAAATCAGATTACTCATTGTTACCGCAGCCCTCGCCTCCACCCTCCTGGCCACAGGCATTGGCGCCGCTGAAAACCCCGCCAAAGCCGCGATCCAGCGCGCCGCGGCCGAGAAGATCGCGCTTGCGCAGGTGCCGGGCGGTCATATCAAGGAGGGCGAACTGGAGCAGGAGCACGGCCGTCTCGTCTGGTCATTCGATATAGCCCAGCCGAAGTCGCAAGACATCGTCGAAGTGCAGGTGGATGCAGCCAACGGAAAGGTCGTCTCACGGGAAATCGAGACGCCTGCCGACCAGGCGAAAGAGGCCGCCAAAGATCGCGCTGACGCCGCAAAGTCCCATTAGACGGGAAATGGCCGAAAACCAATCGGTCGCAAAAGCACTAATTTCACAGGCTCGCGCGAACCGATCGCCTGTCACCGCGGCGTCATCTGGCGCTCTTAACGTCGCGCTCTTTCGTTCACCATGGAGAGAGCGCCATGTCCACGCGATTCAGTGTTGCGGTGAGTCCACTCGTGCTCGCGGCCGTTGCCGTGGCGATGAGCCCCGGTGCAGCGCGCGCCGAAAGTCCCTCTTTCGATTCACATGAAAGCGGGCGCGGACAGGTTCGTCACGTTCTGCTGGTGAGCGTCGATGGCCTGCACGCCATCGATCTTGCGAACTGCGAGAAGGCGGGCACCTGTCCACAGCTTGCCAAGCTGGCGCAACACGGAATCACCTATGCGAACGCGTCTGCCACGATGCCCTCGGACTCTTTCCCCGGACTGCTCGCAATGGTCACCGGTGGAACGTCGAAGTCCACGGGCGTGTATTACGACGATGCGTACGATCGCTCGCTCTTCGCGCCCGGCTCCAATTGCACCGACGGCCCGGGAACCGAAACGGCGCTCGCGGAGAACCTCGACAAGGACCTGAACTTCCTGAACGGGGGCGTGCCATCGAGCTTCACCACCAACAGTGCCTATGCAATAGATCCGGCGCTGCTCCCCGCGGCGCTGGTCAATGGACAATGCCGCCCGGTGTGGCCGCACAGCTTCGTGCGCGTGAACACGGTGTTCGGCGTGCTCCACCGGCATGGAATGCGCACGGCCTGGAGCGACAAGCATCCCTCGTATGACCTGATCAATGGCGCCGGCGGACCGACTGACGGACCCGGCACCAACGTCGACGATTTCTTCGCGCCGGAGATCAATTCGCCCGTGAGCGCCGCCAATGTCGCGCTCGTGACCGGCACTCCGCCGCCGGGCCTCGTGAATCCCGCGATCGATTTCACCGGCTCGATCCAGGCCGTGCAGTTCTACGATGGCATCAAGGTCGCCACGACGCTCAACCAGATCCGCGGCTTCGACCATACCGGCACGAAGCACGTTGGGGTGCCCGCCCTGTTCGGCATGAACTTCCAGGCGGTCAGTGTCGGGCAGAAGCTTCCCGGCAACGGCTACGTCGATTCGCGCGCTACGCCCAGCACGGGTCTCGCGAGCTCGATTCGATTCATCGACCAGTCGATCGGCCAGTTCGTCAAGGCGCTCGAAGACAACGGCCTTGCCCGCTCCACCCTGGTCATCGTGAGCGCCAAGCACGGCCAGGCACCGATCGAGCCGACGCGCTTCACGCGTATCCCCGACAACTCCGTGCTCACGCCGGCGTTGAACGCGTTCAGCGGCAGCGACGCATTCCACATCGCAGACGACGCTGTCGTGGCATGGCTCAAGCCCGCGCAGCAAGCCGACACGAATGCGGTCATCGACAGCCTCATTCAGCAGCAGCAGGCCGGCACGAATCTGGGCATCGGAAAATTTTATTCGGGCGCTGAGCTCGCCCTGCGCTTCGCCAATCCGCAGACGGACCCGCGCGTGCCCGACTTCATCCTCTCGCCCAACTCAGGCGTCGTCTACGCGAACAAGCCAAGCAAGATCGCCGAACACGGCGGCTTCAGCGAAGACGACACCCATGTCGCGTTGCTGGTCTCAGGCCCCGGGCTTGCCGCCGAAACCGTCAGCACTGCGGTCCAGACCACGCAGATTGCGCCGACGATCCTTGAGTCGCTGGGTCTCGAAGCGCAGGAACTGGAGGCGGTGAGACTCGAGGAAACGCGAGCGCTTCCGGACGTCGTAGCCCGCTAACCAGGCGGGCTCGACGCGCGTGACCGCAAAGGCATGCGCAAACCTGCTGCGGCGTGAATGGAAGTCTATTCACGCCGCAGCAGGGCGGTGCCGGCCATGCGTCGAAACTCTTCGCGGCGTGAGGGCGATGAAAGCCAGAGCAGCACCCGGCCAAACCACGGCAACGGCCGCAGGCGGTGCAGGCGTCGCCCTTCCTCCGCCGCCGCGCGGAACGTTTCTTCGTGCCAGCCGAACGGCTCGAAGAATGCCGTGCTCTCGGCCGGCGCAAACTGGAATCGGAGGGTGCCCGGCGCAAAGACCGGCTGCCAGACCGCTGCCAGCACTTCCAGGGCCCTGGGTCCGCTCAGGTCGGTGAGCCACCAGCGAAACGTGCGGCGCCGATGCAGGGACTTGGCGAGTTTCGCGACTCGCGCGGGACTCAGGTAAACCAGCAGCCCCTCTGTGACCACGAGGGCGCAGCGCCGCTCGCTGTCGAGGCGCGCAAAAATCGCATCGCACGCCCTTTCATCGGCGAGATCGGCCGGCATGGCGCGGTACTCGCATTGCAATTGCTCCCCGCTCAACATCGACTGCTTGTATTCCAGGACTGCCGGAAGGTCCACATCGACCCATGTCAAGGCGCGAGGAAGCGGCAGCCGCCACGGCCGGGTGTCCAGGCCAGCGCCAAGGTTCACCACGAGATCGACGCCATGGCGCGACACACGTTCGAGCACGAGCTCGTCGAACACTGCCGTGCGCACGGCCATGACACGCTCGATCAGCCCGGCTTGCCCCAGCTCCGTCGCAATGGCCTCGCCGACGGCACCCGCCAGCCGACGCGCGAAGGGATCCTTGAAAAGTGCGTCCGCACGCTCCGTTTCGAGCGCACGGAAATACGCCACCCACGAGGCCGTGTCCGATATTTTTTCGATCGCCATGCCGATTCCCGCGCCCACCACAACCTCCTTAGAGGCGCGTGAGACAAAAACCAATCCGTCCTCAGGCCCGCTGGCGCTCCACGGTTGCCGGACGCCGCTGCCGGAAGCGGCGGACCAGCCGATCCATGTATAGATAGACAACCGGTGTCGTATACAGCGTCAGGATCTGCGAGAGCAGGAGGCCCCCGACCATCGCGATTCCCAGCGGCCGGCGCAGCTCCGAGCCCGCCCCGGTTCCAAGCGCCAGCGGCAGCGAGCCCAGCAGCGCGGCCATGGTGGTCATCATGATCGGGCGGAACCGCAACAGGCAGGCACGATAGATGGCGTCTTCGGGCGCGCGGCCGGCGGCTTCTTCGGCGATTGCCACATCGACCATCATGATGCCGTTCTTCTTTACGATGCCAATCAGCAGGATCACTCCGATCAGGGCAATCAGCGAGAACTCGTAGTGCAGGATCATCAGGGCGAGAAGACTGCCAATGCCCGCCGACGGCAAGGTGGACAGGATGGTGATGGGATGAATGTAGCTCTCGTAGAGCGCGCCCAGCACGATGAAGATCGCCACGAGCGCCGCGAGAATCAGGAAAGGCTGGCTTGCGAGGGACTCCTCGAACGCTCGCGCGCTGCCGGTGAATCTCGAAGACAAACCCGCCGGCAGGCCCATCGAGCGCTCCTTGTTCCGGATCGCGTCGGTCGCCTGCCCGAGCGACTGGCCCGGAGCGAGGTTGAACGTGAGAGTCGCGGCGGGGAACAGCCCGTCGTGGTTGACGGTCAGCGGCGTCGGCATGAGCTCGAGTGAGCTGAACGCATCAAGTGGCACGGGCTGTCCCGCGCTCGAGGCAACATAGAGGCGCTTCAGCGCATTCTCGTCGAGCTGAAACCGGGGGTCGACTTCGAGAATCACCCGATAGACCGCGACCTGGGTGTAGTAACTCGCGACCTGGCGCTGGCCGAACGCGTCGTACAGCGTGTCATCCACGCTCTGCACCGACACGCCGAGTCGGGACATCGCGTCGCGATCCAGCTTGATCTTCATGCGTGGGGCGGCTGCCTGCACGTCGCCTTCCACGTTTCGAATCTGCGGCAACGTGCGCAGTGCGGCGAGCATCGTGGCGCTCCCGCGCTGCAGTTCCTCGAGGTTCGCGTCGCTCAGCGTGTATTCGAACTGTGTTTTGGTGGTGCGCGTTCCAATTCGCAGGTCCTGTCGCGCCTGCAGGTGCAGCCTGATCTCCGGCAGGCCTTTGACACGCTCCTGGATGCGATCGAGCACGTCGTAAACCGAAGCCCGCCGGGAGCCAAACGGTTTCAGGTCGACCTGGAAGCGGCCGATGTTGGCGGAAGGCTGCCCCTCGAGCCAGTAATACACATGCTCGATATCCTCGTCACCGCGAACGAGGTCCGCGAGCTTGCGCATCTGCGCGAGCATGGCCGGGTAGGAAATGTCCGGAGCGCCTTCGGCCAGGCCCGTGATCAGCCCATTGTCCTGTTGCGGAAAGAATCCCTTGGGAATGACCGTATACAGCAGGACAGTCGCTGCAATCGTAGACAGCATTACCCCCAGCATCATTCGTTGCCGGGCAAGCACCCACCGCAGGCCGCTGCCATAGCCCGCGAGCATTCGATCGAAGAATGCTTCGGCCCAGCGAGACACTCGCCCCTCGCGACGCCCCGTGCGCCGGCCCAGGAACTGGGCGCACAGCACCGGCGTGAGCGTGAGCGACACGATCCCCGACAGCAGGATTGCGATCGCGGCAGTGTATGCAAACTCGTGGAACAGCCGGCCCACCACGCCGCCCATGAAGAGCAGCGGAATGAACACTGCGATCAGCGAAACCGTCATCGACACAATGGTGAAGCCGATCTCCCGCGACCCGCGCATCGCCGCATCGTACGGAGACTCTCCGCTTTCGACGTGTCGCATGATGTTTTCCAGCATCACGATTGCATCGTCGACAACGAAGCCCACGGACACCGTGAGTGCCATCAGTGACACGTTGTCGAGCGTGTATCCGAACACGTACAGCAGCGCCATCGTGCCAAAGAGCGACAACGGTATGGCCACCGCGGGAATCACGGTCGCGGCCACGGTTCGCAGAAACGCGTAGACGACCAGCACGACGAGTGCGCAGCTCAGAAGAAGGGTCAGCAACACGTCGCGCACGGAGGCGCGAATCGTCTGCGTGCGATCTTGTAACAGGACCATGTGAACGGACGCGGGGAGCTGCTGCTGCAGAGCTGGCAGCATCTCCTTCACCCTGGTGACGGTGGCGTTGAGGTTGTAGCCAACCTGTTTGTGCACATCGATCATCACCGCCTGGTGCGAGCCGAGCCAGGCGCTCTGCTTTACGTCCTCCACGCTGTCGACGACGGTGCCCAGCTCGCGAAGATGAATCGACGCGCCGCGTGCATTCACCAGCGAGAGCGCGCCGTAATCCGCGGCGCTGCCGAGCTGGTCGTTGGCATCGAGCGTAACCGCCCGCCTCTCGCCACTCAGGGAACCCTTGGGTCCGTTCGCCGTCGATTCGGCGATGCGCCGGCGCACATCTTCCAGTGTCAGCCCGAGCGCCGCGATACGTCCTGGATCGACGGCGACGCGAACGGCTGGCTTCTGCCGCCCGTGATAGTCGATGACCCCCACGCCCTTGACCTGCGAAAGCTGCGGAGTGAGGTAGTTCTCGACGTAATCGTTGACCTTGCCGATCGGCACCGTGTCCGAGTAGACGGCGATCGTCATCAGCAGTGCGTCGGCGGGGTTGGCTTTCTCGAAGTTTGGCGGGTGCGGCAGGTTTTTCGGCAGGTCTGCCGTGGCGGTGTTGATCGCGCCCTGCACGTCGACCGCCGCGGCATCGACACTTCTGGCGAGGTCGAACTGCACTTCGATCGAGCTTTGTCCGTAGGAGCTGGTCGAAGTCATCGCCGTCACACCGGGCAGGATCGACAGCGCCCGCTCCAGCGGCGAGGTCACGGACGAGGCGACGGTCTCCGCGCTTGCACCGGGCAGGTCGGTCGAGACCGAAATGGTGGGCACGTCCACCTGGGGCACGCCGGCAATCGGCAACTGCAGGTAGCTGACGATTCCCAGGAACAGGATGCCCACGCTGAACAGCGAAGTGGCAATCGGCCGCCGGATGAACCAGCCGGGGAAGTTCAACGTCGCAACCCCGGTCGAAGCTCGGGCCGACGGCTGCGATCAGTGCGTCGGGGTGGCATCCGTCGCGTCGACCAGTGCGTGAGACTCGAGCTGAAACTGCCCTTCGACGACTACAGTCTCCCCTGCGGTCAGGCCGCGCAGGATTGCGGTTTCACCCTGGAGCGTCTGCCCCACTTCGACGTCGCGAATTTCGGCGCGCCGGCCGTCGCCCACGATGTATACGAAAGGCCCGTGCGGGCCGACCTGCACGGCAGCCGCCGGAACCGCCACCGTGTCCGGAAGATTCTCGAGCAGCACGCGCGCGGTGACGAACTGGCCCGGCCAGAGCTTTTCTCCGTCGTTTGGAAACACGGCTTTGCAGTGAAAGGTGCCCGTGCCGGCATCTATCTGGTTGTCGATGAGCGTCAGCGCGCCTGTATCCAGGGTCTGCTCGGTGTCCGGGTCGATGGCGAGAACCCGCAATGGGTGCCGCGCCTGTTGCGCGCGAAGCTTCGCGAGCGCGTTCTGCGGCAGGGAAAAGGTCATGGCAATCGGGTGGGTTTGCGTCAGCACGACGAAGCCGGTGGCATCGCCGGCGCGCACCATGTTCCCGACGTCTACGAGGCGCGCCCCCGCGCGACCGTCGATGGGGGCGGTAATCGTGGCGTATTCGAGCTGCAGGTGCGCGAGATCGACCTGCGCCTGGTCCGCGTCCAGCGCGGCCGTGAATTGAGCGATCTGCGAACGGGTCGCATCGAGAGTCTGGGCCGCCAGCGAATCCACTTTGGCCAGCGATTCGTAGCGCGCGAGGTCCCGGCGGGCATTGTCGAGCTGGGCGCTGTCGCGCACTTTCTGGGCCAGGGCCGCGCGCCACTGTGCCTCGAACGGTCTTCGGTCGAGCTCGACCAGCACGTCGCCGCGCTTGACCGGCGCGCCCTCCTCGAACAACACCCGGCCGATCTGGCCATCGACACGGGCGCGCACCAGCACGGTGTTGAATGCCTGCACCGTGGCGATGTTCGAGAGATAGGCCGGGCTGTCCCGGCGGGCGGTGCGGATGACCCGGACCGGAATGCCCTTCGATGTGGCATCCGCCGGTTTCGCGGCAAAATCGGCGCGCCATAGCAGGGCCGCCAGGCCTGCGCAGGCTGCGCAAGCCACCGCGACGAGCGTTCTTTTCGTCATCTCACGCCTGGAGTTCCGGGGGGGGGTGCCCCGGATCTTCTACAGCGCCAAGATTAAGAAAACCTTAACTCCCGTCGTGGCCAGGGGTCGGGGAGAGGGAAATCACTCTGCCTCTGCCAGGCGGCGCGCCAGATTCACGGGCGTGTGGGGCTCGAACAGAGATTCAGGGTGCTCAATGAACGCGCCCGACGTCGCGTCGATGGCCGCCACCAGGCGCTTGTTGCCTTTGATCGTCTCCACGTAGTACGCCAGCATGGGATTGGTTGCGCTCAGGGGTTTCGCGATACCGGCGCCGATCGCGGGCGCCGCTGCGAGCTCTTCAGCCTTCACGATCGCGTCGGCGAGCGGCACGTCCGCCTTGTCGATGCTGCGCATGTAGGCCTCCAGGTGATAGTCCAGCAGCCACTGCGGCAACTCGCTCACCTTGATGTGTGTCACCTGATCGCCGACGGCTGCGATGCGCATGTAGATGATGGCGTTATCCTTGGCAAGCGCGGCTTCGAATGCGGGCGCGCCCTTCTCGTCTGCAACGCGAATCTCCAGCACTTTTCCGCCGGTGACTTTCTCCAGCTCAGTGGTAGCGTGGGCGAGCGCACGTGGCGGCACGTTCTGTTCCACCCCACGCGCCAGCACCCATGCGCCGAGCGCGAGCTGGCCAAGCATTGCGATTGCGGCCACAACGACCAATACGTTGGCGGGTCTCATGACATTCGACCTGGAGATATCCATGATCATGCCCCTGGTTCGCCGGCGCTACGCGCTGATGGCGATGCGGTTTTCCACCTTGGTCACTCCGGGCGCCGACCAGGCCGCACGCTCGGCCTCCTCCCGCTCGGCCCACGATTTCACGGTGCCACGCAGGATCACCTCGCTGCCGTTGGCTTCGACCGTGATGCGGGTTGCGTCGATCTCGGCGCTGCGTCGGAGCGCGTCTTCAATCTTGCGGCGAATCTCTTCCGGCCCGACTTTCGGTTTCAGGGAGATTGAGTTCGTCACACCTATCACGCCGCGGATGTGCTTCACGGCTTCTTCCGCCCGCTCGCGCGTGTAGTTCCACTCCACGGTGCCCTCGAGCGTGAGCCAACCGTTCTTGGCGATCACCTTGATGTTCTCGGCTGAATACGGCAGCTCCGTTTTCAGCGCGCTGACCGCATCCCGCGCGATGTCGGGGTCGGGCCGCTGATCGATCAGCGGCAGGCGCACCTCGATGTCGTTGGCGACGCCGACAACGCCTGCCACACGCTTCGCGTCGCGCTCCGCCCGCTTTTTCTGCGCGTAGCTGCGCACAAAGCCTGTGAGCGCGACCACGCCATCGTGAACGGCCACGGCGATATCGGTCGAGTTGATGTCGGCATCCCAGCGGAGCTCATCTTCCACGTCCCGCTTGATGTCTGAATCCGATCTCATGGCGCGTGCTCTGGCGATGGCATTTACCCGCCATTCTGGCTGCCGGATCGAGACCCGCCTTGATCCCGGTCAAATCGCCGCAGCCTTGGAAATAACCCGGCCTTCGAGCAGCGGGCGGCACTGATCCTCAGCTCGCGGGATCTCCTCCGGCGGACAGCGGCGGCCCGAAGTGCGCATGCAGCGCCGCCTCTTTGCGTTCTTCCGGAGGCTTCACGCGATACCACACCGCATAGAGCGCTGGCAGGAAGAACAGCGTGAGCACCGTCGCAACCATCAGCCCACCCATCATCGCGTAAGCCATGGGCCCCCAGAACACCTGACCCGCAATCGGGATCAGGCCCAGGATCGCGGCCGCCGCCGTGAGCAGGATGGGGCGCAGCCGATGAACAGTGGCATCCACGATGGCGTGCCAGCGGTCCATC
>FTFB01006642.1_pt1 | contig 10014 bp, 10 predicted proteins | sample 1658331 | NCBI WGS metagenome assembly FTFB01 (sample SAMEA3914816, study PRJEB12502) | metagenome | biome: forest; material: soil | place: USA | collected 2011-09-16 | depth 0.3 m | reverse complement strand
TCGCGGCTGCCACGGCGTGTGGACAACCGAAAACCTGGAAGCGGGCCAAGCGGACGATGCCGCCTTGCAGCTGCAGCTGGAAACGAACCCAGATGTGCAACGTGCGGTCCTCGGCTTCGCCCGACACCAGACCGGGTAAGCCGTTCGGCAGTTCCCCGGCTCTCTCCAGCGCCTCGAAATATCGCGCTGTTGCGGAGCCGTATTCCATAGACAGCTCAACAGTTTAGCTCAAAAGGCTGAGTCCGAGCACCACGCAGGCGCCGATTTCGCGACGGAACGCAGCCGGTGGACCGCCCCCGCCACCGTGGCGGCCGCCCGCACGACCTCCGCTTCGGTCGTGAAACGGCCGACGCTGAACCGCAGCGAGCTGCCCGCCAACGTGTCGGAAAGCCCCATGCCTGTCAGCACGTGCGAGGCTTCCGGGCTGTCGGCCGCGCAGGCCGAGCCGGCGGAAACAGCGATGCCGCGCAGGGCAAACCGCAGGCTCTCGCCGTCGACGCCGGGGAAGCTCACGTTCAGCAAGTGAGCGGCGCGGCGCGCCGGCGCACCGTTCTGGCGCACACCCGGAATCGCCTCGAGCTCGAGCCATAACCGGTCGCGCAGCGCAGCCAGCCGGGGCGCCTCGATGCGTGGGTCCGCGAGCTCGTACGCCCTGCCCATGCCGACGATCTGGTGCGTGGCCTGCGTGCCGGCGCGCAACCCTCGCTCCTGCTGGCCGCCGTGGATCTGGGCCGCGAGCACCATGTGCGGAGCGACGTACAGCGCACCCACCCCTTTCGGGCCGCAGAGCTTGTGAGCCGTCAGGGAGCAGAGATCGATCGGCGCGCCTGCGAGCTCGAGCGGCAACTTGCCGGCGCTCTGCGCCGCGTCGACGTGGAACGGCACACCGCGCTCGCGGCACGCCACGCCGATCGCGCTCACGTCCTGGATCACGCCCGTCTCGTTATTGACGTGCATGATCGAGACGAGCGCCGTGTCGGCCCGGATCGCCGCAACGACACGCCGCGGATCGATGCTGCCGTCCGATTCGACGTTTACGTACGTGATTTCGACACCCTCGGCCTCGAGCGCGCGCGCGGCGTCCAGCACCGACTTGTGCTCGATGCGCGACGTCACGAGATGCGGGCGTGCCTTGCGCTGGCGGCGCAGCACACCCTGCAGCGCGAGATTGTTCGCTTCCGTGGCTCCGGACGTAAACGAGAGACGCTCCGGCGCAGCGCCTACGCGCGCCGCCACGGCAGCCCGCGCGGCCTCCACGAGCAGCCGCGCGCGCCGACCCGCAGCGTGCTGCGACGCCGGGTTGCCGAACTCGTGCTGCAAGCACTCGAGCATCGCGGCCGTGACCGCGGGGTCCACGGGCGACGTCGCGGCGTAGTCGAGATAGATCTCCTGATCGCTCATGACGAGCTCGGCGGATACCGCTTCGCCGGAGCGAGCGACGTCAACATGCCGCGCAGGATGTTCAGCTCGTTCCGATCGAGCGCGGCCTTCAAGAAAATCCGCCGCAACTTCAGCTTGACCTGCCTCTGATGCTCGGGGTGCAGGAAGCCGGATTCGGTCAGCAGGCGCTCGAGGTGCTCGTGCAGCCCCTCGATCTCGGCCGCCGTCGCCGGCGGCTCGTCGCTCTGCGGGCCCAGCGGCGGCTCGCGTCCGGGCGCGGCCATCCGCAGCTCGTAGCACAGCACCTGCACGGCCATCGCGAGATTCAGCGAGCTGTAGCCCGGCGCCGCCGGGATGTGGACGAGCTGCTGGCAGCGCGCGAGGTCTTCGTTCGTGAGGCCGGACTGCTCCGGCCCCATGAGGATTGCGACGCGGGTTCCGGGCAGCCGCTGCCAGATCGTCGTCGCGCATTCGCGTGGGTCCACGATCGGCAGCGCAATGGTTCGCAACCGCGCACTCGCGCCGACGACCCAGCCGCAATCGGCGATCGCGTCTCCGAGGTCGTCGCACACCCGTGCGGCGGCGAGCAAATCATCGGCGCCAGCCGCGCGTGCCGTCGCTTCGTCGCTCGGAAATTGCTGGGGCCGCACGAGCGCGAGATCCGTGAGGCCCATCGTTTTCATCGCGCGCGCGGTTGCGCCGATGTTACCCGGATGCGAGGTGTCGACGAGCACGATGCGGACGGGAATATGCACGAGGTGAGAACGCTCAAGCGCGGCTCCGGTGGTTGCCGGCGTCGTCGCGGGTTTGCCAGGGGCCTACGAGTATTCTACGCTGCGCGCCCAATGCACGGCATGGTCAACATCGCAGTTCGTGCCGCGCGCCGCGCGGGCGAGATCATGGTTCGACAATTGAACCAGCTCGAGTCGTTGCGCGTGATCGAGAAGAGCCCCAACGAATTCGTGACCCAGGTGGACCAGGCCGCCGAGGCCGCGATCATCGAGACCATCCGCGAATACTATCCGGACCACGCCATCCTCGCGGAGGAAAGCGGGGCCGCCGGCGAAAACGACTACCAGTGGATCATCGATCCGCTCGACGGCACCACGAACTACGTGCACGGGTTTCCGGTGTTCTCGGTGTCGATCGCCGTGGCGAATCGCGGCGAGATCGAGCACGGCGTGGTCTACGATCCCCTGCGCCAGGAGATCTTCAGCGCGAGCCGCGGCCAGGGCGCGCAGCTCGACGGCCGGCGAATCCGTGTCAGCAAGCGCACGACCATTCAGCAGTCGTTGGTCGCAACCGGTTTTCCGTATCGCGCCAACCTGAAGTACCTCGATCGGTACCTCGAGATGCTCAAGGTCGTAATGCTCGAGTCGGCCGGCGTGCGCCGCCCCGGCTCGGCGGCGCTGGACCTCTGCTACGTGGCCGCCGGACGCGTCGACGCGTTCTTCGAGTTCGGGCTCAGCAAATGGGATATCGCCGCGGGCGCGCTGATCATCCGCGAGGCGGGCGGCCGCATCAGCGATTTCCACGGCAACGACGGCTACCTCGAGAGCGGCAACGTCGTAGCGGGCAACCCGAAAACCTACGCGGCGCTCTCGAAGCTGCTCTCGCCGTTCACCGCAGGCCTCTGAGCTAGGTCGCGGCCGGAACCTTCGAGGTGGCCAACGTGTACGGGCCACCGCCGACCGAGATGGTCTTCAGGTTCGTCTTGCTGCCGTAGACCAGATTCACGAAGGCGCGTGTCACGACGACGGCCGTGAACACTGACGTGACGACGCCGATACTCAACGTCACGGCAAAGCCCTTGATCGGACCCGTGCCGAACATCAACAGCACGACGGCAGCGATGAACGTGGTGACGTTGGCGTCGAGAATCGTATGGAAGGCTTTCTCGAAACCCGCGCGGATACTCGACTGCGGCGTGTTGCCGTTACGCAGCTCCTCACGGATGCGCTCGTAGATCAGCACGTTCGCGTCGATGGCCATACCCATCGTCAGCACGATGCCGGCGATGCCGGGCAGCGTGAGCACGAAGCCCACGACCGACATGATCGACACCAGCATCACGACGTTGGCGAGCAGCGCAACGTTGGCGAGCACGCCGAGGAGCCGATAGTAGAACGAAATGAATACGACGACGAGCAAATAGCCGATGACGGTGGCTTGTATGCCGCGATCGATGTTGTCCTGACCGAGCGACGGACCGATCGTGCGCTCTTCCACCGGCACGATCGGCGCAGCCAACGCACCGGCGCGCAGCAACAGCGCGAGCTCACGAGCCTCGAAGATGCTCAAGCCGGTGATCTCGAAGCGGTTGGAGAACACGCCGTTGATGCGCGCGTAGTTAATAACGGTTTCTTTGCGCTTCGACGGCCCGGGCACCATTTGGCCGTCGCGCTCGACGAGCTGCGGCTGCTCCTCGATGAACAGCACGGCCATCTGGCGACCCATGTTGTTGATCGTGGTGTCGAGCATCTTGCGGGCGCCGGTCGAGTCGAGACGCACCTGCACGGCCGGCGCGCCTTGGCTCGCCTGCGAGAGGGCGTCGACAAGGTTGCCGCCGTTCGCGATCACGTCGCGGCGCAGCAGGATCGGCGCGCCGTCTTTCGTCTTGTGCAGCTCGGAGCCGAGCGGCGCACGGCCCTTACGCTCCGCCTCGACCGCGTTGTTCTCCATGTCGACCAGGTGGAACTCGAGCGTCGCCGTCGAGCCGAGCACGCGTTTCGCCTGGCCGGGATCCTGCACGCCCGGCAGCTCGACGAGAATCCGGTCGAGGCCTTGCCGCTGCACGACGGCTTCGGAGACACCGATCGCGTTCACGCGATTGCGAAGCGTCAGCGTGTTCTGCTGAATCGCGAAATCTTGCCGCTGTTTGATGGCGGCCGGCGTAAGCCGCACGGAGAAGCCTTGCCGGCCGTCGATGTCCGCGCGATCGATGATCAGCGTGCCCGTGAGCTGGCCTAGCTGTAGCAGCTGATCTCCCGTTCCGAGCTTACGGATCATCGCCTCGGCGCGCTCGAGGTCACCCGACTCGACGATGCCGATGCGTAGCGCGTTGTCCGCGACGCGAATGTCGTTGCGAATGTTAGCGGTCCGAAACTGCTGGCGCAGGTCGGACTCGTAGGTTTGCAGGAACTGGTTGATCGCGGCGTTCAGATCGACCTGATAGAGAAAGTGCACGCCGCCGCGCAGGTCGAGGCCGAGCGACATCGGCTTCAGGCCGATGGCGAGGAGCCACGACGGCGCGCGCGACGACACGGTCAGCGCCACGATGTTGTTCGGCAGGGCTTCGCGCAGCACGTCGTTCGCCCGCAGCTGCTGCTCGACGCTCGGAAACCGCACGAGCGCCGCCATACCGTTTGGCTCGGCGGACAAGAACTGGATGCCTTTGTCCATCAATACGCTGCGGATCTGCGTGAGGGTCGCCTGATCGACGGCCACACCATCCGAGCGCGACACGTGCACTGCTTCATCGTCGCCGAACAGGTTCGGCAAAGCGAGAATCATCGCCACGAAGACGATGCCGAAGACGAGGATGTTCTTCCAAAGCGGGTAACGATTCATGACGGTGACTCGCGCGAGGGCTAAGCGTGTTTCAATGTGTCTTTCGGCAGCACGGAGGCAATCGAGTGCCGCTGGATTTTAACTTTGACTCCGTCCGCGATCTCGACCGTCAGGAACTGATCACCGACTTCGGTGACCTTGCCGAGCACCCCGCCACCGGTGACGATCTCCGTGCCGACGGCCAGAGCTTCGACCATTTGGCGATGCTCCTTCTGCTTCTTCTGCTGCGGCCGAATCAGCAACAAGTAGAACACCGGGATCATGAGCAGCAGGAACAGCGGCGAGCCAAGTAACGAGCTGGCCGTGCCGCCGGCGGCGGGTGCCGCCGCCTGGGCCGCCGCGTCGCTGATGAACAGATTGAATAGAGATTCCATGATCGTTCCAGTGCAGTAAACGTGTAGCGTAACGCGGGAATTCAGGGGCCGCGCGGCATTATGACACAGGGTCGACACTGGCGGTTTCGAGTTCGGCCGCCGCCACGGCCGCGAACCGACCCGCTTCGATGGCGGCGCGCAGGCGGCCCATGAGCCGCTGGTAGTAATACAGGTTGTGCAAAGTAGCGAGCCGCGCGCCGAGAATCTCGTTGCACTGCTGCAGATGACGCAGGTACGAACGCGAGTAGTGCCGGCACGCGTAGCAGTCGCAGCGCGGATCGATCGGCCCCGTATCGGCCTGAAAACGACTGTTGCGGATGTTCAGCGCCCCTTCGCTCGTGAACAGCTGGCCATTGCGCGCGTGCCGCGTCGGAATCACGCAATCGAACATGTCCATGCCGCGAGCCACGGCCTTCACGAGGTCGGCCGGCGTTCCCACGCCCATCAGGTATCTCGGCCGCTCGGTCGGCATCGCAGGCGCCAAACCTTCGAGCACGGCGAGCCTCTCCTCCTCGGGCTCGCCGACGGCGAGACCTCCGACCGCGTAGCCGGGAAACTCGATCTCGACCAAGCCCGCGAGCGACCGCTGCCGCAGATCGTGATGCACGCCGCCCTGCACGATGCCGAACAGCGCGGCGTCGCTGCCGGTGTCGCGCTTCAGATCATCGAATGCCGCGCGGCTGCGTTTCGCCCAGCGCAGCGAACGTTCCATCGACTCGCGAGCCGTGTCGTGATCGGCCGGATACGCCGTGCACTCGTCGAACACCATCACGACGTCGGCGCCGAGCGCGTGCTGCATCTCGATCGAACGCTCCGGCGTGAGCGCGATCAGGTCGCCGTTCACCGGCGAGCGAAACTCGACGCCGGTCTCGGTGATCTTGCGCAGGCTCTTCAAGCTCCAGACCTGGAAGCCGCCCGAGTCCGTGAGGATCGGCCGCTGCCAATGTGTGAACGCATGCAGGCCGCCGTGGGCGCGGATCACGTCGATACCCGGCCGCAGCAGCAGATGGAACGTGTTGCCGAGAATGATCTGTGCGCCCAACGCCTCGAGCTCCTCGGGCGTCATGGCTTTGACGGTGCCGTACGTGCCCACCGGCATGAACGCCGGCGTGTCGATCACTCCGCGGCGAAATTCGACGCGGCCGCGACGCGCGCCACCGTCGCAGTTCCGCAGCTCAAACTGCATGAGCTGCTCCGCGACTCGGGCTCACGAACATCGCGTCGCCGTAGCTGAAGAACCGGTACCGCCGGGCAACCGCGTGGGCGTATGCAGCAAGCGTCGCCTCCTTGCCCGCGAACGCGCTCACGAGCATCAACAGCGACGACTCCGGCAAGTGGAAGTTCGTCACGATCGCGTCGACGACCCGAAACTCGAATCCGGGGTAGATGAACAGGCGACTGTCGCCGGCGAACGGCGCCAGCGCGCCGCCGCGCGCGGCCGTCTCGAGCGCCCGCACGCTGGTCGTGCCGACGGCCACGACGCGACCGCCGGCCGCACGGCAACGCGCGACCGCCGCACAGGTCTCCGCCGGAACTTCCAGCCACTCCGCATGCAGCTCGTGATCCTCGATGCGCTCCGTTCGAACGGGCGCGAAAGTACCCGCACCCACGTGCAACGTCAAAAACGCGCGCTCCACGCCGAGCTCCGCGAGCGCTGCGAGCGTCGCACGCTCGAAATGCAGCCCTGCGGTCGGCGCTGCCACCGCGCCGGGCGCGCGCGCGAAGACGGTCTGATAGCGCTCGCGGTCGGCTTCGCTTGCAGCGCGCGCGATGTACGGCGGCAGTGGCACCTGGCCATGCGCTTCGAGAAACGGCACGACGTCGCGATCGAGCTCGAGCTCGAACAGCGCGCCGTGCCGCCCGATCACGCGGGCGCGCGCTTCACCGGGCAATTCGAGCTCGCCGCCTGCCTTCGGCTTGTGACTGACCTTGAGCTGGAACAGCGCGCGCCGGGCGCCGAGCAGTCGCTCGAGCAGCAGCTCGACGCGCCCGCCGCTCGACTTCTGCGCATGCAGCCGGGCTGGCAGCACGCGCGTATCGTTCAGCACCAGCAGGTCGCCGCGACGGAGCAGCGATGGGAGGTCCGCGAACATCCCGTCGCGCAGCGCACCGGATTCGCCGTCGAGGACGAGCAAGCGGCTGCCCCCCCGCTCGGGCAGAGGCACTTGGGCTATGAGCTCATCCGGCAGCTCGAAATGAAAGTCGCTCCGACGCATCGGAGCGGGATTCTAACGTCAACGCGCAGGCTCGGTCGGGACTTTACCTTCGACCGTCTCGCGTTTCTGGTGCCGCATGACGGAGAGGCGCAGCGTCTCGCCGGGTTCGAAGCTCGCGAGGATTCGCATCGCGTGCTCCGGCGACGTGGGCTTGCGGCCGGCGATCTCGAGGATCACGTCGCCGTCCTTGAGTGCGAGCGTCGAGTCCTTCGGCGCTCGCACGACGAGCAACCCGTCTTTGGTTCCGAAGTATTCCCCGAGCCCGGGACTCAGCGTCGCGAGTTGCAGCTCACCCCACACGTTGTGCCGCCAAAACCCTTCGGGCCATGGGCCCGACAGAGCGGAAAAATTCGGGAGGTTCAAATTGGGGTTCGCGAATACGTTCCAACTTGGCTCGCGCGCTTTGACGTGAACCACGCGGTAGTCGCCGTTGCGCAATACGCGTAGCTCGACGTCGTCGCCGGACTTCACGTTGCGGAGCTGCGCGAGCAGCAACTGCGACGGCGACTGGCGCGTCGCGACGGCGGCCGCCGGCGCGACGAGCTCGGCGCCGTCGATGGCGACGACCGTGTCGCCGACCGCTACGCCCGCCTCCGCGCCGGCGCCGTTCGGCGTGACGCCCGTGACACGCGCACCGAGCTCGGTGTCCTCGATTGCAAGGCCGAGCATGCCGCGATGCTGCGAGTACGAGTACTGGAACTGGCGCGTGACGTCTTTGACGACCGGGTCGGCCAGCTGCGCCGACAGTCGCGCGACCTCGCGCGCGGTTTCCTGCAGTTGCTCACGCGCGTTTTGCAGATCACTCTGAAGATCGGCCTGGTCGGCCTGTACCTGGCGTTGCGCCTGCGCCTGGGTGCGTTGCGCCTGCGCTTGGGCGCGTTGGGCCTGCGCCTGAGCGCGTTGCGCGTCCCGACGCTGAGCTTCGGACTGCGTCTCCGCCTGTTGCTGTTGCGCCCCCTGCTGCGCGAATGCCGTCGGCGCGCACACCGTGGTCAACAGTGCCACCGCAGTGGGTCCCAGGAAGCGTGTGTGTCGGGTCATCGGTTTGTCTCCGAAAAGTCAGAAGCCGTTCATCTGCGCTTCGGCGTACCGAACGCTCACGAGCGCGTTCATGACCTCGACGCGGTCGCTCCACAGCGCAGCTCGTTGCGGCACCGGCAACTTGCGGGCGGCGCTGTAGGCGAGCTGTTCGTCGAGGAACGCGACCCGGTCCTCGAGGCCTGCGATCGTGCTCGCGGTGGCGCCGGTCATCAGCGGACGCTGTGCCGGTAACTCGGCCAGGAGCTGATCGAGTCGCCCCGACTGCTCCACGAGCGAGACATACGACACCGGCGTGGCCGTGAGGTGCGGCATGCTCGGCTCGCCGTTCGCGGCGACCGTGGCCGGCACGACCTCCGGCTGTCGCGACTGGCCGGAGGTCGACACGTAGACAATCGCCGCCGTCGCTACCGCTGCGGCCACGCCGGCCCCTGCGGCGAAACGCAACCACCGCGTGCGGCCCACTCCCCGCGCCTCTTTGGCTTCGAGCACTCGAGCAAGGACTTCCGCGGGCGGCTCGAACGCCGGCAACGCGCGCAACGCGTTCTGCACGCGCCGCAGCCGCTCGACGTCGCGCCCGTGAACGAGCGACGACTCGATGACCGCCTTCGCGCCCGCGTCGAGCGGCTCGCCGTCACGAACGGCTAGCAAGTCTTCAGTACTGGGTCGCATAACTCTGCACTCTCTGCTTGATCTGGTTCCAGCAGCTCGCGCAGGCGCTCGTGCGCGCGCGCAAGTTGCGACTTCGAAAAACTGGCCGTGTACCCCATCATCGCGCCGATCTCTTTGTGCGTGTGCCCCTCGACGTCGTGCAGCCACACGACGACTCGCGCCGTGTCGGCCAACTCGTCGAGCGCGCGTTCGAGCGCGATCTGCTCGTCGAGCGCGGCGGTTCGTGCGGGTTCAGTGATCAGAATCTCCTCGCCATCCGCACAGCGTCGCGATGTCCAACCCGAGCGCAGCTGCATCAGACACTTGTTGATCGCGATGCGCTTGACCCAGAAGCCGAGCTCCGCCTCGCCGCGATATGCACCGATCTTGCGGAACACCTCGATGAACGTGTCCTGCAGCGCATCCTCGGCCGCCGCTTTCGACGCCAACATGCGGCGAGCGAGCGTGAACACCATGCCGCCAAACATCTCGTACAGCTCCGAATGCGCTCCGCGATCGCCGTGCTGTGCACGTGCGAGGAGGGCGGCGTCGACCTGGGGCAGCGGCTTGTACATAGATCTCGTGAGCTTAGATGCGACATGGGCCCAAAGGGTCGCGACGGCTGGCGCCCGACCGGCCCTTTTTGGCACACTGTGCGCCCGCCGCGTGGCGCCCCACCAGGGCCGCGGTCGAGCGGTGGGCTAGCGTCGCCGGGATGGCGGAATTGGTAGACGCGCCGGACTCAAAATCCGGTTCTGGAAACAGAGTGTGGGTTCAAGTCCCTC
>FTFB01009704.1_pt1 | contig 10021 bp, 5 predicted proteins | sample 1658331 | NCBI WGS metagenome assembly FTFB01 (sample SAMEA3914816, study PRJEB12502) | metagenome | biome: forest; material: soil | place: USA | collected 2011-09-16 | depth 0.3 m | reverse complement strand
TCAGGGACTTCCAGGTGTTCTCGTCGTCCGAGTGCTGGTACTTCGAGTTACGAAGACCGAGCTCGAGCTCGAGCTTCCGGGCGCCCTTCTTGTTCGCCAGCAGCGGGATCAGCATTTCGCCGTAGATGTCGTTGGCCTCGGTCGACGCATCGAGATACCCCGTCGGGTAGACGCCGATGACCTGATCCGTGAACGACACTTCCGACTGCAGGATGTCCGGCACGAACACCCCACGGTTGTGGCGCTTCTGAGCGCCGACGGCCGCGCGGATTTCGCCCGGCTTGATCGTCGCGACCACGCCCTCGAAGTTGATCTCCGCGACGTCTTGAAAGTTCTGCGCCCGAGTCTGCAACGTGGCGTTGACCGCCTGGAAACAGTCGTCGGTCAGCGGCGCATCACCCTTGAAGAACGTGTCGTAGAAGCCGCCTGTGCACTTGATCGAACCGGAACCGAAGCCCGGCCGGGTCACGGTGCCGCCGCCGTCGCTGCCCAAGTTGCCGATCAGCGAAGCATTGCGTCCCCAGTCCGGCGCGTTTGTGAGCGCACGGAACCGCTGCAGCGACAGGTTGCCGTACGCATTGTTGTACGACGAGGACTGACCGTGCGACAGATAGAACTCACCGGTCCAGCTCTGGCCGAGCTTGAAGTTCACGCCGGCCTCGACCTGCCACACGGTATTCGTGTTGACCGTGCTGCGCGGGGGGAGACTGCTGTCGGGGTTCCAGCCCGGCAGCCACGACGCGTTTGGCTCGGGTGTCCCGGTCGCGATTGGGTCCGTCGGACCTGTGCTCTGGTGATGGCGGCTAAGCAACAGGGCGGCCACCTGCACCGGCACCGGATGTCCGGCGCCGGTCGTCCCGGTCGGAATGAAGTTCGGGTTGCGATAGGCCGGGTCGTTCGGATTTGCGATGGCCGCCGCAACGACCGCCGCATCGTCGTAGTTCAGCGACGGCAGCAGCGGGCTGTCGGTGGTCGGGTTGAAGGGGACCTGGGTCTCCCATCCGGAAATCGCGTTCGTGCCGAACAGCAACGTCCGCGTCTCGCTTTCCGCCATGGTCGCACGCGCGTACATGGTCAGGTTGTCATTGATGTCGTAATGACCGGTCGCAAACAGCGAGTAGCGGTCCTGCGGTGCTTCCACGTAGGCGTTCGTGTTCTCCCATTTCAGACCTCCGGGCGTGCCATCTGCTTTCGTGATCGGCGTCGTCGTGAGGCCGGGTTTCGAGGTGTCGAGCTGGCCGAACGGGAAGAACGTGAAGCGCGGACCGTTCCCCGCGAACTTGGCCATACCGGCTGCGCTGGTCGGGACGAACACCGTGCCGTCGTAGTTGAACGAATAGGTACGCGCCTGGTTCGGTACCGTCGGCGCCCAGTTCCACACCTGCGGGCCGCTTCCGGTGGTCGTACCGAAAATGCCGTTCACGGCGCCCTGACTGGGGCAGTTGAACTGACAGTCGAGGTTGCTGGTGCCCTGCAGGAACGAGAAGTAGGCAGGGTCGTACGGGTTTTGGTACGTGTCGAGGAAGAACTGATTGTTCTTCTGAAGGGAGGCTGCGCGACTGTACTTCTCGACGCCGATCGCGATGTTGCCCTTGCCGCCGGAAATGTTGGCGCCGAACACGGCAGACAGGCGGGTTTCCTGGCCGTCGCCGTTATTCGTAGCACCATACTGAGTGTCGATTTCGAGCCCTTCGAAATTGTCGCGAAGGATGAAGTTCGTGACACCGCCGACCGCGTCGGCGCCGTACACGGCCGAAGCGCCGCCGGTGATCGTCTCTACGCGCTGGATCAGCGCCGACGGGATCGAGTTGATGTCCGTCACCATGAGGGCGTTGATCGGAACCGTGCGCTTGCCGTTGACCAGCACGAGGTTGCGGTTCGGGCCAAAGCCGCGCAGCGAGATCGACGCGATACCTACCGAGTTGATGGGGGTGATCTGCACGTCGCCCTGCGAGGTCGTGGGCGATGCCGCCGGGTTGTATTCCGGCAGCTGGTTCAGATAGGCCTCGAAGTTCAGGCCGTTTTGGGCCTGGAACGCATCCGCTTCGATCGTGACGATTGGGCTGTTCGACGAGTTGTCGCGGCGCACGATGCGGGAGCCCGTGACCACGATTTCTTCGAGCCGTTGCGCGCCAGCCTGCTGTTCTTGCGCGACGACTCGATCTACGGGCGCCACACTCAGGACCACGCTGCCTGCGGCGGCGACTATTGACAGCCGGAAACCGGCTCTGGTGAACGTTTGCATTGTTTCCCCCCCAATTGATGAACGCACTGCGCTCGTTTGCACGAACGCCAGGCGAATGGAGGGCTTTGGACGGTACGTCCAGAGAGCTCCCCACCCTCTGTACTGACCGTTAGTGAACGTACCATGCAGAAGACGATCTCGCAACACCAATCAGCGCGACACCGTGCCACAAGGGAAGTTTTGATGCGCCGTTACAACAAGGAGTCGGCGTAAGCCGCTGGCTGGCTGGGACTACTCCCCTTGGCGCCGGGGTCGATAAACGTCCAACTGTGCGTGGCCACATACCTCGCCGGTCTGGGGGCTGCCGTTCTTCGCCGACGCCGTGGCCGCGCGCGGCCGGATAGTGCCCCCTTCAGACCGGCGGCATCTCCGCAAACTGCGGCAGAGCATCCGTGATATCGAACCACGGCGCTTTCGACGCGACGAAGATGTTCGCTTGCGGCCGCATGCCGGGATCGGTGTCGAGCGCGCCGACCGGCACGACGACGACTTTGCGCTCGCGCGACACACGCGCCACCTTGCCGCCGCAACGCGTGCAGAACGCGACCCCGAACCGCGCAGCTTCGGGCACCTTGTACTCCGTCACGAGCTGCTCGCCCCGCGTGAACGCAAAGTCGGCGAGGTTCGAGAACATGTTCGTCGTGTGCGCGGCGCCGCGCGCGCGACGACAGCGCGAACAGTGGCAGTGATACATGCGCACCGGCGCGCGCACCTCGTAAGCCACTTCTCCGCACAGGCAGCTGCCGTCGGCTACGCCTTCGCGTTGCGCGATGGTCGGGCGCGCCACGCCCGTGCTGCCGCCGTACTCGGGCGGCATGGCCGAATGCTGCGGCAGCGCATCCGTGATGGGGTGCCAGCCGGCCTTCGAGCCCACGAACATGTGGCCCTGCGGCAGGAGACCTAAGTCGCCGTCTAGATTGCCGGCGGGCGCAATCGCGAGTCCCGCCTCAGGCATCAGCGTCGGCGCTACCGACCCGCAGTGCTCGCAGTAGGCGCGGACGCCGTGCTCGGAGGACCTATACTTCGCGATCGCAGCCTCGCCCCGAACCCAGCGGAATGCCGAGTACGGTGCGGCAACGAAGGTCGCGAACGCCGCGCCGTGATGCTTGCGACACATCGAGCAGTGGCAATGCATCATCGTCTGAAACGGTTCCGAGAATCGGTACTCCACGGCGCCGCACAGGCAAACTCCACGAGTCACACTGACCTCCTTCGCCCTGGTATTTTCGGGCGGGCCGCGACATCGGCGCAAGGGGATGCCGCATGGAGTGAACCATGCGGCACCCGGGTTGCCGGTGCGTGCCGAGAATCAGAAGGTCATGCGCACGCCGACGCGAAATGTGCGTCCGAGCGTGTCGAAGAACGCACCGTTCACGCCACCCGTGCCGAACGTGTTGTTGGCCGAGAACGGCGGATCCTTGTCGAACAGGTTCGTGATCGAGCCGAACAGCTCCATGCGATTCATGCCGTTAGCATGGAAGCTGTATGAACCCGACAGGTTGAACGTCGTGTGCGCCGGCACGTCGCTGTTGGACACGCTGCCAGTCAGGTTCGGGTTGTAGCCCGGATCGCTGGGGCCGGTGTAAGGGTCCAAGAGGTCCAGTTTTCCGGCAGCCGTGTACCGCCACTGCCCGGTGACGGAGAATTTGTCGCGGCGGTAGCCCACGATGAAGTTCCCGATCCATTCCGGCGCCGGCGCGACGTCGGGCAGGAACCCGAAGCCGCCGCCCGATTCTCCGGCGACGTTGCGAATCGCCAGCGAAATCGTGTCCTGGAACAACAGCTGCATTGCGTGCGTCGCCGTCACGTTGAACCACATCGAGCCCGCGGACAGGCGCACCGGGTAGTCGAACGAGAAATCGACACCTTTCGCCGTATAGGGCGAAGCGTTGATGTACGGCACGTGGACTTCGAAGACGTTGCTCCTCGGATTGCCGGCGACAGTCGGCGGTCCGTAGGTGATCCGGGCGCACTGGTCGGCCTGGTTCAGGTTGAAGCAACCGTTGACCACCGTCCCCGCATTGTCCAGCCGCTGCCCACCCTTGATCGTGATGTCGTAGTAGTCCGCCGAGAAATGCAGTCCGTCAGCGCCACCGCTCGGCGATATTACGAACCCGACCGTCGAGGTGACCGCCTCCTCCGGCTTCAACTTCGGATTGCCCGACAAGATCAGCCAGGCCGGATCTCCGAAGAACGAGTACGTACCAGCCGGCACAGTGGGATTCTGCACGTAGCCGAAGATGCCGCCGGGCGGAATGCTCTGCGAGTAGTAGAGCTCGCGGAAGCTCGCAGCGCGCAGGTCCTGTGACCGGCTGCCGCGCAGGCGGAACCACTTGACCGGGTCATAGACGAAAGCGGCCTTCCAGGTCTTGAAGGACTGATCCCCGCTCCCACCGACGGTTCCGGCACCGGCAATGTTCTCGTACTCCGAGGTGCGTGCCGCGATATTGGCCATGAGCAGCTGCGCGCCCGGCCTGTCGCGCAGGAACGGCATCTCGAGCTCCATGAACGCTTCCTTGACGTTCGTTTTGCCGCCGAACGAGTCGCCGTACTGCAGGCTGAAGTCCGTGCGCTGCGCGCGCGGCAAGTCGCCGGCGCTGTTGAGGAGATCCTCTGTGCGGTACTCGGCGCCAAAAGCGCCCTTCAGAGCGCCCGCGCTCCAACCCTTCCACAGATCGCCCGTGAAGGACGCCGCCCAGACGTCCTGGCGAATGTCGTCGGATTCAGTCAGGTCGCCAAAGGCGTATGCGAGCGCCTCTTTGGAGGCTGACGCTGTCCCGAACGGGTTCAACGGCTTGCAGCCCGTGATCAACGACGGATCCACGTTCGGATCGGGAACGAGGCCCGTGACGACCGCGCGACACGCGGGTTGGCCGTTCGGACCAATGACCGAATCCGCGGCCATGTAGTAGCGCCAATTCGTGGTGTAGCCCTGACCGATTTGAGCGCGCGTGGTCTTGCCGTACTGGTAGTACGCATCCCAGGTCCACTTCGGACCGAATTCGCCGCTCAGCCCGACGACGACACGCGTGACCGTCGTGTCGGTCGTGACCGTTTCGTTGTTTTGACCGGACCAGTCCTTCGTGAGGATCGTGCCCGGAGGACCGAACGCCCCGCACAGGACGTTCGTCGAGAACGGCGAGTTGCCGCCAAACGCTGTCAGTGCATTGCGCGCAGCCACTGAGAGGGTTCCGAGGTAGGCATTGTCGGGCCGGATGCACGTATTGACCGTGTTCTGCGCCGGCGACCACTGATGGTTGACTCCGACGACATGGCCCCACGAAGCCTCCAGCGTGCCCCTGAGCGAGTCCGTGAAGTTCCAGTCGGCGTGGCCGTAGAGCGTGTTCCGGTCGATCTCCGGATACAGCGACAGGTTCTTGTAGATGGGCTCGCCGTCGCCGCCCTGCGTTGTACCCGCCGCCGCGGTCCAACCTTGCAGTCCGACCGCGAACGGTATGATGTCCGTACCCGCGGCGTTGAACTGGGACGCCGACGTCGAACCGGGTATGTTGTTGAAGATCACGCCGCTGCGGCTCAGCTGGTTCGATCGCAAATTGGCCGAGATGATGTTGGCCGGTTGGCCGGGAATCTTCGGCGTATAAGGCGCACCCACACCGAACGCGAACGCCGGGTTGTTGTTGAACAGCCCGACGCCCTTGCCGCACCAGTCGCGCGCGTCGGAGCAGCTCTGGATCACGTCGGAAGACTGTTTTTCGCCGCCGACCACGAAGTGGCCGCGCTCGTTCGCGAACGAGTTACCAGCGCCAAAACCGATGTGATAGTTGTTGCCGTCGCCCTGGCCGCTCGTGCCGTAGTCGACGTCGAGCTTGACGCCCTTCAGCTGGTTGTCGAGCAGAATGTTCACGACGCCGGAGACGGCGCCGGAACCGTAGGCCGCCGAGGCGCCACCGGTCACGACTTCCGTGCGGCTGATGAGGATCGACGGGATGAAGTTCAGGTCGACGCTATCGCCCTGCGTCGTCGGAATGAAGCGTTTCGAGTTGACGAGCGTGAGCGTGCGAGTGCCGAAGAAGGGATTCAGGCCGCGCAGGTTCGCAAGCGTCGAGCCGATGAAGAACGCGCTCCCACCCGTGGTGGCCGCCTGAAACTGCGATACGTTCTGCGGCACCTGAGTCACGACGTCGGCGACGTTGACGAGGCCGAGGTCCTGCATCTTCTGCGCATCGAAGGTGCTGATCGGGTTCGGCGACGCGTAGTCCTGGTTCTGGCGAATCCGGGAACCCGTGACGACGATCTCCTCCAGGCGTCCTTCGCTGGCGCCCGCCGCCGCCTGCTGGGCGTGGGCGAGCTGAAAGGCAGACCCGAGTCCCAGCACACCCAATGTCGTCGCGATAGCTGATGGCAGCACACGAATGCGTGTGCTCTTGCACGTTGATTGCATGATTCCTCCCCAATTTGCAGACCGCCCTCGCTGACCCGAGGACAACATCGAAACGGATCTCCTTCACGACACCGTAAGACAGCCGTGCTAGAAGCTCTCCTCTTTTTTTTAACCTACCACGCGGGAGACTGTCTCGCAATGACGACAGGCAGAATGGTCATTCCACGCGAACTGATGCGTTCTTGCCACGACCTCGCAGAGAAAGGGCTCCCAGGCGCTAGTGCGGCCAGAGCCAGCCCAAGACACCGCCCGTCAGCAGCGCATAGACGAGGCCGTCGCACATCGTTTTCAACGTGTAGGTGGCGCTGCGCGAGTACCCGATCCAGTCGTGCAAGACTGCGAGCGCGTAGCCGGCGAAAGCCACCGTGCTCGTGAGGCGAAACACGCGCACGTGGTGCGTTCCTGTATCGGGCCCTGGATCGTCATGCCGACGCGCGGGTATTTCTTGATCCTCGCCTGAAACTCCGGCGAGCCCATCTCCTGCATGCTCTTCGGCATTGGGCCGGCGTAGTCGCCCGGCGGCAGCCTGAATTGCCGCAGCGCGTCGAGCACGCCGTCTTCGTTCGGGAAGCGCTTCCAGTCGGTCAGAGTGATAGCCGAGCACCATGTGGATGACCGAGCTCGCAATGAACGCGAGTACGGCCGAAAGGAGAATCGGCATCCATAAATCCGCTAACGAAACCATGTGACCTCCGAATCGTGCGCCGTGCTCTAGCCGACGCGTTTGCCCCCGAACACCACGGCGCGAGTGACGAGCCGGCGACCGCCCGGCCGCGTTCCTTTGTAGTTGTCGAGGAACTCGAACGACCCTTCGGTCAGCTCGAGCACCGCGACGTCGGCCGTCGCGCCCACGCGCAACGTCCCGTAAGCGTTCAGCGGCGTGAACACCTTCGCCGCGCGGCTCGTGACTCGTGCGATGACCTCGTGAAGCGGCATGCCGAGCAGCAGGAATTTCGACAACACGTTCGGCAGATCGAACACCTGCGCCGTCCGCCCCGGCAGATTCAGGTCCGACGAGATGGTGTCCGGCGCGAACCCCTGATCGAGGCCGCGCTGCGCGGCGTCCCAGCTCCAGTGCTCGTTCAAGCCATTGCCGAAGTCGAACAGCACGCCGCGTTGCCGCGCGGCGCGTACCTGCGGCAGTACTCGGCCGCCCGCGTCGAGGATGCCGTTCTCGGGCGCGTACATGTGCGTCACGATGTCGCCCGGCCGCAGCAGCTCTATCAGCTGCGGCAGCGGCGTGGCGGTATTGCCGATGTGGATCATGACCGGCACGTGCGCCGGCCCTGCCACCCGCAATGCGAGCTTCAATACGTCGCGATCGTGGTCGGCCGCGATGCCCTTCGACAGCCGGGCTTTGACTCCGACGATCCAGTCGCGATTCTCCGCGACGGCACGCGACGCCTTGTCGACGTCGGCCGGCGCGAGGCCGTCGAGAAACTCGCCGCGGCCTCCCGGATTGTTGCCGAGCCGCGCGATGTTCAGCAGCACCCGCAACCGGTTCGGCGCGTGCCGCGCTATGTCGAGAATCTGATCGACGTTGTCCGCGCCTTTCGAGCCGGCATCGACCATCGTGGTGACGCCGGTCGAGAGAATCTCCGACGGCGGCAACTCCGCATCGCGCGCGTGCACGTGAATGTCGATCAACCCCGGCACTACGAGCTTGCCACTCGCGTCGATCGAATCCACGCCGGACGATGCGGGAATCTCGCGCCGAACGGCTGCGATCTTACCGTCGCGAATCGCGACGTCGGCTTGACCGTAGAGGCGCTGCGAAGGATCGATCACGCGACCGCCCCGAATCACGAGATCGTAGTCGGCCGCAAACACTCGACCGGGCGCGGCCAACGCCACGGCGGCGCCGGCAGCGCCTCGGAGCAACAGTCGTCGATTCATCGCGACCCCACGGTGCAGCTCAGCGACCGCAGCATCGTAGCCCAGCGTGCCGCTCGATCGACAACTTTGGAACGCACGCCCACACTACCGCGACGCGGGAAAGCGCGGCATCGAGTCGCCGACTGCGGGGAAGCGCGAATGGAAACAGACTGCGTCGTCGTCGGCGCGAGTTTTGCGGGCCTCGCGAGCGCACACGCACTCGCGACGGCCGGCCTGCGCGTGACGGTCGTGGAGAAAAAGGTCGATCCCGGCGCGAAGCTGCACACGACGGGCATCATCGTCAAAGACGCGGTCGACCAGATCGCGATGCTGGACTCGCTACCGGCGAATCTCGTACGAAGAATTCCAGGTGTGCGCCTGTACGCGCCTAACCTGCGCTTCGTCGATCTCGCGGCACCGGGCTACTACTTTCTCGCGACCGACACGCCAAACGTCATGCGCTGGCTCGCCGCGAACACGGAGCGCGCGGGCGCCGCGCTGAAGCTCGGTACGACGTTCACGGGTCTCGCGCGCGAGCGCAGCGGATTCGCAATCGAGGGCGTCGGCACGGCGCGATTCGTCATTGGCGCGGATGGTCCGCGTTCGAAAGTCGCGCGAACCGTGGGGCTCGGCACGAACCAGCGGTTTCTCGCCGGCGTCGAATACGAATTCGCGAACGCCGCGATCGCAGACTCCGACAAGCTGCACTGCTTCATCGACCGCCAACTGGCGCCCGGCTACATCGCGTGGGTGGTGGCCGGCGTCGGCGGCGTGCAGGCCGGGCTCGCGCGCCGCGCGCGGGCGGCTGAAACCGGCGGCTGGCGGCCGGATGCCGCAATGAGCGCACTACTCGCGAAGATCGCGCCTGTGATCGATCTGCGCGGCACCACGCCGAGCAGCGTGCGCGCCGGGTTGATTCCGTGCGGCGGCGTCGTTCGCCCCGTCGCAGCGTCGCGCGTGCTGCTCGTGGGCGACGCGGCCGGCATGGTATCGCCGGTCACGGCCGGCGGCATTCACACCGCGTTGAAACACGGGCTCGCCGCCGGCAATGCCGTCGCGGATTTTCTCCGCGGCAAAGCCGAGGACCCGGCCGGCTGGTTCGTGCGTTCGTATCCGCGGTTTCGCACGAAGCGGCTGCTGCGCTGGGCGTTCGATAATTTCCAGACGGACTTCGCGTTCAACTGGCTGCTCGCGACGCGTGCCATGCGCGGGGCCGCGGGCATCGTCTACTTCCATCACAAAGGCGTTTTCGACGCCGCGGGACAGGCCGCCGCGCTGGGCGCGCCTCAGCGCGAACAGCGCTGACCGACGGCGCGTCCGCTTACGACTGCGTCCAGGCATCGATCGAGTGACTGAAACGACTCTCCGCAGTCGTGGGCCAGACCGGGAACCTGACCATCTAACCCCCAGGTCGATCGCCAGCTGATTTCGCCGTCCGGGCGGGGTGTCCCAGCCCGAATAGTTCTATTAATACCCCAAGTACAGAGTCGACTCGGAGC
>FTFB01007405.1_pt1 | contig 10035 bp, 9 predicted proteins | sample 1658331 | NCBI WGS metagenome assembly FTFB01 (sample SAMEA3914816, study PRJEB12502) | metagenome | biome: forest; material: soil | place: USA | collected 2011-09-16 | depth 0.3 m | reverse complement strand
GCTGGACAGCCGCGCATCGGGCGCGAGCGCGATCAGGTTGCTCACCTTCAGCGGCAGCAGCTTCAGCAGGCCCGGCATGCGGCGCAGGACGTTGACGAGGATCAGCGGCAGCGCCGCCAGTCTCAGGCGTGCGGGAAAGGGCAGCAACAGGAACAGCAGCCGCCGAAACAGCCGTTCGCCGATCGGGCGCTGATAGTGATGTTCGATCGCGGCGCGGGTCTCTTCGATGAGCGGCGCATAGCGCACGCCCGACGGGCATGCGGTTTCGCACGCCATGCAGCCGAGGCACGTATCGAAGTGCGCGACGACCGCATCACTCATGACGTTCATTTCGGGCCGGCTTTCGACGCCGGCCTTCATCATGTAGATGCGTCCGCGCGGTGAATCCATCTCGTTGCCGAGCAGCAAGTAGCTGGGACAGGTCGAAAGGCAGAATCCGCAGTGGACGCATTTGTCGATCAACGGTTCGAGCGGGGCGAGCGAGTGAAACGCGGTCTCGGTCACGGCGGTGCCCGTCATGGCTGGATGGATTCCCATGGACCGCGGCCAGGATTGAGCGTGCCGCGCGGATCGAATCGCGACTTGACGGCGCGCATGATGGGTGCGGCGTCGCCAATCGGACTCCAGGGCCCGAGCTGCGCCTTCAGATCCGCGGGCGCTGACAGCAGCACGGCGCTGCCAGCGCGAGCCGTGGCCTCGCGGCGCAACTCCGTGATGATCGCCGACTGCTGCGGCAGGCCGCCCGCGAGGCGCACGAAGATCACGCCCAGCGCGCCGCGCCCTGCGACCGCGTAATCGATGCCGTGCTCACCGGCGAGCGTTTCGACGCGCGCCAGCATTTCGGCCACGTCGGTCGGCAGAATTGCCAGCTTGACGATCGTGCCACTCGCGCCCGAGACGTGGCGCTCGTGCGCTCGCCACGCGTCGGCTTCGGCATCGCCGGACAGTACGTCGGTGGCCGCGCCGAGTGCGGCGCACACCTCGATCGCAGCGGCGGTCTGCCGTTCGGCGGCGCGAGGCGAGGTTTCGAACCGGATCAGCAGCCGATGCGGAGGCGTTTGGATCTCGATCGCCGATGGGCTCAGCGGCGCGGTGTTGATCGCGAGGGCCAAGGCGCCCAGGCGTCGAGCGTCAGTGGTCCTGGCGATGAGGGTGTACGACACGGCTGCGACCGGCGACAGCTTGAACGTCGCTCGTGTAATCACGGCGAGGCTGCCGAGCGACCCGCACAAGAGCTTGGACAAGTCGTAGCCGGCGACGTTCTTGACGACGCGACCGCCGGCCTTGGCCATCCGCCCGTCGGCGAGGGCGATTTCTATCCCGATGATGAGATCGCGCGGCGTGCCGTAGCGGTGGCGGCGCGGACCGCTGTCATTGGTCGCGACGACGCCGCCGATGGTCGCAAGATGCGAGACGCCGGGATCGAGCGGCAGCCATTGCTTTTCGCGCCGCAGAACGTCGTTCACCGCGTCGAGCGCGGCGCCGGCCGGCACCGTCGCCACCAGATCCCCGGCGACATGATCGACCGGCGTGTTCAGACGAAGCGTCGAGATCACGACGTCGGCCCGTGAGGCGGGCGCGCCCCAGTCCTGCTTGGTGCCGGCGCCGCGGACGGCGATCGCCAGGCCTTCGGCGTTCGCCCATTTCAGGTTCGCCGCGAGGCTGGCCGCATCGACCGGTTCGAGCAGCTCGGGCGCCACCTAGAAACGCTCCGCCAGGCCGGCGCGCTCGAGCGGATGCTGCCGATACGGGCCCGGCACTTCGCCGCAGAGACGCGGCGTGGGGAATACCTTGCCGGGATTGCAGATCCCGGTGGGATCGAAAGCGCAGCGCACGAGCTGCATGGCGTCCAGGTCGTCGGCGTTGAACATCCGCGGCATGGATCCCTTCTTGTCGGCGCCCACGCCGTGTTCGCCGGTAATCGAACCACCGGCCTCGACACAGTACATCAGGATCTCGGACGCCACCTGTTCGGCGTGCTCGGCTTGGCCTGGGATCGATTCGTCGTAACAGATCAGCGGGTGCAGATTGCCGTCGCCGGCGTGGAACACATTGCCGATGCGCAAGCCGGATCGTTCTTCGAGCGCACGAATGCGCCGGAGGACACCGGGCAGCTTCGTGCGCGGCACCACCCCGTCCTGCACGTAGTAGTTCGGCGACACGCGTCCCATGGCGGCGAACGCGGCCTTGCGTCCCTTCCAGATGCGATCCCGCTGCGACTGGTCCTTCGCGACTTCCATCGTGAGGGCGCCGCACTGCCGGCACAGCGACTCGACGATCGCGAAGAGCTCGTCCACTTCCGATTGGGGTCCATCGAGCTCGACGATCAGCACCGCGTCAGTCTTCGGGAAGTTGGGATGGACGGAGGCTTCCGCCGCTTCCATCGTCAACCGGTCCATCATCTCGACCGCGGCGGGCACGATGCCATCGGCGATGATCGCCGACACCGCTTCCCCGGCCGCGTCGATCGAGGCGAAGCCGGCGAGCAGAGTCATCACTTTCTCCGGCCGCCGCAGCAGGCGCACCGTGGCTTTCGTGACGATCGCCAGCGTGCCTTCGGATCCTACGAGGACGCCGAGGAGATCGAGCCCCGGCGTATCGAGCACGGCGCCGCCCAGATGGACGAGTTCGCCATCGGGGAGGACCGCCTCGACGCCCATCACGTGGTGCACGGTGAAGCCGTACTTGAGGCAGTGCGCGCCGCCGGAGTTCTCGGCGATGTTGCCGCCGATCGAGCACACGATCTGGCTCGAGGGGTCGGGCGCGTAGTAGCAGCCAAACGGCGCCACGTGTTTGGTGATCGCCAGATTCGTCACACCGGGTTCGACGACGGCCCGCAGGTTGGGGATGTCCACCTCGAGGATTCGGTTCATCCGCGACAGCGCGATCACGATGCCGCCGTCGACGGGTAACGCGCCGCCCGACAGCCCGGAGCCGTGACCGCGCGCGACGAACGGCACGCCGTCACGACGGCAGAGCCTGACGACGGCCTGGACTTCGGCAGCGCTCGTCGGCAGGACAACGGCCGCCGGCGTCACACGCAGGTGCACAAGGCCGTCGGACTCGTAGGTCAGCAGATCCGCGGGCTCTTTCAGAAGCGCGTCGGGTCCGACAACACGAGCGAGATCGCTCAGGAAGTATGGGTTCACAGGCGTGGAACGATGATTATGTGCCGGAATTCCCGCGGATACACTATGCGCGCGGGAAGCAGTTCACAGACTCGGCAGGTTCACCACGACGTGTTCGATATGGATGCCCTGGTTCGCGAATGACGACTGAACGAACCAATCGGCAAGCGCTTTCTTGAAGGCTTCCTCTTCCATTTCAGTCGGCGGCGTGCGGAACGACGTCCAGCTTTCCCATCGGTCGGCTTCGAAGCGATGCAGCATCTGGCCCGCCCACGCTTCGAGCTCCGGGCGGTGCCAGTGGGCCAGGGCTTTGTCGCGGTACTTCAACCCTTCTTCCGGACTGCCCATCACCGAGAGCGTCACGCCGTACCGGAAAATGTCCACGTCTCGAACAATTTCGAATTCCCACCGCCAGTACGGCAGTAGATCGGTATTCGTCAACCGGCGGTCGCCGACCAGCAGACGCGTAGATTGTGGAAAGATCGCGACGATATCACTGGCGCTCGTGCTGCCGCTCTTGACGAGGAAACTTTGCGCCGGAATCTCCACCGTGTACATGCCGTAAACTGCAACCACTCCCGACAAACAACAACCAGCCATGAAGATGAAGACCCGGGTCACAACCTGCTCCCTCCACTGGGACTCGACGCCGAACGCCTGCGATCACTGCGTGCCGCACTCTCATGCTAACAGGCCGGTCGCTCATCTACCGTTCATTTTTGGTCAGTTTCTGGCGCCGGTTCGAACTAGCTCGAGTGGCTCAGCGATGAACTCCTCGAAATCGCGAACAATGCCCTAGCGCGGCCGTAGAATTGGCGCGATGACGATGACACGACACGGCGACTATGGCTATGACGCGCCTTACGCTCTGGTGATCTTTGCCGCGCTCGGCGCTGCAGGCCTGATCGCTGCGCTTGTCTCGTGGTGGAGCGGGAGCAGCCGCCTGGCCGCGAAGCTCGCTGCGTACGGCGTGTTCTTCCTGGCGAACGCGTTCAGCTTTCTGTACGCCACCAGGCGCGGCAAATTTCAAGTATGGGACGACGTGCTGAACGAGCTGCATCTTCGAGGCGACGAACGCGTGCTCGACATGGGTTGTGGGCGCGGCGCGGTACTGACCGCCCTGGCGAGGCGGCTGACAACCGGACGAGCGACCGGGGTCGATCTCTGGAGCACGCACGATCAATCCGGCAATGCCCGCGATGTGACGCTGCGAAACGCGTCGCTCGAAGGTGTGCTCGAGCGAGTGGACATCGAGACCGGCGATATGCGGGCGCTGCCGTTTGGCGATGGGATCTTCGACGTCGTGGTGTCCAGTCTGGCCATCCACAACATCCCGGGGCACCCGGCTCGCGCAAAGGCCATCGGCGAAGCCTGGCGTGTGCTCAAACCAGGCGGCCGCCTGGCCATTGCCGACATTCGCGCGACCGCGCGCTACGCGGCGACGCTGACGACGCTTGGCGCGGCCGGTGTGACACGCCGCGGGCTCGGGTGGCGTTTCTGGTACGGCAATCCATTCGCCGCCACGAGCCTCGTGACGGCATCGAAACCGAGCGCGCCTGACCGGATCTAAGACAGAAGCTTCTCGATGATCGTCTCGTCGATATACCGGCCGTGCACTTTTGCGTGCCGGCGGGCGGGGCCGACGACCTGAAAGCCGTGATGCACGTACGTCTGGAGCGACACCGGGTTGTCGGCCCGAACGAACGCAAACAGTTTCTCATAGTCCCTCGCGCGCGCCATCGCGAATGTCGCCATGAATAGCTGTGTCGCGATGCCCTGCCTCCGGCGGGCGAGGTCCACGTAGGTGCCGATCTCGCCAACGTGATCGAACGCGCGCGTATAGGTCGCGAGCGGCTGCGTGTTCTGGAACCCGGCCACGGCGCCCCCCGTTCGATCGATCGCCACCAGGAATATGCCGCGAGGCGAGCAGGTCCGCATAAAGGCACGCTCGGCGTCGGCCGTCAACGGGCCCTCGAGGACGGTGTACGCGCCCGCCTCGATGATCGGATTCAGTATTGCGACGATGCCCTCGGCATCATCCGGCGTTGCTTCGCGAACCTCGACCTGCACTAAGACACCCCTCTCACGATGGTCCTTGGGACTTTGTCCTTGGTGCGTGCCCTCCGTCCTCGGTCCCAAGTCCGCAGTCCAGAAAATGGAGCACGCACCCAGGATAAACAGCCTCGCTCCATAATAGTGACCATGCCGCAGCCGACGCTCGAATCGAGCATCGACCGCCTGTACCAGGGGCCTCTCGACGCGTTCGTCGCCGCTCGGACCGCGCTCGCCAAGACGCTTGCCGGGGCGGATGCGCGGCTGGTGAAGCGTCTGGAGAAACCGACGGCGGTGCCGTGGGCGGTCAACCAACTGTACTGGCACGCGCGGCCCGTCTATGATCGCCTGATCAAGGCCGGTGGGGCGGTCCGCGCAGCGCAGATCGCGGCGCTCGGCGGGCGATCCGCCGACGTCCGCGGCGCCGCCGACGCCCATCGCAAGGCGATTGCCAGCGCGGTCAGCGAAGCCGTACGGCTTGCGGCTGTCGCCGGCGTGCACCCCAGCGCGGACGCCTTGTCACAGACGTTTGAAGTATTGTCGCTCGCTGCAACACCCGCCGCGCCTGCGGGTCGCCTGATCAAGCCGCTTCGGCCGACCGGCTTCGAGGCCCTGGCCGGCATCACGGTCAAAGCGCCCGCGCCCTCACCCGCACAGCCTCGGCCGGCGACCGGAAAGACGGCGTCTTCGGGCACATCTCCGCCGCCTCGACTTGTCGAAGACGCCCGCGCACGCGAGCGGAAGGAAGCGGGCGAGGCACGCATCAGAGCGGCCAAGATCAAGAAAGCCGAGGGAGCGCTCGAACGCGCCCAGGCCGCCGAGGCGGACGCCCGCGCAGAATGGGAACGCCGCAAACGCGAGTGTGAGGCGGCCGAGCAGGCGCTCGCGAAGCTCAGATAATCGCGGGCAGGGCTGAAGGCCTGCACACCAATTTACGTAACGCTCCGACTAACCCGAGGCCCGAGCCCCGAGCCATCAATCCCTTTCAACACCTCACCAATCTGTGAGATCACCCAATCCACCTCGTCGTCCGTAATGACGTAGGGCGGCATGAAGTAGAGCACGTTGCCGAGCGGACGGAGCAGCAGGCCGCGTTCGAGAAAGGCCGATGACAACCTGCGGCCAATCTGATCCAGGTAGCCGCCGGCGCTCTTCGTCGCTTTGTCCGACACCAGCTCGATTGCGCCGACGCCGCCGAGCACACGCACGTCGCCGACCATCGGCAGGTCCGCCAGCGGCGCCAATCCGTCGCGCAGCTGCCCTTCGAGCCGCGCGATCCGGGCCAGGATGTCGTGCTCCTTGAACAGATCGAAGCTGGCGACCGCCACCGCGCACGCCAGCGGGTTGGCGGTGAACGAGTGGCCGTGGAAGAACGTTTTGCTGTGGTCGTCGCTGAGAAACGCGTCGTAGACGTCGGCGGTGACGGCGGTCACGGCGAGCGGCAGATAGCCGGCGGTGAGCGCTTTCGAGAGGCAGATGATATCGGGCGTGACAGGACCGTGCTCGCACGCGAACATACGGCCAGTCCGTCCGAATCCGGTGAGCACTTCGTCGGCAATCAGCAGCACCCCATGCCGATCGCATAGCCGGCGCACTCCGGCGAGAAACTCCGCCGGCCACATGATCATCCCGCCGGCGCCCTGCAGCATCGGCTCGACGAGCACGGCCGCGACGGCGTCACCTCGCTCGTCGAGCGTGTGTTCGAGGTCGCCGAGGCAATCGATATGGCACGTCTCTCGCCGGAGACCGAGCGGACAGCGATAGCAGTACGGCGGGTGGACGCGGTCGACGGGAAACATCAGCGGCGCAAACGCCCGCGTGAACACCGAGTCTTCGCTCACCGACATCGCGCCTGACGTGTCGCCGTGGTAAGCGTGATGCATCGTCACGATGCGCTGGCGATCGGCCCGTCCCTTATTGCGCCAATACTGGATGGCGAGCTTGATCGCCACCTCTACCGCCGTCGACCCATTGTCTGAGTAGAAGATGCGCGTCAGTCCCGGCGGCAGCGCGCCGACGAGACGCTCGGCGAGATCGACCGCCGGCTGGTGTGTCGCGCCGGCAAAAATCACGTGCTCGATCCGCTCGGCCTGATCGGCCAGTGCCTGGTTCAGCCGCGGATGCGCGTGCCCGTGGATGTTCACCCACCACGACGAGATTCCGTCGAGGATCCGGCGGCCATCCTCCGTGTACAGATAGACGCCCTCGCCGCGCGCAATCGCGAGGAGCTCGGGCCGGCTCTTCATCTGCGTGTAGGGATGCCAGACGAACGCGCGATCGCGATCGATGAGGCTCACCGCAGGAGCTCCTGCAGCCGTCCCTTTTGATCGAGTCCGGCCGCCGCCCAGCTCGCCAGGCGATCGGCGGTCAGCGGCTCGATCGGCGGCATCTCGCCGAGGACGTGCACATGACCATAGCGTTCGATCGCATCGCGGTTGTCGGCGTTCGGCACGCCGACCATGATCACGCCGGCGGTCTGGATGGCACGCCGGCGCAGGGCCTCAAGCGTGAGCAGCGTGTGGTTGATCGTGCCAAGCGCCGTGCGCGCGACGACGACGACCGGCAGGCCGAGACGCGCGACGACGTCGGCCATGTTCGCCGTGTCGCCGATCGGTACCAGTACGCCGCCGGCGCCCTCGACTATCCATCGCGACGCATCGGGCTCGGCGCGCACCAGGCTGAGCAGCGCGTCGAGATCGATCGGCCGTCCGCTCAAGCGCGCCGCCAGATGAGGCGACACCGGCCGTTCAAGACGTACGCCGGATGCAAACACCTCCTGCGGACTGCACGCCGCCAGCCGCGCCACCTCCGCCGTGTCGTCGTCCTGCTCGATACCAGTCTGAATGGGCTTCCAGTACCTCAGGGGAAGCACGCCGCGGTATCGGTGGAGCAGAGCCGCCGCCGCGACGGTCTTGCCGACACCGGTGTCCGTGCCGGTTACGAAGAGGCCGCGAAGCACTGAACGATGCCTGTCGCCGAGAGTGCACTCACAAACCTGTCGATCGTGTCCGCGGAGAGATTCAGGTTGACCGAAATCCGTAAACGGGCCGTGCCCGGCGCGACGCTCGGCGGCCGGATGGCGCGAACGTCGAATCCGTTCGCCTGGAGCTTGCCGGCCGCCTGCAGCGCGCGATCGTTGTCGCCGAGCACGACCGGGACAATCTGTGTGAATCCGGCGGGCACGATGATCCCCGCGGCGGCAAGCGCCTCTCGGAGGTACGTCACGCGGGCTGCCAGCTGGGTGCGCCGCTCGGGCTCGTTGATCACGATATCGAGGCTGGCGTCGAGCGCGGCGGCGAGCGGCGGAGGCGGCGCGGTCGAGAAGATGAACGGCCGTCCAGCCTGAATCAGATAGTCGATCGCCCACGTGGGCCCGGCGACAAAGGCGCCGGCCACGCCGAGCGCCTTGCCCGCCGTGTTGATCGACACGCAGACATCGCGCTCGATACCGCTCGCTTCGATGAGCCCGCTGCCGCCCGCGCCGTACAGGCCAACGGCATGTGCTTCGTCCACGATCAGCGTGGCGCCGGCCGAACGGCAGAGCGCGGCGTACTCCGCGAGCGGCGGGACGTCGCCGTCCATGCTGAACAACGACTCCGTCACGACGAACGCGTGTCCACGCGCTGGCCGGCTGCGGAGCAGCCGGGCCAGCGTGTCGAGGTTGGCATGGGGAAACACGACACGGCTGGCCGCTGACAAGCGGGCGCCGTCGATCAGGCTGGCGTGATTCCGTTCGTCGGAGAAGATCACGTCGCCGTCTTCGGGCAGTGTCGTCAACACAGCGAGGTTGGCAAGATAGCCGCTCGAGAAATAGAGCGCCCGTTCGGTCCGTTTGAATGCCGCAAACTTCCGTTCGACGGCCGAGAAGGCTTCGCGCTCGCCGCGCAACAGCCGCGAACCGGTGCTTCCGCAGCCATGCGCTTCGACCGCGCCGATCATCGCGCGCTTGAGCAGGGGATGTCCGGCCAGGCCGAGGTAGTCGTTCGAGGAGAAATCAATGCCGGTCGGCGGATGCAGCGTTCGGAGGAGTTGTGCATCGCGAATGGCGCGCAGGCGCCCGCCGACGCGCGTCTCGAGCGAATCAGCGGCGTCGGTCAACGGGGCGCCTCTTGCAGCTGCAGGCCGAGGTCCGCGAACAGCCGACGATCGACCTCGGCCGACGGATTGGGCGTGGTCAGCAGCTGCTCGCCAAGGAACACGGAGTTGGCGCCGGCGAGGAAGCAGAGGGCTTGCGCCTCCGGTGAGAGCGACATCCGGCCGGCGCTCAAACGCACGAACGCATCCGGCATCAGAATGCGGGCGGTGGCGATCGTGCGGACCAGCTCCAATGGATCCTCGGCCGGACGATCGCCAAGCGGCGTGCCTTCGACGCGCGCCAGCATGTTCACCGGGACGCTTTCGGGATGCGGATCGAGCGACGCCAGCTGGTGGAGCAGACCCCACCGCGAGGGCCGCTGCTCGCCCATCCCGATAATGCCACCGCAGCACACGGTGATACCGGCGCGGCGAACGCGCGCAATCGTGTCGAGGCGCTCGGTGTAGGCGCGCGTCGTGATGATGTGGCCGTAGAATTCCGGCGACGTGTCGAGATTGTGGTTGTACGCCGAGAGCCCGGCGGCCGCGAGCGCGTCGGCTTGCGGCTGCGTCAGCATGCCGAGCGTGCAGCACGCTTCCATACCGAGTGCGCGAACACCGCGTACCATCTCGAGCACGCGGCTGAACTCCTCACCCTCCGCCGCATCGCGCCAGGCCGCGCCCATGCAGAAGCGCGTCGCGCCCTGTTCGCGGGCCCGCCGCGCCGCCGCCAGCGCATCGTCCACGCTCATGAGGTCGTAGCGGGCAGTGTTCGTCGAGT
>FTFB01010712.1_pt1 | contig 10051 bp, 6 predicted proteins | sample 1658331 | NCBI WGS metagenome assembly FTFB01 (sample SAMEA3914816, study PRJEB12502) | metagenome | biome: forest; material: soil | place: USA | collected 2011-09-16 | depth 0.3 m | reverse complement strand
GGACCGGCCGTTGTTGACGTAGATCGTGCGCAGGTGATCGAGGCCGAGCAGCTGCAGCACCGTCGCATTCAGATCGTACGTGTCGACCTTCGTGCCGAGAGATTTCAGACCGATCTCGTCCGTCGCGCCGAACGTCGCACCCGCGCGACTGCCGCCGCCCGCGAGCCACTGCGTGTAGCCCCACGGATTGTGGTCGCGCCCGTTGCCGCTCTGGCCGTAAGGCGTGCGACCGAACTCCGACGTCCACACGATCAACGTCGAGTCCAGCAGGCCGCGGGCTTTCAGATCCGTTAGCAGCCCTGCGATCGGCCCGTCGACCGTGCGCGCGTGGGCTTTGTGGTTGACGTCGAGGCCTTGATGCGCGTCCCAGTTGTGATCGGGAACCACGTCGTTGAGGATTTGCAGCGGGCCCGAGATCACCTGCACGAAGCGCACGCCGCGTTCGACGAGCCGCCGCGCGCGCAGCAGATTCGTGCCGTACTCGCGCGTGAGCTCGTCATCGAGGCCGTAGAGCTTCTTCGTCGGCGCCGATTCCCTATCGAGATCGACGGCTTCGGGCGCGGCCGACTCCATGCGGTACGCGAGCTCGTACGCGTTCGCGCGGGCGAGCAGCTCCGTGTCCTCCGGATGACGCTCGGCGTTCAGCTGGTTCAGCCGGCGCAGCAGGTCGAGGCTGTCGCGCTGTCCCGCCGCGGCGATCAGATCGGGGCGTTCGACGTGCAGGATCGGCGACGGCCCGGGGCGGAACGGCGTGCCCTGGTACACCGCAGGCAGGAAGCCCGAGCTCCAGTTCGTAGGACCGCCGTCCGGCACGCGCGGCCCGTTGTAGAGCACGACGTACGGTGGCAGATCCGGGTTCGCCGAGCCGAGCGCGTAGGAAACCCACGCGCCGAGGGTCGGCCGGCCCGGGTTCAAGTCGCCGGTGTTCAGCTTCAGGATCGAGATGTCGTGCGTCGCGCCGATCGTCTTGCTCGACTTGATGAACGCGATGTCGTCGGCGTGCTCGGCCAGATTCGGCAGCAGATCCGAGAACCAGGCGCCGCTTTGTCCGTGCTGTTTCCACGTGCGCGGTGTCGCGAACAGCTTGCCGACGCCGCCCTGTGTGCTCGTCTTGATGCCTTGCAGGAACGATGACGGCACTTCCTGGCCCGCGAGCTTCACGAGCTCGGGCTTGTAGTCGTACAGCTCGAGCGTGCTCGGCGCGCCGTCCATGTGCAGCCAAATGATCGATTTCGCCTTCGGCGCGAAATGCGGCTGCTTCGGCGCCAACGGATCGGCGGGCGCTCCGGCATAGGCCGCGGTTCCGAGAATGCCCCCGCCCGGCAGCGCGCTGGTCAGCGCGATGCCACCGATTCCGTACGCCGCGTTCACCAGCAGGCGGCGGCGAGAGGTCGTGTTGCTCATGAGTAGCTCCTTGCGATTTGCGAACATCTAGAACCGGTAAGCGAAGTCGTTCGAGTTCGCGACTGTGTGCACGAGGTCGACGAACGCCGCCGCGCGCAGCGGATTTTCGATCTGGCCCGCGGGTACACCCGTCGGCACATTCAGCGCGAGCTTGCCGTCGTCGGCGGGCTGCTGACCCAGCAAACGTTCGTGCTCATCGAGGAACGAAAGCAGCGTGCCGCGCTCGGCTTTGTCGGGTTTGCGCGAGAACAGGATTTCGTAGAGACGGTCGAGACGCGCCGAGTCGTTCGCCGCGGACTCGCGCAGCACGCGGCCCGCGAGCGCCTTCGACCAGCCGAGCACGACGTCGCTGTTGTACAGCGTCAGCGCCTGCAGCGGCGTCGTCGTGACTTCGCGATGGCTATGCACCTGCTGCGGTGACGCCATGTCGAAGGCATCGAGCAGCGGATACGCGATGCTGCGGCGCGTGAAGATGTACAGGCTGCGGCGATTCGCTTCGGACGGGTCCTTCGACGTCGACCAGAGGTTGCCGGCGTTCAGGTTCGCCGGCACCGGCGGGAACACGCTTGGGCCGCCGAGCGTCGTGTCGAGCAGGCCGGATGCGGCCAGCAGCGAGTCGCGAATCTCCTCCGCTTCGAGGCGGCCGCGCGGGAATACCGCGAGCAGCTTGTTCTCGGGGTCTGCAGCCGCCGCATCCGCGCGACGATTCGACGACTGCCGGTAGACGCTCGACAACAGAATCTCGCGGTGCAAGCTCTTCACGCTCCAGCCGTTCGCGACGAAGCGCTCGGCCAGGTAGTCGAGAAGCTCCGGATGCGTCGGCGAGCTGCCGACTGCGCCGAAATTGCTGACGCTCTTGACGATCCCGTTGCCGAAGTACTGTGCCCACACGCGGTTCACGAACACGCGCGCGGTCAGCGTGTTGTCCGGGCTCGCGATCCAGTTCGCGAGCGCGGTTCGGCGACCCGACGACGTCGCCGTGGGCACGATGTGCGGCACCGCGTCGTTCGCGAACGCGGCCGGGAAGGTGGGCTGCACCTCGGCGAGCGGGCGCTCATGGTCGCCGCCGAACAGCACGTAGGTCGGCGGGGCGTCGGCGTGACCGAGCTCGGTCATGGCCGTGAGCGTGTCGGAGCCCCGGCGCGGCTTCAGCTTGTTGAACTTGCCGAGCTCTTCGCCGAGCTTGCGCAGGTCTTCGAGCTCCGCGAGCCTGCGCTCGTCCGGTTTTCCGGTCGTCACTTCCGTGAGCTGCGCCGTCTCGCGCAGATAGCGGTCGAGCTCGTAGTTCGTGTTCCGCGTGACGTTGTCCCACCGATGGTTGACCCAGCGGTCGAGCGGTGTCCACTCGCTCTCGGGCTTGAACAGCGACTCGCGACTGTCGGTGAGGTATCGCTCCTTCTGGTACTTGATCGTCTCGGCGCGCACGGGCGCGAGCAACGCATCCTGGCGCGCGCGGATATCCTTCGTCGCGTCCTCCCACTTCTTTTCGGTGTCGCGGTAGGCCTGCTCCACGGGACCGATGTCGTTGACGGGAATCGTCGTGACCTCGGCGACGTTCGCGAAGAACGCCTGCAGCTGGTAGTAGTCCTTCTGCGAGATGCGGTCGAACTTGTGATCGTGGCAGCGCGCGCACTGCACGGTCTGCGCGAGGAATACCTGGCCGACCGTGTCCGTGATGTCGGTCGTGATCTGGTACTTGCGTTGGACGAGGTCGCGCGAGTTCCGGTTGTCGGGGTAGCCCGCCAGGAAGCCGGTCGCGATCAACGCCTGGCTGTCGTCGGGTGCGAGCTCGTCGCCGGCGAGCTGCTCCTTCACGAATCTGTCGAACGGTTTGTCGGCGTTGAACGAATCGACCACGTAATCGCGATAGCGATACATGTTCGCGCGCGTCTGGTCGCCCTCGAAGCCCGTGCTGTCGGCGTAGCGCGCGAGATCGAGCCAGCGACGCGCCTGGCGTACGCCGTATTGCGGCGACGCGAGCAATCGGTCGACGAGCCTCTCGTAAGCGTCGGGCCGGCGATCTTTGACGAACGCCTGTACCTCCTCGGGCGTGGGGATGATGCCCAGCACGTCCAGCGTCGCGCGACGGATGAACGTCGCCCGATCCGTGTCGGGCGAGGGCGGCAGCTTCGCCGCTTCGAGCTTCGCGAGCACGAACGCGTCGATCGGCGTGCGGACCCGGGCGGCTTGCCGCACGGGCGGTACGTCCTGGTGACGCACGGGCTGGTACGCCCAGTGCGGCTGGTTGTCGTTGCGACGCGCCGGTGCGGCGGGCGCGGTGGTCGCCGCTGCGGCCACCGTCGCAGAGGGTGCCGGCGCGTCATCGGCGAGTGCGGCGCCCACGGTGGCTGCAAAGCCGAGCAAGGTCGCGATCAGTCTCTGGCGTGACATCGAGATGCTCCGTTCGATGAATTGGCGAGGGGTTTCGGTGGCGCTTCAGAACTTGCCGCTGACTGCGACGCCGAGCCACCGGGGCTCGGGCGGCGTGTAGCTGTTCCAGGTCAGGAGCAGCGGCGCGTCGTCGTTCAGCGCGTTCTTCGCGAGCAGGCTCACGTCGAAGGTGCCGTCGAGGCGGCCGAAGCCGACCGAGAGATCGACGGTGCTGTGCTCCGGAATCCACGCGTAGCTCGACAACGACGTGTCGGAGTTGTATTTGCCGAAGTACGCGACGTTCGAGCTCACGTGCAGCTCCTTGCTATCGCGGATCGGCCGTCGCCAATCGACACCCACGTTGCCGCTCACCTTTGCGGCGCCCGGCAAGGCCTGCCCCGACACGTCCCGATACACGGGCGCGCCCGAGTAGCCGTTTTCGACCGGCTGTGCCGAGTTCCGGAAATCGAGGTAGTACGCATCCGTGTACGCGAGGGCGAAACGGATCCGCGTGCTCTTGATCGGCGCGTAGACGCCGTCGATCTCGAGGCCCTGAGAGCGAACCTTGGGCACGTTGCCCGTCGCGGTCGTATAGGCCGTCGACGGTGTAATGCCCGTCGCAACGTTCTGCGCGGTCGTGTACGCGTCGAAGATGCGGACCGATTGCTGATAGTTGCGGATGTTGCTCGCGTAGATGTCGGCGTTCAGCAGCAGCTTGTCGTTCAGCAGCTTGGCTTTGACCCCGATCTCGAAAGACCGCGTCTTCTCCCCGGCGACGAGGTTCGAGATGCCATTCGTCGTCTGTGAGATGCCGGCTTTCTCTCCGTACTGCCACGAGATGTAACCATTCACGTTGTCGCTGAACCGATAACTTGGGCTCACGACGAAGGCAGGCTGCGTCTCGTCGAACGGCTCGGCCACGACATCGTCGAACACGACGCCGATGGCCGTGCGGCGGATCGCCTTGGCGTCGGCCACCTGGCGCTGCTGCTGGGCCGTCAGGCCGCCGTATGCGCCACCGGCCACGCCGGTTGCGGCGACGCCGAAGTACTTGGTCGCGATGAGATCGGCCAGCGCGAGCTGCACCGCGGTGTTGCCCGTATTCAGGGCGCCGCTCGCGGCGCTCGAGTCGAAGCCACCGAGGTCGGGGCCGCTGACCGAGAACGGGTTCAGCTCCGGCGCGCTGCCGCTGTCCTTGATGACGCTGCGCGTCGTGTTGCGCCGGTCCTCGCGCGTGAAACGTAGGCCGGTCGTCAGCGTGAACGGCGAGGAGAGATGCCAGTCGGCTTGCGTGAAAACGGCCGCGCTCTTGTTGTGGATGTCCTGGACGCCCGCGGGCGAGTTCCACGACATCGAGAGGCCCGCGAGCGAGTTGCGCAGCAGATAGCGGCCGCCGCTGACCGAGCTGTCGGGGTTCGTTGCGACGTCGAGCCGGCCGTATTGTGCGTTGCTTGCGAACCAGGCGCCCGCGTCGTTGCCCCACACGCGCCGGTAGTCCGCGCCGTTGTCGACCTCGAGGTAGTACAGGCCGGCCTGGTAGTCGACGACGCCGCCCGTGCGCGAGCTCAGTCGGAGCTCCTGGCTGCGCTGCGAATAGTCGTTCCAGAAGCCGCCGGAGTTGCGATAGACGTCGAACGGCGTGCCTTCGTCGTTCACGGCGTTGAAGTGGTAGTTCTTCCACGCGGTGATCGACGTGAGCGTGAACGGCCCCAAGTTGTCGCGATCGATCTCGACCGTCGCGCCGCTGCTGCCGGTCACGAGCGGCCGGGCGGAGTCGTTCACGACGTAGAGGCCGCCGGCGCCGTATAGATATTGATCCAGGCCGAAGCTCGACTGCTGCGAGAACCACGGGCGCACGAGGCGGACCTCGTTCGTGAGAGAAGTGTTCGGCGAGCCGTTCGCGTAGAGGGTCGGGGTCGGCGTATTCAGTGCGCGGCCGTTCGTGGTCTCGCCCGCGCGCGGCGTCGAATCGATCGAGATTCGTGCGCTCAAGTTTTCGTTTGGGGTGAGGAGGAACTGCACCCGGCCCGACATACGCTCCTTGTTCTGATACGTGACGTCGGGGTTATAGAGGTTCTTCACGTAACCCTCACCTTTGTCCATCGTGAGGGAGCCGCGCCAGGCGAGCTTGTCGTCGATGATCGGGCCGCCACCGGCCGCGCGACCGATCACCGTGCCGCGCTCGCCGACGGTGACGGAGTAGTCGACGTCCGGCGTGAACGTCGGCCGCCGCGTCGTGACGTTCAATACGCCGAGGCTCGCGTTCTTGCCGAGCAACGTGCCTTGAGGCCCACGGATCACCTCGACCACGTCGACGTCCGTGAAGTCGAAGCTCGACGTCAGTGCGTTGTAGGCGTAGTTCACGCCGTCGACGATGACGCCGACGCTCGGGTCTTGCGCCTCCGTTTGTCCCTGCCGGCCGACACCGCGGATCGACAGGCTGCTCGTGCGCTGATTGCCTTGGTTCCAGCTGACGTTCGCGGCGCGCATCGTCAGTGCGCCGATGTCGTTGGCCTGGAGTCGCTCGAGCTCCTCGCCGCGCACGACGGAAATCGAGATCGGGACGTCCTGCTGGTTCTCGATACGGTTTCGGGCACGCACCACGAGCTCTTCGATGCCGCCAGAATTCGCGTTGGAGGCGACGGCGGTGTCGCCGTTCTGCGCGACGGATTCCGCGTCTTCCGCGAGGGCACTCGTCGTCAGTTGCAGCAGGCCGGCAAGCACTCCGAGAGCCAGCGCGGAACGCTTGGGCGGGTGGATGGTCATGGGACTTCTCTGTGTTTCAGGGTGGACGAGTGCGCGCCGTTCAGGGCCGCGTGCTCGCGGCGGTATCGGTCTTGGGTCGGACGATGTGCGTCAACGCGCCGCCGTCCTTCTCGTAGTTCTGCGCGCCGAGCACGCCGGCGACTTTGAAGCCGCGCGCCGCGAGCACGTCGGCTACGCGGCCGGCGCGGTTCGCGTGGTTCGAGACCGTGACGATCGTGCGGTCGCGCGGAATCGAACCAAGGTGGTGTTCGACTTCGGAGGGCTGGATGTTCAGGTATACGGCGAAGCCGCCGATCGTGCCGATCTCATCGGGCCGGCGTACATCGATGATCAGCAGCTTCTCGGGGCTCGCCTGCAGCGCGTCGAATTCGGCGCGCGTCAGCACGTGCGCGGCGAACGTCGGAGCGCTCTGCGACGCCACCTGCGCGAATGTGGCTACGGGGAGCAGTGCACCGAATGCCAACGTCGTCCATCGATCCATTGCGTTCACCTCTTCGTGGGCTGTGCGCGTGAGCGCGTAGGCCGCGAAATGTAGAGATGCGTGACGCGATGGCGAAATGGTTTTTTGTTATCGCGTGGACGTGTTCGAGCATGTGACCTCGTTGTCACTCGATGCAGACCACAACGCGACGCAACTCGGGGTTCGGTGCACTCGAACGTGGCGAATGTCACCGTGCGTTGACCTCGATCGCTCGAGGTGAATCCCGAGGGTTCTGCGTTCGCCGCAGCCGGTGGAGGATTTTGCGCAAACGCGCACCGCGCTAGCGGTGCCGATAGGCATCAGAGCGGAGGTGTAGGCAGGTCGCTTTTCGCCCAGCGGTAGCCGGCGTTGCGCGTGGTTTCGAGCAGCGCGGCGTGCGAGGTTCGCTCCTCGAGCTTACGGCGCAGACGATAGACAACCTGCTTCAGCGCGTGCCGTTCCTGGTAGCCGGCGCGCCCCCACGCTTCCGTAGCGAGGCGTTCGGTGGCGACGAGCCGTCCAGCATGCTTGAAGAGCACGCGCAGCACGCTGGTCTCGAGCGGCGTCAGATTCAAGTCGAGGCCGGCCACATTCAACGTGCGGCTCTCGAGATTCAGCGTCGCGCCCGCGGACTCGAGAACGGTGATGTCGCCCGTCGCGGCGCGTCGCAACAGCGCGCGGATTCTCGCGATCAGAGTCCTCGGACTGAACGGCTTCGTGATGTAGTCGTCGGCGCCGATCTCGAACGCGTGCACGATGTCGGCCTCCTGGTTCCGGGCACTCAACATGATGACAGGCAGCGCCGAGCGTGTGCGCAGCTGCTCGCAGACCGCGAAGCCGTTCAAGCCCGGCATCGTGACGTCGAGCACCGCAAGCGTGAACGGTGAGCGCGAAAGCGCGGCGAGCGCCTGCGTGCCGTCGGGCACCGTCAGCACGTCGAAACCGACGTTGCGCAGCGCGAACGCCGTCAGCGCGAGAAGGTCTGCGTCGTCATCGGCAACGAGCACGCGATCGGCAGGGGGCGAGGTCGCCATAGGCTTCGACGGTAGGAACGGCTGGGCACAGCGTAGGGCAGCGCTGGTCTGAAGTAAGTCCCGGCTCAGTCACAACTCGGTCTCGGCCGGACCCGTTAATTGCGGACATGCGTGCTGGCCGGCGGTAACATTGCCGCCAACGTTCGGTGGCGAAGTCGTTCTCGAGGGGGAGTTCTGATGTGGCAGCGTAGAGTTTTGGTTGCGGTGGCCTTGAGTTTGGCCGCAGCGACCGCGGTAGCGCAGCAGAAGGTGCCGGCGCGTAACGGCACGCCCGTGGCGCCGACCGGCATCGTCGTGCCGCCGCTCGGCGCGGGACCATTCACGTACCACACCGCCGAAGGACAGGACATCCGCGTCGTCGTGTTCGCGCGCGGCCTCAAGCATCCGTGGAGCATCGCGTTCCTGCCGAGCGGCGAGATGCTCGTCAGTGAGCGCGGCGGGCAGTTGCGCGTGATCCGGAACGGCAAGCTCGATGCGCAGCCGGTCGCGGGCGCGCCGCTGGTGCTGGCCGCGGGGCTCTCCGGGCTCGGCGACATCGCTCTGCATCCGCAGTTCGGGACGAATCATTTCATTTATCTGAGCTACAACAAGCCGGCGGGTGACGGGAAGTCCGCGCTCGGTGTCGCGCGCGGCGTGTGGGACGGGAAAGCGCTGACACTAACCCGCGACGTGTTCGTCACGAACGACGCGAGCAGCGTGTCGCGGCTCGCGTTCGGTCGCGACGGGAAGTTGTACGTGTCGACGTTCGGCGGTTTGGGCGACAGCGCGCAGAATCCCATGAGCCTCGCGGGCAAGGTGCTGCGCCTGAACGACGACGGCAGCGTGCCGCAGGACAACCCGTTCGTCGGCAAGTCGGACCACAAACCCGAGATCTACACGCTCGGCCATCGCAGCACGCTCGGCCTCGCCGTACATCCCGGCACCGGTCAGCTGTGGGAGAACGAGAACGGCCCGAACGGCGGCGACGAGATCAACATTCTCAAAGCCGGCGCGAACTACGGCTGGCCGCTCGTGAGCCTGGGGCGCACGTATCCCGGCCCGTGGCAGTCGAAGGGCTTCTCGCGCGAGGGCTTCGAGGACCCGGTCGTCTACTGGACGCCCGCGATCGCCGTGTCCGGCATCGCGTTCTACACCGGCAGCAAGCTCCCGAAGTGGAAGGGCGACGTGTTCGTCGGCGGCTTGCGCCAGGGGGAGATCCCGGGCACGGGTCACCTCGAGCGCATCCTGTTCAACGAGAATATGGAAGAGCTGCGACGCGAGCAGCTGATCACGGACCTGCGTCAACGCATTCGCGACGTGCGCATGGGACCCGACGAGCTGCTGTATCTCCTGACCGACGAGGACGACGGCGCGGTGCTGCGCATCGAGCCCGCGAACTGATCTAATGTCTGCCGCCGACGTGGGTTCTGGGCTCGCCGTGAGCGCGAGCGTCACGATTCCGGAATCCGAAATCGAGTTCGTTGCGATCCGCGCGCAAGGCGCGGGTGGACAGAACGTGAACAAGGTCGCGAGCGCCGTGCAACTGCGCTTCGATGCGGCGCACTCGGCCGCGCTGCCCGACGGCTGTCGTCAGCGGCTGCTCGCGCTGCGCGATCACCGGATTTCGGCCAACGGCGTCGTCATGATCAAGGCTCAGGAGTTCCGCAGTCAGGAACAGAACAAGGCCGCGGCGCTGGAGCGATTGGCCGACCTGGTTCGCCGCGCGCTCGTGGTGCCGAAGGTGCGGCGCAAGACGAAGCCGACACGCGGATCGAAAGAGCGCCGGCTCGACAGCAAAGCCAAGAACGCCAGGCGCAAACGCGAACGGCGTGCGGTCGACGACTAGAGGCGACCAGATGGAACGTTTCGACCTCGTGATCTTCGATTGCGACGGCGTGGTCGTCGACAGCGAGCGCATCGTCCACGAAGTATTCGGCACCTTCATCCGCTCGCTCGGCGCGGATCTCGATTCCGCGCGCATGAACGAGCTGTTCCTCGGCCGGCGACTCGTCGACTGCCTCGCAATCGTCGAGGGCAT
>FTFB01008029.1_pt1 | contig 10085 bp, 12 predicted proteins | sample 1658331 | NCBI WGS metagenome assembly FTFB01 (sample SAMEA3914816, study PRJEB12502) | metagenome | biome: forest; material: soil | place: USA | collected 2011-09-16 | depth 0.3 m | reverse complement strand
TTGCACTCCGCCACGACTCACGTACTACTCCCCCGACTCGCGTTTCTGGATGCGCTTCAACGTTGGTGTCGCGAGATCGATCTGCTTGCCCTCAGCTGGCATGTCGTAGTGCTCTACGAAACGAGCAACAGATTCACGGAACAACCAGCGTTGCATGTTTGGCGCTGGAACAGCGATTTGTATCGAGAGCGGTGCTTCTGGGTGATACCGCATCGAACCAGAGAAGCACGCAACGAAGAAGACGGCGGCTTCCGTGACAGCCGACGGAGGATCGAACAGATCGTGCTGCAGTAGCGCTTCGATCGACCGGTTCGCCATCGACATCTGCTTGCGCGTGGCGCTACGTCGCCCGTTTGTCCAGATACCCTGGGGGATATTGAATCTGCCCAGCGCCACCAATCCCGATCGCCCCGTCACGATTGCGTTTCCGAGTATCGGCGTCGGCGAGGCCTTGCCAGCGGTCAGCGCTAGATGAAAGGCCTCGTTCATTTGGAAATGTCGCAGCTGCCCGACCACGTGAGGTAGATGCCCGTCCGCCATACCTTTGGCGGCTGTATACGCCCTCGCCGCGCCGGCGTTCAGGGCCTCCTCGACCCCGAGCACGAGGTCCCTGGGGATGTTTTCAAGCAGGATCTGCCGGATCTCGCGATCTGCGTTCATCGTAGTAGGCTCCGCCGACTTTCGCGTACAGGGACCTTATAGCGAAAAACTTTCGCTTACACAAGGCCGAGCACCTTCGAATCACCAACATTGACGCGACCCTGAGCGTCGGAGCGGCGGTTATCGTCTGCGCGGCCGCCCCTTCATCGCCACCTCGGGCGCCCGGGAGCTGCGCGGTCAGTCGTCGGCAAGGCCGATAGCGATCTGCGAACAGCCGACGGCAGCCGTGCCGATCGATCGTAGGACTTCGTCCACCATGCGATGCATCCGCTCCTCAACATCAATGTCCGCCCGGAGCTGGGTATTCATGTTGTCGAACACCCCTCGCATCTGCGTGACCGCGAAATCGACCATCTTCTCGCGGCGCCCTGGCGACAACTCGGGGATGAGTTCGGCGTAGGAACGCGTCAGATTCCTCCGGACCTCGGCCCACCACCGCGCATCACCGAAGTCGACGTTAATCACGTTCGTCATATGCGCGAGCTTACGTGAATGCAAACCGGTGGTACTCGCCTCGCATCGCCTTCGCGATCGCTTTGGCGCCGCCGTTGTTCAACCAGCGTTCGACGCTCTTTCCATCGATCGCGTTGATGTGGAACTGCGCCGGCCGCATCCCACCGCCGTCGCCAGCGCCGTCTGCGAGGTTGCGTATCCTGTCGGAAAGCTTCGCAGGCAGGACCATTTCACTGGCATGCAGCTGCGTGACGGGATTCACGCCCGCCGGGATGTCGAAGCCTTGAGCGGCCGCGGCCATCGGCGCGAACGACATCGCGGCCGCGGCCATCTCGAGTCCGAACGCCGGCGCGCCCATGTCGATCGGCCAGGGTGCGGCAGCGAACGACGCGACGCCGGCGGCGCCGGCCTGGGCCGCGTAGCCGAGGATCGCCGACTCAGCTGTGGCCGTGTTCCACATCTTTGCCATGATGTGCGTCTTGATCCACTGCATCGCGATGTCGGCGGCCATGTTTGCGAACGCTGCGAGAATGGTGTCGAACACTCCCTTGAACAGCCCCGCCAAAGTGCGCGTCCCCTGCAGGAAGCCCGCGATCACTTGCTTGAAGCCCGAGTCGATGCCCTGGAAGAAGGTGCTCCAGTTTTTGCGGCGCTCCTGTATGGCTTTGAGCTCGAGCTTAGTCAGCTCGTTCTGGTGCTGCTGCTCCAAGACCGAGAGCTCGGCCAGCACCTTCGCGCGGCCGACCTCGTCGTTCTGGACGAGCTTCATCCGATCGTTCAGCGCCTGTTTCTCGATCGAAAAGCTCTGATTCTCGAGATCGCGCTCGCCTTGTATTTCTTGGGCGGCCGTGACGAGACCCATGTCGAGCTTGGCCTTTAGCAGTTCGCGCTTGTTGCCGAGCTCGAGCTGCCCGAGCTTCTCCTTCAGCGCGATGCCAGTCTCTTCGACACCGACGAGTTGTTTCATCGACGCGTAGGCTTCCTCGAACATCTTCGAGGCGTAGCTCGGGGAACGCTTACCGGCATGCCCGCGTTCCGGCGCGCTCTTCGCGAGGTCCTTGCCCTCGCCTGGCGCCTTCGACGGATCCTGCTGCGAGAACAGAGCCCAGATCTGATCACGAGCGTTGCGGGCATCGGCGACGATCGCTTCATGCGCGTCTGCGTATGACTTCACCATGGCCTTGCCGAAGCCGTCCCAGGCGGCTTTCGCACCCGCCCAGTCACCGTTCACCAGCGCGAACAACGTCTCCGTCAGCCGCTTCAAGGGCTCGGTGATCATGTTGAACATGCCGACGAACGCGTCCCATACAATCTTCACAACCGTGAACAGCCCCCAAAACAGGGTTACGAGGCCGTCCATCGAGCCCTTGACGATGACGATCGCCGCGGGGCCGATCTCTCGGAACCATTTGGCGAGCGCCGTCAGCACCGGCAGCAGCGCGTCGCCGACCGCCTTGCTCAAGCCCTTCATGACGTCGTTCGCTTCGGCCGTCGCCTTGCGGTTGGCCAGGAACGCGTCGACGCTCTGCTGACCGACCACGAGCCCGAGCTCCGCTGCACTCTTCGCGGCCTCGTCCATCTGTTCCTTCGTCAACCGCAGCACGGGCGAGTTCGCGTTCGCTCCGCGGCCGAAAGCGATCTGCGCGGCGAGGTTGCGATCCGTGCCCTCGGCGTAGCTGTTGACCGTCTCGATCGCATCGAGCATCAGGTCGCGCATGTTGCGCAGATCGCCGTGCGCGTCGCGCGTAACGAGGCCGAGATCGTTCAGCCCTTTCTCGCTCGTCTTCAGCTGGCGCGTCAGGCCGCGCGAAGCGTCGGCGAAGTCACCGGTCGTGCCGCCGACCTCGTCGATTGCCGTCGCGTAGCCCGAGGCCTCGCTCGCCGAGATCCCGAGCGAGCGGCCGAGGTTGATCGACTCGTTCGCAATCTTCTTCGTCTCCGCGATTGCTTCTGCAAACACCTTGCCGCCGGCGAAGATTGCGCCGATCGCGAGGAAGGCGGCGTTGATGCTCTCCGCGGTCTTGGCCAGCGTCTCGAAGTGGCCTTTGATGTCGCCGACGCCGGCCTTCACGGAATCGGCGGCACGGCGCATCGCGTCGACGGCGCTCTTCGATTCGCCGACGATCTCTACTTTGACGGTTTCGTCTGTCATGGTGTCACCTTACCTCTGATGGCGGCTTCGCCGGCCTCGCGGAACTTCGCGAAGTCGGCCTCTCTCTTCGCGTCTAGCTCGGCCACGAATTCCGCGCCGCGCGTTTCGACTAGCTGCTGGCGCATGTACTCGAGAAAGCCGATGTTGTTCGTGATGTGCATCGAGAATGCGTCCGACAGCGCGTCGACCTGGTCGTCGTGACGGCCGTTGGGGAACATGCGCATCTCGCTGACGAGCGCGTCATTCCACTCGGCGCGAACCATGTCGACGTTGCCGACGTTGACCTGTGCGGCGAATGGCTCCGCGCGCGTGACCTTGTCGCCACTGATCGGGAGCGCCGTCACGGAGTAGCCGGCGAGTTGCCTGACGAAGTTCGCGACTTGAGCCTTGCCGGCCTGCCCTGGATCCTGAGGAATGCGGATCCGAGTGTTGCCGGTATCACGCGCCGCCGTGTTCTTCAGTGCCGCTTCGACTTGATCAGGAGAGCCCTGGAATCGAACGACGTCGGCGATCACGTAACGCCCATCGGACGTGCGGCCAACCTTCCCGCCAACCGTCCAGTCACCTCCGCCCGCGACGCTCGCGAGATCCCAACCACGTGCGAACTGCGCACCGGCCGGAATCGCGTCGATGATTCGGATGTTGTCAGGCTTGAAGATCGCGCCGGCGGGCGGTGAAGGCGTCTGTCCGTACTGTCCCGCGAACATATACGGCGCGGCTGCTTCCATCCGCTTCAACGTCTCGACGTCGTGCTTCTCCGGCCAGAGCGCGGTGCCGTCGGCCTGCGGTGTCGGCAGGCACAGATGCTCCCACTTCTCGCCGTTGCCGCCATCGAGCAGCCAACCGGAGAGATCCGCCTCATGAAGTCGCTGACCGATCACGATGATCGGCGTGTGCGCGGCATTGCGGCGCGATTCCAAAGTATTTTGGAACCAGTCGAGCACGCCCTTGCGGACAGTGTCGCTACGGATCTCGTCCGGCTTGTGCACGTCGTCCGCGATGATCGCGCCGCCGAAGCCCGGCCGATTCTTGCCAGCGCCAAAGCCGGTGATCGTGCCGCCCGCGCCGGCCGAGTAGACCACCCCGCCCGCGCTGGTCGTCCAGTGCGCCTGCGAATTCTTCTCGATCTCGACGCGCGGGAAGATCCCGCGATACGCCTCGTGCTGAACGAGCCCGAGCACATTGCCTGCGTTCGTCTCGGCAAGCGTTGAGCTGTAGCTCGTGTGAATGAACTCGCTGTCGGGCGCGTGGCCGAGGCACCACGCGATCCAGTTCACGACCGCGAGCTCGGTCTTCGAGTATCGCGGCGGGATGTTGATGATCAGCCGCCGGCACTCCCCGAGATAGACGCGCATCAGAGCCGCGCAGATCAGCGCGTGATGGGTGGCACGTTGCCATTCGAACCCACGGCGGCGAGAGAACATCGAACAGACGAAGAAGTAGAAGTCGTCTCGCGCGAGCTGTCTGCGCTCGAGCTCGGCAGGGTCGATGGTACGCACCGCGTCGGCCCGCACGATCGCCTCGTTCGCGCGACGCATCAGCTGCGTCAGTGATTGGCCGAAGGCGTTGCTCATGCGGCCACGTCAGCGCGCCGAACGCCAGCGCGCGAGACACTCGGCCGCGGCTGCTGCGATGCCCTGGCTGGTGTCGATCTCGATCAAGTTGTACTGACCACGGTCCGAGAAGCCGAAGCCGACGGGCGAGAAGTTCAAAACGCGCTGCGGATACGTCGTGCCGAACGTCGACACGTTCACGCCGTGCTGCTCGCGTAGTTGTTTCGCCAGCTCCTGACTCGCAAGACCCGCGCCGCATAGCTTCGCGTACGCTTCGCCATAACACTCCGCAGCCTCCCGCAGCGCCGGCACGAGGTCGCTTTCTATCTCCACCTTCGCGTGATCGAACTGCACCGCGAGCAAGGCGCCACGCAGAGCAGGCAGCTCCGCAACGAGCGCCCGCCGCCGCTCCTGAAGATCGGACAGAATGTTCTGCTGCGCGTCACGTACCGCCGCCGCTCTGCTTTCCTCGACTCCGGCTTGCGCAATGCGCGCCTCGATCTTCGTCAGCTCCGGCGCAGCGTGGTCGATGCCATCGGCGCGCAGTTGCTGCTCGAGCATTTGCTGCCGCTGCTGCCGCAGTTCGGCGGCGGCGCGCGCCGTGGCGACGGCGGTCTCGGCATGAGTGTTCACGCTGGCGATCTGCGCCTCGATGTCCGCGCGGCGTGCCAGATTTTGCTCGACGGCGAGTGCCGCGACGCGCAAGCGGTGAACCTCCGGCGACACGGGCGGCGAAGTCTCGGGGCCGGTGCCAACGATTTGTAGGGCTGCTTTCATGGGTCGTCTACTCCTGTTAGGTGGCCGGCATCATCTGTTCGTGGAGCAACACGCCAAGGCCGATGCCGGGGTCGGCGTGGAGCTTGCGCAGCGTCGCCGTCGCCGGGAGGCTCGCGCCGCCCTCGAGGCGCTCGACCCTCTTGCGAATGTCATCGAGCCGATCGTCGAGGCGTTCGAACGCCGGCGACATGCGATCGCTGGCCGACCGCATCGGACGTCCGTTGATCGTGCCCGCCGAAGGCAAGAACGGTGGCGGGATCGATGTGAGCAAAGCGCTACGCATGTCGGCGATCCTTAGCTCGCGATCGTGCGCGGCGACGCGGGCTCGTTCGTCTTGCGGTCCTAGCATGGATGTGCTCCTGAGATTGAAGGGCCGCGCGTCCGCGCGACGATGGGAACAGGTGCTGCGGGGCGACGGCCTTGCGTGAGACGTCGGCGCCGGATACGCGTAGCAGGCAGCCTTGGGCCGGGATGCCGCAGCGCACCCCGTCTAATTGTCCGACGCGAAATTTTGTGATCGGTCTGTTCCGGTAACGCAGCGGCACTGAGGGTGACAGCGCTCATGCGGCCGCCCGTTGCTGGCGGTTCAGCGCGTAGTGCGCCAGCAGCAACGCCTCAGCGCGGCCGTCGTGCTTCGCGAGGCCGAGCTCGGCGGTCGGGAACAGCAGCCGCGCGCGATCGAGTGAGGCGCGTTTGTCGCTGGAGAGACCGAGCGCGCGCTTCCACACCGCCGGCGTGACGAGCTCGAGCGGCAGCTGGCGGGCCTGCACGATCGCGAGGATCGAGCCGAAGCCGACGCCGAAGTTGAACGCCGACGCGACGCCTTGGCGCGGCATAGCGCCGACACGCTCGACTACGACACGAGCCGAGCGGTTGCCGACGACCTCGAGGAGCAGCGACTGCAGAGCGCCACCGTCGACCCAGGCGAGCCGGCCGTCGCGGATCACCGGCAGATCCTCGAGCGCCTCGATCATGTTGTCTGGCGCCAGCACGGCGACGGCGCCGCTGAGCCCGGGATCGATGCCGATCGTGAGCGTCATGCGACCGCCTTCCGCCGCTCGCGAGCGTCTATCCGGTCAGCAGGTCGACGATCTGCAGAATGAAGCCGATGACGAGAGCGATCACCGACAGGCGATAACCCCACACCTCGATCGCGATCTGCCGTCGGGCCTTCGGCATCCCCGGCAGCAGTGATCTGATCTGCTCTTCGGTGAGCGGCGAGCCCGCGAACGGCTTGCTGGTGAAGCGCAGAAGGCCTAACGCGCCGATGGCGTTGATCGACAAACCGACGACTCCCCAGAGGTGAATGATCATGGCAGCCGCCTACCGGATGCCGAGTCGGCGAGCCGCCTTGAGCAGTGAGGGTGCGTGCCAGCGACCCCCGGCCGGCGACTTGATGCCGTTGGTGTTCAGCCAATCGGAGCCCGCGCGGAGTGACCGCTCGTCGGCGAGTGCTGCGACCAGGAGCGGCTTCATGCCCGACAGCCGCTCGAGCGACGCCTCGCTGCTCGCCGCGCTGCCTAGCGCCGAGATCCTGCGCCGCTGTCGCTTGGTGCGCGCCGCCATCCCGAGCCGCTGCCCGCGACGCTTGGCCGCCGCAAGCCCCGCTTTCGTGCGCTCCGAGATCATGTTCCGTTCCTTCTCGGCGAGTGCTGCGTACAGGTGCAAGACGAACGGGTCCGCCTGCCGGCCGAGCGAGGTCACGACGAACTCGACGCGGTGAGCCATCAGCCCTGAGATGAAGTGCACATCGCGGCTCAGCCGATCGAGCTTCGCGACGAGGATCGGCGCCCGCATCACGCGCGCCGCCTCGATCGCCGCAGCGAGCTCCGGCCGCTTCTCCAGCGCATCGGCGCCCGCCCCACTCTCGGCTTCGGTGAACCAGCGCGCCATGGTGAAGCCCTCGGCCGCCGCAAAGGCCTCGATCGCCTCCCGCTGCGCTTCCAGGCCGAGCCCCGAGCGCTCCTGCGCCTTCGTGCTCACGCGAACGTAGCCCACTGCCCGCTTGTCGTCGTACCGCATAGCGCGTCTCCTGCTGGTTTAGCAGGACTGTACGCCGCGGCAGCACGTCTGTAAACGATGCTTGACGGTCGTCGGGTAGCGTTAACAAGGTCACGAAACCACCTCGCCCTCGATGACCTTGGCGCCGATCGCCGGCAGGTGCTCCAGCGACTCTCGAGCCAGCGTCAGCGAGGCATCACGCGGCGGCTGCCCGCCTTGACCGATGTCAGCAAGCCGGCGTTCGAGGCGTTCCGCGATCTCGAGTTCGATCGCTTTCGCGGCACCGCTCACGGCATACAGGGCGCTGTTCGCGCGCCGCGGATCGACTCGGCCGTCGAGCACGGCATCGCCAACGCGTTTGCACGCACGCCTGACGTCGCTCGCGGTCTGCAAGCGGCCCAATCGAACCGGGGGAGGGTCACCGGGTTTCGCTGCGGGATCTGACATTTGCGCGCTCATGGCGTGACAGATTTGCACACCGGCGAGACGAAAGAAGTTCAACAATTACACTTCTCGCTCGGGCTCCGTATCCGACGCGATGCCCTGCCATCGAAGGCGATACAGCACGCGACGAAGCGAGCTCACCGGGATGTCGAGGTCTTTCGCCAACGCGGTGTCCGTCAGCTGCTCACGCAACGCGACCTTCGCGAGCAGCTCGCGCTCCTGCTCATCGGTCAGAAGTCGGCGGCCACGCGACATGAGGCGATCGAGCGGAACCGGGTTTGGTTTGGCGGAACCGACTGCACCCCGTGCGGAACCGCGGAACCGGCGGAACCGGCGGAACCGGCACGGTGCCTATGTATTTCCATTAAAAAGGAATCCGGTTTTCCGGTTCCGCCGGTTTGGACGGGTGCGCGGTCATACGCGGAATGACGCGATATTCCTTCGCGTTGTCCTTCGGTAGCTGGGCCTCCAGCCAATGCCGACCGCGGTAGCGTTTTAGGACCCTTCGAACCGTCTTATCGGTGAGGCTGTAGGCGCGGCAGTGCTTCACGACGTCGGTTTGCTTGCGCGGACCGTCGCTGAGACATTCGCGGATGGCTTCGATTGCTGTGGTGTCGTCGTCCTCCTGCTTCCGGTCGCGCGCTTCCGCTGCGACGTCCACGTATTGCTCGCGCTGTGTCACCGTGCGGTCGGGAGCGATGTCCCATGTCAGGTCGGCAATCGCGGCACGCCGCTTCGTGCATCGTGTGGACACCGTGACGGAGCGGTCGGGATTCTCGCGCGGCTCGAAGTAGATCAGTTCGTCGACGTCGGCCTCGAGGTCGCCGGTGCCTTCGTACTGATACTCGCCGTCCTGGTTGCGGTACTTGTTCGTGTGCGCGAGCAGGATGCACGTCATTCCGCGGGCCGACAGCTTTCGCATCAGGCCGAGCACCCCCTTGAGCGAATCCTTGTTGATGACGTTCGCCATGCGCTTGAGTGTGTCGAAGATCCAGACGTGCCCCGAAAGATCGGCGTCGCTATCGGCGAGCCGCTGCAGCTCGGCCATGACGTCGAGTATCGATTTCCCGGCTTTGAGGTCGGGCGTTAGATAGCGGACGCCGTGCTGGCGCGCGAGCCGGAGCTTGCGCTTCGCGTCGGCTGCATTAGTGTCGACGTCGATGTATACGACGGTGCGATGGGCCGCCCATTCGCATGCCAGGTGAAACACGATCGTGGTCTTGCCGCCGTTCGGCTTTGCGACGACGGCGATAACGTGCCCGTCTGCGAACAGCCCCGGCACCCACCAGGTCGGATCCGAGATTTGCTCGGCTTCGTCGTCGGTCAATTCACAGCTCTTCAACCAGTCGAGCGGGTTGTCGCCGGTGGCTTTCGAGATGCTCCGATCACCGAGGTCGGCGAGCGCACGGACGTGCGTTTCAATCAGCAAGTCGAGGTCGTCGTCATCCTCAGCGTCGTCCGCGAGACGGCGACCGATTTCGATCAGCTGGCGGCGCTTCGCGTGCTTCCGGATGATCTGCGCATAGCTAACAATATTGCTGGCGCCGGGCGATGTTTTCACGAGATGGTCGATGTACTCGCGGCCGCCGACCGACGGGATCTGATCTCGATGCTCCAGGAAATCGAGTACGGTGACGCGGTCAGGCGTTCCGCCCGCGGCATCGATCTCGCTCGCCGCTCCAAGGATTACTTGGTGATCGGAGCGGTATGCATCCTCTGGTCCGATAATGGCCGCTACGTCGGCCCAGGTTGCCCGCCCGTCCAACACGATACCGATCAGAGACTGCTCAGCCTCTACCGAGTGCGGAGGCGGACGAATTTGCCTGTTGGCTGCCACCTGTCAGAACGGAATGTCGTCGTCGAACGGTGCGCCGTCGTCGGCGCCCGGCTGGCTGTTCGACGCCTGTGGCTGCGGCGAGGATTCTGGCGCCGCATCGCCCGCGTCCTTCGTGCGCGAGCTCGTCGCATCGCGTCGGCGTTTGACGTGATACGGCGTCAACGCGGCATGCGCCAGCAGATCGGCTGCCACCTTCACGTCGCCGTTC
>FTFB01011330.1_pt1 | contig 10093 bp, 10 predicted proteins | sample 1658331 | NCBI WGS metagenome assembly FTFB01 (sample SAMEA3914816, study PRJEB12502) | metagenome | biome: forest; material: soil | place: USA | collected 2011-09-16 | depth 0.3 m | reverse complement strand
TCTTTGCGACGTCGGCGAGCCACACGGAACGCATCGCTCCCACGGCAAGCGTGCCGATGTTCTCGGTTCTCCACGCGCCTGAGGATATCCACGTTACGTTGATGAGCTTATCGGACGAGCCCTTTCTCTCCCAGTTGTTCGGGGCGAAATTGCATAAGGTCGTCCAACCGCGACAACCGGGTGCCTTGAGAATCGGATAGTAGGAGATGTTCGTCATTCAACTCCTTTCTGAGCCATCGCCCTCAACCACCACGAGGCGTCGATGACTCACGGTGTGTTCGTCGCAACCGCCGTGTCGCCGGCCGGCCGCACCCACCATTGGTTGTACTGCCCCGGCACGCCGAGATCGCACTTGCGCAACAGAACAAGGCCGGCCTCGTCGAGACGCCGCGCCGACTCCTCGGACTGCGGCAGAAACTTGTCATTGATCTCGATGAGCACGCTCTCGACCTTGTCAAGCACCGAGAGCCCTCCCCGCAGTATGAAGTGCTCGATGCCATCGACGTCGATCTTGAGATACGCCGGCGCCGGGATACTCAAGAGACTCATCGCATCGCTCATCGAAATCCCAACCGTTCGGTACTCGAAAATTTCCCGCAGGGTTGCGCCGTGTTGGTCGAAGCTCTGACCGAACGTCGAGAGCGCCCCACCCCACGCTGTGCTCGTGAGTTTGAAAGAACTCACTGCGATCTCGTCCGTCAGCGCAATGGGCACCACCGTTATGCGCCCCTGGAGCGAGTTGGCGAATATGTTCCGCGCCAACAGTTCGAGGTTGAAGACCGAAGGCTCGAACGCGTATACATCACAATCGCGCGCCTTGGCGGCAAATACCGAATATAGCCCGACGTTCGCGCCAACGTCCCACACCACGGCACCCAGCGGAATGGATTCGATCCACTCGAGGGTCTCAGGTTCCTTCGTCGCGAAGGTCGTAACGCGGTAATGATTCAACCAGTTCGGCACGGCGAATGTCATTTGGTGAGCACCGTACTTCACGACACTCTTCTGGGTCATCGCCGCGTCAACCATCTGCTGATTGAGATATCGCCCAATTGACGTTCGCGAAAGCCCGGAGACAGCTCCCGAGATCAACCGTTTCGCGAGGTTCTTTATCATCCGCTTCAACACCAGAAAGGCCCGCGACGCCGCGAGCCCAGGTGATAATCGACCGAGGCCCAGCCACCGTGCGTTGGCTTAAAAGCACGCGCGAGGCCGTCGAGAAGGAAGTAGATGTAGCTGTTCCCGTCTCGGAATGGCCGGAATCCGTTGCCGCAGGCGCGCACGGTGCCGAGCAGCGCACTTAGGTGGTGGGGCTCCGCAAGTCGCGTAGCCACTGGCGAGTTCAGCACCGCCGTTGCGTAATCAAGATAGCCGTACACGTAGGCCGTGAGCGCGAGCATGACTATCTTCTCGCCCGCTTCCGAGCGCGGCATTTGTTGCAGCCAGCGTTCAAGAGTGTCGAGAGACCGCAGATAGAGCGCGTCGCCAAAAATGAGGCGTCCCTTGGTGGGACCGGCGGCATCGGCGCCCTCGTTGTACTTCCAGTACGTCTTGCGCAAATCCCACAGCTCGAGCCCGAGATTGCGGCGGACGAAGGAATCCAGGTCCGCGAACAATGGCTGGTCCGCGTACATCCGCGCGAACTCGGTTTCGACCTCGAGACCCACGAGGTCCTTGGACAGCCGACCGACACCGCCTTCGAGAATCGCGAGTTCGGCGCCCTGGGTATCGATCTTGGCAAAATCAACGGCAGGCATTTCACCGCGAGCCGCGAGCCCATCTATACTTCGGGCTCGGACCTCGATCTTGCGCATGATGTCGAACCGCTGCGCTTCCGGGAACTGCTCCAGCATCTGTCTTGCCGGTGTGAAAACAGATGAGGCACCAGGCGAGCGCGTGAGATTGAGGCTCAACGTCTCGTCGCTTCGCCAGAGGGCTGTGGACAGGACCTTGCCATCCCCGCCACTCGCAGCGAATTGGGCCCGCAGCTGCGCAGCCTCGTCCGGATCGGGCTCCACCGAAATGACGGAGAGCGCGTCGTGCGGGAGCTGATTCCATGGCCATTGCACACCGCCGCGCGCGCCCACGTCGAGCAACACGATCCGTCTCGGCAGAGACTGTGAGGACAAGCCCATGGTCCTGGCGAAGAGTCCAGCGATCAGTTTTTTCATAAGTCTCAAACAAGCCTGCGAGCTGCGGCCTCAGCGCGCGTGGCCTTCAGATGCCCGAATACCCGGATTAGCCATGAGCGCAACTCGTTGCGACCGCACAGAACTTCGATGCCGTGCGCCGCACGATCGTCCTTTGCAACCATGCCGAACGGATCGTAAAAAACGGACGGCTTGCCGAGATCTCGCCCCAAGAGCGCCGTAGAAGTGAACGGCATCGAGATGACCGCCGCGCACGCCTCGATGACCCGTAGGGCACTGATCTCGGGATCGACGGCCGTAAAACCGCTCGAACGACCGAGCTGCTCCACGACGCTGCGATACCGAGGATGCAATATCCGACCGATCTGCCGCTTCCGCTTCAGCACCATCTCACTACCGCATTCCTGCAAGACCGCGTGAATGTCGAGAAGAAACTGACGAGCGACTCTGGGCACATAATATTCCGTTGCCAATCCCAAAGTGCGGTAGCGCGACTCGCGGTGCGGTTGCACGTCGAACACGGCGACCGCGCATGTTCCCACGTCGCTGAGTTCAGCATAGCTGCTGTTAAACCAGACTGGTCCCACCACGGAAATGCGCGCGTTCTCGCCGACACAGCGCCGAATGAACCTCGCTTGATAGTCGTCCCATACCAGGTAATGCGTCCAACTCATGGAACGATACCCGTAGACGATTTCTGGATAGCCGTCGGCATTCTTGAACGTTTCTGTGTTCGTAGCGTAGAAGTAGAACAATGTGCGCGCGCCCGCGCGCTCCGCTTCATACGTCCACAAGGGGCGATAGATCCAGCTCGAGTTATGGAACAAATAATCGGCCGCGAGCCGCGCGGGAATCTGAAAACGCACTTCCGCGGCGCGCACTGCCTCTTTCAGCAGAACCGCGTGCCACCAACGCCCGCGCGCGAGATCGAAGAGCGCGCGCACGACAGCGGTGACAGTCCAGCCTAGCAAGCGAATCGACGCGTCGAGGCGCAGCGGGGGATAGGGTGACAAAACCGGCAGAACCGGCGTCCCGGAGGTCGTCGTCGCGGCTTGCCCTTGCACTGTGTGTGTCACGGCATCCAGGTCGGTGGGCCTGCCGTTCCACTGCAGATACCACGTCACGATATCGTGACTGCGCCCGTCCTTGCCGGGCCGCGGAAGATTACCAGGGGCGAGGCCTTCGAAGTGCGCGTAGCGCCTCATATCCGCCCCCTGGGAGAGGGATGCACGCAGATTGCCGAGCACCGCACGAGTCGCGCAGACGAGCCCGTAGGAAAATACCAGCACGACCCAACCGGCCCAGAGTACGCTCGATCCAAACATCGCGACGTCGAATCCATGTTGACGCAGGACACGGCGCCACTCCGGGGGCAGCGGATGCACCACCTTGCTTCCCTGCGCGCCGACAGCGGACAGCACAGCCTTCGTGAGCTTCGTCCCTCCGACGAGCGACAGCAGGTACTGTCGGACCGACAACTCCGCGTTCCCAACTGAGACTCCGAGGAATCGCACGGAAAAGCCGCTGGGCGACATTGAGAGTGGCATAACGGTCAGCGCCGAATGCAGCGCCGGAATGCGCGACAAGCAACCGCTCGCGAGCAGAGCTCGATAGCCCCGCATCATGCGCCGGAGCCGACGTCGCGCCCGGCGCTCGAGGAGACTCGTAATGAAGGGAATTTTCATGCCTCCGGGGCGCATTTATAAGTGGCGAACCATCACAACGACCCCAGGAGGTGTGGGGCCGTAGAAGTCGCTCTCCTCCACCACGAACCTCGCCTTCACGTATGCGCTGATCGCGGCGTTGTTGTCGTCGCTCACGCCGAGCACAATCTGCTTGATCGCCCGATGCGCCTTGAGCCATTCGGCACTCGCATCGAGCACCTCGCTTGCCACCCCCTTGCCGCGGTACCCCGGATCTCCGATCAGAATGCCCATCATCGCGCGGCCGGAGCGCGAATCGATCGGGTCGTACTTCAGATTGCCGATGTGCCGAGCGGTGTGTTTCTCGAAAATCCCCAGGAATACCACGTCATCGCGATCCGTCTTTTCCCGCACGTAGCGGCGCAGATCCGCGAGCGCCTTGGTCTGCTTGGCCGTGGAGATGAATTTCGCCGTGCTCGGATCCTGTAACCAACCGAGATAGACCTCGGTTGCGTCCAGTGAGGTGAGGGAGCGCAACAAGAAGCGGCGGGTCTCGATTTCGACGCCAGTAGACGAATGATTGTCCATCACGTAGTCGTGGCGGTCATCGAATCAAACCCCGACCGAGCACCGCATGTGCCGCAGGACCCGATAATCCCCAGAGTGTCCACGGCACTGATCGAATTGTGTGACATCAGCTGCAACAAAAGCGAATTGCCCATCAACGCCTCTGGATGCACGATAAGCTCGGTGAACGGACGGAACAGGAGGCGCTCGCTCATGATCTCGATGGGTGCAAGCACGGCCGTCGAATAGCGCCGCATCCGTCAGGCGATCGGCCTCAGCAGGTCCCAGCTCAGCGGGGTTCCGCGCCGCACGCTTCGGGTAACCGTCATGTCGAGCACGGTATCGAGGTGTTTAGGCGGCAACCCCAGGCCCGGGCGAATCGCCCGGACATTGGCGGACGTAAGCCGCTCTCCCGCCGCGACATCCTCCACGATGTAGAGCGAGCGGCGGTAGCGCAGCGACTTCCGTTCCGCCGGCGTCGGCCCGTAAGCAACTCGGCCGAGCGCCTGCCATGCGCTCTTCGTCTCCCGGACGAGCTGCGCCATCTCCGCGGGCTCCATCGAAAATACGCTGTCCACACCGCCGTCGGCGCGGCTCAGCGTAAAATGCTTCTCGATCACTGTAGCGCCAAGCGCCACGCTCGCCACCGACACGCCGATGCCCATTGTGTGATCAGAAAGCCCGACTTCGCATCCGAACAGCTCGCGAAGGTGGGGGATCGTGAGGATGTTGGTGTTCTCCGGCGTCGCCGGATAGGTACTGGTGCACTTCAGCAACACCAACTGCTCGCAGCCGGCTTCGTGGACCGCCCTCACCGTCTCATCGAGTTCCGCGACAGTGGCCATGCCCGTAGAAATGATCAGCGGCTTGCGCGTAGCTGCGACCCTGCGGATCAACGGCAGATCGGTGTTCTCGAACGAGGCGATCTTGTAGCACGCCACGTCGAGCTGCTCGAGGAAGTCCACGGACGACGCATCGAACGGCGTGCTGAATGGGACGAGGCCAAGCTCGCGTGCTCGCTCGAAGATGCGCGCATGCCAAGGCCACGGAGTGCTCGCTTCACCGTACAGGTCGTACAGCGACCTTCCTTTCCACAGGCTCCCGGGATCATCGATGCGGAACTCGCGCTCGTTGATATCGAGGGTCATCGTGTCCGGAGTATAGGTCTGGATCTTGAGTGCGTGCGCACCGGCGGCCGCTGCGGCTTCGACGATCTGCAGCGCGCGCTCGAGGGAGTGATTGTGGTTGCCCGACATCTCCGCGATGACGAACGGCGCGCTGCCGGTGCCGATTCCCCTTCCAGCGATCTCGATCATTTGACGTCGTCCTCCGATTTGTCTCGCAGAATCGCGGCGCCCTGCACGCGCACCGCAGCCATGCCGACGCGCGGACGGGCGAGCGACACCGGCCGCCCCATGAGATCCTCCAAGCACCACACGACGTCGCGGAATCCCATGCGATGGCGCATGAGCACTGTCGACGAGAATCGCGAGTTGATCTCGAAGATTCGTGGCCCGTCGGGGGTGAGCCGCAGCTGGATGTTGATCGAGCCGTGCAAATCGAGCGCCTCCGCAATCTGTGTGCACTGCCGTGTGACTTCGGGAACCTCGATCACTTCGGCCCAACCCGTGAACCCTCCCACGAGCGTTCTCAGCAGTTGCAGCACCGCGGTGTCGCCACCCCGGCTGCGAAAGACGCTGCAAGTCACCTCTTTTTCCGCCGGCAGCAGCAACTGCTGAACGATTCCGTCCGGCGCATGCTCATGATAGAAGCGCACCTCCTCGACGGTCTTGCAGACGAAAATGCCTCTCGAGCCTGCCCCGCGGCGCGGTTTGAAGATACACGGTAGACCTTCGCCGTCGAACTCCTGTGCCGGCATCGTCCACGGCGCCGGGCACCCGATCGACTCGAGAAAGCGCGCGGTGGCTAGCTTGTCGTTACCGACCTCGATGGCTCGCGGATTGGGCATCGCGAATCGGGCGAGCGCACGCAACTGCGGCGCGCCTGCGACGAAGGCCAGCTCCACCTCGGACATCGGCACGCAAATGCCGACGCGCTCGTTTCGCAGTTGCGTAGCCAGCCATTCGCCGTACATGCGGTTGGACACCGCCGGCGCGAGATCGACACGCTCCACGAACAGCCGCCCGCCGTGGCGCGCATGGATGTCGCAGCCGAGAAGGCGCCAGTCCGGGAAGCATTCGCGGACGATGGCAGCCACGCCCTGCGCGATGTCGCCGCCGATCGCCGTGATGAGAACGGTAGTCACCGGCGCGTCAACACTTGCGCGAGGTACGGCAGGAGCGGGTCCGTCGCGCGCACTTGCGCAACGAGAGAATCGATATCGTATGTTTCCATGCGATGCGTGACGTCGCCGGTCTCTGTGTCGAGCACGGCCCATGCCGCGCCGGGCCGCCGATCGCGGGGTTGCCCGACGGAGCCGGGGTTAATCACGAGCGTGTTGCCGACTTGTTTGGCGAAGGGGTGGTGCGTATGCCCCAGCACGAGATAATCGGAACCGCCTTCGACGGCTCGATCCCAGAGTGCTTGATCGACGTTCACGTACATGTAGTGATCCGTGTCCCAAGGCGAGCCGTGTCCGAGCAACAGCGTCTTTCCGCCGAGATCGAGCAACAGCGTTCGCGGCAACTGCTCGAGATACGCGAGCTGCGCCGCCGAGAGCCGCCGTGTCGCCGCCTCGACACCGGAGCCGTACTTCCGTTTGTACGACTCGGCCGCCTGGGGCTCGCGCATGCTCTCGAACAGCAGGTCCTCGTGATTGCCCCGCACGGCGTGCCGTTGCCAAGCGGAGAGCATCGCTAGCACCGTGTCGGGCTCGTAGTAATAGCCGACGAAATCGCCCGTGATGCATAGCGCGTCCAGGCTGCTGCGCTCCGCAGCAGCGAGCACCGCGGCCAGCGCGGCCGCATTGCCGTGAATGTCGCCCAACAGGCCTAGGCGCATTTGAGAGACGTCCGCCGAATGTCGTCCAGGGCATCGTGGAACGCGCGCCCCGCCGGGAGTTCCGCTGACGGCTCCGCGACCTGATCCGCCGCAGGCGTACCGTCTCTTGTGGCCGGCCGGGCACCCGGCAGAAACGCGTCGCAGATCGCGTCTAGCATTTCGCGCACTGAAAGGATTTCCGCCGCGGCTAGGTAGTGCGTACCCACCAGCTGACGTTCGAGCGCGGCCAAGATCGCCGCGGCCGCGTCCTTCACATAGACGTAGTTTCGCCGAGCCCGCCCGTCTCCGACCAGTGTCGGCGGCTGTCCATGCAGCGCCTCGCCTATCGCGCGGTTGATCCCGAGATGCACCGGGCCGTTGCCGCCAAATATGCCGACGATTCGCAGTACGGCGTGCTCTACACCGGAGCGCGCGAGCAGCTGTTCGCCAAGCAACTTGCTGCGTCCGTACGGTGTATCGGGTGCCATCGCGACATCGGGTGCAAAGCGCTCGGCGCGGGCGCCGTGCACGAGCACCGACGACGCGAACAGCATCCGAGCGCCCCATTCGCGCGCGAGCAACGCGACGCACCCCGTCGCTAGAACGTTCGGGACGAACAGACGTGCGTCGTCCGCGCCGGCGTCAAGACCGACGTCGCACGCCAAGTGGACAACCGCTTCGGCGCGATACTTCTGCGCCAGACCGAGTATCGCCGCGGGGTCGGCGAGATCGAGCTGAACGACTCGCGCATCGCGGTCGAGCTTCACGGGCGAACGCGACCCGCGGAGTACGTTCCAGCCAGCTTCCTGCAAGGAGCTCAACACGTGCCGCCCGAGAAATCCCGTGGCGCCGGTCAACAGGACCGTCCCGCTCACGGCGTGGCTCGGGCCGCCGGCCGGTAGAACGCAGTGAGGTCACGGCCCATGCCGATCTTCGCGAGCGCGGCGTAGAAGGCGACGACGTCCTCGAGCGGGGCGGTTCCGATCAGATTCTCGAGGTCGACGCGCGCGAGGTGAGCGCGCTTGCCTACCGATTTATCCCGCACGTAGTTGGAGCCTTGGTGGTACAGGAACCAGTCCACGGGGAAGTCCGCAAGCACTTCGTCGCACGACCATCCCGTCGCCGACCCTATGTTCAGCAAGCTTTCCCGCGAGAAATAGCTCAAATGATCGGGCAGCGCGACCCAGAACGGCGACTCGATCAATTTTTCGTCGAGCGCGTTGCGCTGCAGCGCCGAGAAATCGTTCGGCACAGTCGCGACCAGCACACCGCCGTCGGCGACGAGCCCGCGCAAGGACTCGAGCAGGGCGACCGGGTCGAGCACGTGCTCGAGCACGTTCTGCAACCAGATGACGTCGTAGCGATCGCCCGACGCGGTCTCCGCCTGCAGCAGCTCGAAGACGTCGCCGACGACCAACGCGTCCCTGCAACCGGGATTGTTGGCTTCGAGGCCCGCGCTGCTGTAGTCGAGCCCTTTGACCTTCCAGCCGCGCTCGCGGAAGTACGCGAGAGCAAAGCCCTCGCCGCAACCCACGTCGAGCAGGGAACCGAGACGCGGCACGGCCCTTGCGACGACCGCCGCTCGCTGCCGAATCTTGGCCCGGAAATACTTGAGCTCGGCAGGCGTGTAGCTGCTCTCGTAGCTACCTCGCGACTCCTGGTAGTACTTCTTCGAGTAGTATTCGCGCAATTGCGCTGCGGACGGCTTGTCGATGACCTCCCAGAAGCCGAGAGAATGGCGCCGCAGGTTCGGAAACTCGCTCGCTGTCACTGGCGCTCCTGCACTGCGTAGCCGGCTTCGACGCGCGCTTCTCGCGACAGCCGGTCGATCACGTCGAGCACACGCTGCGTGCCTTCGCCGTCGCAGAATTCCATGCAGCGCGCGGACCATGCACGGATGTCGGCCCCACTCAACACTGCGGATACACGCTCCGCGATGCTGGCCGCGGTCACGGTTTCGGCGCTGCCAATACAGAGCGCGACGCCGGCGCGATCGAGCGCGGCTGCGACTTCCCGCTGATTTCTGGCCATTAGCACCGCAAGCGTCGGCAGGCCGAGGCAGAGCCTTTCCCAGCTCGTTGCCCCAAACGACCCGATCGCGAGATCCGAGGATGCAACGAGGGGCGCGAGCGTGGGTAGTCCCCGGTGGCAGGTCACGGTCGAGCTGCGCGCCGCCACCTTCTGCACTGCCTCGACGTCAGCGCCGCTCAGAGACAGCACGACGTCGATATGTAAGTCGTTTCGCCCCAACGACAGCACCGCCTCCAAAGCCCGGCCGGTGAGATTGTGTCGATCCGCCCCGCCGAAGAAGATCAGTATCCGCTCGACCGCGGTGCGCGGCTGCGTCGAGCAGCGCAGCCCCGCGTACGCGGGACCGAGCAACGCATAGCGCGGGCCGAGCAAGGATTGGCACGTTTGCGGGACGCGCCCCTCGTAACGACGCTCGAGATTCTCAACGAGATTTTGATCGAGCAGCACTTCGCATTCGTGGTGCCGATCGGCGAGATCGTCGATAGCCATGAGCAGGGGCACGCGCCGCCTGACCACGCGCTCCCATCCAACGTCGATCCCGTAGTGATCGACGACTACCCAGTCGGGCTCATAGTCCGCCACCGCTCGAAGTGTCTGCTCCGCATCGTGCGCCTGGGTCGCGCCAAGCCAGTGCGCGTGCTCGAGCTCACCGAGCTCCGCGCCGGGAGCCATACCGCCGAGCTGCACGACGTCATGACCGCGAGCATGGAGCGCGTCGTTCAACGAATCCGGCAAGTCGCGACAGATGAACAACGTACGAGC
>FTFB01009331.1_pt1 | contig 10129 bp, 6 predicted proteins | sample 1658331 | NCBI WGS metagenome assembly FTFB01 (sample SAMEA3914816, study PRJEB12502) | metagenome | biome: forest; material: soil | place: USA | collected 2011-09-16 | depth 0.3 m | reverse complement strand
GATTCACCACTGCAGCCTCGGGTACGCCGCAGGACAGCCTGGATGCGCTGCGCAAGGCCAGCGCCACCTCGTACTACAAGGACAAGGACTCACTCTGGGTCAAGGTTGTCTCCAACGGTGAAGGCGCCCGCATTAGCGGCCCGGGCGCCGGAGGAACCAGCGTCCAGGTCAGCCGGTGAGCTGAATCCTGTCGTATGAGCAAGAGCCCCCGGCGCAGGCCGGGGGGCTTCTCACATGCACGGGTGCGGGGCACGTCAGGCGTATCGGAGTGGACGCGGATGTAGTCGGTATGTGCCACCAAAATACCGATGTGAACGAGTGAGTGCCCGCAATGAATCGACGTCGCTGCGATCACCGTGCTTCGTGACCACACTGAATGCAAATGTCGACTGGACCGACTCAAGAAAATTATGGCGGCGAATGAATTGCTCAGGGCTTCCCGCTACCCCGAGCAGGCGCTTCTGAACGCCCCTCTCATTCCCCCACGTAAGGAGTGCGCGGGCGCCATGTCCTATCCGGGCGAACGGTGTCTGCTGCGGAGCCTGACACGTACGCAGTAATACGCCGCACCAACGAGGAGAGCCGCCAGAGTCGCGGCGAACACACCGATGCCGCAGCCTGCAGCAATGACCGCCGAGACGGCAATGCCCAGCGGCGGCATCAGTGCTGACCATGGTGCGCGGTAGACCGGCGGGGCAACAATTCCCCGGTACACAGGAGAGCGCAATCGGAGCGTGGCCGCGCAGATACTTGCGTAGATCAGCATGCGCGACAATCCGCTCAGGATGGCCAACGTCTCGTAGGCGTTCGTTGTCGCCAGCGCGGAAATGGCGACTGCCGAGACGACGATCGCAGCCGTCGGTGTCTTGAAGCGCGGGTTGAGTCGCGAGAGGGCAGCCGGCAGATCCGCGTGGAGGCTCATTCCATAAAGCAAGCGCGACGCCGTGAGCAGCGAGCCCATGTTGTGGCCGATCGCCGCGGCTGCCGCGGTGAACGTGATGACAGCGAGCCCGATCGGTCCGGCGATTCGTCGTGCGGTCTCGCCCAAGGGGGCCGGGTAGTCGTTCGGCGTGCCGAGCACGCCGATCGCTATGACATTGGCCAGCACGGTCACGCTCGCGGCGACCAATACCACAGTGAGCACCGACCGCGGCACGTCTCGCTGCGGGCTCACGGCTTCGCCGGCGGGCACGGTCAGCGATTCGAAGCCACTGAGTGCGAATGCCATCAGCAGGGCCGCGGTGGCGATCTGGTGCACGGTGACTGGTGCGGGCGCGTAGACGCGATCCCATTCGACGTAGAACAACCCGCCGATCACGAGCAGGAACAGAGGAACGAACTTCACGACCGATATCGCGTTGATGAACCATGCGGCGGGACGTGCTCCGATCCCGTTGAACGCGGTTACCAAGGCGGTCACGCCGATGATCGTTGCGTATCTGAAAGTGCGCCCCTGTACCTGTGGAAGCGCGCTACCGATGATCGTTACCAGCCCCGCAAGCACGGATGCATGTGCGCAGATGCGTGTGATCCACATGAGCCAGCCCACTTCGAAGCCAGCCAAGGGACCGAACGCCGCGCGCACGTAGACATAGGGGCCGCCCGTGTCGCTGAAGCGGCTGCTCACCTCGGCTATGCACAATCCAATGGGCAGCAGACCGAGGCCGACCAGAGCGATGAGCCAGGGAGACCAGTGGCCGACGTGGCTGAAATAGACACCCGGAAGAACGAAGAAGCCGGCGCCGATCACCCCGTTCAGGCCGATCGCGCTCAGGCTCCAGAAGCCGAAGTACCGCGGTGCGATAGCGGACATGTCAGGGTAACGAGAGGCCTTCGGGCAGAGGATCGTCCGGGTCGAGCACGAATTGGTGAAACCCGGTAATGCTCGCAGCGCCGCGGATTTCCGTGGCCGTCGCCGAATGCGTTGCGTACTGGGCCGCTGACACGACGCGCCCGTGCAGCTGCGTGTCGAGGCACGTCATCACGCAAAGCTCCGCCTCACTCGTGTGCTGACCACGTGCATACAGCAGCGCGAGCAGCGCGGCTACCCCTGCACCGCATGGCGAGCGATCCAGCCTGCCCTGATCATCAGTGACGAGATCGCGGATCAGGCGGGCATTCACGCGCTCGTAGAAGAGAACGAGCTTCACTCGCTCGCTCTGCGTCCGGCGCGGATGGCTGACACTCAACTGCTGATTGAGCGTACGCAGCAGCTGTGCGCCGAGACTCACGAGATGCGGCGCGCGCGCGCGGCTGATGAATGGCTGACCGGCGCCGTCGCGCCTCGCGAGCTGGTCCACATCGACCAGCGCAACGAAGACGCCGCAGAACCCGATGCTGCACTCGAGCGCAGGCTCATCACCAGCGCGCACGCAAACGCTGGGCGTATGCACGAATGATTCGGGCGCCCTCACAGTGATGGAATCCAGCCGCCCCCCGAGATAATTCGCCGTGACGAGGACCGAGTCCCCGGGCAGATCGACGGTATGGACCGTCGCACCGGCAGCCGTTCCCCGAGGCAGGAAGCCGATTTCCAATCCGGCCCAGGTGAAGCCGATGAGGCCGTGAATGCAGATCGGCAGGTAGCCCCCGGCATTGGCGAAGAAGATTCCCGCGGCCGCGTTCGGGCTATTGGGCGCCGTCGGAACGGCAACGTACATCGCGTTGTGTCCGCGTGGCTCCAGAACCAGCAGGCTGCGCAGGTGATCGAGGCTGGCCTGAAAATAGGCCATCCGCTCAGCGACGGTCGCGCCGCGAAGCTGCGGCAAGCCGCCGGTGACGATGCGCGTTGGAGCCCCCGCAGTGTGCGTGTCGATGGCGAACAGCGTCCGCGGAGCACCCGACGGCACGTCGCCTCTCATATCTTGCAGGACTGCGCGCCGTCGACGACCAGGGATGCTCCGCTGATGTATGCCGCCTCGTCGGAGGCGAGAAACAGAGCGAGGTTCGCGACATCCCATGCCGTGCCCTGGCGGCCCGCCGGGCAGTAGCTGTCACGCTTGCGCATCATCGCCTCGATGTCGCCGCCGTAGGCATCGGTCAGATACTTCGTGACGAATGGGGTGTTCATCATGCCGGGCAATATCGCGTTGGCGCGGATGCCTTCGCGTGCGTATTCCACGGCGATTTCGCGCGTGAGCGCCAGCACGCCCGCCTTCGAGGCGCTGTAGGGCAGGGAGATCGCAGGAACCGTGCGCGTTGCGTTGATCGAGGAAATGTTGATGATCGAACCGGCCCGTTGGCGCCTCATGTGCGCGATCGAGTGCTTGCACATGAGAAACATGCTGGTGAGGTTGACGGCGAGCGTCTTGGCCCAGACTTCCTCGGTCGTTTCCTCGAGCCCGCCGGCGATCTCGATGCCCACGTTGTTGTGCAGGATGTCGAGCCTTCCGTAGCGCTCGATGCAGTCACTCACCACGCGGCGGCAGTCGTCCGAGCGACTGACGTCAGCACGGAGAGCGAAGCACTTGCCGCCTTGCTCGTCGATTTGCGCACGGGTGGCTTCAGCCGCCTCTGCGTTCAGATCCACCAGAGCGACACACGCGCCTTCACGTGCAAAGATGAGAGCGGTTGCCTTGCCGTTGCCGAGCCCCGGCCCGATGGAGCCGGCGCCGGTCACGATCGCCACTTTTCCCTGAAGTCGTCCTGTCATACAGCCTTTCTCATTCAGTTGTGGTGGCATCGAGCGGCGTTCTCTGCAGCGGCCAGAGCGGCCGCTTCACGTTGTTGAACTTCAGATTGCGAAAATCCGCGCTCAATGCGCCGCGATCCGCGACGTAGAGAATCGGCGCGCCGAGGCGTGCGAAGCTGTGCTGGAAGTGATGCGCGGACTTCACGACGATGATCGAGCACTCGGCGGGTTCGACGCCCAGATTGGTGAACAGGTCTGCGCCGAAGGCCTGGCAGCGCAGCGACGTCAGCACGATGCGGATGCCATCGAAATGCACGCAGGCGGCATCGCCCAGCGATTCGGACTGATCCACGAACGTCTGCTGCGCGTTGCGCACGAGCGCATCTACGCGGGCGCGCACGTCGACTGGCTGCCCTGAGCTCACCCCGAGCTTGCCGCCGATGCGCAGGTTGACGAGGCTGCCTCGGCCCGCGTCGAAGGCGATGCGTACGGCCATCGGATCGTAGAAGGGGCCGATCGCGACGTCTCGAAGTCCACGGCTCATGATCTCGCGCAAGCCGAAGGTGGCATCGCCGGGCGCCCCGCCGCCGGGGTTGTCCGCGGTGTCGGCAATCACTACGGGTCGCGTGTTGGCACGCGCGCACCGTTCGAGCGCTTCGCTCCAATTCAGGAACGGCGGAGTCGTGCGACCGCGTAACGCGTACAGCTGCCGCCCGAGCGATTCCGCGATCTGCTTGCCCCGCTCTTCCGAGCCGTCCGCGGCGATGACGAGAATCTTCGTGCCTTGATCGGGGACGTCCGCCCACGGGAAGGAATGGATGACGGAAATCGACAGAATTCCGGCGCGCCGTTCGCGAGCGCGGACCTCCTCGAGGAACGAACGCATCGGCTCGCTCGAGGTGTGGTAAAGGCCGATCATCGAGCAGTCGAACGCGACCATGCGCGGCCGCACGGTTCCGCGACACGCAGCTGCCAGGATGTCGAGCAGCTCGCGCGCGCGCTCCAGGTAGTCGACGTGCGGGTATTCCTTGAAAGCGACGATTGCGGTGGCGTTGCTCAGCATCCGGGCGCTCAGGTGTGCGTGCAGGTCAATCTCGACGCCGACCGCGACATCGGGTCCGACCAGTTGCCGGATCCTTTGCAACAAGTCGCCTTCGCAGTCGTCGTACCCTTCGGCGACCATCGCACCGTGCATGCCGAGCGCGACGATGTCGACGGGCAGGGCGTCGCGCAGTTGCCCGAGGATCTCGTCCCGCAGGGTTTCATACGCGACGGTGGTGGTGATGCCAGCGGGTGCGGCGAACGCGCACGTGCCTTCGATCACGTGCCACCCGTGGGTACGCGCGCGCTCGCGGCATATCCAGAGGGGAGCGGTCTGCTCGGTCGGGTGTTCGGGATGCTGCCCGGGCCGCCACAGCATGCGCTCGTCAAAGCTGGCGAGGCCTGTCGGGAGCGGCGAGAACGTGTTGGTTTCAGTCCCCAGGGTGGCCGTGAATACTCTGAGCATCTGATCCTTTCACCTGCACAGCGCGAAACCGTGCGCATCGCAGGGCCGATGCGCGTGCCTCTGTTGCGGCTGTCCAGTGCGTCCCGCTCATGCGGGTGCCTCTTCTTTGAGGTCGTGTACCTTGGAGCTGGCGGGTATCAGCCCCTCGAGGGCTGCGGCCCGCTCGCGATAGCGATCCCCCATGTGCTGGACCACCACCGTCGTGAGAATCTCGAGCTGCAGGATCGAGCCCATATACGAGTCGAACACCGACGGCACCGAGATCGGACTCGCGAACGTGTAGGTCGCCTTGGCCGCGAGCGCCGAGGAGGGCTTGTCGGTGAAGAGAATGAGGGTGCTGCCACGCCGCACCACCTCCAGCCCAAAGGCGATCATGTCGCGCTCGTAGCGCGGCATCTGGAACAGCACCACGATGTCGCGCTCGCGCAGGTCGAGCAGATAGGTGTGCGGCCGCGCTCCGGGGTTGATGTAGTGGACCGCCGGGCGCAGCTGCTTCCAGAAGTTGAAGAACCACGCGGCCAGTGGATACGTGAGCCCCGAACCGGCGAGGTAGATCGTGCGCGCGGTGTCTGCGAGGAGGGCGCCGACGCGCTCGAAGTGCGCGGGCGGGATCATGGCGAGCGCGCGATGCAGGTTGCGATCGACGGCTGCGAGATAGTCTTCCAGCGCGGAGGTGCCCTTCCGGCTCTTCTTGTACACGTCATATCGTTGCGGCAGCGTCTGGAAGCGATCGACGACCTCCGTGCGCAAGCTCTGCTGGAATTCTCCATAGCTCGAGAACCCCAGCTTTTCGATGAAACGCAGGACGGTGGGGTGGCTGGCGCGTGCCGATCTTGCGAATTGCGCGACCGGCTCGAGGCCGGCCGCGGGGTAGTTCTCCAGCAGCACGTTGCAGATGCGCCGCTCGGCCGCGGTCAACGAGGCGGCCTTCACCCTCTCGGCGATCGTCGTGGTGTGCGCTCGGTTCATCACAGGCTCCATTGTACAGAAATGTTCAGAAAGGTAAATATTGACTCGTTATGAACAGAATTGTAGATTCGCGCCAACCGCAACGGCGGTGACGTCGGGTGAACCACAAATGACTGCATCGGGGGAATTCGTCGTGACATGCACAGAATCCGCAGTGCGAGCTCGATTCAACGGGCCCCTGGCCACTGTACCGGGCGGTGCCGTGCGCGGGAAATTCGGTGTGGCCGTCGCTGCCGTGGCGGCCCTCATGCTCTTCGGCGCCAATGCCAACACGTCGGCCGCAGACTCCGAGGGCGGCACTAATGCCGCGCGTGCGGATGCCTCCGACAGCAACCTCCAAGTGGTGCAGGTCACCGCCACGCGCGTCGTGCGCAGCGGCTTCCAGGCGCCCACGCCGGTCACCGTCATCGGTGCGGAGGCACTGGCGCGCTCGGCCGTCACGAATTTCGCCGACGAGATCAACAAGCTGCCGTCGCTGCGCGGCAGTGCGACGCCGGCCACGGCCACGATCAACACGACGAATGCGGGCAGCAACTTCCTCGACCTGCGCGGTCTTGGCAACGTGCGTACGCTGGTGCTGGTGAACAAACGCCGCTTCGTGCCGAGCAATCCGGAAGGGCGCCTCGACCTCAACGTGATTCCCGCAGCGCTCATCGAGCGAGTCGAGGTCGTCACGGGCGGAGCCTCGGCGGCCTGGGGGTCCGATGCCGTCGCCGGAGTCGTCAACGTCATCACGAATGACGACCTGAAGGGAGTTCGCGTCAAGCTGCAGGGCGGGACCACCGAAGCGGGGGGTGGCGAGGATTTCCTCGCCTCGCTCGCCGGGGGCACCGATTATGCCGCGGGGCGTGGCAACGCCGTGCTCGGGGTCGAGTATGCGGACAACAGCGGCGTCGAGAATCCGCAGACGCGCGACTGGTTCCGTCATCACAACCTGCAGATCGCCAATCCCGCGGCGACTGCCACGAACGGTCTGCCGCAAGTGCTCATTGCATCGAATGTCACGGCGTCCAATGCGGCGGCTGGCGGCCTCATCAACGCGGGCCCGCTGCGCGGCACGGAGTTTCTCGGCGGCGAGGCGACGCGGCAGTTCCACTACGGCAGCAATGTGGGGTCGAGCAACATGACGGATGGCGACGGCGTCTACGCTCCGGAATTGCAATCCCTCGTAACGCCCGTCAAGCGGCTCACCGTTCTGGGCACCACGACCTTCCACTTGTCGGATGCCCTGGAGGCTTTCGCCGAGGTCAGCTATTCGCGCACGCGCTCTGAGTTCGTGCTGCCGTTCTTCACCGGTACCGACTTTGCGACGACGATCCGGCAGGACAACGCGTACCTGCCTGCGGCGGTCCGCACGCAGATGGCCAGCCTGAATCTCGCGTCGTTCACGATGGGTCGCGTCACCGACGATATCCCGTACAACGGGGTCACGAACGGCAACGACGTGCGGCGTATCGCGGCGGGGTTCAATGGGCAGGTCTTCGACAGCTGGCACTGGAGCCTCTACGGCCAGTACGGGCGCACCAACAGCCTTGCGAATATCGACAACGTTCGCATCAATTCCCTGTATGCGCTCTCGGTCGACGCCGTCCGCAACCCGAGCGGCACGATCGTCTGCCGCTCGACCCTCACGAATCCGACGAACGGCTGCGTGCCCGTGAACCTGTTCGGCGTGGGCTCCCCGGATATGGCCGCGGTCGACTACTTCACCACGCCTCGCGACCTGACGCGTCGTCTCGGTGAGACTTCCATCGGCGCCGACCTCAGCGGTACGCCGATTTCGCTGTGGGCAGGCCCCGTCTCGATTGCCGCCGGCGCCGAGTATCGGCGCGACACGGTGGATCAGACCGTGAGCGCGGAGGCGGTCGCGGGTCTCCTCAACCTCGCGAATTCGAAGCCGTACAGCGGCAGCTCGAGCGTGAAGGAGGTGTTCCTCGAGACCGTCGTGCCGCTCCTGAGGGATGTGCCTTTCGCGCATTCGCTCGACTTCAATGGAGCGGTGCGCCTGACCGACTACGATCTCAGCGGGTCGGCGACGACCTGGAAGCTCGGTGCGACGTGGGAGCCGTTTACGAGTGTTCGCCTGCGCGCCACGCGCTCCCATGACATCCGGGCGCCCAACCTGTCGGAGCTGCTCACCGGGCTGTCGCTGAGCTTTGCCACGATCTTCGATCCGGTCACGGGTCAGCAGGTGACCAACGTCGCCGCCCCCACCGTCGGCAACACGGCCTTGCAGCCGGAGATCGGCGACACGAAGACCGTCGGCATCGTGCTCACACCCGCATTCGCGCCGGGACTGCGCTTCTCAGCGGATTGGTACGACATCGATCTCACCGACGCCATCGGCACCGTCGGCGCGCAGAACGTGGTGAACTTCTGCTCCCAGGGGGCGACGCAGTTCTGCAGCGCGATCACGCGCGATGCGAACGGCCAGCTGCTGGAAGTGCGCAACACGCAGTTCAACCTCGCATCGACGCGCACTCGCGGTGTCGATTTCGACCTCGACTACGACCTGCCGCTCGCGCGCCTCGCGCCCTCTGCCTCGGGCTCACTGAGCCTGCGCCTGCTGGCAACCTACGTCGACCGCTTCACGAACAACAACGGCACCCGCACCATCGAGCTCGCCTCCACGGTTGGGTCCTTCTCGGGAAACGGTGGTCCCCGTTGGCACGGGCTCGCGAGCGCGGCCTACGTCAGCGGCCCGCTCGACCTTGCGCTCGAGGGGCGCTACCTTGGCCCGGGTGTGCTCGAGCCCGTGACGACGTACGACAACAACCGCGTCGCCTCGTGGGTGGCATTCGATCTGTCGGCGGCCTACGCGCTGTCCTTCATTCGAGACAGCCATACGCAGCTGTTCGCCAAGGTGCAGAATGTGTTCGACCGCGACCCGCCGGTAGCCGCGCAAACCACCTTCCCCACCGATCGCCGCGTATACGACGTGCTGGGCCGGATGTACATGGCGGGCATCCGTATGCAGTTCTAACCCCGGCCGCCGCTGCGCAAGCCATCGAGACACTGGAAACCCAAGAGCCATGACTAGACGTGCTACGGCGAGCGCTGGGCCCTGCCGCGCGATATCCCGCGGAGCCTGGGCACTGTTGCTGGCGCTTGCGGTTTATTGCGCCGCCGCCGCTCCCCGCGCGCGCGAGCTGGGCATCCCGTTCGAAGGGCAGCCCGGCGCGCTCAACGCGATCACCGATGTGGCGGGCGTCGAAGTGGGGCACACCACCCTCATTCGCGGCAACGGGCGGCTCGTCATTGGCTCGGGCCCCGTGCGCACCGGAGTAACGGCGATCTTTCCGCGTGGACGCAAGCTCGTGGGCACGACCCCCGTATACGCCGGCACCTTCGTTCTGAACGGCTATGGCGAGATGACCGGAATGGCGATGATCGCCGAGACCGGCATGACGTACTCACCGGTCATGCTGACCAACACCGCGAGCGTGGGAACCGTGCGCGATGCGGTCATTGAATGGAACGTCCGCAGGTTGAAGAGCGGGGAGATCAAGGAAGACCATCGGTTCCTCATGCCCGTCGTGGCCGAGACCTACGACGGGTTCCTGAACGACATCCTCGGGATGCACGTGAAGCGCGAGGATGTCTTCGCGGCCATGGATGGCGCGCGCGGCGGTCCGGTCGCAGAGGGCAATGTCGGCGGCGGAACCGGCATGGCGTTGCACCGATTCAAGGGCGGCATCGGCACTTCCTCGCGAGTTCTCGCGGCCGCGGATGGCGGCTATACGGTAGGCGTGCTCGTGCAGGCGAACTATGGGAATCGCGAGTCCCTCACGATCGCCGGGGCTCCGGTTGGCAGGGAAATCACCGACCTGCTGCCGCTGCGGGAGCCGGTCAAGGATGGCTCGATCATCATCGTCATCGCGACGGATGCCCCACTCGCACCGCTCGAGCTGCAGCGGCGCGGTCGAGAACGCAATGAAGAGATCGCCGGAGGACTGCGCCGACGTCGAGCCCAGGCGGCCGAGGGCGAGCGAGCCGCGGCGCGCGAGCCGCTGCAGCTCGAG
>FTFB01007512.1_pt1 | contig 10129 bp, 7 predicted proteins | sample 1658331 | NCBI WGS metagenome assembly FTFB01 (sample SAMEA3914816, study PRJEB12502) | metagenome | biome: forest; material: soil | place: USA | collected 2011-09-16 | depth 0.3 m | reverse complement strand
CCGAATGTCGCGGCAATGTCGTAGCCGCTCTGGGTGGTCGATGCGCTGATCGCGAGAGCGGCAGGCAACAGGCCATTGCTGACCGATGAGGACGTGCGGTCCTGGCCGGGAGCCGCCGCGCATGCGAGCCCGCCCGCGACTACGCCCGGGGAGTCTTCGCATTTCGTGACGATGTAGTGAGCGTTGACGTTGCCGGTGGCGGTGAATTTCCAGTCACCCGCAGTGATCTCCACCGCGTGCGACGCCGTTGACGCGATGATCGCCGCAACCGATGCAGCGATCGTGAAGCCAATGCGTGTGTGAGTCATGGGAGCCTTCCTTCAGGTCGTTATTGGCGCTGTCGGCGGACGGCGAAATTGCAACGCGCATGCCAGTGCGAAAGAGCGCGAAAACGCCTCGGTACACGCGGAAAACGGGCTTCGGCGGCCTGGTACGAGGGGTTACTGTCACGCCGCTCGCGCGCCGGCTGACACAGCTGTCTCAGGGCTGGGTCGTTGCGTGGAATCCACGCTCGTCGGGATGCAGCGGGGGGCGCAAGGGACCGGGCGCCCTGTGGGTCGATTGCCTTGCGTCCGCTGGAGGCGGGTTGGGCCAGCCGAAAGTCGCGGGAAAGGCTTCCGGCCGCAATGCGCGCCGGAATAAACACATAACAGGAGTTGCGCGAAAGTGGTCGCTGCGCTCAACATCCCGCGTCACAGAGACGGGTGCTGATTGGTGTCGCGGGCGCCCAGATGTCCTTCCAGCGCCACAGTGTCATGCGGGGGCGTGGCACGGATGGTGCAAAAGCTGGCGGGATCAGCCTGCGATCACACGACAGTGCTTCCGGCGATTAGAGGCCAAACACCGCATACAACGATGGACCGTTGTTGAGGGGACTCCAATGAATAACGCGTTAGGAACGAGGCATTCCGACGACGTCATGCGCATTGTCCACAGCTTGCCGCGCCCGGGGCGCGAGCTGCCCGATCGCACGATCGCACGTTCGTGGATTCGCTGCGCGAACGACTATCGCCTGGACCCGGCACGGCCGGATGCCCCGCACGTCATCGACACGCGCGCGCTTGCCACGCGGCGCGAGCAGTTCGCGGACCTGCTTGCCATCGCAACCGCGGAGATCGACCGTCTATACGACCAGATCTCGGGCTCGGGCTTCGCCTTGCTGCTGACCGATGCCAGCGGCGTCATCCTCTACGAAAAAGCCGACCCTTCGCTGAAGGATTTATTCCGGACCGCGGGCCTCATACCCGGCGCGGACTGGAGCGAGAAAAGCCGCGGCACCAACGGCATGGGCACCTGCCTCGCGGAGCGGCGCCCGGTCACCGTCCATCGCAACGATCACTTCTACGCGCATCACATCGGGCTCACCTGTTTCGGTGTGCCGATTCGCGGGCCCGTGGATGAGCTGATCGCCGTGATCGATGCCTCGTGCATCGGCGGACAGGATGTGCGCGGCACGCAGACCCACACCATGGCGCTCGTGCGGCTCTCGGCCCACATTATCGAGAAGTGCCTGTTCCTGCGTCATCACGAGCACAACGCCGTGCTGCGCTTCCACAACCGGCCCGACCTCGTGGACCTGTTCCACGACGGCGCGCTCGCCCTTGCGGAAGACGGCACCGTCATCGGTGCGGATCACACCGCTGCGGAGCTTCTCGAAGCGCGCGACCGCTACGAGCTCGTGGGTCGACCCATCGGCGAGATTTTCGACACCGATGGCGCAGACAGTGTGTCGCTCGACCTGCTCCGTCGCGCCTCGCTCGCGCCGTTGCGCGACCCGAAAAAGGGGCAGGGCTACTACGCAAGCCTGCATGGGGGGCGGCACCCCCCGTCGGAGTCCCGCCCCAGCCACCGCCCGGCACCGCAGGAAGTGGTGCAGATGCCGTCGAACCCCAAGCCGCCGGCGCTCTCGCTCGAAGACCTGGCCGGGGAAGACCCGCAGATGCTTCGCAATGTGCGCAGCGCCCGCCGCATCGTCGACTCGGGCGTCTCCGTGCTGGTCCAGGGCGCCACCGGCTCGGGCAAGGAAGCGTTCGCGCATGCCATGCATGCCGTGAGCGGCCGTGCGGCGCAGCCGTTCGTTGCGGTGAACTGCGCCGCCATTCCCGAAACGCTCATCGAGAGCGAGCTGTTCGGCTACCGGCCGGGCGCATTCACCGGCGCCCGCAAGGAAGGCATGAAGGGCAAGATCCTCCAGTCCTCCGGCGGCACGCTGTTCCTCGACGAGATCGGCGATATGCCGCTGTCGCTCCAGACGCGCCTGCTGCGCGTCCTCGAAGAGCAGGAGATCGTGCCACTGGGCAGCGAGACACCCGTCAAGGTCGATCTGCACGTAGTCGCGGCGTCTCACCGCAACCTGCGCGAGATGATCTCGCGCGGCGAGTTCCGCGAAGACCTGTACTACCGGCTGAACGGCATCACGCTCGAGCTGCCGCGGCTGGCAGACCGCGCGGATCGCGAGCGCGTGATCCATCGCGCGTTGTCGGCTGAAACGTGCAACGGTCGCCCGGCGGCGATCGAGATGGATGCGCTTCAGCGTCTCGTCGCGTATCCCTGGCCCGGCAACATCCGCGAGCTGCGCAACGTCATTCGCACGGCGCTCGCCATCAGTGAAGGTGGCGTGGTGCGGCTCATCGACCTGCCGCGGGAGATTCGCGAGCCGCCGCAAGCGGGTGCGGGCGTCGCGCCGGTTGCACTGGCCGCGGGCACACTGGCACCCGCAGAAGCCGAGCCGCTGGAGACTTGCGCCAATCCGCTGCAGGCGGCAGAGCGCGCAGCGCTGCTCAGAGTCATCGAGAAATGCCGCGGTAACATGACGCACGCCGCGGAGCACCTTGGGGTCAGCCGCAACACGCTGTACCGGAAGATGAAGACACATGGAATCCCGACGCGCAGCGGGTCGTGAAGAGCTGGTGATACACGCTTTGAAACATGCCATGACACAAACTGTCTCGTTCGCGGGAGGCGACCATCGCTACCGATGAGCGCAACGTCCTGAAGGGCGTCGCAGGGGTCTCCGGGACGCAGGGTGCCGCGCGAAGGGACGCGCGTAGCGGATTGGCCCGGACCTTGCAGAAAACCCGGCCAGGCGTGCAAATGCGCGCGGAGACACGAGCGGAGCCTGCGGCACGTGCAGCGGCGCCGGGGCAGGGCATGGGAAACAGAGCAGTGTTGTGCCGGACCAGGAATCGGCTCGAAACGAGTCGACAGGTGCGGGTGGAGTGGCGAAATGCAGGCTCCGCGTCCGCGCAGCCCGTGCTCGTGCAGCCCGGTGGCATCGTGCCGCTGAACGAAAGTGCGGCGGCGCTGCTCGAGCTCTGCGATGGAACGCGATCGTTCGACGAGGTCGTCGACCAGTTCGTCGCACAGCCGGGCAACGCCAACCTGGCCGCCGATGCGCGGGATTTCCTCGAAGCCGCCCGCCAGCGCGGCTGGGTCGTGGAGATATAGTTCATTTGCATTTTTCATTTGGAAAAAGTCGCCTGCGGCCTGCCTTATCGCCATTGCCGCTGACCTGAAACCATCCCTAGAATCCAGCGCTGCCGCGATACAGGTCGTACCTGGAGCCGGCGTTCATTCAAGGGTTGCCATTGAAGCGTCTCGCCGCCGTTCTGGTTCTCGCAGTCGTTGAGGCAGTAGTTGCAGGCAGGGCATTCGCAGCGGACAGCCCGCGGCGCACCCTCGCCGTCGAAGACCTGGACCAGTTGCAGGCCGTATCCGACCCCACCCTTTCGCCCGATGGCGACTGGGTTGCCTACACCGTCCGCACCACCGACATACCGAAAGACAAGCGGCGCCAGCACATCTGGATGACGAGCTGGGACGGCCGCGAGTCCATGCAGGTGACAGAGTCACCCGACAGCGAGCATTCGCCGGGCTTCAGTCCCGATGGCCGCTCTCTCGCCTTCCTCTCGGGCCGTGGCGAAAAGGACGGTCCGGACGCGCTCTGGCTGCTGGATCGCCGCGGCGGCGACGCCCGCCAGCTCACGCACTTCAAGGGCGACGTGCTCGACTACGACTGGTCGCCGGACGGCATGAAGCTCGCGCTCGTGGTGCTCGACGACCCGCTGCCGGGCAGCAATGCGCAGCACGAAGACAAGACCCCGCCGCCCATCGTGATCGACCGCTACTACTTCAAGGAAGACGAGACGGGCTATCTCGACTCACGCCGCACGCATCTGTACCTGCTCGATGTCGCAAGCGGCAAGGTCGACACGCTCACCGACGGTCGCTTCAGCGAGGTCTACCCGTCGTGGTCGCCGGACGGCACGCAGATCGCGTTCATGAGCAAGCGGGCGCCCGACCCCGACCGCGACAACCAGTGCGGGCTCTTCGTGATGAGCGCCCAGCCCGGTGCGGCCGCGAAGCTCGTCACGCAGTTCGTCGGCGACTCTGGCGATTCGGGCTGGATGAGCGCGCCCGCGTGGAGCCCGAATGGCCGCGAGATCGCCTTCATCGCAGGCACCGATCTCAAGCTGCTGTACTACACACAGGCCCGGCTCAATGTGGTCGCGGTGGCCGGCGGCACGCCGCGCGTCGTGAGCCAGGCGCTCGATCGCAACGTGTTGCAGCCGCAGTGGTCCGACGACGGCAAGGCGATCTACGCGCTGGTCGAAGACGACCGCAATGAGCATCTGGCGCGCTTCGATGCCCGCACCGGCCGCATGCAACTGCTGAACGGCGGTCGTCGCGAAACCTCGGCATTCGACCTGGGGCCGAAAGGCCGCACGGTCGTCATTGACGGCCTGCCGAACGCGGTCGAAGAGGTGTACGCGCTCGAGCGCGGCAAGACGCGACCGCTGTCGCGACTGAACGATGCCTGGCTCGCCGGCGTCGAGCAGGGCACGCTCGAAGAGATCACGGCCACCAGCCGCGATGGCACGCGCATCAATGGCTTCATATTGAAGCCGCCGGGCTATCGCGCCGGCGTGCGTTATCCGACGCTGCTCCAGATTCACGGCGGACCGGTCGCGCAGTTCACGAACTCGTTCGATATCTCGTGGCAGGTTCTCGCCGCGCAGGGCTTCGTCGTCGTCGCGGCCAATCCGCGCGGCAGCTCGGGGCGCGGCGAGCAGTTCGCGAAAGACATCTTCGCGGCCTGGGGCGAGAAGGACACGGAAGACGTGCTGGCGGTAGTCGACTACGCCGTCCAGCAAGGCATTGCCGATCCGGCACGCCTCGGCGTGGGCGGCTGGAGCTACGGCGGCATTCTTACGGACAACGTCATCACTCGCGACAAGCGCTTCAAAGCAGCGGTGAGCGGTGCCTCCATCGGCAACGCCCTTGCCGGCTACGGCACGGATATGTACGTGCGCGAGTACGAGCTCGAGCTCGGCGTGCCGTGGAAGAACCTCGACACTTACGTGCGCAATTCGTATCCCTTCCTGCACGCAGATCACGTTGTAACGCCAACGCTCTTCATGTGCGGCGAGAAAGACTTCAATGTGCCGCTGCTCAACTCAGAGCAGATGTACCAGGCCGTGCGCAGCATTGGCGTGGAGGCGCAGCTCATCATCTATCCCGGTCAGTTCCACGGGCTCACCGTGCCGAGCTACCTGCGGGATCGCCTGCAGCGGCAGATTGAGTGGTATCGCCGACATTTGTCCGAGCCGGCGAGGCCAACCCGGGTCTCGCCGGTGCGGCCAGCCGAAGTGCTTAGGGTGGCGCGTCCGCCGGCTTCATGAGATTCATGCTCCTACATAAAGAAAACATAAGGCGAGCTCATACATGATCCGTGTCGTGATATTCCTGCTCATTGCGGTGGCCGTTATCGCGCTGGTGATGTCACTCGTTCGGCGTTTGCGCCGCCCGCCGGAACATCAGGCGTCACCTTCGCCCCAACCTGCACGCGCGCTGCCCGCGCCGCAAGACGACGCCGGCCCCGTGCTCAGCGTCGACGAGGTGCTTCACAAGCTCAATGAGCTGGCATTCGCGCGAACGCTCACGACTTCCGCCGGCGGGCACGATGAAATCGTCGCCGCGGTGACAGACACGCTCGAGACCGCAGCGAACGTGCCTCGTTACGCGCCGCGGCGACCCTTGCTCTTGCCACAGCTCATGAAGGCCGTGAACGACACGGACACGTCGCGCCGCGAGCTCTCGATCATGATTTCGAAAGATCCGTCGCTGGTCGGCAGCCTGCTGAAGCTCGCGAACAGCCAGTACTACCGCACCAACTCGCAGCCGGTGGAAAGTGTGGACCGCGCCGTCGCCCTCATCGGCACCGAGGGCATCCGCTCGCTGATCGCCGCAGCGCTCGTGCAGCCGGTGTTCCGCGTTTCCGGGGGAGAGTTCTCGCAGTTTCCGGAAGTGATCTGGGATCACACGTTCCTCGCCGCCAACGCCGCGGAAACCTACGCGGCAGTCGTGGTGAACTCAGACCCGTTCGCCGCGCAGCTCCTGGCTCTCGTGAATGGTCTCGGTGCCATCGTGGTGTTTCGCGTGGCGCTCGATCAGTACGCTGCCCATCCCGGGTTTCGCCCTGACGCGGCCACAATCGTTTCGCTGCTGGATGCGTATACTTCCCGTGTCGCGCGCTCCATCGCGGCGAGCTGGGAGCTTTCAGGGCGCATTCTCGCGGCGCTCGAAGACCAGGTGCCGGACGCTGCGATGGCCCCCGATCCCACGCCCCTCGGCCGAGCCCTCAAGTTCGGCCGCTTCATCGCCGCGCTCGCCGTCCTGCGCAACAAGGGCCTGATCGACGAAGAGGCGGCGCGCGCTTCGCTGAAAGCGGGCGGCGGCTCCGGCTCGCATTTCGAGCGCATCTGGAACCGGCTCACCGGCAAGCCGCCCGTGCAGGCGAAGCCGCCGGAGAAATCCATGTCCGACTGGAAGGGAGGCTAGAGAACCATGAGCAACTACGTCGCCACGGTCGTCTGGACGCGCGCACCCGATGCGCCGTTCAAGGACAACAAATATTCCCGCGCGCACGAGTGGCGCTTCGATGGCGGCGCCGTCGTGAAGGCCTCGAGTGCGCCGTCTTCCGTGCGCGTGCCGCTTTCGGATCCGACCGCCGTGGATCCGGAAGAGGCGCTGGTCGCCGCGCTGTCCTCGTGCCACATGCTGTTCTTCCTGTCTTACGCCGCCTCGGCGGGCTTCGTCATCGATCGCTACGAAGACGACGCGGTGGGCGAGATGGGAAAGAACGCGAACGGCAAGACCGCCATCGTGAAAGTGACCCTGCGCCCGAAGATCGCGTGGGTGGGCGCGCCACCCAGCGCTGAGCAGCTCCAGCAGCTCAATCACCGCTCGCACGAGGCGTGCTACATCGCGAACTCGGTGAGCGCGCAGGTTGTGATAGAGCCGCGGTAGTCAAGGTGCCGGCCAACCGGCCGGCAGCCATGCGACGCGCCCGCACGGCCCGATGCGCTAGACCCCGCCCCAGACTTCCGTTGCGATCTCGACGAGCAGCGACAGCTTGGCCCGCTGCTCTTCCTGCGAGAGATGGTTGCCTTCCTGCGTGCTCGCGAATCCGCACTGGGGACTCATACACAGCCGCTCGAGGGGGATGTATTTCGCGGCCGCGTCGATGCGGCGGCGGATGTCGTCTTTCGACTCGAGCTCGCCGCGCTTGGAGGTGATGAGGCCCAGCACCACGATCTTGTCCTTGGGCATGAAGCGAAGCGGCTCGAAATCGCCCGAGCGCTCGTCGTCATACTCCAGGAAGAAGCCGTCGACCTTTGACTGGTTGAAATAGTGGTCCGCCACCATCTCGTAGCTGCCCTGCGCGGCCCACTGGCTCTGATAGTTGCCGCGGCACATGTGAATGACGGCCGTGACTTCGCGCGGGCGATTCTCGATGGCCGCATTGTTGAGCCTGATGAATGAGCCGACGAGCTCTTCCGGATCTTTCTTGCGCCCGCGCCAGAAGCCCTGCCAATTGGCATCCGCAAGGTTCGCGGAGTTGACGTCGTCCAGCTGCAGGTAAGTGCAGCCCGCGGCAACCAGGTGGCCCACTGCGTCGGAATAGGCACGGGCAAGGTCGCGCCAGAAGTCTTCGACGTGCGGGTAGGCTTTCGGCTCCACGCTCTCGTCGGTGATGATCGTGTGGAACATGGCCGGCGCCGGCAGGCAGAATTTCGGTGTGCGCGTCGTGGCCGATTTCAGGAAGCGGAAGTCTTCGACCCCGATGCCGGCGGAAGGGCAGCGCACCCTGCCGGTGACTCTCGCGACGGGCGCAAGGAAATCCACGCCGCCGGAAAATGGCACCCGCGTGCGCCCTGAGCCGCGCGTGATGCCGCGGAGGCTGAACATGAAATCGAGAAACCAGTCGTCCCGGCGGTAGTCGCCGTCGGTGATGGAGCGCAGCCCCACGCTTTCCTGCATGCCCACGGCCGCGATGATGTAATCGTCTTCGATTCTTCTCAGCGCCGTATAGGGCAGCCGTCCCGCATGCCAGGCCGCTCGCGCATCGAACAGCTCTCTCGGCCTCAGCAGGCTGCCGACGTGGTCGGCTCGAAAGGGCGGTCTCTGGCGGGGCTGGGTCATGCGCACCTCCTCATACGATGGTGTTACTCAGGTTGCGCCGCGATCATACGCCTGTATAAATCCCGCGCATCGCCAATCGATCCGGCGAATCGATAGCAGGGCAACGGATTGGGCGGTTGGATCAGCTCACGGCCCGCGCGACATGGCGTCGGGCGCTTCGACACGGAATGTGTATGGGCGGTTCAGGCCATCATCGAACAGGCGCGCGCGTTGCTATTTTTTCGCGACGATCCGGATGCCGAGGAAGCCCCGCATCGGCTTGAAGTACGCGACCTTGCGGCCGAGCGAGCTGGGCAGCGCACCAACGGCGGACTCCAGCGCCATCACCGCGGAGACGGGGACGCGAAGGTTGCCGGCCGGCAGCATCACCTGGGTCTGTTTGAACCCGACGCGCTTCAGCATGCGATCGAGCTCGGTCACTGTGTATTCGTGCAGGTGAAGGCCGGTGGCCACCGTGTCGAAGCCGCGTGACACGTCATGCGGGCCACTCATGCTGTTCGGCGTAAAGCACAGGTAGGTGCCGCCATACGCGAGCGACTTGTAGATCTCGTGAAGCTGATCCGCCGCGTCGTCGGGATGCAGGTGCTCCATGAGCTGGTTGCTGAATGCCACGTTGATGCTTCCCGGCGGGACTGGAATGCTCGTGCCGTCGGAAATCAGCAGCGTGAAATTCGGCGGTGGCTGCACGTGCGCCGTGATCTCGTTCGAGACATCAACGGCGATCACGCGCCTGACGCGCGAGCTGAGCGCCATGGAAAGCTGGCAGCCGCCGGCGCCCACTTCCAGGAAAACCGTGTCCTCGTTGATGTAGGGATGCAGGCGCGCGAGCAGGCCGTTGACGTTGCGCTCGATATCCTCAGGCGTGCGGCGGGCGTGCAGCAGCGGGTGGTGACTCACTCGCTTCAGCAGCTCGTCATACACCTCGGTGTAGAGCCCGCGCCGCTCCTCGCGCGACGCGCCGCGCAGCTTGCGGGCGAGCTCCTGCTCGACCTGGTAGTGCTCCAGGATCTGTTCTTTCGATCGGGTGGCCGTGCCCGGGCGTGCCATGTGCCTCTTCCCCCGCGGCTCGATCTGCGCGGATTCGCGCCTTCGGCCAAGCAACAAACGATCCTGCTCACGGCCCTGGCCCGGCGCCGGAGGCCCTCCCGTTACAGGGAGGCTTTCATGGCCTTCGTGATGAACTCCTGGATCTGCGGCCGGATGCCGAATTTCGCCTGCCGCTCGGCCGGCCAGTTCGGCATGTCCGAATACATCTTGTTGAGCCCCTTCTGGATTTCCGGGTCGCCCCCGGTAAAGCCCGCCACCAGCGCGCGCCAGCGCGACAGCAGCTGCTGTGCCGATTCGCCCGCCGGGTCTTCGTCGAGGGCGCCTTCGATGTCCCGGAACAGGTCGTTCCACTGTTTCGTCACCCGCTCCTGCAGCTCGGGCGACCAGAGAGGCCGGCGCGCATCGACCTTCGCCTTGCCTTCCTCGCTGTAGTACTGGGTGGTCCAGTCGGTGTCTTCTTGCATGACGATCTCCTTGATGATCCTCGTGAAGAGCGTCCAGTCCGGCGTCTTGCCCGCCTCGAGAGCGCGCCGCGCCGCGCCGACCGCGCGAATGGCGCGATCCATCTGGCGGCGTCTCGCTGTCAGCACGCGTTCCT
>FTFB01009119.1_pt1 | contig 10130 bp, 6 predicted proteins | sample 1658331 | NCBI WGS metagenome assembly FTFB01 (sample SAMEA3914816, study PRJEB12502) | metagenome | biome: forest; material: soil | place: USA | collected 2011-09-16 | depth 0.3 m | reverse complement strand
GTCGTCACCGCCGAACCGCCTTGAAACAGGCTGGCGAGCTTGGCGTCGGGGCGAGCCTCGTAGACGAAGGCAACACTCGCGTACGGAGTGGCCACTCCGCCGCTAGCGTTCAGCGTGTATTCGATCAGCGTTGGCTGGAAGGTCGTGTGGCCGCCGTCCTCCCAGTACGAGACGCGCATGTAGTTGCCGACGGTGTCGCTGACCTTGTCCAGGGCCCACACACGCGCTTCGCTACGGTTTTGCGCCTCGATGCGAGAATCGGCCGTGTAGCCGTACTCGAGTATTCTTCCGGCCTTGCTCCAGACCTTGAAATACGCCGGGCCACTGCCGGCTGTGCCGTACGAGACGATTCTCGCGAACTGATCGATCTCGGTGCGGTACTCGGTGCTGTCTGCACCGTACACGCCATTCACTGCAACGAGTCGCTGGCCATCGAGGCAAAACCGATCGCTGCCGTCGTAGTCGATGCCGTCGATGGCGCCGCCGTCTTGCGCCGGCGTCATCTGGCAGCGCGAGATGGACGAAAGTCCGCTGACGCTCCAGCCGATGCCCATGATTCCGTCACCGGCGCCCGACGAGTAGACAAGAGCCAGATTCGGCTGCATACCTGCGGTCCCCGGGGGGACCGCGATTGGAATCGTGTAGGTCGCGTGCCCTTGCAGGCCGACGCCGATGCCGCCCGCGGTGGCCCCCGCCGCATAGCCCGTCGTATTCGGCGCGGCCGTCAACAGCGAATAAACGACGACCGTCGCGGTGCTGGACCAACCGCTGCATCCGACCTGACTGCAAGCCTGTAGCTGGTAGCTCCAGTTGCCGGGACGCTGGCTCGAGTAAGCCCTGCTCGTGCCGCTTCCGCTGTACGCCGTGCTCCACGCCGCCGACTCGAGCTTCTCCTGGAGAACGTAGCTCGTCGCACCGCTGACGGTGCCCCAGCTGATCGTGTAGCTGCCGTCGGTTGACTGGCCTGGCCCGGTCGGTGCCGACGGTGTCGCCGGCGGTGCCACGAATACCGAGGACATAGGCGAGTAGTTGCTGCATCCGGCGGCACTGCACGCTCGCACCTGGTACTGCCAGGTACCAACGGTCTTCCCCGACACGGCACTGGTCGTGGCCGATCCGCTATAGATCGTCGCCCACGATCCCGTGCCGAGCCGCTCTTGCAGGTTGTACGTGGTCGCGCCCGTCTGTGCAGTCCACGAGACGGAATATGAGCCGGACGTGCTCGAACTCGGAGCCGAAGGCGCCGGCGGCGTCGCTGGGGCAGTCACCGTTACGTTGGTGGCCGCGGAATACGTACTGCAACCTGCGGCGCTGCAGGCCCGGACCTGGTACTGCCACGTGCCTACCGTCTTGCCCGACACGTTGTTGCTCGTGGCCGATCCGCTGTAGATCGTCGCCCAGGATCCGGGGCTGAGCCGCTCTTGCAAGTCGTATGACGTCGCGCCGGTCTGAGCGGTCCAGCTGATCGTGTACGAGCCTGAGATGTTCGACCCCGGACCCGACGGGGCCGGAGGAGTCGCCGGCGGAGTGACACTCACGTTCGTGGCAGCGGAAAAAGCGCTGCAACCGACAGCGCTGCACGCCTGAAGCTGGTACTGCCACGTGCCGACTGTCTTACCGGAAACACCCGTGCTGGTCCCCGCACCACTATAGATAGTGGCCCAGCTTCCGGAACTGATTCGCTCCTGCAGCGTGTACGAGGTCGCGCCGCTCGTAGCGCTCCACGAAATGGTGTACGAGCCGGAGATGTTCGAGCCCGGGCCCGAGGGCGCGGACGGCGCTGCGGGCGTAGTCACGGTCACGCTCTTCGCGCCGGAATACCCGCTGCAGCCGGCAACGTTGCAAGCCCTGACCTGATAGTCCCACGTCCCGGGCGTCCTGCCGCTGCGTGACGTGTTTGTCCCCGTGGAGTTGTAGATCTCGCTCCACGCCCCTGCGTTCATGCGCTCCTCGAGGCGGTAGCTCGTAGCGATGGAGTCCGAGTTCCAGGAAATCGCGTAGGCCCCCGTGTACTCGTTGCCTGAAGGTCCGGTAGGTGTCGCAGGCACGGCCGGTGGCAGAGTAACGAGCGTGGCGGACATGCTGGAATAGGTACTGCACCCCACTCCGCTGCATGCCGCGACCTGGTACTCCCAGGTACCGGCGGCGTTTCCGCTGACGCCGGCGCTCGTTCCCGAGCCGGAATAGATCGTGGTCCAGCTGCCACCGCTGGGCCTCTGCTGCAGTGTGTAAGACGTCGCACCCGTTTGCGCCGTCCAGCTGATCGTGTAGCTGCCCGTGTAGCTGGTGCTGGGAACGGTCGGCGCAGGTGGCGTCGCCGGCGCCGCGACGACGACCGAGACCGGTCCGTCGTAGGACGTGGAGCTGTTAACGAGATTGGCCGGGTAACTGTAGAGGTTGCTGTATGTGACCACCTCGTACTGGTAGGTGTTGGCGGTCTTGCCGGACGCATTCCATGAATAGGACGAACTGGGGACAGACACACCCGTCCAACTGCCGCTGCCGATCTTCTCCAGCAAGTAAGTGCAATTCTGATAGTAGTAGTAGCCGTCGGGCGGTAGGTAGTCCGTCGAGCAGTCTGTCGGCTGGCTCCAGGTGACGGAGTAGCTCCCTGAGTAGCTCGGCGACGGCGACACGCCAATCGCCCAAGCGCCTGCGGACGCGAGGAGCAGCAGAGAACCCAGCCAGGGCCCGAGAAGGGTCCGAACCATTACGCCACTCCTCTCAGGAACGAGCCCACTCAGCTCGCGCAAGTGACAGATGCGGTCAGGCTGAATGGCGTCGAGTCATCCCGCTTCGCATTGACCTCGTACGCCCGGCAGCGACTGCCTTCGCAGTCGTTGAAGTGCTCTGCGGTGATTCGGACAGCGGATGAGCTCGCCGAGTGGCGATTCGCGGTCACGAACCCTTTCGCGCAGCGCGCCGTGACCGATGCGCTCCTGACTGCATTCGTGACGGTCGCGTTCTCGGGGCCGGTGAACTTCGGTCGACTGAGCCGCCAGTCTTCCAGGGCGGCGACCTCCACCGGGATCAGTTGCGGGTGGGGGTGTGATTGGAGATCGCTCAGCACTTCGGCTGACGTACGTGGATCATTGGCGATCTGCGCGAAAGCGTCACCGCGAGGTGTCACTCCAGAGAGCGCCGATGCTGCGAGCAGGCACATCGCAGTCCGAGAAATCAGGACGCGGCGACGGGTATATCGCCTCCGCGGTACGACATCTCCTGCAGAGACGTTTAGTAACCCGGACGCCCATTTGTGAAACGCCATCTCACACCCCCCCGAACACGACAACTGATGCCGTCGTTGTTCGGGTGCGATGTTAGATACTGCGTCTACAAGGTTTCTCGGCGTCTGTTGTGATTGTTTCGGCGTTTGTTGTGGTCGCGCTAGAAAGCTCGACGTGAGTGACTACCGCGCAGGCGCTTGCGCTTGCTCGCGTTGTAAAACGATGCAGTGCTTGCGATAACCTCTCGGCGAAAGACCGATGTGTCTCTTGAACGCGCGCTCGAAGGTCGTCAAATCGCGGTAACCAACCGTTAACGCCACCGTCAATATCGTGACGTGCCTTCGCCACAGCATCGATTTCGCAACTTCCATCCGCAACGCGCCGTTCCACTCCGAAAACGATCGATCCATCACGTCGCGGAAGTACTTCGAGAAGTAGGTGCGTTCCAGACCTACCACTGCGGCAGCCGTCGAAAGCGGTAGCCGCTGGTCGAGATGTGAGCGAACGTAACCGGCAAGGCGCGCGAGACGCGGATTCTGTGTGAGGTCGAGTTCCCTGAGCAAATCTCTTGGCTCATGAGCCCACCGTGGTTTCGTTGTTTCCATGCCTGCGGCATGCTGCGTCGTCGTTGAACGCGGCGCGGCTCACCACGCCTCCAACGGTGCCTCGTCAGCAATACCCGCCAATACAGCCGTTGTTCTACCGGCACGTTCCCTTGCTGCAGATACGGTACGGATTCGGTGCCGACACATTCTTTGCCTCGGGAGGATATACGCAGAACGACAAAAGCGAGTGTCTAGAAGTAGACACTTCTAACTAGATATTCTTGTTGACACGGCTGCGGCCCTAGAGCACGGCGGAGGTCGGACGGCACTCGCCGCCATCATCGTGATCGTGATCGTCTCCATTCTGCTGGCGATGCTCGGACTCTACGAGCTGGCGGTCTCACGCGACGTCAGACGAGTCGCATCGCCGCTGCGACGGACAGCTTCGCGGCGCGCATCGCCGGGAACAACCCGCCAAGCGCGCCGATCGCGCATGCGCAGCCGACGCCGATGGCGATCAACTGAGGACTCACGACCAACGCATAGGTGAGCTGCGACGGGCTCGTGCCGCTCAACGTACTGATCGAGCTGCCGTTGAAGAAGAACCACGCGAGCGACGCGCCGATTACGGCGCCGATGAGAGCGAGCAGCAACGCCTCCACGAACACCGATACGACGACTGAGCTCGCGCCGAAACCGATCGCGCGCAGCGTCGCGATCTCGGTCGTTCGCGCACTGATCGCCGAATACATCGTGTTGAGCGCCGCGAACACCGCGCCGAGCGCCATGATTCCGCCAATCACATAGGCGATGAATAACAGGATTCGGCTGATCGGTCGCGAGGCCTCAGCGAAATAGTCCGGCTCGCGTTTCACTTCGAGCGACAGCGTGGGATCCGTCGTGATGGCGTTCTTGAACGCGTCGAACGAGTCGACGCGCTCGAGGCCGACGGTCACGCTGCTGAAAAAGTCGCCGCGTTGGAATGCCGAGATCAGCGTGTCGGCGTCGGTCAGCAGCTCCGATTCGTGCGTATCGCCATTGCTGTCGAATACACCGACGACGGTCCAATCACCCTGCGGCAACGCGATCTGACGGCCGACGGCCAGGCCGTCGAGCCTCGTGCCCGCCGCACGCCCGACAATGAGCTCGTGCACCGCCGGCGTGAACATGCGGCCCTCGATGAGCTTCATCTCCGGTCGTAGCGCCAAAGCCTTCGCGCCCACGCCGCGCAACGTCGCCATCGAATCGAGTCCCGTGCGCCTGTCCGCTAGCGGGAAAAAAGCGAGCACCTCCGCCGACGCGACGGCGGCGCCATCGGCGGTTCTGCGGATGCCGGGCGCGTCCATGACGGTCGTCGCGGCAACGCGCGCGAGGCCGCTACCTGCTTCGGTCTCGGCGCCGCTGTTCAGAACGATCGCGCGATCCGGACGGCCGCTCCTGGCCGCTGCCGCGACGAAGCCAGTCGCCATGGCGAGCACGGAAATCAGCACGCCTACGACCGCCGCGATACCCACGACGATGACGATGGAGGTCCCGAGCCGCGTCGGCAGGCTGCGCAGATTCATCGCGGTAACGGCGGCTGCCTGGCGGATGAAGCTCATTCGGATGGTCCTAGCGCGTTGCGAGCGCAGCGACGACGTCGAGCCGCTTCGCGCGCCAGGCGGGAATCCCCGCGCTCAGCAGAGCGGCCGCCACGGCCAGCCCCAAACCGAGCATGACGACGGACGTGGGCAGGGTCACGTTGCCGAGATAGTCGTGCAAGAGCGGGAACACCGCAGCCGCGCCAGCGAGACCCACGGCGGCCGCCAACACGAACAACATCAACGCTTCGGCAAACACCAACGCGAGAATTCGCGTTCCGGTGAATCCAAGCGTTTTCAGCACCCCGAATTCCGAGGTCCGTTCGCGCACCGATTCCATCATCGTGTTCGCCGTAAGCAGCAGAAGCGCAAAGAACACTGCGCCCATGATGGCTCGCGTGAAGAAGTTCACGTCACCGATGTTGGCGACCTGAGACTGTGCGACGGCCTGCTCGGACTGGGTTCGGGTCGGCGCCGGCGAGTTCACGAACAGCGCATCGATCTCGCGGGAGATCTGCGTCGAGCGGCGCGGATCGTCGATCCGCATCAGGAATCGGCTCACCATCCCGGTCCCGGCGGCCCGAGCCTCGTCGAGATAGCTCCAGTTCGCCAGGAAATTTCGGGCCTCGGGCGCCTCGGGATTCGTCATGATGCCGAGGACCTGAAACGTCCAGTCCGAGTTGCCGTCCTTCTTCATCACGTTCGTTCGGATGGTGAACTGATCCCCCACCTTCCAACCGTTTTTCTTCGCGAGCCCGTCGGCAATCATGACGCCGGTGCGGGTGCGCAAAACCGCTTCGAGCTCTTCCTTCGAATGCGACCACTCCGGCCGAATCGCGAGCCAGATATCGGGGTTGGTATTGACGGCGTTCAGGAAGTTCGTCTGCTCCTGATAATAGCCGCCCATGAACGACACTTGCGTCAGCAGCTTGATGCCGGGCACGCGATCGATCTGATCGCGATGAGTCAATGGGATCGGCTGGCCCCGCAGGCGCGGGTCGATGAATAAGCGGTCGAGCTTCCCTTGCTCGACGAGCAACGCGAACGTGGAGTTCACGCCTTGCAGCAAGCCGAACAGCAGGAACGCGACGACTACCGACAACAGCGTGTAAAGCGTGCGCGCAGGTTTGCGCCAGACGCCGGCCCAGACGAGAGTTAGGTATTTCACACCGTCATCTCACGACGGCCGCCCTGCCCGTGATGTCGGACGCCGCCAGCATATGGCAGCGTTGCGATTTTGGGAATATGGAGGCGCGCCCGCCCGGGTTACCCTGGAACCTAGAGCGCGACTTTCGGGCCCGGGATCATGCCGTTCTTGTCCGCCTGGCCCTCGATGGGGCCGACATCGGCGCGTCAGGGAGGGGCGCCGCTGATGGAAGATGTGCGCCGCGCGGCGGGATTGATGTGCCGGCCTCTTCACGCGGAAGATCCGCGCTCGCTTTCGATCGCGCGGGCGCGCGCCCGGGGCGCGGCTTCGGCAAGGCGGTGCGCACGCGAGCAGCGGCCTCGCCGCGACGATGGACCTTGAGCTTGTCCAGGATGTTATGCACGTGGTTCTTGACGGTCGTCGCCTGGATCCCCAAGAGCCGCGCGATGTGCTTGTTCGATAGCCCGCGATCGATGAGGCCCGTGATCTGCATCTCGCGCATCGAGAGCACGAGGCCGGGCGCTGCGGTCCGTGCGTTGCGGGACAACAGCGCAACCTGGTAGGACAGCGTGGCCGCGGCACGCGGCGAGCACAGAAGCTCGCCCCGCATCGCGCTCGTGAGGACGGCGACGACGTCTTCGGGCGCCGCGTCGTCGCGCGTGTAACCGGCGATCCCGGCCGCCGCGAACGCCACGATATCGGCGTCAGCCTCGGCCGCGCCGAACGCGACGACCTTTGCCGACGGAGCCTGCTCCGTCAGACGTTTCGCATGCTCCAGATTCGCCGCTCGCGTCGCGTCGAACAGGACGACGTCGGGCTCGAGTTGAGCCACTCGGCCGGGCGCCTGGAGGCAGCTCGTCTTGCCGACGACCCGAATGTCATCGAGGGGCTCGAGCAGCGCGGCGATCCCGTCCTGGAATAGCCTGATCTCACTCGCGACCACAACGCGCAGCGGGGTGCCGATGCCGGCCTGCGTGCGCGTCGGCCTACGCCGTACGTCCGCGGCGCGGCCCTCCGATTTGCCTGTCGGTAGAGGGCCTTCCGCTCGTGCAGGGAATGTCGAGGCCGTCCGCCTTGTCTTTCTCGGTGGCATTTCTAGAATCCTTTGCGGAAGTCATCGCGGCCTCCGTGGTCGAATCGCCACGTGCGCCCGCGTCAAAAGGGGTCTGACGCCGAAGGCGGCAGAAGAGTTCCACCGTCGCGGGCGAGATGCGGCAAGCCGATGCTGTATTCGTGAAAGATGGATGGTGTTTTTGTGAGGCGCCCTTGTCAATGCCTAGTCGCGACAGTGGTGGGAGGACGAGCGCCGCGCCGTTGCCTAGACGCGAGGTCCTCGGGGCGCCGCGGACGTGCGTGCTGATTCAGCAGTTAGGACGGGGCGCCAGGCGATACAGCTTGAGCGACAGCACCGACAGCCATACCCACCCCACCACTACCGCAAACCAGATTCCTGCCGTTGGGCTGGACAGTCCCGGAATCACGAACCCGCCGAAGAATCCCGCCAAAATAGAGAGGCCGGAAAAAAGCGAGATGCGCGCCAGGGATTTCTCATTCCGCCGCGACAGCGGACGCACCGCGCAAAATCCGCTGATTGCGAAGCACACGAATCCCAGCGCTCCCACGACGAAGTGCAGCATCCCCATCGTCGTCATCGTCGTCGGCGGACCGAGGGGTGTGCCGGCAGGAAATCCATCCATCGGGTCGGCGCGGAGGATGGCTGCCGCGAATACGAACGCACCGTAAGCGCCGAGGAACCAACTGGCGGCGCGCAGCTTTGGCGCCGGCATGCGTCGGAATCCCACCGCCGCTGCGATTACCATGAGGCCGGTCAGCGCGAAATTCGCAGTTTGAACCCAGCCGCCCGTACCGTTGGCCAGCACGCTGAGCGGGTGCCGCGCGAAGGAAAAACCGTCACGGACAAACGCCTGAATCAGACCGACAGCCAGATAGAACGGTCCGACCACAACCCCGTAGCCGAGTAGCGACCGGGTGACCGCCGCACCTCGATCGAATCCGTTCGTGCGCTGCGACGTGGTGCCGGTCGATGCGTGCGATGCCATCCGCTATTCTCCGGGGGATGAGTATTCTCACCGGACAGTATAGTATTACACCCATGAGTGCAACAGATAGCCGACAAGCGCGCGCTCGGCGGAAAGGACCTCGCCCCATCGCAGACGGGCCCCGCGCGGACGATCCACGAGTCGTGCGGACGCGAGCGGCGGTAGTCGACGCCGCGCGGACGTTGTTTCTCCGCCAGGGGTATGCGGGCACCACCATGGAGGATATCGCGGCGCTCGCAGGGCTGACCAAGCGCACCTTGTACAACAACTATCCCGACAAGACCGCGCTCTTTGTGCATATTGCCGCCGATGCCATCGCCTTCGCGGAGCGGTTTGCGCGCGAATTGCATGAGGAGTTCACGGTAGGGATCACCGCCGCGAACCTGCGGACAGCGCTCAACGACCTGGGAAAGAGGTTGGCGCTTGGCATCGCCCGCCCAGAGGTGTTCGCGCTGCGCCGACTCCTGATCGGAGAGGCCCGGGCGTTCCCCAAGCTCGCGCGGGAGTATTTCGATCGCGCGCCCGGATCAGTGATAGACGCCTTGGCGTCAGGATTCGAGCACCTCGGTGAACGAGGACTTCTCCGACTCTCCGATGCGCGGTGTGCCGCAGCGCAATTTGCGTACCTGGTGGCGGGCGAGTCGCTCGATCGCGGTGTGCTTATTGGGACAACGCCGCCCAAGGGGCAGATCATCGCTAGCGCGCGCGAGGGAGTCGAGACGTTTCTTGCTCGCTACCTGGCTGTTCGGCGCTAACACTCTGCCAGCGCAGTTACGTCTTCATTCTCAGCGCCTGAATCGCGGGGCGCAGCGCGCGTCGGGCGTCACTGGCTGCCTCTGTGGAGGCTAGGAGCGGAATCGAACCGCTGTACACGGCTTTGCAGGCCGCTGCATGACCACTCTGCCACCTAGCCGAAGCCGCGCAATTTATCACAGGCGAGAGCCAAGTGCCTGGGCTAGAAGGCGTTCTCCCCAGTCAGCTCGCGGCCCACGATCAGCTCGTGCACGCTCTCCGTACCTTCGTACGTAATCACGGATTCCAGGTTCATGGCGTGGCGCATCGGGCAGTGATCGAGCGTGATGCCGGCAGCGCCGAGCATGTCGCGGCAGTCCCGCGCGACGTCGAGCGCCATCCGCACGTTGTTCCATTTCGCGAGCGAGATCTGCGCGGTCTCCGCCTCCCCGCGATCCTTGAGCTGGCCCAGGCGCCAGGCAAGCAGCTGCGCCGCCGTGATGCGGCGCGCCGCATCCGCGAGCCGCACTTGGATCAGCTGCTTGCCCGCGAGCGGCGCGCCGAACAGCTCGCGCGACTGAGCGTACACGAGCACGCTCGCAAGACATGCGCGCGCGGCGCCCACGGCGCCCCACACGATGCCAAAGCGCGCGTCGTCGAGGCAGCGCAACGCGGCTTTCAGACCTTGCGCGCCCGGCAGCCGCGCGGTCTCCGGCACCCGCACGTCGGCGAAGCTGAACTCCGCGGTGCTCGACGCACGCAGCGATAGTTTGTTCTTCACGAGCCGGCTCTCGAACCCTGGCGTGCCGCGCTCGACGAGGAACGCGCCAACCTGCCCG
>FTFB01011088.1_pt1 | contig 10166 bp, 9 predicted proteins | sample 1658331 | NCBI WGS metagenome assembly FTFB01 (sample SAMEA3914816, study PRJEB12502) | metagenome | biome: forest; material: soil | place: USA | collected 2011-09-16 | depth 0.3 m | reverse complement strand
TTCGCGTTCTTCTATCTCTGGTAGGGGCCTACGATGTCAGCAGCGACCGGACAACAGCATCCGCTAAAGCTCTACTTCTGGATCTGGGGATTGCTGTTCTTATTCAGCGCGTTTTCCTACGGCACGGACTTCCTGCCGCACGGCTATTTCCGCTGGGGCTTGATTCTGCTGTTCATGGTGGCGAAGGCGGGCTTCATCATCGCGATCTTCATGCACATGGCGTGGGAGCGAAAAGCGCTGATCTGGGCCATCCTGGGACCGCCGGTCGTGCTGCTCGTATTGATCGCCCTCATGGTCATTGAAGGCGACTACACCGAATTCACACGCCTGAACTCGTTCTCGGCGCCGATCGTTCCCTCGGGGCACGCGGCCACGGAAGAGGCGCACCCTTAGCACGCGGGCCGCATCGCCCGGAAGGCTCATTCGATGTTGATCTGGTTGATTGGTGTCGCGATCTTCGTCCTGATCTGGGGCAAGCTCTGGCGCGTGCTGCCGGCCGCTGGCTTCGGCGTGTTGATCGGGTTACCGTTGGCGTGGATCGCTTCCCTTCTCGTCACACCGTACATCACAGGCATGAAAGCAATACCGGTTTGGTTACCTCCGCTGCCGCTCGTGATCATCGCCGTCACGTTGTTCGTGTTCGGCGTCATCACCTGGCTCCGCGCCGATACGCTCACGCCGTCGAAAGACGCGGACGCGCACGACGACCATGGTCACGGCGACGGTCATCACTGACCATCGTCCGCGTTAGTCTTCCGTCGCCTTCTGCTGCGCGGCGGCGGCGCGAACGAGCCGTTTGACGAAGACTCGCATCTCGTTAGCCGCCTGCCGGTCGCCGCGCCGCTCGGCCACTTCGATACCGCGCTCGTAGGCCTGCTGCGCTTCCGTGGTCTTGCCCGCCGCCGCGAGCGCCCTGCCGAGCGCCTTCCAGCCCGCCGAGTACTCCGCGTCGATGCGCACCGCACCCTGTGCGTGGCGCACGGCCGCGGTGGCGTCACCGGCCTCGAGATAACGGGACGCGAGCGCGAGGCGCAACGTTGCGCTGTCGCCACCCTTCACGAGCAGCGCCTCGAGATTCGCGATCAGATCCTGTGACATAGCGGGCGTAACGATAGCACCTCACGGTCCGGGCGCGGCGGCGGCATAGCCGACCGCGCGAGGCTTCTGGCAAAGGCTACCGTAGGGTGGCTATAGTAATCGCACGCCTCCCGCGCCGATTCCGTCGCCGGTGGCCGGAGCGGGGGAACGAACATGCGAGCGAATTGGCGATTCATCGTGCCGGCCGTGCTGTTGGCGACGCTCGCCGGCGCGGTCCATGCGCACCACTCCTTCACGGCCACCTACTTCGAAGATCGCAGGGTCGAGATCCAGGGCAAGCTGCTGCAGTTCCTGTTCCGCAATCCGCACTCGTTCGTCCACGTCGAAGTGCTGGACGAGAAAGGCGAGTTGCATCGCTGGGCCGTCGAGTGGGGCGGCGCCGGCGCACTCGCGAACCAGGGCGTCACGAGCCAGACACTGCATGTCGGCGACATCGTGACGATCTCCGGCAATCCGGGCCGCGAGGCCGGCGACTATCGCCTCCGCATGCAGTTCCTGCGCCGCCCGGCGGACGGCTTCGAGTGGGGCCGCAAACCCGGCGAGACTTTCAACTGAGCCTACACCTCGTGCGCACGTTCATAGCCCGCGGCACGCTGCTCGTGGCACTCGCCGCCGCGGGCACAGCGCACGCGCAGATCAGCCTCGTCGGCGAATGGACCGGCAAATATCACGAGGATTTCGACGATCGCGTGCCCGGCGGGTTACAGGGCGACTTCTCGGGCGTGCCGATGAACGACGCCGCGCGTCGCTACGCGGACGCCTACAACGTCACGCGCGTCGCAATCCTCGAGCATCAGTGCCAGCCGTACAACGTCGCGCACATCTATCGCGGCCCATTGCAATTCCGGCTCTGGGAAGACAACGACCCTGCGACGCAGGAGATCATTTCGTATCGCCAGTACATTGGCACCTACCAACAGTGGCGCACGATCTGGATGGACGGACGCGCGCGGCCGCCCGATTACGCACCGCACACGTCCATGGGCTTCTCGCTCGGCGAATGGCACGGCGACATCCTGACCGTCACCACGACCCACATCAAAAAGGAGTTTTACCGGCGCAGCGGCGCTCCGAGCAGCGATCTCACCACGCTCGTGGAGCACTACATCCGGCACGGCAATCTGCTGTCGCACGTCATGATCATCACCGACCCCGTGTACCTCACGGAGCCGTTCGTGCAGAGCGAAGAGTTCGTGCTGATGGACCGGGGCAACCAGAACTGGCTCTACAACTGCGAGTACGTCATGGAAGTGCCGATGGACAAGAACAAAGTGCCGTACTACCTGCCCGGCCAGAATCCGTTCATCCAGGATTTCGCGAAGAAGTTCGGCCTGCCGTTCGACGCGGTGTCCGGCGGCGCACCCACGACCTACCCCGACTACCTGCCGACGCTCGAGCGGCTCATGAACCGCAAATGAGTCACGCGCCCCTGACCGTCGCATTGCTGCTGGCTGCGGGCATCGCGCTCGAGGCGAGTGCGCAGCCGCGCATCGAAGCGTTCCACGTGCAGGGCAACGTCTACATGCTGGTCGGCGCCGGATCGAACGTCGCGGTGCAGATCGGCGACGAAGGGGTTCTCGTGGTCGACACCGGCACGAACGCCGCGCGCGAGCCGTTGCTGGCCGCGATTCGCCGCCTCTCCTCGAAGCCGATCCGCTGGATCGTCAACACGAGCCTGGATGTGGAGCACACGGGCGGCAACACCACGATCTCGCAGGCCGGCCAGACCGTGAACGGCAATCCGGCTGCGATCATCGCTCACGAGAACACGCTGTCGCGCATGTCGGCCGAGAAACGTGCAGCCACCGACCTGCCGTTGAACTCGTTCTTCGAGGACGGCCGCGACTTCTCGTTCAACGGCGAGGCCGTGTTCCTGTACCACGTGCCTGCGGCGCACAGCGACGGCGACATCGTGGTCTACTTCCGTACCTCGGACGTGCTCGTGGCCGGCGACATCTTCGTGACGACGAGCTACCCCGTGATCCGCAGCGACGCCGGCGGCGGCATCGACGGTTTCGTCGCGGGCTTGAACAAGCTGCTCGACGTGGCCGTGCCGAAGTACCTGCAGGAAGGCGGCACGTATGTGATCCCGGGCCACGGCCGCGTGGGCGATGAGTCCGACATTCTCGAGTTCCGCGACATGGTCGTGATCCTGCGCGACCGAATCGCGAGCCTCGTCGCGAAGGGCATGACACTGGAGCAGGTCATGGCCACGAAGCCCACTCTCGACTACGACCAGCGCTACGCGACTGCGGCGTGGACACCCGCGATGTTCGTCGCGGCCGTGTACCGTGACCTGCAGCAGCGCAAAGGCGGCCGCTGATGCGCGCGCTTCGCAACGCCGGCGTCGTTCTCGTGACCGGCCTGATGCTGGGCGGCAGCGCCGCCGTGCTCGCGCAGCGCGCCGCCGCGCCGCCCGAAACAACGCCGCGCGCCGGCGCGCCGATCGACCTCACGGGCTACTGGGTGGCCGTCGTCAGCGAAGACTGGCGCCACCGCATGGCCACGCCGCGCAAGGGCGATTTCGAGAGCGTACCGCTGAACACCGAGGGCCGCCGCGTGGCGAACACGTGGAGCCTCGACGCGGACAATTCCGCCGGCGAGCAGTGCAAAGCGTTCGGCGTCGGCGGCCTCACGCGTCAGCCGGGGCGCCTGCACATCACGTGGGCTGACGACGACACGATGAAAGTGGAGTTCGACGCGGGTACGCAGACGCGTCTCTTCGAGTTCGGCACCCCGCCGGCCGCAAGCGGCGCCAAGAGCTGGCAAGGGCTGTCGCGAGCGGGGTGGCTGAAGCCTCCGGGCGCCGGCGGCGCGCCCGTACGCGCACAGATCGGCAATAGCGAGGGCCCCGTGCTTGCGGGCGGCGGCGGCCGCGGCCAACGCGGCGGCCCCGCGCCAACGGCCGCGCTGAACGAGGGCGGCTCGCTCGAGGTTGCGACGACGGCCTTCCGCAGCGGCTATCTGCGCAAGAACGGCGTGCCGTACAGCGAAGCCGCGAAGATCACCGAGTACTTCCACCGTCTCCCGGCGGCACCGAACGGCGACACGTGGCTGCACGTCGTCACGATCGTGGACGACCCGCAGTATCTGAACGAGCCGTTCTACACGAGCACGATGTTCAAGCGCGAAGCCAACGGCGCGAAGTGGCATCCGACCGATTGCCGCACCGCGCCACCGCCCGGCTAGCGAGCACGGAACCCCCCTTCAGAACTGCCGGCAGAGTTGATATCGTCGGCTCTTAATCCATGAGGACGGACCACCGTGGCTAAAGAACGCACTACCCAGAAGGAAGGAAAGAAGAAGCCGTTGCTGACTCCGAAGGAGCGCAAAGAACAAAAACGCGCGAAGAAGGCGGCGCGGCAGTCCCAGCAAGGCTGAGTCCGCGGTGCGCGGCTCACGCCGCGAAACCGCTGCGTACATAGGCGGCATCGAACTACTCGTGGCGTAGTGCGTCCACCGGGCGCGTGCGTGCCATTCGCCATGAATGCGACCACACCGCCGCGACGGCCACTGTGAGCGTCGTCGCGCTTGCCGCGGCGAACATCCACCAATCCAAGTCCACGCGCCGTGCGAATCCCTGGAGCCACAGGCTCATCGCATAGTACGCCGCGGGCCACGCGATCACGTTGGCAAGCAGGACCGGCCGCGCGAACTGCCACAGCAGGAGCGCGGTGATCGCCCAACGTCCTCCTCCGAGTGTTTTCCTGATCCCGATCTCTTTCGTCCGCGACACTGCGGCGTGCGCCGCTAGCCCTACCAACCCGAGCACTGCGATCAGTACCGCGACGCCGGCAAACGCGGAGAAGAGCTGCGTCTGGCGCCGAAGGTCGAGGTACATGTTCTGCATCGCCTGATCGAAGAAAAACCGCGTCAACGGCGTGGCAGTGCCGAACTCGTGCCACGCACCATCGATGGCCTCGAGCGCTTCGGGTGTGGAGCGGCCGTCGAGCTTCACGCTGATCAGTCTGGATTGCGCGTCGTCAACGAAGAACGCGCTCGGCGGGATCGCAGCACGCACCGGACCCACCTGAAAATCTTCGACCACACCGATGATGGTTGCGTCGTGCAGCGGCGTGACGGTCATGGGCTGACGAAACACGTGGGCGAAAGTGACTGTCTGTCCTACGGCTTCTTGCGCAGAACCGAAACCCAGTTGCCGAGCGCCCGTCTCGTTCAACACCAGCGCTTCGGGGCGGCTCCAACGGTTGTCGGGCGGCGACACGTCGGTGCCAAGATCCCTGGAAAAAAACCGGCCGGCCACAGGCGTTAACCCGTAGAGCTCGAAGAACCCCACGCCGAGACCGAGGTAGTGGATCTGCAGCGGCTGTCTGCCACGGCGCACGATCGGTGCCGTGAATTGGAAGTCTTGCTGCGGCAGACTCATCGAGCACGCCGCTTCGCGCACACCCGCCGCCTTGCGCATTTCCGTTGTGAGCGATTCCGTGCAAGGCGCCACCAGCACGACGATCGGATCCGTGTTTCGGCGCAACGCCTCCCGCACACCGAAAGCCATTTGCCGGTACGTCACCGCGGTAGCGATCAGGAGTCCGATCAGCACCGCAAACTGCAGCATGACCAGCGCCTGGCGCGTGCGGGCGTGAGCGCCCCCCGTGCGCGCCGCTTTCGTGATCGTCGCTGCGTTGAACGAAGACAGCACGAACGAAGGATAGAGTCCCGCGAGCCACGCGACGAGCGCGAGGAACCCGATTACGGCACCCGCGACGCGCGCTTCCATAAACATCGATAGATCGATCGTGCGCCCGAGGAATGTGTCGAGCGGGCGCAGTGCGATGGCCGCGATACCGAAACCGACTGCGCCGCTTACGATCACGTACAGGAACGACTCACTCATGAACTGCTTGAACAGATCGAGGCGCGAGGCGCCGAGCGCCTTGCGTACGCCGACCTCGTGCGCTCGGCGCACGCCGAGCGCGGTCAAAAGGTTCACGAAATTGATGGATGCGACGAAGAGGATCAGCAGGCCGATTGCCGCGATGGTCGAGACGGCGCCGAGCTGCCGGGCGTCCGGCGGATCGAACGGCGTCGCGAGGTGAATCGACCGTATCGGCCGCGTGACGAGCGGCCAGATGTCGCTCGCCTTTTTCGCCCCTTCGAGCGGCGCATGCCGATCGAACAGCGTGGCTATGCTCGCGCGCAGCGGCCCGATCGGCTCGTTTGGCTTCGATAAAAAGTACGTGGCGGCCCCCCAGAGCTTGCCCCCGAACTTGAGCATCGGGGTGCGGTCTTGTTCGGTCGCCGGCGAGTACGGGGCGCGCGCGGCCGCAAGGACCGTAATCGCCAAGTGCGTGCTCGACGGCAGATCTTCGATGACTGCGGTGACGATCATCGGTTCGCGACCTGCGTAGAGCAGCGTCTCGCCCCGCGGATCCCGCTCGCCGAAGTACTTCTTCGCGGTGGTGCGCGTGAGCACCACCGAGTCCGGCCGCTCGAGCGCGCCATCGAGAGTGCCGCTTACGACGGGATAGCGAAAGACGTCGAACACGTTCGCGTCCGCCCAAACGATCTGCTCGGTGAACTCTCGATCGCCGAGCTTGAAAAAGCCGGTGCTGCGAAAGAGGCGCGTCACGGCCTCGATCTGCGGATAGTCGTTCGCGAGCCATAGTCCGATATCGGAGGGGCCGTTAGGGGTCTCGCCGCCGGTCTCCGTTGAGGGCGAGACCCGGTAGATCCGGTCGCTGTTTGGCAGCCAGCCCTCGTAGGTGAGCTCGTCGTGAACGTAGAGCCCTATCAGCGTCGCAGCCGCGAAGCCCATCGCGAGGCCCACCACACTGATCAGGGCGTAGAACTTTGTGCGACCGATGGAGCTCAGCGCCGTCGAAAGGTAGTGTCCTAGCATGGGTTGACGATCACTCGTGTCGTAACGCCACGATGGGTCTGATTCCCGCGATCGTCCAAGCCTGCAAGATGACGGTTGCCGCGGCGACCGACAGCGCGGCGACGCCTGCGCCGATGAACATCCACGGCTCGAACTCGATGCGTCGCGCGAACCCTTCGAGCCAGCGGCCCATCACGACATAGGCGACCGGCCAGGCGATCACATTCGCGAGCAGCACAGGCCTCGAGAACTGCCACATCAGAAGCCCCAGGATTCCTCCGCGCCCGCTCCCCAGCACCTTGCGCAACCCGATCTCCTTCGTTCGCGCGGACGCTGCATGGGCGGCAAGTCCGATGAGTCCGAGTGCGGAAATCAGGATCGCGATGCCGGCGAAAACCGAGAAGAGCTGAAAGTCGCGTCGCAGGTCGCCATAGAGCTGCTGTACCGTTTGCTCGAAGAACCCGCGTTGCGCAGGGCCCGGATCCCCCATATCCGCCCAAACGCGGTCGATGGCGTCGAGCGTCTCCGGAATCGAGCGACCGTCCAACTTGAGGTTCAAGACCCGGAATAGCCACGGATCCACGAAAAACACGCTCGGATAGATTCCCTGCCGTACCGAGCCCATCTGAAAATCCTTGACGACGCCGATGATCCGCGCGTCGTGCTCGCCGGTGAACACACCGGTGACACCCGACCCATGGTTCAGATTCACGACAGCGCCGATCGCATCCTTTGCGGACGGGATACCGAGCTTGGCCACGGCGGCTTCGTTCAGAACGATGGCCTCGGGTGTCGTCCAGACATTGTCCGCCGGCGTCCTGTCGGTTCCGAAATCGTCGGAGAATGTTCGCCCGGCTACGGCGTCGATCCCGTACAGCTCGAAGAACCCGATGCCGATCGGGACCGTGCCTATGACGAGCCGTTCACTGCCGTTGTACTGAATCGGCCCCACGGAGCCCGCGCCCGCCTGCGGCACTCCGCTCGAGCACGCGGCGGCTTTGACACCGGGCAGCCGCTGCATGGCGGCCCTCAGCGCGTCCGAGCAGCGGGTGCGCAGCAGCACGGTCGGATCCGAGTTCTGACGCAACGCTTCCCGCATACCGAAAGCGGTTTGCCGATACACCACGATCGTGGCCAACACCACGATGACTACGATCGCGAACTGTAAGGCCACGAGCCCTTCCCGCAAGCTTCTGTGCAACCGCCCGCTCGCGGGCATGCGAGCCGCGGTACTTGGTCGAAATGCCGCCAGCACGAAAGCGGGGTAGCTTCCGGCGAGGAGCGTGAGGACGACGATCGATGCCGCCACGCCGCCGGCGAAGAGCGGACTCAGCAACGTTCGCCACGGGATCGTCCGCGACAGGAACACGTTGAGCGCCGGCAGCATGCCGACCGCCAGGACTACTCCGAGCACGGTGGCCACGCAGACGTGAACGAACACTTCGCCGGTAAACTGTGTGAACAGCTCCTCACGACTGGCACCGCACGCCTTTCGCACGCCGACCTCGATCGCCCGGCGCATCGCCAACGCGGTTCGCAGCGTCACGAAGTTGATCGCGGCCACGAGAAGGATCAGCACACCGATGCCGACTACGCCGTACAGCTGGCTCACGTTCTCCCGATCCGGATCCGCAACGTCGTGCGCCCCGAGGTGTATTTTGCGGATCGACCGCACGATCAGCGGCCACACCTCGCTGGCCTTTTGACCGCCGGCGGCGACTTCCGAGTGGCGGTCGGGAAGAGTGCGGATCGCTTCGCGCAGCGGCTCGATCGACTCGCTCGGTTTCAGCAGCCCGTAGGTGCGCGAGTTCCAGCGCTTGGCGCCCACCACCGTCATCGGAATTTTTTCCTGCTCTACGGCGGGCGAGTAATTCGATCGCGAGGCCGCGAGCATCTCGATCGGAAAGTCCGTGTTGGACGGAAGGTCTTCGATGACGGCGGTGACGGTCAACGTGTGTTTGTTGTCGAGAACGAGCGTCTCACCGAGCGGATCGGGCCGGCCGAAGAACCTCCCCGCCGCTCGTCGCGTGAGCACCAAGGTATCCGGCTTGTCGAGGGCACCGATCAGGCTGCCCGCAATGACCGGGAAACGCAGTACGTCGGACACGTTGGGGTCCGCCCACACGATGTTCGCGCTGACCTGATGGCCGTCGCGCGTAAAGAACCCGTCACTGGCGAAGAGACGTGTGACAGCCGCGAATTGAGGAAACTCACCGACCACCCAATCGCGGACATCCGATGGCCCCCAGTCCGTCATACCGCCGTCCGGGGACCGGACCGATATCAGATAGACGCGATCGCTATCCGGCAACCAACGCTCGTACGCAAGCTCGTCGTTCACGTAGAGAGCGATCAGCAGCGCTGCGCCGATGCCGATCGCGAGGCCGACTACGCTGATGAGCGAGTACGCGCGCGCGCGACGGAGCCCGCGAAGCGTCACGAGAAGATGCCGGCCGATCATGGCGTGCTCCAAGTCATTCGACAGGGCGACGGAAGTTTCGAACGGTCAGTAGAAGATGCCGAGCGATCATGTCTAGGTCGCGACCTGGTCGGGCGCCACGATCCGGCCGTCGAGCAGACTCACAGTGCGATGGGCGCGAGCTGCATGACTGGGCGAATGGGTGACCATGAGAATCGTCGTGCCCTGCTCGTTCAGCGTCTTCAGCATGCTCATGACCTCCTCGCCGTTCTTGCTGTCGAGATTGCCGGTGGGCTCGTCCGCCAGAATCAGCTTCGGATTGCCGACGACGGCGCGCGCGACGGCCACGCGCTGCTGCTGGCCGCCCGAGAGCTGATCGGGCTTGTGCTTGGCGCGCGCGCTCAAGTCCACGAGCTCGAGAGCTTCGCGCACGAGGTTGCGCCGCTGAGACTTCCCGACTTTCTGGTAGAGCAGAGGCAGCTCTACGTTTTCATATACGTTGAGCTCGTCGATCAGATTGAAGCTCTGGAAGATGAAGCCGACATTGCCCTTGCGAAGATGGGCAAGCCGGTTCTCGGAGAGCTGTGAGATCTCTCGCTCGCCGAAGAAGTACTCGCCACTGCTCGGACTATCGATGAGTCCGACGATGTTCAGCAGCGTCGATTTCCCGCATCCCGACGGACCCATCACCGCGACGAACTCCCCGTTCTTCAGCTCGAAATCGACGCTGTCGAGCGCTGTCGTCTCGAGCTCTGTCGTTCGGTACTTCTTCGTAACGTGGGAAAGCCTGATCATCACCGTCCCCCCCCC
>FTFB01007595.1_pt1 | contig 10180 bp, 11 predicted proteins | sample 1658331 | NCBI WGS metagenome assembly FTFB01 (sample SAMEA3914816, study PRJEB12502) | metagenome | biome: forest; material: soil | place: USA | collected 2011-09-16 | depth 0.3 m | reverse complement strand
CGAGAACCCCTGCTGAAGTTCATCGGTGACAGCATGCGCGGACCGGATTGTGCCCTGAGGCACATGAAAGGTGTGACGAGTCTATCAGTTGTCATGGAGTCGCCGGACCCGGCGGGCCTGCGGCAGTCAGGAATCCCGGGAAGCCAGAATGGAAAGTCGCCCTTTGAGCGCCCGATAGGCTGCCTGGCCGACCTGGCTCGCCTCTATTAATGCATAACGCCGGGACCCGGGCCGCCACCGGGCGTTTCCCACGATCCAGGCGAGCAGGATCCACGGCCCAAGCGTAGCCGAGTTGGCGGCCAGGCATCCGGTCTCCTGCATTCCATCCGCGCGCTCGAGACGCCACAGGCCGTCGGGCGCGCATTCGAAACGACGGATGGCCATGGGCCCCCTGCCGAACAGGATGGCCAGCCCCGGCAACCAGCCGAGCGCGAAGGCGAGCGCGGCTGCCAGCAGTCGCCAGATGGGATGGGGGGTTGAGCTGAGGCACAGGGCAGCGGCGGTCAGCAGCGCGAGCAGCGCCCACGCGAACCGGGCCCGGCTTGGGGGCGGGACCTCAAGTGCGAGGGGTCGCGATGAGGCGCGCGAGACGCGCGAGCTCGGGTTCGGGAGGCGTGACATGGCCGAAGAAATAATCGGCGAGGTCCGGGTCGGGCAAGTCCAGAAGGCGGGCAAAAGCGCGTTGTTCGGCGCTTGACAGCCGCTCGTAACGCTCACGGGCGAAGCGGTCGAGCACTACGTCGAGCTCCTTCATGCCACGCCGGCAGCGCCAGATGACCTGCCCGATGGGTGCGCCGTCCATCTAGTGTTGTCTCTCCACCATCATCTTCTTGATCTCCGCGATCGCCCGGGCCGGATTCAGGTCCTTCGGGCAGGCGTCGGTGCAGTTCATGATCGTGTGGCAGCGATAGAGCCGGAACGGATCCTCGAGCTGGTCGAGCCGCTCGCCCGTGGACTCGTCGCGGCTGTCGATGATCCAGCGATACGCCGCCAGCAACGCTGCGGGGCCGAGGAATCGGTCGCTGTTCCACCAGTAGCTCGGGCAGGCCGTCGAGCAGCATGCACAGAGAATGCACGCAGCCGGCCGGTCGATCTTCTCCTGGTCTTCCTTGCTCTGCAGGCGCTCCCTATCCGGCGGCGGCGGCGACCGGGTCTGGAGCCACGGTTTCACCGAAGCGTATTGCGCATAGAACGTGGTGAGATCGGGCACCAGGTCCTTCACCACCGGCATGTGCGGCAGCGGATAGATCTTGATGGTGCTGCCCAGGTCTTCCATCGCCGTGGTGCAGGCCAGCCGGTTCACGCCGTTGATGTTCATGGCGCACGAGCCGCAGATGCCCTCGCGACAGGAGCGCCGGAACGTGAGCGTGGAGTCGACGGCGCTCTTGATCTGGATGAGCGCGTCGAGAACCATCGGCCCGCAGCTCCTCGGCTCGAGCTCGAAGGTATCAATGCGTGGGTTCTCACCCGAGGTCGGGTCGAACCGGTACACCTTGAAGGTGCGCACATGAGAGGCGCCGCTGCGCGCCTTGTGAACCTTGCCGTGCCCGTTGACGACGGAGTTCTTGGGAAGAAAGAAGTCGGCCATTCGCTGTCTCTGATCCGTTTGCCTGATGCGGCTTAGTAAGTGCGCGCCTTGGGTGGGATGGGCTCAACGTCGTTCGTGAGCGTCTCCATGTGCACGGGGCGGTAGTCGAACCTCACCTTGCCGGGGCCTTCGACCCAGACCACGGTGTGCTTCATCCAGTTCACATCGTCACGATCGGGGAAATCCTCGCGCGCCTGAGCGCCGCGGCTCTCCTTGCGGTTCTCAGCCGCGTGAATGGTGGCGGTCGCCTGCAACAGCAAGTTCTCCAGCTCCATCGTTTCCACGAGATCGGTGTTCCAGATGAGCGAGCGGTCGCTAACGCGAACGTCTTCGAACGAGCTGTAAGTGCGCGCGAGTCGCTGGATGCCTACCTGCAGGGTTTCGCCCGTGCGGAACACGGCGGCGTCCGACTGCATCACCTTCTGCATTTCCAGGCGAATCTCCGCTGTGGGACGCGAACCATCCGCGTTGCGCAGCTTGTCGAGGCGCGCTACGGTCTCGTCACCGGCCTCTTTGGCGAGCGGCTTGTGATTGCTGCCGGGCTTGATGATCTCCGCGCAGCGGCGCGCGGCTTCGCGACCGAACACGACCAGATCGAGCAGCGAGTTCGAGCCGAGGCGATTCGCGCCGTGCACGGAAACGCACGCCGCCTCACCCACCGCCATGAGGCCCGGCACCACGGCTTCGGTGTTACCGGCGATCGGCGCGAGCGCCTCACCGTGAATGTTGCAGGGGATTCCGCCCATATTGTAGTGAACTGTGGGCAGCACCGGAATGGGGGCCTTCGTGACATCAACGGCTGCGAAGATCTTTGCGGTCTCGGCGATTCCCGGCAGGCGCTCGTGAATGACCTCCGGGCCGAGATGCTCGAGATGCAGGTGGATGTGATCTTTCTCGTCGCCAACGCCGCGACCGTCGCGAATCTCCATGGTCATCGCGCGACTCACCACATCCCGTGACGCCAGGTCTTTCGCGTTGGGCGCGTAGCGCTCCATGAAACGCTCGCCAGTGGCATTGGTGAGATATCCGCCCTCGCCTCGCGCCCCTTCGGTGATGAGGCAGCCGGCGCCGTAAATGCCGGTGGGATGGAACTGGACGAACTCCATGTCCTGCAACGGCAGGCCGGCACGCAGCACCATGCCGCCACCGTCACCAGTGCACGAATGCGCGGACGTGCACGAGAAATACGTGCGCCCATAACCGCCCGTCGCGAGGATCGTCGAATGTGCGCGGAAGCGGTGCAGCTTGCCCTCGGTCATGTCGAGCGCAATGACGCCGCGGCATGCGCCGTCTTCCATGATGAGATCGAGCGCGAAATATTCGATGAAGAAGGTGGCGGAGTGCCGGATGCTCTGCTGATACAGCGTGTGAAGCATCGCGTGGCCAGTGCGATCGGCGGCGGCACAGGTGCGATGCGCGGCGGGCCCCTTGCCGAAGTTCGTGGTCATGCCGCCGAAGGGCCGCTGGTAGATGCGGCCATCGGTGGTGCGCGAGAACGGCAGGCCGTAGTGCTCGAGCTCGATGACGGCCGCTGGAGCCTCTTTGCACATGAACTCGATGGCGTCCTGGTCGCCGAGCCAGTCCGACCCTTTCACGGTGTCGTACATGTGCCAGCGCCAGTCGTCGGCGCCCATGTTGCCGAGGGCGGCGCTGATGCCGCCTTGCGCCGCCACTGTATGACTGCGCGTGGGAAACAGCTTGGTGATGCAGGCCGTCGCAAGGCCCGCTTCGGCAAGACCCAGCGTGGCGCGCAAACCGGCGCCGCCGGCGCCGACGACGAGCACGTCGTAGGTGTGATCGATGAATTGGTAGTCGGCAGTCGTCATGTCGCGATTCCGAATGCCACCTTCAGCACGGCAAAGATGGCAGCCGCGGCGACCAGCGTGTGCGCGAACGTGGAAAGGATGAGTGAGAGAGTCTTGGTGGCGCCGTGCACGTAGTCTTCGATGACCACCTGCACGCCGAGCTTCGAATGCCAGGTTGCCAGAGCAACGAACAGCACCAGCAGCAGTGCCGTCCAGATCTGCGAGACCCACGCGTGAACGGTGGCGTAGTCGTAAGACGGAAGCGCGAGCACCGAAATGACGAACCATACCGTCAGCGGAACGAGCGCAACCGACGTGAGCCGCTGCACCCACCAGTGATGCACGCCCTCTTTCGCGGAGCCGTGGCCGAGCACCCGGCCAAGGGGGCTGCGCAGGCTCATGGGTTGATCATCCGGTAGTGAGCCCAGGCAACGAGCGCGAAGGTAAGCACGACTGCGGCCGCGCCGATGAGCCAGGCGCTCTGCTGCGACTGGCGCTTCTCGAGGCCTCGTCCCGTATCCCATACGAGATGGCGGATTCCCGCCATGAGGTGATAGGAGAAGGCAAATGCGAGCCCGGCGAAGATAAGCTTGAACAATGGATGCGACAGCACCACCACTGCGTTGGAGTACGACTCTGCCCCGCTCGCGAGCGACATGAGCCAATACATCAATATCAGCAGCCCTGCCGTCAGTGCGCAGCCAGTAATTCGATTGAGGATGGACGTGAAGAGCGTGTACTTGAACTTGTACATCCACACGTGCGGCGACAATGGTCTCTCAGGCATCAGTGCTCCCGCGGCGGCGCCCGTTACGTTTATCGGTGCCACCCCGCGCTCGTTGCTTACCGTCAGAAATCGATGCAGCGGCCGTTGCGCTCCCAGTCTCCGTAACGCGTGGGCTCGGGCCCGGTGGGACCGCCCACTTCACGTGGCACGCCCTGCGTGGGTGGTGTGGAATGCGGGCCCGGAGCCGGCGAGGCAACGTTGCCTTCGGACGGCGCCCCGACAGCGGGGTCGGAAGGGCTGCGCGTCTCGGCCGGAATCTGCATGGCGCGCGAGTTTGCCAGAAATCGGCGCCAAGGACCATTCAAAACCTGTGGAAAAACAATGCTGAAGCCAGTGACCGCCCTACGCCGCCAGACCCGCCTCGCGGACATGGGTGTGATCCGCGTGCAAGGCGCGGACGCAATTAAGTTTCTGCAGGGCCAGGTTTCGAACGATGTCGCGAAGCTTGCCGCGCACGTTTCGGTGGTCGCGGGGCTCCACAACGCCCAGGGACGGGCTATCGCCCTCCTTCGGCTCGTTCTCGCTTCCGATGATGAAGTGCTTGCGATCCTGCCGCGCGAGCTGGCCGGCGTCGTGGCCACGCGGCTGGCGAAGTTCGTGTTGCGGGCGAAGGCGAAGGTTTCGGACGCCTCTCTCGAATGGGAGATCTCGGGGATTGAGAGTGGCGGTGTCGCGGGTGAAATGGCCGGCGCACCGATCGGCACCGCGCGCCGCGATGAGGATGGAAGCCTGTGGGTTCGCCTGGGCGATGCGCCGGTGCGCTGGCTCGTTGCAAGCCGCGCGCATGGATCTGCGATGCCGGCTCAGCGCGCACCGACCGACACCGTCGAGCCCTTCGCTGCGAAGGCCTCCGAGCCTGCCAGGGTTTCTGATGACCCTTCGATGTCGCGAGACGAGTGGCGCACGTTCGATATCGCTGACGGACTTCCGCAAGTCTACGCAGCCACCAGCGAGGCCTTCGTTGCACAGATGCTGAATCTCGATGTGGTTGGCGGCATCGCGTTCGACAAGGGGTGTTACACAGGGCAGGAAGTCATTGCTCGCGCGCATTACCGTGGCAAGGTGAAGCGGCGCATGCAGCGCTTTCGGACCGCGGGCACTTCGAGCCTGAAGCCGGGCGACTCCGGCACGCTCCGGGATGGACGCAACTTCAAAGTTGTCGACGCGGCGACGCTCGGTGACGGTCGGTGCGAATTCCTGGCGGTGACGACGCTCAGTGGCGGCAGCGCCGGCACCGACGACGGCGCCGAAGACCCAGCCCGCTCTTCGTCGGGCGTTGCCGTGCTGGACGCCGAGCCCTTGCCGCTTCCTTATTCCCTGCCCACCTGACCCGCACAGCTCGCGGCACGCCTGAGCAGCAGTCGCTGCTCGCTCTGATTCTTCGTCAGGGCCGCGGCTCGCTCGAACTCCACGCGGGCTTCATCGAGACGGCCGAGCTTGAACAGCAGGTCGCCTCGAACGCTCGGCAGCAGGTAGTACGTTTCCAGCGTCTTCTCACGCGCAAGCGCATTCACCAGCTCGAGAGCGGCTGCGGGTCCGAATGCCATGGAGACCGCAACGGCACGATTCAACTCGATGACCGGCGAGGGAGCGATCTGTGCCAGCGCGTCATACAGGGCAACGATGCGCACCCAGTCGGTCTCGGCCGCGGTGCGCGCCGTGGCATGACACGCGGCGATCGCGGCCTGCAACGTGTACGGACCGAGCGCGCCGCCAAGCGTCCCAGCCCGCTCGAGCGCCGCAAGCCCGCGGCGGATGAGAAGCTGATCCCACTTGGCGCGATTCTGTTCGAGCAGCAATATGGGCTCTCCGGTCGCGCTCACGCGCGCGTCGGCGCGCGAAGCCTGGATTTCCAGCAGCCCCACGAGACCATGCACCTCTGGCTCGAGCGGCATGAGCTCGGCGAGAACGCGCCCCAGGCGGATGGCCTCATCGCACAGCGAACGCCGCATCCAGCTTTCGCCCGTCGTTGCCGCATAGCCTTCGTTGAACACGAGGTAGATGACGTGCAGGACGGCCGACAATCGTGACGCCAGTTCCTCCTTGCGCGGCACTTCGAATGGCACACGGGCTTCGGCGAGCGTGCGCTTCGCACGCAGGATGCGTTGCGAGATCGTCGCCTCGGGAACGAGATAGGCGCGCGCGATCTCTTCCATCGTGAGGCTGCAAAGCAGCCGAAGGGTCAGCGCGACACGCGCCTCCATGGACAGGAGCGGATGGCAGGCCGTGAACATCAGGCGCAGGAGGTCGTCGCCTATTTCGTCATCGAGGTCCTGCTCGACCTGTTCTTCCAGCTGGCGGGCCGCGAGCTCCGGCTCGTCCGCAAGCGCAGAGCCCAGCTCGCGATGCCGACGCTCCATCATCTTGTAACGACGCAGCAGGTCGAACGCTCGCCGCTTCGCCGCGCTCATGAGCCAGGCGCCCGGTTTTTCCGGTACGCCCGACTTCGGCCAGTGCTCCAGCGCGGCCACGAGCGCATCCTGCGCCAGCTCTTCGGCGAGGCCCACGTCGCGCACGATGCGCGCCAGCCCCGCGATCAGGCGCGGCGACTCCATGCGCCAGACCGCGTCGATGGCGCGATGCGTGGCCGACTGCGTCACGGGCTCATTTCATGCCCATCTCGCGGAAGCGCTCCACGCCTTTGCCGGAGCCTTCCACGGCGCCGATCTCGTCGAGATCGTGCAGCTCCCGCACCTCGATCTCGGCCGGCATGCCTTCCCCGGCGGGGTTGGGAAAGCGCCGCGACCATTCGAGCGCCTCTTCCCGCGACTTCGCCTGGATGAGCGTGTAGCCCGCGACCAGCTCCTTGGTTTCCGCGAATGGCCCGTCGATCACAGTGCGCTTGCCACCGCCATAGCGCACGCGCCATCCCGCGGAGCTCGGCTTGAGCCCGGACGCGTCGAGCAGGGCGCCCGCCTTGTGCAGCTCCTCGTGAAAAGTGGCCATGTCGCCGATCAGCTTCTCGAGCGCCCGGGCTTCGGGCCATTTACCGGCTTCGGAATCGGGCGTGGCCTTGACGAAAATGATGTATCGCATGGTGTTGCCTCCGTTTGTCACTACGACGAGCGGGAGCGGCGGAATCCGACAGGCGCGGCCGCATTTTCCAGGGCGCGCCCGGGCGCCGCCAGCCGAAGCGAAAGCCCGTGCGTCCGGAAAATCGGCGGCTGAGACTACAGGAGGCAGGCTACAGGTCGACGAGCTCGACGTCTTCGGGTGACAGGGTCTGGCCGAGAAACCGGGTGCCAACGCGCGCGAAACGCTCGGGACCATCGGTCGCGAGGAAGCGCACCATCGTTCGGCCCGTGCCGCCCAGCAGTCGCGCAACCGCGAGTTGCTCGCGCACGCTCTTGGCCGTTGTCGCGGCCGAATCGACGATTCGCACCGACGACCCTGCAGCCGCCCGGATCGCACCGACGAGCATCGGGAAATGCGTGCAGCCCAGCACCAGCGTGTCGGGCGCGCTCGTCACGCCGGCCACGGCACCGGGCGGGTCGAATATCGAATCGAGATAGTGGTGAGCGACGGCGTCGGCGATAGGGCCTTCGTGCATCCCCTCTTCCGCGAGCGCAACGAACACCTGGGCGGCGCGCGCGCTCACCTTCGCATCCGGCCGGCGACGCTGGATCGCCTCCTGGTAGGCGCCGCCGCGCACGGTGCCTTCCGTCGCGATCACCGCAATGTGACCGGACTTCGAGGTGCGGCACGCCGCTTCAGCGCCGGGATCGATCACGCCGATCACGGGAATGCCGCTCAGCCGCTCGCGGATCGCCGGCAGCCCGACGGCTGAGGCGGTGTTGCACGCAACGACCAGCGCCTTGATGCCGAAGCTTTCGAGTTTCTCCGCCGCCTGCACCGAATAGCGCGCGACGGTTTCGGCGCTCTTCGTGCCATAGGGCAGCCGCGCCGTATCGCCAAGATAGATGAAAGTCTCGCCCGGCAGCTCTGTGCCGAGCGCCTTCAGCACCGTCAGGCCGCCGACACCGGAGTCGAAGACACCAATTGGCGCGCTTGCAGGCACGCCGGCCACCGGATTACTCAATTCAATCCGCCTCCGGGCGCATGTGCGGGAACAGGATGACGTCGCGGATCGACGGCGAGTCCGTGAGGAACATCGTCAGCCGATCGATGCCCACGCCGAGGCCGGCGGTGGGCGGCAGGCCGTATTCGAGCGCGCGGATGTAGTCCGCGTCATAGAACATGGCCTCTTCGTCGCCGCCTTCCTTGCGCGCAACCTGCGCGCGGAACCGCGCAGCCTGGTCCTCGGGGTCGTTCAGCTCCGAAAATCCGTTGGCCAGCTCGCGGCCGCCGACGAAGAACTCGAAGCGATCGGTGATGAACGGGTCGTCGTCGTTGGCGCGCGCGAGCGGCGATGTTTCCGCGGGGTACGCGTAGACGAACGTCGCGTCGAGCAGCGTTTCCTCGACGGTCTTCTCGAAAATCTCGATCTGCATCTTGCCCGCGCCGTCGTGCTTGCCGGGCACATAGCCCAGCTTCTCGCACAGCTTGCGCAGGACTTCAGGGTTGCGCACGGTCGAGGCATCGAGCGACGGATTGGCGGCGAGGATCGCCTGCTCCACGGTTACGCGGCGGAACGGCTGCGACAGGTCGTAGGCCCGCTCCTGGTAGGTGAGCTTCGTCGAGCCGCAGATCGTCTCCGCGAGCCCGCGCAACGCCTTCTCGATCCAGTCCATGAGATCGCGATAGTCGCCGTATGCGAGATACAGCTCGAGCATCGTGAACTCGGGGTTGTGCCTCGTGGACAGGCCTTCGTTGCGGAAATTGCGATTGATCTCGTACACGCGCTCGAAGCCGCCCACGACCAGCCGCTTGAGGTACAGCTCGGGCGCGATGCGCAGGTACATGTCCACGTCGAGCGCGTTGTGATGGGTCTTGAACGGCTTGGCCGCCGCGCCGCCCGGAATGATCTGCATCATCGGGGTTTCGACTTCGAGGAAGTCGAGCGCATCCAGGAAATCGCGCAGGTAGCGGATGACCTTGGTGCGCATGCGAAAGACGTTGCGACTGGCTTCGTTGACGATGAGGTCGACGTAGCGCTGGCGATAACGCGTTTCGGTGTCTGCGAGGCCATGCCACTTGTCCGGCAGCGGGCGCAGCGACTTCACGAGCAGCCGCACGCGCTCCGCGCGCACGCTGAGCTCGCCGGTCTTGGTGCGGAAGAGAACGCCCTCGGCACCCACGATGTCGCCGACGTCCCAGCCCTTGAAGGTTTCGTATGTGGATTCGCCCAGCGCTTCTTTCTGCAGGAAGAGCTGGATCTGGCCGGTGCGGTCGGCGAGCTTCGCGAAGCTCGCCTTGCCCATGATGCGCTTGAAGAGCATGCGGCCGCCCACGTGCACGCGCGTGGGGTTGGCCTCGAACCAGGCATCTTCCCGTTCGCCATACGCGGCATGCAGCTCACCGGCGAGCGCGTCGCGGCGAAAGTCGTTCGGAAACGCCTGGCCGGCGGCGCGCGCCTCGGCGAGCTTCGCGCGGCGTTCGGCGATGAGCTTGTTCTCATCGACGGGTGCGTCGGCGGGCGGATTGCCGTTCGCCTTGGGATTCTTCGGGTCATTCATAACTTAGACGCCTGCCTTGAGCGACGCTTCGAGAAACTGATCGAGATCCCCATCGAGCACCGCTGCGGTGTTACCCACTTCGACGCCCGTGCGCAGATCCTTGATGCGCGATTGATCGAGCACGTAGGAGCGGATCTGGTGGCCCCAGCTCACGTCGGACTTCGAGTCTTCCAGCACCCGCGCCGCCGCGTTGCGCTTGTTCACTTCGAGCTCGTACAGCTTCGCCTTCAGCATCTTCATCGCGGTGGAGCGATTCTTGTGCTGGCTGCGCTCGTTCTGGCACGCAACCACGATGCCCGAGGGCCCGTGGGTGAGGCGCACGGCGGACTCCGTCTTGTTGACGTGCTGGCCGCCGGCGCCGCTCGAACGGTACACATCCATCTTGATGTCGGCCGGGTTGAGCTCGATGTTGATGTCGTCGTCG
>FTFB01003985.1_pt1 | contig 10199 bp, 19 predicted proteins | sample 1658331 | NCBI WGS metagenome assembly FTFB01 (sample SAMEA3914816, study PRJEB12502) | metagenome | biome: forest; material: soil | place: USA | collected 2011-09-16 | depth 0.3 m | reverse complement strand
TCGTTTTGGTGGAATGATTGCTGGCTCTCGGAGCAGTATCGATTGAGCGCTCGGGTGCCGACCGACTTTTATCTGGATGTCGGCACGAAAGAGTTGGCCGAGAATGTTCGCCATCGCGAGGATGTGCTGCAGGTGATTTCGCAGATCGAAGGGGTTCATAGGTTTCGGGATGTGCTGCGCCTCAAGGGACATTCGGTGAGATATGTCGAGTTTGACGGAGGACACGATTTCACCGCGTGGCGGCAGACATTACCGGAGGCGCTCCGGTGGGCCTTGCCCAACCAGACTCCATAGCCAACGCCATTCGCGCCCAACAGGCGAAGTATTCGACGTAATGCCATTGCAAGCCGACCTCCTCAGCCGCGTTGCCAGAGATTTTGCAACCCAGGACGCTGAGCCGGCAATCGCTTCGTTAGAGGCGCTTCGCGCCCAGAACCAACGCGTCGTGCGTTGTGCGTTCACTTGTCGGAAGGGCTTCCTGGAACGATTGCATCACTTCCTTAGAACTGCTGAAGTCGCCGCTGAGCCGGAACGTTATACGCCATGACTCAACCGTCGCACTTGGTCCCGCTCGCGGTCGCTTTATTGCTTTCCGTTGCTGCCATCGATCACTCGCTCGCGCAGGACTCCGCGGAGCGCATCGACAAGTCCTGTGATCGCATACGTTGTTACCAACCCGGGTCGTTCCCTGTCACGTTGAACGATGGGAGCGAGGCGACCTTCGAGCTGAAAGTCGCTGTCCCCATTGTCAAAGGAGACGTCGTATCCATGCTTCCGGGCACCACCGTCTTCGTGAGCGGGAGCGTGGTTGAGGGAAAGCTGGTCAACTTGAGGGTTGTCGAAAAACCCACGGAATTGAAGGATGTGCTCCAAATCCGTATGTGGCAGGAACCAGGAATGGCGGACACGTTCTTGGTCGTGACGAACTACTTTCACGACGTCGTCAAATACCGAGCCGCAATGCTATTCCCGCAAGCTGACGAGTTTCACTCAACGTCCAGCTGCGCGGTGCTCGGCGATGGACGGGTTGGATATGAACACTGGCCGCACGCGATCTTTCAATTGGTTCTTGCGGATTTCGTTTTTCGCAGCGCGGATATCGAGGAGCTGCGGTGCGAGTAGTCTGTTGCAGAGGGTCCTCGCGCTTCTTTTGGCGGTTAGCCCTGGACTGTTGGTATTGTCGGCTTCCTCGTTGTGCAATACGTGTTGCCAGGCAGTTTCCGAATTGGATTTTGATGTTGGCGCAGGGGTGAAATCTGTTTGAGTTCGTGCCAGGCGCCTAACTGCGGGTTGCACCGCACGGCGACAAGCCGCAACGAGGGCTAATTGGTGATCGCACGCATCGTCGATAAAGTGCCAGCCATGGTCGGTCGGTGGGCCGGCGGTGAACCGGGGCGTTAGACGACATCCGTTTTTATGATGAACATCGCCCGGAGTTTGTCGACGCGCGCAGAGTTCTGCGTGGTCGTATTTGTGGGCTTTGGTTACTTCTTTCTCGCCAACGCACTGTATCTGCTCTATCCATCCACGGAGCCCGCACTAACCAACGCCGGTCTGCAGGAACTTATAACATTCGAATTGGTGGCGTTGCTCGTGCTCGCGTCACTCCTCTACGCTCGTGGCTGGCGTGCGGCGCGGTTAGGTTCGCCGTTTGCGTTCTCGGACCTCGTGATCGCGGTGGCACTTACGCTGGCTGCGTACTATTCATCCGTGCTAACCACCCTTGCGGCCGTAGCGATCGATTCGAACATCGTTGAGAAAATAGACGTCGCCAACTTCGTTGGCAATGACATCAGAATCCAAAACCTCGTTGCCGTATCGATCGTCAATCCGATCTTCGAGGAAGTGCTTCTCTGCGGATATATCGTTACTGTCGTTAACGAACGCCGAGGGTTTTGGTTCGCGGTGAATGTGAGCGTTGCAATCCGACTGGCCTGCCATCTCTACCAAGGGCCCGTCGGAGTGCTCAGTATCCTGCCACTCGGGTTCCTGTTCACATATTGGTATGCGCGAACTCGTAGAATTTGGCCGCTCGTTCTCGCTCACGCTGCACTTGATGCTCTCGGCCTCTGGCCGTACCTTGCAGACAATGTCGTCTGACAAGCAGTCGCGGCGAACCGTGATGGATAAGTGCCACGGCACATGCGGCGGCGAGCGGCCGACGAACTGCGGCGTTGCGCGTCACTAGTGCCAGTGGTTGGCGAAGTCCGGAGGATTCTGCATGCGAACGGTAAACGTCGTGGCGCGAACCAAGTTTGAGCCCCAGCAAGGCATGGTGCTTTTCGCCAAGAACAAGAGGCGCGTGTCAGCCTTCTATCGGGCGACCCTCGGGCTAAAGGCTGTCGAATCCGAGGCGTCCCACGACCTGTTGCGCGGGACCACCTATGAGATCGTCGTTCATGCCATTCCGCGGAAGATCGCAGCGGGTATCGAGATTACGGACCCGCCCACAGCCAGGGAGCGAGCAGCCATTAAGCCGACGTTTGTCGTGAAGTCGCTGGATAAGGTGCGAGACGCCGCCGAGAAAACGGGCGGTTTTCTCAACTCGGCGTCGGAGACATGGCATTTTCGTGGGTGCTCGGTGCTCGACGGAACGGACCCCGAAGGCAACCAAGTCCAATTCAAACAACGTGACGCCCAACAAGCAGTTGCAGCGGACCGTGATGGATAAAGTGCCAAGTCACATGCGGCGGCGCGCGGCCGCTGAACTGCGGCGTTAGACGACAATAGAGGACAACAACGTGCGCACGCTTTTCTTCGTGCTGGCGACGGTGGCGAGCGCTCCGTGCTTGGCACACTCGGTGGCACCTCCGCCCGGCGTGTCGGCGACCGACTGGAGCCAGATTCGGACGCAAATCCAGGAGACGTAGGGCTCTCTTCTAACAATGTTATGCCAGCCGCCTAGCAAGCAAATGCAGCGAGCGCGCCCCAACCATAAATTCGTTCTGGGTTACGCGCGTCGGCGCGTCGCGCGGCGTTAGGCGACGCAGGTAGCGTCGGTGGCTCTGCGCAAACAATATCACTTCCGCCCGTCAGCGCGGGGGTACCGCGCGTGGAACGTGGATCGTCTCGTCACACTTGCGAGCGACCTTGCGGTTCAGAAAGTGCCGCTCAGCGAAATCTCGGAGATCGACGAGGCTTACTGGTTCGATGGCAACAGGAGGGTCAGCTGTCGAGACATTGCGGAGCACGCTTTTCTCATTGAGCACGCGGATTTGAGCTTTCCGATAATCATGTCGTGCGATCGTCGGGTGATGGATGGGATGCACCGGGTACTAAAAGCCCTGAACGCGGGGCTTCTCACGATTGACGCTCTGATATTCACCGTAGATCCAGAGCCTGACTACGTGGACGTGTTTCCGGAGGAATTAGCGTACTAGACAACGGCGGTGCCAGCCGCCTAACAATGAATTGGAGCGAGCGCGGGATGGATAAAATGGTTCTGTGTTGGCGACAGCAGCGCGTCGCTCAACTCGAGCGCTAAGCGACACCTTGCGACACACTTCGAGTAAGCCATGAACTACATCAACACCTTCATCGCTGTGTCCCCCGATACCAAAGCGAAGGCTGGTTCCGTTCCACTTGCACGCGGAGGCAAGCGATCGGTCGCGCAAATCGAATACGAGCTCATTGCAAGTCATCCCTACAGGTTCACCCAAGAAGAAGTTCAGTTCTCCGTCCATGTTGAGCGAACCGGAGTCACACCTGCACAACTCAACGCCAAACGAATTCACCTCTGGTCTGCTTTCTTCTCCAAACCCTGTGCCTCGCGTCTGGTGACGGAGTTGTAGGTGTGTCAAGGCAAGCACCGAACAACCGGTTGCGGCGGACGGTCATGCATAAAGTGCCAAGACACGATCGGCAGCGAGCCGCCGCTGAACCCGGCGTTAGATGAGTTTCCTAACCGCACCGCGTTCCAGCGGCTACCTATTTTTCGGCGCAGTTCCCGCGACCGTGCTTTTGGTTGTCGGAGTGTTGGGATTGTCCCTGGGACATGAAACTGCTGCTCCGATTGTCGCGGGCATCGCGGGTTCGATAGGGACATGGGGATTGTGGAACGCGAGTCGCACGGACTCGACGCGAAGTAGGAAGGAACTGATCTGGCTCTCGGTTGCGCTGGCGATTGGTCTGTTGCTTGTCCTGCCCATTGCCACGCTATTCTCGTACACCATAGGCAAAGCGCTGCTTGCCGGTGAATCCCTCGGGCCCTGGTTCATGAAGGCATCCCTCCTATTTGGGGCTTGGGCTTTCCTTGGTCCGGTAGCTGTGAGTGCTCACTTTCTGTGGCATGAATGGCGCGCTAATCGGTGATCGCAGGTATTGTCGATAAAGTAGTGTGGGCGCGCGGTGACTGAGCGATACGATAAATTCTGGGCAGGCTATCTGGGCATCACGCCCGCGGAGCTGAATGAGCCCGGAGTCTCGGTCGCGGCGCACGTTGGTCTCTCGGGGTATAGCGGAGTTTGGTTTTTTCGACGCAAGCACCGTACCGTTGTGTCCGCACCCGCCGAGTGGCTATCCGTCTTGCGCAACAGCGTTCGAGGCGTCGACGACGAAACGTTGACGAGCGTACCCTTTTTCAAGGACGCCTTTGGCAAACACTTTGAACGAGTCGTGGGGCCCGCGTTTCAAGGCTATCTTGCGGGAGTGAACAGTCGTGTGGACGCGTCATCCGAGATTCGTTTCCTGGGCTCGAACGATGGCGCGGCGGTTGCTTCATTCATGAGGGTTTGTGGACAGGAGGCTTGGGAATATTCCGGCCTCGATGAAGCCACGCACTATTTGGCGGCTGCCTACGACGGCGAAGGAATCGTTTCGCTTGCCGGCTATCGTGCGTGGACCGAAGAAGCCGGAGACATTTGCATTTTGACGCGTGCTTCGCACCGCAATAGCGGGTTTGCAACTGCGGTTGCACGAGCGGTCCTCGAGCGCGCACGTCAGGACGGCAAGTTGCTGCTCTACCAGACGCTCGAATCGAACGCAGCGGCGATCAAGATTGCGCAACGCATCGGCTACGAGATGTACGCGAGGCATATTGCGGTTCGCCTCGGAGTGCAGAAGCCGCGTTGAGGTTGTAGTGATGTCGAACGCGTTGTGCCGGTCGCCTGACAAGCAGATATCTCGATGCCGCGCGCGCGGCGCCTTGCAGGGGCCACAATGAGCGAACAGTTCCCAAGCGCAGTGCCCGAGATACGTGTCCGTGAAGTGGCGCGAGCTGCTGTCTACTACGAGAGCTGCCTCGGCTTCCACTGGGACTGGGGTGCAGAGGGGCTTGGTCAAGTCTCCAGAGGAGACTGCAGAATCTTCTTAACCGACAACGCATTTCGCGGAGATGAAGACACGGGGAAACCAGGGGTGATCTGGCTCAACCTCAACAGCAAGGCGGAAGTGGACGAGTTGTACCGCGCGTGGAGTGGAAGCGGTGCACAGATTGTCGCTAAACCTGAGTCGAAACCCTGGAATCTGCACGAGTTCACAGCGAGGGATCTAGACGGTAATCTGTTGCGAGTCTTCTACGACTTTGCCTGGGAGCTGCCTGATCGCGGCGGTCGAAAAGATGACACCGCCGAGCGCGAAGATGCTCGCGGGAGGTCCTAGCGGCGCTACGAGGCTCTGGGGTGGACGCGACGCCGAATTCTGTGAATACGCCTTATCGCTGCGCCGAGCCGATGACCTGGGCCACTCGCCGCGCCATTCCTTCTGATGCAGCCGCCGCGTGCGATGTTGTGCGGCGTTCGATCGTTGAGCTGTGCTACGACGATCACCAGGGTGATGAGGCCACTTTGGCGATCTGGCTCGCGAATAAGACGCCGGCCGCTTTCGAGCAGTGGATTGGTTCGGAGCAGAACGTTGCCCTTGTGGCGGAGCGCGACAACGAGCTCATTGGTTTCGCGCTCCTGAACCTGCGAGGCACTGTCGCGCTTCTCTATGTCTCTCCACAGGCACGGTTTAGTGGCATCAGCAAGGCGCTCTTGGCAGGATTAGAGGAGGCGGCGTTGGCGGCCGAGGTTCGCGAAGTCAGGCTGAATAGCAGCGCTACAGCGCTACGGTTCTATACACGGTGTGGATACTCCCCGACGGGACCCTCCTTTAAAGCGTTCGGTATTGCGAGCGGTTACCCAATGTCCCGACAAATGGGATCAGCTTCTGGAAATCTCGTGCCAAGCACATAGTGAACCCGTCATCGTGCAGGTCAGCCTCGTTGATTTCACGCCGGCGCATGCCGATGAGCTCGTCGCGATGTGGCGAGCCAGTTTTGAAGCCGCGGTTGGCGTACGTGAACCTCACACCATCGAACAGCAGCGCGCGTACCTCCTTGGCACGGTTGTACCCAGTACTCGCGTGCTGGTGGCATTGGTTGGCGGCCGCGTTGTGGGTTTCATCGCCGCGGCAAACGAGCGCATCGACCAGCTGTATGTCCATGTCGACCATCAGGGAATCGGCATCGGTTCCCAGCTACTTCAATGGGCTAAAGACAACTCGAAGGGGCGCCTTTCCTTGTTTACCTTCGAGCGTAATGATCGAGCGCAGAAATTCTACGAGGCTCGAGGCTTCCAGATTGTCGGGCGAGGGTTCGAAGAAGGTTGGCAACTGCCGGACATCCGGTATGAATGGAACCGTGTGCCGGAGATCCAACAACCGGTTGCAGCGGACGGCAATGGATAGAATGCGAAGGCACCTACGTCACCGGGCCGCCGCTGTACCGGAACGCTAGGCGCCGCGTACGAGCATGGTCAATCAGCCGAATGTCGACACCCCGTCGCCGCGCGCAGTGACGCTGGCGCGGATCTGGTTGCTGATTCTCGGTTTCGCGTGGGTGCTCGCCGGTTTGTCCGTAGGTGGCGCTCTGGGCGGGTCGCGTTGGTGGGGGCTAGCGCTGGTTGCCGTCGGTGCCCTGCATTTCACGGCCGCCCGCTTTGCAAGAAAGCTGGCCGTGTGGGTCTCGTCGTTCGGGCCGTAGTCTCATGATTTCCGGCATATCCCCCTTCTTCATCGTGGCCAATGTTCCGGCAACACTCTCCTTCTATCGCGACAAGCTGGGCTTCGAAGTCACGTTTCGCGGGCCATCCCCTGACGACGAGTTCCTGGGAGTTGTCCGCCGCGATGCAGCAGTGATCATGTTCAAGGCACTTGGCGTAGTGCTGGACGGCAAGGAGGTCCGCGTCGAACCTGTGCCAAATTTCAAACGTAAGCCGGCCTTTTGTTTGGATGCTTTTGTAGAGGTCCCCGATCCGGACGCGTTGGCGATTGAGTTCGCCTCGCGTGGCGTTCGCTTCTCAGTACCTCTTGGGGACAGTGACGGTCTCAGAGGCTTCGTGATCGAGGACATCGATGGGCATGGTTTGTTTTTCGGCCATGTTCGAGCATGAGCGGAGTTGCGTTGACCAAACCGTATGCTGGGTCTTAGGCATGGCTTGAACCTGCTGGTGGACTACGATCCGGGTTGGGCAAGTGCCTTCCAGGAGGAACGGATACGTCTCTTCTCTGCGGTTGGCGACGTTGCGCGCGGTATCGAGCACTACGGGTCGACGGCAGTAGCAGGATTGCGAGCGAAGCCGATCATCGACATTCTCCTCGGCGTTGCGCCGCTGGAAGACTGGATCAAATGCAAGGCGCCGCTGGAGAGTCTTGGATACGACTACGCAGAGAATGCCGGGGTTCCAGGGCACCAGATCTTCGGGCGCGGCCGTGATCGAAGTGAACGAACCCACTTGGTTCACGTCGTTGAGTTCGGTGGCGCGTCGTGGCGTTCAAACTTAGCCTTTCGCGACGCATTGAGGGCAGACGAGTCATTGCGAGCAGCGTACCTGCGAATGAAGGAACAGGCGGTAGCCTTGGCTCCAGAAGGGCGAGCGAGATACAACGAGCTGAAGCACGCATTCATCGAACACTTAGAAGGGCGAAGATGATCGATGCCGTGCGGTTAGGGGATCCTGGAATTGAAGGGATCAAGCATCTCGCAGGCCCCGAACTTCTAGGATTTGCGTTTTCGTTGGCATCGATTTATCTCGCGCGGCGTATTTTCTGGTTTTGGTTTCCACGCGCGACGAACACATGCTGACCCCGACTCGCAAGTTCTTTCTCTTGGTGGAGGCGCTAGTATGCTTCGCTCCACTCGCGTTCACTTTGTTCTTCGGCGTTCTGATCTTCCCCATCTGGACCGGGATGCTATTTGCGTACTCGGTGGGTCTTGTGAATCCAGAGCCAGAGGGTTTGGGAATGCCATGGACCGTGATATGGCCCATGGCTCTCGTCATCTGCGGTGTCATCGGGCTCCTCGGACTTGCGAGAGTCCTCGGGATTCTGCTCAGCGGTAATCCAAACCCGAGGTGGCCCGTTTTGACGATGGTGTTAGTAGCGCTGGGCGCACTTGCGGTCATAGTCTTCGATATGTACTTGACACCAAATCCAATTGACCACCCGATTCAATTCTTCGTCCTGTTCGCTCTCCCGCTCGGAGGAACCGTTCACTTCACGTACCTGGTCAGGGACGCGGTACTTCGTCCGATCATGGTGGCCTTCACTCGGACGTCGGATCACAACGTGTCGGAGCGATCGCGCGATGAATAGAGTGGTTATCGGAATTCGTGGGCAACGCGTCGCTGAACACGAGCGCCATACACGCTAAATCCGTATGCGCGTGCGACTGGAAGAAGAAGCCGACCGACTCGCGATCCATGCCGTGAATCGCGCGGCATTCGAAACGTCGGCGGAGGCAACGTTAGTCGACGTACTTCGTGCAAAGCCGAGTGCCGTCGCTTCGCTCATCGCCGAAATTGATGGCCACGTGGTCGGGCACATCATGTTCTCCGCGGTTACGTTCGCGGAGCAACCTGCTGCAAGGGTAGTCGGCCTTGCCCCGATGGCCGTTTCACCCGAGAACCAACGTGCTGGGGTCGGTTCGGCGCTCGTCCGCGAAGGTTTGAAGCTATGCAAACAACTGGGGTACCAGGCCGTCGTCGTACTCGGCTATCCTGAGTTCTATCCGCGTTTCGGGTTTGTTCCGGCGAGCAGGCACGGCATCCAATGCGAATACGATGCGCCAGACGACGCGTTCATGATCGTCGAGCTTCAACCGCATGCACTGCGGTCACTGCACGGGTTGGTCCGGTATGACGAAGCGTTCGCGAGCGTATAGGCGCCAGGCAATGCGCAGCGCGCCGCGGCTGAATCGGAACGTCAGGCGACCACAAAGCGCCTTCGGGACCGCCCCGCGACGGCGGCACCTGCGAAGGTTGTTCGCGGGGCGAGACACCGCCGTTGCGCTTGCGCGTTGCGTCAAGGTCCTGAAGCCTTCCGCTGTCTTTGACGAATCGCATCGAGATCGGTGATCGTACATATCGCATGAACCAGGGGTTCGCCGTCGTTCCGAACGTCTTCGGCACCTCGGAGGTGGATGCGTTCGCGCACGAGCTCGTCGCACCCTCACTCAAGCGTTCGCGAGCTGGTGTCAGGCATCTTCTGTCGCTTCCACCGATCGCGACGTTGGCTCGCGATCCACGCCTGGTCGAGCTGGCCGCGAGCGTGCTCGGTTGCGAGCCCGTGCCGTTTGGAGCAACGCTCTTCGATAAATCGGCTGACGCGAATTGGCTGGTGGTTTGGCATCAGGATACTGCGCTGCCGCTGACAGAGCGGCGCAACGCTCCGGGTTGGGGGCCTTGGTCGGTGAAGGGAGGCGTCGTCTATGCGCGTGCGCCGGCGGCCGCGCTCGAACAGGTGGTGGCGCTGCGGGTCCACCTCGACGACTCCAACGCCGAGAACGGGCCTCTCAGGGTTTTGCCCGGAACGCATGAGGTCGGCGTGTTGAGTGACGCGCAGATACACGCGGCGTCGCAACGGCTCGCACCTGTGGCGTGCACTGTCCCTCGGGGTGGCGTGCTTGCCATGCGGCCCCTTCTCGTACACGCATCGTCCAAGGTCGCGACGGCAGCGCCACGTCGAGTGATTCACATTGAATACGCGGCGTCCCAGGTCTTTGCACCTGGCCTGCACCTGCGTGCCGCGTAACAATCGGTTGCAGCGGACGCTGCACCGGAACGTGCTAGAACGGGAGAAAACTACGATGACTCAGAACGCAGCTGAAACAACTCATCGCTCGACGTACATGCGATTCGCATGCGCCGCGGCCCTGATCATCGCGACGGTTACGGCGGCCGCACAGCAAGCCGCACCCACCCGCACCCCGCCCAAGACCCTAT
>FTFB01006461.1_pt1 | contig 10208 bp, 8 predicted proteins | sample 1658331 | NCBI WGS metagenome assembly FTFB01 (sample SAMEA3914816, study PRJEB12502) | metagenome | biome: forest; material: soil | place: USA | collected 2011-09-16 | depth 0.3 m | reverse complement strand
CGCGCCACTGCTTGAGATCGATGCGTTGCTCGTCGAGCAGCATCTTCTTGCTCGTGCCGATCGCGCGCACGCGCAGATCGAGGTTGAACTTCTCGCGCAGCTGCGGCAGCGCGCTCGCAACCTGGTCGAGTAGCGTGCCGCCCACGAGCCCAGGGCCGATCACGCCGATCGATACCGTCTTCGCCGACAGATAGAAGCTGCTGTGCACCGCGCGTATCGCGCGTGTCATGTCCTTCGCGTCGATGACGGCCGAGATATTGCGCTCCGACGAACCCTGCGCGATTGCGCGCACGTTGATACCGGCCTGGCCCAACGTGCCGAAGAATCGCCCCGCGCTGCCTGGCATGCCGGCCATGTCGTCGCCGACCACCGCCACGATGGCGCAGTCACGCGTGATGCCAACACGCTGTACCTGACCTTCGTTCAACTCCACCGCGAATGCGCGCTCGACTACTTTACGCACGTGCTCGGCAACGTCGTCGCGCACGGCGAAGCAGATCGAGTGCTCGGAGCTGCCCTGCGAGATCAGCATGACGGACACGCCCGACTCGCGCAGCGCACCGAACAGCCGGTCGGCCGTGCCCGGCACGCCGATCATGCCGGCGCCTTCGAGGTTCACGAGCGCCACGCCGTCGACGCCGCTGATGCCCTTCACGGCCGCACCGCGGTGGCCGGAGGTGGCGGAAATCTTCGTGCCGGGATGCGTCGGGTTGAAAGTGTTCCGGATCCAGATCGGAATGCCGCGGCCCACGGCCGGCGCCATCGTCTGCGGATGGATGACCTTTGCGCCGAAGTACGCGAGCTCCATGGCCTCGCTGTACGACATCTCGTCGATGATCTTCGCGTCCGGCACGCGGCGCGGATCGCCGCTCATGACGCCGTCGACGTCGGTCCAGATGTGCACTTCGTTCGCGTCGAACAACGCGCCGAAAATCGAGGCCGAGTAGTCGCTGCCGTTGCGGCCGAGCGTGGTCGGCAAGCCTTCGCGATCGGACGCCACGAAGCCCGTGATGACCGCGATGCCGCGGAACCCGCCCGGTATCGCGGCCGCGAGCTTCGGCCGCGACACATCCCAGGCGACGACCGGGCCCATCTCGCTCTGCTCGATGACGAGCACGTCGCGCGCGTTCACGAACATGACGTCGCGTTTCTTGGCGAACTGTTGCTTGAAGAACGCGGCGATCTGACGTGCGGACCACACCTCGCCGAAACCCGCAACGAGGTCGCTGCTGCGACTCGATGCCGAGCGAACCAGCGACACGGCCTTCAGGATGCTTTCGATGTCGGTCAGCTCGGCGTCGAACTCGGCCAGCACGGGCTTCGCGCCTGCGGCACCGAGCAACTCGAGGCAGGCCTTTTCGTGGCGCGCGCGAAGCGCTTTCAGCGTCGGCTCGATGGGTTCGCGGCGCGCGGCCTTCTCCACCAGGCCAAGCAGATCGTCCGTCACGCCCTTCATGGCCGACACGACTACGCCGAGATTGCCGGTTTCCTGGCCGCCGATGATGTCGGCTACACGGCGAACACAGCTCGCGTCGGCGACGCTGGTGCCGCCAAACTTGTGCACAGTCCAGGTCATGAAGTGGCCTCTAGAGGGTCAGCGCAATGGCCGAGCACCAGCGGTTTTCGGCGGCCGCGAGCATAGCAGAACGGCCTGCGGAAGCGAGTGGCGGCGGTCGGCAGACGCCGATCGCAGCTCAACCGGCGGCGGCAATCTCGCGGCGCATGGCGGCGATCGTTCCGCGGTAGTCGCCCGCCCCGAAAATCGCGGAGCCCGCTACGAAAGTGTCGGCGCCGGCCGCCGCGATCTTGCCGATGTTTGCGACCTTGACGCCGCCGTCGACCTCGAGACGGATCGGGCGCCCGGTGCGGTCGATGCGCTGGCGTACTGCGCGTACCTTCGGCAACGTGGCGTCGATGAACTGCTGCCCGCCGAACCCCGGGTTGACGGACATCAGCAGCACGAGATCGACTTTGTCGAGCACGTGATCGAGCCAGATCAGCGACGTGGCCGGATTCAGCACGAGGCCGCTGCGGCAACCGTGCTCGCGAATCAGCTGCAGGGAGCGATCGACATGCTCCGTCGCTTCCGGATGGATGCTGATGTACGACGCTCCGGCGGCGGCGAAGTCCGGAATGATCCGGTCGACCGGCTTGACCATCAGGTGCACGTCGATCGGCGCCTTCACGCCGTGCTTGCGGAGGGCTTCGCATATCAACGGGCCGATGGTGAGGTTCGGCACGTAGTGGTTGTCCATGACGTCGAAGTGAATCAGATCGGCGCCGGCCGCAACGACGGCGTCCACTTCTTCGCCGAGCTTCGCGAAGTTCGCGGACAGAATCGACGGGGCTATCCAACAGTCACGCATGAGGTCTGGCTCCGAGGGCCCTTGCCCCGCAAACGACACATTCAGCCGGCGGCCTGCCGGGAGCTCACTCTACCGCGCAGCGCAAAGCTCAGCATCAGCGCGAGTGCGCAGACGACGCTGACGGCCAGGAATGCGTGGCGATAACCGCCGAGCGCGTCGGCCGTCGAGCCGACGAGGCCGCCGACAAGCGCCGAGCCGATCAGCTGACCGATGCTGACACACAACGTCAGCAACCCTTGGCCCGACCCCCGCCGTTCCTCGCCCGCTTCCTGCAGCGTGATGTACCGCAGGGGCGCCCCGAGCAATGCCGACAGGCCGAAGCCGATGACCGCGCCCGCCGAGTAGAAGCTCACGAAGTCGAGCGGCGCAAGCGCCAATAGAACGAGGCCGGCAGCCGTCAGCGACAGCCCGGCCTGCACAACGACACGCGGACCGACTCTATCCAGCAACTGACCGGCAAGCGGCGCACCGACGGCGAGCGTCAGCACGAGTGGCAGCATCATGAGGCTCGCGGCCGCCGCATCGACACCCAAACCCACGACCGCGATGTCGGGCATGAAGACCATGCCAGCTTCCACCGCACCCGCCGCGAGCGCGATAGCACCCACGAGCTTCAGCTGACCCGAATGCAGCAGCGCCGGCGGCAGCACGGGATCGACCGCGCGTTTCTCTACGGACCAAAGGAGCGGAGCGCTGATCGCGGCGAGCAGCAGCCACGGCCAGACGCGCAACGACTCGATGCTCGCGGCCCACTGCTCGGCATCGATCTGGCCGACACCGATGACGATGGCCGCCAAAACGACGGACAACAGCGCCGAACCGCGCGCATCGAATGCGCGCGAATCGGATCGACCGAGCCGCGGCAACGTGCGCCACGCGAGCGCGATCAGCAGAGCTGCGATCGGCACGTTGATCACGAACAGCCAGCGCCAGCTCCAAGGGAGCAACAATCCGCCGAGCAGGGGTCCCAGCAGGAATGCGATACCGAAGGTCGCGCCGATGAGCCCGAGCACGCGGCCGCGCCGCTCGAACGGCACGATGTCGGCGATCACGGCCGCGGCGACGGGAAACAATCCGCCCGCGCCGAACGCCTGCACGGCCCGACCGACCAGCAGCATGGGGTAAGTCTGCGCACCGGCGACCACCAACGAGCCCAGCGCGAATAAAGCGAGGCTCTGCACGAACACCCCGCGGCGTCCGTGGCGGTCGGAGCGCTTCGCGAGCAGCGGCGTCCCAACGACGTAGAACAGCACGTAGACGCTGAACACCCACGGCAACGCACGTCCACTCACGTCGAACGCACCGCGGATGGCGGGCAACGCAGGGCCCACGATCGCAATGTCGAGCGCGGCCATCAGCACGCCGGCGAACAGCACCAGGAGGATCGCGCGTTCGGACTTCACGGCCGTCAGTGCGCCCGCAGCAGCAGGCCCCGCAGCGCATCGCGGAAAAGCGCCGCGGCTGCCGGGTGGCCGTCGTAGACGCGCAGCAGCTGCACCGCAGTGCGCGCGATGACTTTCAAGGAGTACTGGGCGCTGCCGTTGCGGAGCAGGTCCGCCCGCTCGACGCCGACCAGGAGCTCGAGCAGCGCCGAGTGCAGCGCGCGATGCTGGAGCTCGAAGTGCCGGAAGGTCTCCTGATCCACCAGCGGAATCAGCAGAAGTCCTTCGCGATGAGAGTCCCAGAGCGACAGGTACACGTCGATCAGGCCGTCGACGGCGTCTTCGGCAGGACGGCTCGCGAGCTCGCGAATCGACCGTGTCGCGACATCGAAGATCGGATTAAGTATGCCTTCTAGGAGGCTGTATTTACTCGAGAAGAATCCATAGAACGTGGCGCGCGATACGTCTGCTTCGGCGATCAACTCCTCGACGCTCACGGGGCCGACGCCCCGGCTAGCAAACTGTCGGGCGCCAGCCGCCAGCAGCGATGCCCGCATCCGTTCGCGCCGGCGGGCGACCCGCGGGCTGGCAGGTGTTGGCTTGCGTTGCAGCGGCGGCCGGGGCTTCACGCCATTAGCATACACCGGTATCTGATTTCGTATAAGGCTATCTGGCCAAATCGGCGGCGTGAACCTCGACCGTCGCGTGCACGATGCCGAGGTCGGTCGGCAACAGAGATTTGTAGTGTTGCGGAGGTCGCGGCGCGGGAGCGACGACGACCGCGACGACCGAATACAGGTTCAGGCCGATGCACCACACGTGCAGGTCGACCACGCGGTTGCCGTCGGCGGCCTCGAGGCTCGCGCGAATCTCCTCTCGCACCGGCTGGGGCGCGCTTCGGTCGAGGAGAACTGCGCTGGTCTCGCGCAACAACCCGATCGACCAGCGAGCGACGAGCACGGCACCCACAATGCCCATCAGCGGGTCCATCCAGGTGTAGCCGAAATACTTCGCGGCGAGCAACGCGGCGATCGCGAGCACCGATGTCAGGGCATCGGCCAACACGTGGAGGTAGGCTGACGCGAGGTTGTGGTCGTGTCCCCTGCCCGCGTGATCGTGGTCGTGGTCGTGGTCGTGGTCGTGGCCGTGGTCGTGCCCGAGGATCAGCATGGAAACGCCGTTCACGATGAGCCCCACGACGGCCACGAAGATGGCCTGATCGAACGCGATCGGCAGCGGCACCACGAGCCGCTGGACGCTCTCGACCGCCATGACGAGCGCAAAGCCCGCGAGCAGTACCGCACCCGTGAAGCCGCCGAGCGTATTGACCTTGCCCGTGCCGAAGCTATAGGCCGCGTCGCGCGCGTGCCGCCTCGCATAGACATATGCGAATGCGTTGATCGTGAGGGCCGCGGCGTGCGACGCCATGTGCAGACCGTCGGCCAGCAGGGCCATCGAGCCGAACAAAACGCCGGCTACGATCTCGACGACCATCATCGCCGCGGTGATCGCGATCACGAGCTGCGTCCTGCGCTCTCCGGGCCGTCGCGCGTCCTGTCCGAACGCGTGATCGTGCCGCCAAGGCGCGAGCGAATCGTGCTGCATTGGGCTGCTCCTCAAGTCGGCGCGTGACGGTGCGCCTCAGTGCACTCGCAGAATCAGGCCTTTGAGATAGTCGGCCTCGGGGAATTCGGTCGCGACGGGATGATCGGCCGGTTGTGACAGGCGCTCGATGATCTGCGCCGCGCGGCCAGCATCGACCGCGGCGCCAGCGACGATCTTCTGGAACAGGGCGGCGTCGACATGCCCCGAGCAAGAGAACGTTGCGAGCACCCCGCCCGAGCGCACGAGCTGAAGACCCAGCATGTTGATGTCCTTGTAACCGCGGCTCCCAGCCGGGATCTGATCGGCCGAGTGCACGAACTTCGGCGGATCTAGCACGACGAGATCGAACTGCGTGCCCGCCTGCTTCAATGTCCGCAACTCGTCGAAGACGTTCGCAACCACGAACGCGCAGCGGTCGACGAAGCCGTTGCGCGCCCCATCGCGCTCCGCGAGCTGTAGCGCCTCCGCGGAAGAGTCGATCAGCATGGCGCGCGCGGCACCGCTACGCAGCGACGCGAACGCGAAGCCGCCCGTGTAGGCAAACGCATCGAGCACCTCGGCGTCCGCCGCGTACGCGGCCACACGCTTGCGATTGCTCTGCTGATCCAAGTACGCGCCGGTCTTCTGGCCGCCCGCGAGGTCGACGAGGTATCGCACGCCGTGGGTCTCGATCTCGATCTCGCCGGGGGGCGCTTCGCCAGCGAGCAGGCGGCGCTCGGACTTGAAGCCCTCCTTGTGCCGCGCGCCACCTTCGGAGCGCTCGAAGATGCCGCGTGGCGCGCACAGCGCTTGCAGGCACTCCACGATCGCCGCACGCCAGAGTTCCGTGCCGGCAGCCAGAAACTGGCAAACGAGATAGTCGCCATAGCGATCGACGACGAGCCCCGGCAACCCATCGGACTCGGAGAACACGAGCCGGCACGCACTGCCAGCATCGAGCATGCCGAGCTTGCGACGCGATCCGATCGCGCGGGCGAGACGCTCACGAAACCAAGCCGCGTCGATGCTCTCGTCGGGGCGAAACGTCCAGACGCGCGCGCGAATCTGCGACGTGGGCGAATAGGCAGCCCGCGCGAGAAAGTCGCCGTCATTCGTAATGACATCGACGGTAGCGCCGGATGCCGGCGCGCCTTCCACGCGCTCGATCGCTCCGGAGAACACCCACGGGTGCTTGCGCCGCAGCGATTTCTCGCGGCCGGGTTTCAACCACACTTTCGGACTGCTTGCGTTCATTCGGATCTCGGCGGATCGAGCAAATGCGGCGCCGGCCCGCATTCTACCCGGTCGCCGCGAACGCGGTTTCAATCACCACGCCCGCGTGCCACACTCGCGCGACGCTGCCGTCGCGACCACTCGAAGGCGGCGATCCGTGACCCACAACGACCGCCATCACCCGTGAGCCAGAGCGACGCTGTTATCGCGCAGACCGCGGCCGTCAGCGCGCCGAACTACTCGCCGCTGCCGATCGTCGCCGAGCGCGCCGAGGGCGCATGGCTCTGGGACATCAACGGCCGCAAATACCTCGACTGCATCAGCGCTTACTCGTCGCTGAATCAGGGCCACCGACATCCGCGGATCGTGGCTGCGCTCGTCGCCCAGGCGGAGCGACTCACACTGACGTCGCGTGCGGTGCACAACGACCAGATGGGCCCATTCCTGGCCGACCTCTGCCGCCTGACCCGCATGCAGATGGCGTTGCCCATGAATACGGGCGCGGAGGCCGTCGAAACCGCGATCAAACTCGCGCGCAAATGGGGCTATCGCGTCAAAGGCGTGCCGCATGATCGCGCCGAGATCGTGGCCTGCCGCAACAACTTCCACGGCCGCACGACGACCTTGGTGGGCTTCTCGTCGGAATCGCAGTATCGCGACGACTTCGGCCCCTACGCGCCCGGCTTTTCGCTCGTCGAGCTCGGTGACGTCGAGGCGTTGCGCGCGGCTTTGACACCGAACACCGTCGCCTTCCTCGTCGAGCCGATCCAGGCCGAAGCCGGCATCATCGTGCCGCCGCCGGGATACCTCGCCGCGGCGCGCGAATTGTGCCGTGAGCGCGGCGTGCTATTTGTGCTCGACGAGATCCAGACGGGCTTCGGCCGCACGGGCCGGATGTTCGCATACGAGCACGAGCCCGGAGGTGAACCTGACGTGCTCGTCGTCGGCAAGGCACTCGGCGGCGGCGTGTATCCGATCTCAGCCGTGCTCGCGAGCCGCGCGCTGCTGACACTGTTCCAACCCGGCGATCACGGCAGCACGTTCGGCGGCAATCCGCTCGCTGCGGCTGTCGGGCGCGCGGCGCTCGCGGTGCTGGTGGACGAGAACCTCGCGGCGCGGGCGGCCGATCTCGGCGGGCATCTGCTCGCCGCCGTCCGCGACTTGCGCGCCGCGTGCATCGCCGACGTCCGCGGTCGCGGCTTGCTGATCGGAATCGAGGTCCGCCGATCGCACGGCACCGCGCGGCGGTATTGTGAAGAGCTCGCGCGCCACGGCGTGCTCGCGAAAGACACTCACGAGCAGGTGATTCGTCTTGCGCCGCCGTTGATCGTGACGCGCGCGGAGGTCGATTGGCTCGTGGCGCAGCTACGCGCAGTGCTGCGCTAGGATGCCGCTCGGGCTAGCCCGGCCAGTTCCAGCCGGAGCGCTGGCGCACGCCCGCGTACGACTTGCGGGCGGCATCGACGATGGCCGCGGTGTCGACGTGTGTGAGCCGCCCGCCGCGTTTCAGGAACTTGCCGTCGACGACCACGCTGTCGACGTTGGCGGGTTGCGCGGCCTCGACGATCATATGCGCCGGCTCCGTGACGACGGCCAGATTCACGGCACGGGTGTCGATCATGATCAGGTCGGCGCGTTTGCCGGGCACGAGCGAACCGATCTTGTCGCCCAGGCCCATCGAGCGCGCACCGACGATCGTCGCGATCTCGAGCACGCGCCGAGCCGGCATCTTGAATTCGTCGAGCGCGCGGCCGTTCTCGACGTTCTGAATGGCTTTCATGATCGCGAACATGTTCGCGTCGCCCGACAGCGCGACCGTATCGACCGATAGGCCAACAGGGATGCCGGCGGCGAGCATGTCAGCCGCCAGCGGCATGCCGAAACCGATCCGCAGCTCCGTGAACGGCGACATGCTGACCGAGCAGCGGTTCGCCGCGAGCGCTTTGATCTCGTCCGGGTTCGCCCACACCGCGTGGATGATCTGCATGCCGGGGTACAGCAGTCCGCGCGCCGCGAGATCTGCGATGCCGCCGGCCGTGTTCTTGAAATTGTTGGCGTGAACGGAGATCGGCAGGCCAAGATTCTTCGCAACTTCGTAGTCACGCAATGTCGACGCGCTCGCCGCGCCGCGCCACGCGAGGCCGAGCGTCAGCAATCCGCCGTTGGAGAATTCGCTCCAGCGTTTGCCAAGCCGCGTCAGGTCGTCCAGGTCGATCGTCACGTCGTTACTGGCGCCCGTCGGCGAGCCGTACGAGAAACGCGCGCGGATACCGGCTTCGGTCAGCGCTCGCAGATCCGCCTCGGCAAAAGCCGGCGAGCGTACGTTGTGACACCAGTCGTGCACGAACGTGATACCGCCATTGATGGCCTCGGCGGCAGCGAGACGCGCGGCCGCGTACATGTCCTCGGCGGTATAGAAGGTCCCGACGGTGCGCGACGTGGGGAAGTAGCCGTGCTCCTGCTTGTCGCCCGAGAGGCTGCGCAGGATCGTGCTCCACATGTGCCAGTGCGTTTCGATCAGCCCCGGCAGCACCAGCATGCCGGCACCGTCGATGATCTCTGCGCCGGGCGCCGAGACACTTTTGCCGACCGCCATGATCGCGCCGTCTTTCACGTGCACGTCGCCGCCCTGTACGTCGCCGAGCGAGGAGTCCATCGTCAGGACGTACGCATTGCGGATCACGAAGTTCGTCGGCGACATACCGCGTCTACGGGTTTGGGAGAAAGCTGCGGGCCCTGCGGCCAGCGCACCGAGCGCCACCACCGAACCGAGAACTTCGCGTCGGTTCCAGAACACCGTGGTTACCGAGGCTTCAAGAAGGCCTTCATGAAGTCGTCGACAAACGCCGCTGCGTGTTCGGAGATCTCCTCTGCCGTGGGCTCCGGGCGCACGGCGCACTGCCGCTCGAGAGTGATCCTCCAGGACATGAGCCCCGTGAAATGCTCGCTCAGTTTCTCCACATCGAAGTCGCTCTCGTAGTCGTGCGTCTCGAACACTTTCTGCAGCACGGCGTAGGCCCTGCCCGGCCCGATCTTGTAGTAGTGCTGGCCAACGTCCGGCGATCGCGTGGCTTCGTCGAAGATCAGCCGCCGCAGCGCGAGCGTGCGGTCGGTCGTGATCAACGCGAGGGTGGTCTCGACGACCATGATCAGCGCCGCGCGTAACTCGAGAGACCGCAGAATCGAGTCGAGATGGTCGAGCGCGCGCCGATACTCGACGAGCTCGCGTCCGATGACGGCTTCGAACAGCTGCTTCTTGCTGCTGAAGTAGCGGTAGATCGACTCCTTAGAGATACCCGAGCTGCGCGCCATCGCGTTGATGCTCGCGCCCTGGTAACCATGCTCGAGGAAATATGCCGTGGCGACGTCGAGCACTTCCTGCTCTTTTGCCTTCGGCCGTGCGGTGCCTTCGGTCAGCGACCGCACCAGGCTCGCAACGCCGCGCGTCGGCGCCATTGTCGTGCGCCGCTCGTTTTCGCGACGGCGGGCAGCTTCTTTGACGTCCTTTTCGGAAGCAGAGCTCATTGATCCCCCCGTTCGACCGTCAAACGAACATGCACACGGACTTCACTTCCGTGTACATCTCGATGCCCACTCGTCCGTGCTCGCGACCGAGCCCGGACTGCTTGAAGCCGCCGAACGG
>FTFB01009693.1_pt1 | contig 10218 bp, 4 predicted proteins | sample 1658331 | NCBI WGS metagenome assembly FTFB01 (sample SAMEA3914816, study PRJEB12502) | metagenome | biome: forest; material: soil | place: USA | collected 2011-09-16 | depth 0.3 m | reverse complement strand
TGCCGGCGTTCACCAGCTCGACCATCGACGCATGCGATCCCGACTTCGGCGCGTTCCAGTCTTCCTTGCTCGAATACTTCAGGTACGCGTTGGCGTTGAAGAGCCAGTCGCCTTTATCCGAGACGAGGCTGTCGATGCCCGTGATCTTGCCGTTGTCGACGCTCAGGCGCGTGCCGATGACGTACTGGTGCACCCCTTCCGTCACGATCACTTCTGAAAACGTCCTGCAGCGATCCTTGTCGAGGAAGCTGCGCGAGAGAGCGATCGGCAGCGCCGTGTTCCACAGCCCTTTGTCCGCGGCAACCTCGCTCATGTTCTCGAGGTACTTCACCTTGTCGGCGAACGCCATCTTTGTGCGGTCCCCGCCCTTCTGCGCGGCGAGATAGCTATCCACCGCAGATTGCAGCGACTCGCGGGTGCAGACCGGCCGTGGCGGGAGTTGCGGCGCGGAGGGAGGGCCCTGTTGTGCCTGTGCGGCGGCGGCGCCACAGATTGCGACGAGGAATACCGTCCACTGCTTCATGAGACCCTCTTCCGATTGTTTCTGGCCCGCGCGGCGAGACGAGTCTAGGCTACCGCGGGCGCGCGGCATTTCATCAGTACGAGAGCGAATCCGCAGAGCGGCGGGTTCGAACGGCCCACGGTGCCCGTACGGGGCGGCGAGCCTCCCCGGCCTGCCCGCGAGCATGGGTTTCGTATTACTAGTTTCCCGAACAACAATTAAACGACGCGGCGCATCGATGCTTAAGCAACCTTTGTAGAATGCCCCGCTCGTTACGGCTATAAACACCGTCCTATAAGGGTATGCCGCGACCGATCGACACGGGAGAGTGCTTTTTCCACCACGGCTGGCTTCACGGGCCGCGCCGTTGCGTGTCGTCTCTATCTCGAGCCCGCGATTCATTGTCATTCGAAGCTGAGTCGTCGGCCGTCCGGACCGATTTGGCGGGGAGGTGCGCGCTGCAGCCAGTGTGACTCTCACACTTCTCACAACTGATTACCGGAAGAAGTCGACCACATCGTTTTTGAGGGGGAATGCATGACTCGTTCGATTCAAAGGTACTTTGCCGCGGGAACGATTCCGGCGGCGGTGGCGCTCGCGCTCTGGGCGCCCGGCGCGGTGGCGCAGGACGCCGACCAGGGTCAGAGCCAGGGTCAGGGGCTCGAAGAAGTCCGCATCACCGGTTCGCGCATCACGCTGTCGCCCGGGATGTACACACCCACACCCGTGACGGCGGTGACGCAGGAAGAACTGATCAAGATGGCGCCGACGAACGTCATCGACAGTCTGACGGCGCTACCTCAGTTCTTCGGCAACAACACGTTCCAGCAGGCACTCGGCGGCCAGAGTCCCAGCGGTTCGCAGGTGAACCTGCGCGGCGCGAATACCAGCCTCGGCATCTCCCGAACACTCGTGCTGCTCGACGGCCGGCGCTCCACGCCGAACAGTCGCTTCGGCTCGGTCGACGTTGCGTCATTCCCTGACGAGCTGCTGAAAGGCGTCGAAGTCGTGACGGGCGGCGCCTCGGCGACCTACGGTACCGACGCGGTGGCCGGTGTCGTGAACTTCCTGCTCGACACGAAGTTCGACGGCGTGAAAGTGGCAGCCCAGGGCGGCCAGACCGCGCGCCATGATGGGGACAACACCAAGTTCTCGCTGACCTTCGGGCATCAGTTCGGCGAGAAGCTGCATCTCGTCGGCTCGCTTGCGTACTTCGACCAGGACGCGATCAGCGACTTCGGATCGCTGACGTCCCGACCCTGGTTCAACCAGGCCTCGCGCGTGCCGGGTCCGGCGGGCGGGCCGACGTGGGTGGTCGCAAACAACGTGGTCCCGACGAACTTCAGCTACAACGGCACGATCGTCGGTGTGAACGGACTGAACGGAATGCAGTTCAGCCCGGATGGCAGGTCGCTGCTGCCTGCGCCGACCGGCGTGCTCGGCTCCGTGGGCAACGCATGCAACTGCCTCGCCACGCCGAACGAGACGTATAGCGTCAACTCGATGGACGAGGTCATGCCCGGCTTTCGCCGCAAGAACGCTTTCCTGCATGCGACATTCGACGTCAACGACAAGGTCCAGCTGTTCGCGCAGGGGATGTACTCTGACGACGCGTCGAACATTCGCTGGCAGTCAGCAGCGTTGCTCGCTTCGTGGGCGGCACCGGTCGGTCTCGACAACCCGTACCTCGCACCGGGAGTCAAGGCGCAACTCCAGACAGCGCTCGCGACTCAGTTCCCGAACGCGACGGGAGCGCTGTCGGCGGCGAATGGCTACGGGCCGGGATATCGCTACGTTTACGCCGGCCGCGATCTCCTCGCGACGCAGTACTTCACCTACGGCGTCTATCTGCAGAACACTCCGGGCAACCCGCTCGGCGAGACGCGCCAGATCACGCAGAACAAGACCAATCAGGGCACCCTCGGCTTCAAGGCCGACGTGGGCAGCTGGCGGCTCGACGGCTACGCGCAGAAGGGCCAGACGCTCGAGAACTACATCGATAACAACGGCACGCGTGTCGACCGTCTGTTCTTCGCGATGGACGCCGTGGCCGATGCCAACGGCAACCCGATCTGCCGCGTGGCGTCGCCCACCTACGACCCGACGTACTACAAGAGCTTCGCGGACTGCTCGCCGATCAACCTGTTCGGTGGCCGGAACAACATCTCGCCGCAGGCTGCTTCCTACGTCAGCGGACCGACGAAGCTCGCCACGCAGCACTACGATCTGACCAACGCGGAGCTCACCGCGAGCGGCGATCTGTTCCAGGGCTGGGCGGGTCCCATCGGCGCGGCGTTCGGCGCTGCGTGGCGCAAAGAGGAGATCCTGCAGAGAACGCCGAACCCGGCGGACGAGTACCCGGCATTCCTCAACGGCCAGCTGATCGGGAACACGATCCCGTCGCAGCCGACGCTGTTCCGCGGCATCATTCCGCAGGGCTTCTACATCAACCAGTACGGCTACACGCAACCGTGGCCGACCGGTGCACCGACGGTGCCGGCATCCAACGGCCAGCAGACCGGCGGCATTCCGGGCCTGTACTACGTGCCCACAGGGTTCCTCGGCGACGCCAACTCCAGCACGATCATGTTCAGCTCGGAACGCACCTTCGGCGGCCAGACCACCGTGAAGGAGCTGTTCTCCGAGTTCAGCGTGCCGCTGCTGAAGGACATCCCGGCGATCAAGAACCTTTCGACGAACCTTGCGGCACGCTGGGCCGACTATTCCGGCTCGGGCACCGTCTGGGCGTGGAAGGCCGGTATCGACTGGTCATTCATCGACAGCCTGAGGCTGCGGGTCACGCGCTCACGGGACGTGCGCGCCGCCTCGCTCGAGGAGCGCTTCGACACGACCCGCGGCGGCACGACGGTCAACAACCCGTATGTGCTCACCGGCGGTTCGCCGACGACGCAATCGGGCGCCAGCTTCTCGGGTGGTAACCCGGACCTGAAGCCCGAAAAGGCCGACACCTGGACCGCAGGCTTCGTGTTCACGCCGACGTTCTTCGAGGGTTTCTCGGCATCCATCGACTGGTACAAGATCGACATCGCCGACGCCATCGACCAGCCGACGGCGCAGCAGGTCGTCGACGCGGCCTTCAAAGGCGACCCCCAGTACCAGGCGCTGCTGAAGCTCGACGCCGGCAACAACATCGTCGAAGTCGACCGCTTCTTCATCAACTTCTCGAAGGTGTTCATCGAGGGTGTGGACCTGGAAGCAAGCTACCGCAAGAGTGTGGAGCTGCTCGGCGGTGGTCCGGAGCAGGTTGTGGTTCGCTTCTATGCGACAGACCTGATCAAGAACGCGTCGCTCACCCAGTTCGGCTCGTACGACGAATGGGCGGGCCAGGTGGGCACCGCTCGCAGCCTGCCGAAGCACAAGTACACGGCCAATCTCAACTACAGCAACGGGCCGTATTCGCTGTTCATGCAGGGCCGTTATATCTCGAACGGCAAACTGGATCACACGCTGGCCGAGAGTCCTGTGCCGGTCGTGGGGATGCAGTCGATCAACGACAACACCATCGGCAGCATCTTCTACCTGGACATGAACGTCGGGTACACGGTGCCGGTCGCGGGTGATCTGCGCATCTACGGCCAGGTGCAGAACGTCCTCGATCGTTCGCCGCCGACGGTGGCCGCGGCCTACGGACGTACCGGATCGAACTCGAACAACCCGCAGCTGTACGACGTGCTCGGGCGTCGTTACTTCCTGGGGATGAACTACAAGTTCTGAGGTCGAATCGCTGGCGGCCTGTCGAAATCCCATAAATCGACAGGCCGCCAGCCTCTTCTTCGCAACCCCCGGACGAACCCAGGGTACTCACGCTCGCGAATCAGTTCGGCGGCGGCGTCGGCTGCCGGTCGCACTTCACGCGCGTATTCCAGTCCGCGAAGCTGCCCTTCGGGTTCTCTTCGAACGCCCAGACGTGCAACTCGTAGAACGCGTGCAGGCCATAGCGGTTCGGCTCCGGCACGTAGTTCATGAGATGCCCTTCGACGGTGGGCACGGTGCCCGGGTGACGCGTGTTCCAGTCGTCAGCGAGCTGGATGAACTCCACGCCGACGAGACGCAGCCAGCCGTTGCCGACGGGCTCGTAGATCAGCGCTTCGGGATTCGCGCCATCGAGGACGCCATCCGCGATCGGGTCGGGGTCGTACTTCGACTTCGGCGGCTTCAGGAAGTGCACGCCCATCGCGCCTTCGCTCGGTCCGCTGACGCAGGGCGTGGCGGCCACCCAGCCCTGGGCCATGGCGACGCTGACGTCCCAGAACTGCAGGTTGTTGTGGTGCACCTTGTCGACCAGCGGAGCAAGGTCGCGCTGCACATTCGCGATGGCGGCAGTCGTGGCGGGAGCTGCGGCTGCGGCGATCAGCGGCAGGCCGATCGCGAGCGGCAACAGCAGGAGCGGGCGCGTGTTCATCATGGAGTCTCGTTTGATGGTGAGGGAATGAATTGGAAAGTACGCCGCGTGCCCGCCCGGGACATCGGGCGCGCTCCCTATATTTGGCCGACGGTACCCCCAGATTTGCGCGGCCCCGTCGGGGCTTCGCCCATAATCAAACCCATGCATCTGTTCGAGCGCCAAACGCAACTCGATAAATTGAACCAGTGTTTGCAGGACGCGCGCAGCGGCTGCGGCAAGGTGGTGGTCGTGGCCGGCGATGCCGGCATCGGCAAGAGCTCCATGGTCGAGCGGTTCACCTCCGCGCACCGGCGCGACGTGCGCACGCTCTGGGGCGCGTGCGATGCGCTCGCGACGCCGCGAGCGCTCGCGCCGGTACACGAGATCGCGGCACAGACTCTGGCGAATCAGGAACAGATCGGCGCGGCCGACGAATCGCTCGATCGTCTGTTCCGCGCGCTGCTCGAGGATCTCACGCGGCGCGAGCGGGCTTCGCTCGTCGTGCTCGAGGATCTGCACTGGGCCGACGAAGCGACGCTCGACTTCGTCCGGTTCCTCGGGCGACGCATTCAGCGCACGAGCGCGGTGTTCATCGTCACCTATCGGGAGGAGGAGCTGACGCCGCGGCATGCGGTGCGCGTCGCGCTCGGCGATCTCACGGGCGATCACGTCGTGCGACTGCGTCTCGCGCCGCTCTCGCCGGCGGCGGTCGCGGAGCTTGCGAAGGACAGCGGCCGTGACGCCGCGCGCCTGCACGAGGTGACGGGCGGCAACCCGTTCTTCGTGCGCGAAGTCCTGGCAAGCTCGGGCGACCACGTTCCGGAAACCGTGCGCGACGCCGTCGTGGCGCGGCTCGAACGCTGCCCCGCGGCCGCGCGCGAGCTCGCGGAGCTGGTCTCGATGTCGCCGGCCAGAACCGAAGCCTGGCTCGTCGAGTCCGTGCTCGGCTCGCGCCCGGTGCCGGACGATGCGAGCACACGCGGACTGCTGGAAATCGAGAGCGAGTGGATCGGGTTCCGGCACGAGCTGGCGCGGCTTGCCGTACACAGCACCATTGCCCCGGCGCGCGTCTGCGCGCTGCATGAAGAGGTGCTCCGGGCGCTGGCGAAGCACGGCGCGGATCACGCACGGCTCGTGCATCACGCGAGGCTCGCGCGCAACGCCGCGTTGGTGCTCCGCTACGCGCCGCTTGCGGCCAACGAAGCGGCACGCCTCGGCTCGCATCGTGAGGCCGCGGCGCATCTGAAGACGGCGCTCGATCACGGTGGCCCGCTCGCAATCCCGGCGCGGGCGGTGCTTCTGGAGTGTCACGCTCGCGAATGCGGTCTTGCGAATGAGACGACGGAGGCGATCGCATCCGCCGTCGCTGCCGCCCAAGCCTGGCGTGAGCTCGGCGATGCGCAGGCGGAAGCGCGCGTGCTGAGCTTCGTGGCGGACGAGTACCGCACCGTCGGCGACAAGGCGCGCGCGGATGAATGCGTCGCGGGTGCGATCGCGCTCGCCGAATCGATCGGGCGCGGGCCGATGCTCGCCGTCGCGTATTGCGCGCGCTCTTCCATCGCCTCGAACCGCGGCTGGAACGGCGAAGCGCTGGAGTTCGGCCTGCGCGCGCTGTCGCTCGCGCGCGAAGTAGGGGATATCGCGACCGAATCGCATGCGCTGGGCATCGTCGGCTCGGCACTGCTCGGCGCGAATGATGCGTCCGGGCACGAATCGCTCGAGCGTGGCCTTGCCATCGCGCTCGATCACAAGCTCGAGGAGCAGGCCGCGCGCGCGTATCGCTACGCGCTCTTCTACTCCGTGCTGATCCATGACTTCGCTCGCGCCGAGCAGCTCTTTCGGGAAGGCGTCGCGTACTGCGAGGAGCGCGGCATCTTCCGGCACAGCACATACATTCGCGCCTACTACACCCCGTGTGAGCTCGATCGCGGCCAGTGGGCGGAAGCGGCGCGCATGGCGACGGAGCAGCTGGAGAGTGCGGCGGTCGACGCCGTCCAGCAACGCGTCACCGTGCTCGCGACACTGGCACTCGTGCGCATCCGACGCGGTGATCCTGGCGCAGACGAGTTGCTGGCCGAAGCGCTTGCGCTTGCGCTGCCGACCTGTGAGCTGAATCGGATCGGGCGTGTGACGGCGGCGCGCGCGGAGCAGGCGTGGTATCGCGGCGAGATGGATCGCGTCGCGAACGAAGCCGCGGTCGGCCTGGAGCAGGTCGGCGGCCACACGGCGCCGTGGATCAAAGGCGAATTGCTCTGGTGGAGTACGCGCGCGGCATCCGCCGATCCGGCCGTTCGCAGCGACGTGGCCGAACCCTGGCGATTGATGCTCGCCGGCGAATGGCGCGAGGCGAGTACCGCGTGGGAGCGGCTCGGCATGCCGTACGAGCAAGCGCTGGCGCTCGCCGAGAGCACCGATGAAGATGCGCTACGCGCTGCGCTCGGGATTCTCGATCGACTCGGCGCCGGTCCACTGGCCGCGATCGTGCGTCGACGCTTGCGCGAGCGCGGCGCGCGTAACGTGCCGCGCGGTCCGAACGAAAGCACGCGAGCGAATCCGGCGGGCCTCACCGCGCGCGAGGTGGAGGTGTTGCGGCTCCTGGCGCAGGGCTGCACCAACGCGCAGCTTGCGCGACGGCTGCATCGCTCGACGAAGACAGTCGAGCATCACGTGGCCGCGGTGCTGGAGAAGCTCGACGTTCGATCGCGCGCGCAGGCCGTCGCCGCGGCGTTCTCCATGGGAATCGTCGAGTCGCCGCTTACAGCGCAGACGAAAGCGCAGCGCTCGTAAGTAATTCGAAAGCCTGGCGCGAAGACTGAGCGCACTGCGACCGCCGCTGTGCTGGTCTTCTCCGCGCAAACTCACTGACACACGAACGGGCTAGGGTCTTGCTCGAACCATGAATGCTATGGAGGCATCACGATGCGAGACTTCAAGAGAATGCTGGGCGCCTGCGTGCCGTTGAGCCTGGCCGCGGCAGCGCTGCTGAGCTCATCCGCTGCCAACGCGGCACCGTCGTCCTGTCATTTCGATTCCGGTATCCAGCACATTGTCGAGATTCAGTTCGACAACGTGCATTTCCGCCGGGACATCCCCAATGTTCCGTCGGACCTCGAACAGATGCCCAGCCTTCTCAACTTCCTCACACACCAGGGAACGCTGCTCGCGAATCATCACACACCGCTCATCTCTCATACTTCGGTCGACATCCTGACGACTCTGACCGGCGTGTATGGCGAGAAGATGGGCATGCCGATCGGCAACAGCATCGTGTACTACAACCCCGACGGATCGACGGGCTTCACGAGCTCCTTCGCGTACTGGACCGACAAGCTTGGCACGAGCCCGGCGCCGCAGATGGTGGATCGGCGCGGCAAGGTGCATCCGGCACCCTGGGTTGCATTCACGCGCGCAGGCTGCGATGTCGGCGCGTTCTCCGTTGCCAACATCGAGTTCGAGAATGTCACGAGCGACGTCGACAACGTGTTCGGCCCGACCTCGCCGCAACATGATGAGGCGGCCTCCAACCGCACGCTCGCGGCGGCGGACTTCGAGGGCATCGCGATTCATTGCGCGAAGGGCAGTGCACGCTGCGCCAATGGGCAGACCGATGTGCTGAGCGATGAGCCCGGCGGCTACGCGGGTTTCAATGCCCTGTTCGGCAACAAGTTCGTGGCGCCGGCCATCACCGGCGGGCAGACGGGAGTGCAGGACCTCAACGGCCAGGTCGTTGCGGACCCGCACGGCAACCCGGGCTTCCCCGGATTCAATCCCACGCCGGCGCAGAGCCTCGGCTACCTCGCGCAGATGCTGGAAGCGGGCGTACCCGTCGTGTACGGCTATATCGAGGATGCACACGACAACCACAACTTCCCGAACAATCCGGACGGCACGTTCGGTCCGGGCGAGGCGGAATACGTGGCGCAGCTGAAGACCTACGATGACGCGTTCGCGAAGTTCTTCGCACGGCTCGCGAAAAACGGAATCACGCCGCAGAACACGCTTTTCATCGTGACCGCCGATGAGAACGATCACTTCGCCGGCGGTGCGCCGACCCCTGCCAACTGCGACGGGCTCACGATCCCCTGCACCTATCCGATCAAGGGTGAAGTGGAAGCGAGCCTGCCGGTGCTGCTACAGGCGCAGCTCGGCGATACCACTTCGTTCAATTACGACTTCGACGACGCGCCGGGAGTCTGGATCAACAACGACAAGGGCGGCCAGACCGATGCGGTGACCCGCAGCTTCGAGCACAATTTCGTGGCCCTGCAGGGATTCGATCCCATCACCGGCAAGACTACGGCCGTCGCGCAGCGGCTCGCGGATCAGACCGAGCAGAAATTCCTGCACATGGTGACGAGCGATCCGAACCGCACACCCAACTTCGTCCTGTTTGCGGATTCGGATTTCTTCTTCACCAATTCCGCTCCCGCACCGAAGACCTGTACACCGCCGCCGCTTGCGAGCTGCTTCGCCGAGACGCGCAACTTTGCGTGGAACCACGGCAACTTCCAGGAAGACATCGTGCGCACCTGGCTCGGGATCGTGGGGCCCGGCGTGCGCCGCGAGGGTGTGACGAATGCGCTCTTCACGGACCACACCGACGTGCGCCCGACGCTGCTGAGTCTCGCGGGGCTGAAAGACGACTACGTGCACGATGGCCGGGTACTGTTCGAAATCCTCAATGATCGTGTCTTGCCGCACGCGTTGCGCGAACAGCAGGAGCTCCTGCATCGCCTGGCCGTCGCCTACAAGAACATCAATGCGCCGGTGGGGCCGCTCGGCCTCGCCACGCTGAAGTTCGCAACGCAGACCGTCAGCGGTACCGATGCGCGCTATGACAGAGCAACGGAGGCGCTGCAGGACCTGACTGAAGAGCGCAACGAGATCGCCAATGCCATGATCGCGATGCTCGAGGGCGCGGCCTTCGAAAACAAGCGCGTCGACGAGGACCGCGCGGAGCATCTCATCAGGGAAGCCGACGAGCTCCTGCGCCTCGCTCGATAGCCCGGTACCACCGGAACGCTGCAAACAGGACGATTGCCGGCAGCGTCAGGTAATCCATCGCTCCGCCGCCCCCGCCACCACTGGTGTCTGGGGGCGGCGGATTGGTTACAGTGACGGCCCCGCGCCGCTGTCCGATCAGGACCGGCTGAAGGTGCTCGACGCGTACTACGACCGGCGGCGGAGCGGCTCGAAATAAGGGGACAGTGACAATGGACCTGAGTGCCGTACGCATCTTCGTTGCTGAGCTTGCTCCCGCCAAGGCGTTCTATGCCGGTTGCCGGGGACATAGCGCCGTCCAGATCATCGA
>FTFB01007438.1_pt1 | contig 10218 bp, 7 predicted proteins | sample 1658331 | NCBI WGS metagenome assembly FTFB01 (sample SAMEA3914816, study PRJEB12502) | metagenome | biome: forest; material: soil | place: USA | collected 2011-09-16 | depth 0.3 m | reverse complement strand
GATGAGCGGCACGGGCGCGCGCATCAACAAGGCGCTGCGCACAGGTGATGTCATCGTCGCCACCGTCATGCACGAACACGATTACGGCAGCCTCACCCGAACCGGAATGGTGTACCGCCCGTTCAACGGTGCGGTCGATGGTAACGAAATCGAGAACGCGTTCTCGCCGCCACCGGCACTGCTCGCGCTGGCAGACAAGGCGATCGCGAGCTACAAGGGCCCGGAAGTCACGGCCAACGGCGCAACGTACAATGTCGCCGCGCGGCGCGGCGTGGTGTCTTCGTCGGACCTCTTCGGCGTCACGAGCGATCGCATCGACCTGCTGCGCACGCAGTTCAAGACCGACATCATGGAGATGGAGTCCGGCCCGCTGGGTCACGTGTGCGAAGCGCTCGGTGTGCCGTTCCTGGTGGTGCGAGCCGGCAGCAATGTGGCGCAGGAAGCTCCGAACGACGATTATCTGCGGCTGGGGCCGATCGCCGCGAAGGAAGCGGCGAAGTTTTCGCTGCACCTCTTGAAATTTCTCTGAACGCAACGCCGGAGCAACCCGCCGTGAAACAGATCATTCTGGCGCTGGCCGCGCGCGGCTATTGCAGGCAGAGCTTGTAGTGCATGCACAGGAATGAGTAACTGACGGGCCTGGTGCCCTTCAGCGCGGCGGGCCCCTGCTGCCCGAACTGCTGCGCGAACGTGGCAACCCGCTTGTCATAGGCGGCCAGGAGCCTTTGTTTCGTGGGCTCATCGACGAACGAGTACTGCAGCGAATTGCGCCCGAGCTTCACGATCTCGCTCCACGAAAGGTTGAACTCCCGCACGGCGACGAAGTATTCGTCGGTCATGTTGGAATCCCACATCCCGCGGTCGTCCGTCGAAAGCGCCACCGGGATGCCAAGGCGCAGGTACTCCGGGAACGGATGCTGGGAGAAATCCTTCACGTACTCCAGCAACAGGTTGCTGATGAGGTTGATCTCCACCATGTAGGGCCCGTAGCGCATCAGCCGCATCGTGTCGGGATCCGTGATGAGGTTTACGCCGTGGCCGATGCGCTTCGCGCCCAGCAGCAGCGTATCGCGCACGTGAAAATTCGGCTCATCCACCTCGCCCGCATGGATGGACAGATTGACGTCGGGATACTTCCGCCGCAGCTCTCGCAGCGTCGGCAGGAAGCGCAGCGGATACCCCTTGTCGTCGTCTTCGCGCCCCACCATGTTGATGCCCACGAACAGGTCACGGTAGCGATCGTTCACGGCGTAATAGAACTTCAGGCTCTCTTCGGCATTCGGTGCGAAACGCAGGATGGAATTGTTGAACCGCACTTCCACGCCGGTCGCGCGCGCCTCCGGCGACGCGAGGTGGGCCCGGTAGATGGCCGCGACCTCCTCGAGCGAAAACTCCGTGCCGTCCGGCTTCTGGTAGCCGTTGAGCGAGTTCTCCGTCTCGAGGTAGACGACGCCTTCGCGCCCGAACGCCTCCATGTTGCGCTGGAGAATCTCGACGATCCAGTACGGGTTTGCGAACAGGTCGTTCATGCGCTGCCAGTGCGCGCCGAAGAACTCGTTGCGGCCCTCGTAGGGCTGGTCGAGTCGCAGGCTCGCGAGCCAGCCCGCCTTCTCGCGGGCGTCGAGGTCCTGCAGGCGCTTGTATTCGCCGCGCTGGCACTCGTCGAGCTTCGCGTGATTTACGGCCGAGACATTCTTGAAGAGCAGCAGGTATGGCGCGTTACCGAACTCGTTGCTGCCGTAGGGAACGCAGTTATGGATGGCGACCTTGGTGTAATAGACGTAGCCGCGCTTCTCCTGCGCGAGAGCCGCGTCCCACATCCACTCCGAGAGCGCGGCGCCGGTGAGATGGTTGTGAAGGTCGCCGCCCTTCGGAAGAGCGTAGAGGAATGTATAGAGCTCCCGCGGCGTGGCGCTCTTCTTGAAGTCCTCGAACCATGCGTCGCCGCGGATCGCCGGGGTCGCGGCACTGGCAGCGCTGGCCGCGCCCGTTGCGCTCACGGCTTGCGCGAGCAACGTTACGGCCAGGGCGACCCCAAACGAAAGGCGCACACTCTTCCTGTCAGTCACGATGAACCGCTATTGAAGGCACAGCGAGTAACGCTTGCAGAGAAAGCTGTAGCTCACGGGCTTCACACCCTTGAGCGAAGCCCAGCCGCCGCGCTGAAACTTCTCCGCGAACGCCGCCACGCGCTTCTCATAATCCGCCAGCAGCTTCTGCTTCGTGGCGTCGTCGAGGAATGCATGCGAAAGCGAGTTGCGCCCAAGCTGCACCATCTCGCTCCAGGAAAGGTTGAACTCCCGTACGGCCACGAAGTATTCGTCGGTCATGTTGGAGTCCCACATCCCGCGATCGTCGGTGGAGAGCGCCACCGGAATGCCGATGCGCAGGTATTCGGGAAACGGGTGCTGCGAGTAATCCTTCACATACTCCAGCAGCAGGTTGCTGATGAGGTTGATCTCAACCATGTACGGCCCATAGCGCATCAGCACCATCGTTTCCGGGTCTGTAATCAGATTCACGCCGTGGCCGATGCGGGTTGCTCCAAGCAGCAACGTATCGCGCACGTGGAAGTTCGGCTCATCCACCTCGCCGCCATGGATGGACAGATTGATGTCGGGATACTTGTGCCGCAGCTCGCGAAGCAGCGGCAGGAACCGCAACGGATAGCCCTTGTCGTCATCCTCGCGGCCGACCATGTTCACACCGACATAGAGGTCGCGATATTTGTCCGCGATGGCGAAAGATTCGCGCAACTGGTCTTCCGCGTTCGGCGCGAAACGCAGGATCGTGGTCTGGAAGCGCACCGTCACGCCCGTTGCGCGGGCATCGGCAGCGGCAAGCCGGTTGCGAAAGATGTCTGCGGCTTCGTCGAGCGTGACCGGCGTGCCATCGGGTTTCTGGTATCCCGCGAGCGGGCTCTGCAGCTCGAGATAAACGACGCCCTCTTTCGCGAATGCTTCCATGTTCTGGTACATGGTCTCCGCGGTCCAGTAGGGATTCACGAAGAGATCGTTGAGCCGTTGCCAGTGCGCACCGAAGAACTCGTTGCGACCTTCATAGGGCTGGTCCAGGCGCAGGCTGTTGAGCCAGCCCGCTTTCTCACGGGCGTCGAGGTCCTGCAACCGCTTGTATTCGGAGCGCTGGCATTCGTCCAGCTTCTGGTAGTTCGCAGTCGTGAGATTGCGGAACAGCAGCAGATAAGGAGCGGGCCCGTACTCGTTGCTTCCGTACGGCACGCAGTTGTGGATGGCCACCTTGGTGTAATACGTATAGCCGCGCTTTTCCTGCGCGAGCGCGGCATCCCACATCCATTCGGAGCGCGCGGCGCCGCTCAGGTGGTCATGCAGGTCACCACCCTTGGGCAGAGCGTAGAGAAAGGTATAGAGCTGCTCGGGCGTGGCGGCCTTCTTCACCTCCTCGAACCATTCATTGCCGGTTGCCGCGCCAGCGGACTCGGACAACAACAACAGCAGGGCGACAACCCACGATCCAGGACGCATAAGGTTCTTTCTCATTTCTTCAGGCTTCGATTCATCGGGCGCCGAGCAGCTCGGCGAGAGTGCAGGCCACGGTGGCCGTGGCATTGCGCAGGTCGTTGAGGCGCAGGCATTCGTTTGCGGCGTGCCCGTTCGCCTCGGCGAGCGTGCGCGGGCCGGCGCCATAGAGCACGGTTGGAATCCCCGCTGCGGTGTAGTGACGCGCGTCGGTGTAAAGGGGAACGCCATGCTCAGCGATGGGCACGCCGAAAAAGCGCTCGCCGTTCCTGCGCAGGGCGTCGATCAGCACCGCGGCGCCCGGCAAACGCACGAGCGGCAACGCCAGCAATACGCGGCGAATCTCCACCGTGATTCCGGCACACGTGCCGGCCACCTTCTCGATCAGCGCGCGCAGGTCCGCTTCAGCCTTTTCGGGAGACTCCTCGGGAATGATGCGGCGATCGAGCCGGAACGTTACGCGATCCGGCACCACGTTGGTGTTGATGCCGCCTTCGATGAGGCCGACGTTGAGCGTGGGATGGCTGATGCCCGTCACTTTCGAGCGCTGCGCTTTGAGCGCCTCGCGGGAGTCGTACAGCGCCTGCAGCACCTTCGTTGCCGCAGCCAGCGCGTCGATGCCGGACTCGGGCATGGCCGCGTGGCCTTGCCGGCCGCGCACCGTGACTTCCAGGTGCAGGCAGCCGTTGTGAGATGTGGTGACGGCGTAGGAAAAACCCGCCGAGAGGGCTAGATCCGGCTTCGTGAGGCCCTCGTCCAGCAACAGCCTCGGGCCGATGTCACCGCCCACCTCCTCGTCGTAGGTGAAGTGCAGCTCGATGCTTCCGTTGAGCACGCACCCTTCGCGAGACAGCGCCTGCAGGGCGCGAAGCGCGAAGGCATAAGTCGCAAAGTCGGATTTGCTGACGGCAACGCCGCGACCGTACATCGTGGGCCCGTGCTGCGGGTCGTTCACGACCTCGGCTCCGTAGGGGTCGTGCGTCCAGCCCTGGCCCGGCGGCACGACGTCGCCGTGCGCATTGAGCGCGATGCAGGGCCCGCCCTGGCCAAAGCGCTTTCGCACGATGAGGTTCGTGGCGCTGATCATGCCGACAGCCGCTGCCGCCGCGGCCGGCACCGGATGGCTATCAACCGCGAAACCGAGCCCTTCGAGCAGAGCGCGCGCTTTTTCCGCGTGCGCCCGGCAATCGCCCGGCGGGTTGTCGGTGGGCACTTTCACGAGCCCGGCGAGAAATGCGCATTCCGCGTCGAAGTCGCGGGCCACTTGCGCGGAGACGCGCGCGGAAAGTTCTGCGGACTCAGGCATTGATGCGCTCGCGAAGTAGTTCAGGGGCCAAGACAATTCAACCAGGGTAGTTACGGAGAAATTCGATGAGCGCCTTCCCCGCAAGCTCCGCGTCGTTCTCCGACAACGACTCCGCGGGATGATGACTGATGCCGCCGTTGCCACAGCGAACGAACAGCATGCCCATTTCGGTGAGCGACGCCATCATCATTGCGTCATGTCCGGCGCCACTCGGCAGATAGCGGACTTCCGCTGCGCCCGTGACATTGCGGATGCTGCTGGCAATGCGCGCCTGGATGCCCTGCGCGCAAGGCACGCAGTTCACTTCGAGAACCTTGCGAACATCGACAGTCACGTTGCGGCGAGCGGCAACCTGCGCGCACTCCGCGACAATGTCATCGAACGCTGCATTACGGACGGCGTCGTCCGGTGCCCGAACATCGAGGCTGAGCTCACAACGGCCGGGGATTACATTCACCGCGCCGTCGGGCACATGCAGACGGCCCACCGTGCCGACGAGGCCCGGCACACGCGAGCATCGTTTCTCGACGGCCAACACGATCTCGGCAGCGGCCACCGCGGCGTCACGCCGCAGGTTCATCGGCACGGTGCCCGCATGCCCCGCGAGCCCTTCCACCGAAACGATTGCGCGAGTGCTGCCGGCAATCGACGTCACTACGCCCAGGGCGAGATTCTCACTCAGCAGCACAGGCCCCTGCTCAATGTGCACTTCGATGAAGCTGCTCACGTTGGCAGCGACGCGTGCCGTTCCCGGAATCTCCGACGGGTCCAGGCCCGCATCGAGCATGGCGGCGTTCATCGTCACCCCGGCTCCATCGGCGAGATTGAGAATGGCGGGATCGAAACGCCCAACCACCGCGCGACTGCCGAGAAACGTGGTCTTGAATCGCACGCCCTCTTCTTCCGCAAACGCGATGATCTCGAGCGAATAGGGTAAGCGCGAACCGCTGCGCCGAATGCGGGCCGCCACGACGATTGGCAGAAGAATGCCGAGCCGGCCGTCATATTTGCCGGCGTTGGTCACCGTGTCGTAATGCGAGCCCGTGATGAGCGTGCGTGCCGCGGGATCCGCGGCCGGCAATCGGCCCACCACGTTGCCGACGGCATCGATGGTGGTTTCGAGTCCGGCGGCGAGCATCCACTCGCGAATGAGCGCGGCCGTCGAGCGGTGCGCGGCGCTGAGGTATGAGCAGGTGAGGCTTCCTTCCTGCTCGCTGAAGCGCGCCAGCCGGTCGCACATGGCCAGCACTTCGGCGCCGAGGGGCCCATCCACGGCTTCCGCGAGCCGGAAGCCCGCGATACGCCCGATCTGGTCGAGCGACGTCGCCCGCTCATCGTCCGCCGCCTGGTTCATGCGCCACTCGAGCGCGGCAATCACCGATGCGGGGTTGTGCCCCTTCACCGCGAGAATGAACGGCCAGCCGAACTTCTTCGCATAGGCCGAGTTCAGCCACTGCAGCCGTGCGAGCTCATCCGGCGAGCAACTGGAAAGCCCCGCGCGCTTCTGCTCGCCCGCAGACTCCACCGTGAGCTCGCCGCGAACGGCGGCGCGGCCCGCGAGCTCCGGGTGCGCGCGAATCAATGCGAGTTGCTCGTCGGAGCTGGCGCGCGCGACCACGTCGCACATCGCCTCCTGCAGATGCAGCTTCGAGGCGAATGGGCGCGCGGCTGCCGCCCTCTGCGCGACCCACGGCGAATGTTCGAATATGCCCCCGAGCGCGGAGACGAACTCCGCTTCAGTGGCCGCGTTGAGCGAAGCGAGCGGGATCATGCGGGATGCGTGGCGATCCAATGACGGGCGATATCGACACGCCGGCAGATCCACACGCGGTCGTGAGCGAGAACATGGTCGAGAAACCGCTCCAGCCCCGCGATGCGCCCCGGGCGCCCGACGATGCGTGCATGCAACCCGATCGAGAGCATCTTGGGCGCATTCGCCCCGCCCGGACCGCCTTCGCGATAGAGCACGTCGAACGCATCCCGCAGATATTCGAAGAACTGCGTGCCGGAGTTGAAACCCTGCGTCGTTGCAAACCGCATGTCGTTGGTATCGAGCGTGTAAGGCACGACGAGATGCGGAACGGTGCGTGCGGCCGCGCCTTCACCAACGTTCACCTTCGACCAGTACGGCAGGTCGTCTGCGTACGAATCCGAGTCGTAGAGAAACCCGCCGTGCTCCACGATGAGCCGCCGCGTATTCGGGCTATCGCGGCCGGTATACCAGCCCAGCGGCGCCACGCCCGTTACCTCGCGGAGCATCGCCACGGCCTCGGCAATGTGCGCGCGCTCGGTCTTCTCATCCATGAGCTGGCAGCTCACCCAGCGCAGCCCGTGGGCCGCAATCTCGTGGCCCAGCTCGCGATATGCCGCGACCGCATCCGGATGCCGTTTCAGCGCGAGCGCGCAGCCAAAGATCGTGAGCGGGAGCGTGCGTTTCTCGAACAGGCGCAGCACGCGCCACAGGCCTGCGCGTGAGCCATATTCGAACAGCGATTCCATGCTCATGTGGCGCATGGGGAATGGCTGCGCGCCGATGATCTCGGACAGGAACGTCTCGGAGGCGGCGTCGCCGTCGAGCACGTTGTTCTCCGCGCCCTCTTCGTGATTCAGCACGAACTGCAGGGCCAGCCGCGCGCCGCCAGGCCAGCCCGGGTGGGGCGGCTGCCGGCCGTAGCCGACGAAATTCCGCGGACTCTCTTTTGGCTTCTCGCTCACGCGGCGTGCTCACCTGACGGGCCCGCGAACACCGAGCGCAGGTCGATGGTGCGGGCGCCGGAGTCTTCGAGGCGCAGGTCTGCGAGCAGGTGGTCCAGGTGCTTGAGCATGAGATCCACCGCCGCCGGGTCACGCCGCTCGAGCGCGCCCACGATCTCCTGGTGCTCACTCGGCGGGCACGGCGGCGTGCCGGGAACCTGGTAGACGGCGATGATCAGCGACGAGCGCGAGATGAGATCGCGCAGCAGCTCGATCAGGATGCTGTTGCCCACCACCTCCGCCATCACGAGGTGAAACTCGCCTGAGAGCTTCAGCATGGCGCGCCGGTCGTTGGCGAGCCACGCCGCGCGCTCGCTGGCCAGGTGGTCCTGCACGCGCTTGAGGTCGCTGCGCGTGGCGCCCTGGAGAAACATCTGCACGATGCCGGCTTCGAGCACGCGCCGCGCGGCGAACACTTCGCGCGCTTCGCGAATGGTGGGCCGCGACACGATGGCGCCGCGATTGGGCATGAGCGTGACCACGCGCTCATGGGCCAGCCGCTGCAGCACCTGGCGCAGGCGCGTGCGGCCGAGGCCGAATATCTCGCACAGCCGCTCTTCCACCAGCCGCGTCTCGGGCGGCAGGCTGTGGTCCATGATGGCGCTCCAGATGCGCTCATAGACTTCGGCCGCGCTCGCGGCAGATGCGGCGCGCCTCACGGCGGGCACGAGTGCGCGCCCCCCATCGGGTGCGGCGGAACGCTTCTCCCTGCGCACACTTGCGGCGGCACCGTTCTTTTTCCTTGCGGGTTTCGTCATGCGTCGGTACGGGACTTCACGATGTCCCGGGAACTGCGTGCGATCGATGCAAGGATTGTGCACGATTTGCGGAAGGCCCTCCATGAACCTCGCGTCCCATCACGTAAGTGCGCGCGATCGCTCGCTCATCTGCGAGTGTGATGAGCACGAGTAACTTTTCTTCAAGCGTGCGCGCCAGCGAAGTACGGCGGGCCAGCAGCGCCGTCGCACGCAAATCGAGCACCACGAAGTCCGCTTCGGTGCCGGGAGCGAAGCGGCCAATGCGATCCTGCAGCTGCAGGGCGCGCGCGCCGCCCAGCGTGGCCAGGTAAAGCGCGCGCAGCGCGGGGAGTCGCTGTCCCAGCATCTGGGCCACCTTGTAGGCCTCAGCCAGCGTGCGCAGCATGCTGAAGCTCGTGCCGCCTCCAACGTCTGTGCCGAGCGCGAAGCGCATTCCGGCTGCATCCGTAGCGGCAATGTCGAACAGGCCGCTTCCGAGATACAGGTTCGAGGTCGGGCAGAACGATGCCGCGGCATGCGCCTGCGCCATTCGGGTGCGGTCGGGGTCGTCCAGGTGTATGCAATGGGCGTAGATGGCACGGTCCCGCACCAGCCCTGCCCGGTCGTAGACATCGAGATAGCTGCGTGCAGTGGGGAACAATTTTCGCACCCACTCGATTTCGGCGGGGTTCTCCGCGAGATGGCTTTGCACGAACACATCCGGAAACTCGCGCGCCAGGCGGCCGGCACTTTCGAGCTGCGCGTCGCTCGAAGTGGGTGCAAAGCGGGGCGTGATTGCATAGTGCAGGCGCGCGCGGCCGTGCCAGCGCTCGATCAACCCCCGGCTCGCGCGTTCGCCTTCCTCGGGCGTGTCGCGCAGGTCGGGCGGGCAGTTGCGATCCATCAGCACCTTGCCCGCGATCATGCGCATGCCGCGGCGCTCGGCGGCTTCGAAGAACGAGCTCACGGATTGCTCGTGCACCGTGCAGAACACCATTGCCGTCGTGGTGCCGTTGCGGACCAGCTCGTCCAGGAAGAAATCGGCCACTTCGGCGGCGTGCGCGGCTTGCGCAAATCGGCGCTCGGCGGGAAATGTGTAGTCCTCGAGCCAGTCGAGAAGCTGGCGGCCGCCGGAAGCGATGACGTCTGTCTGGCAGTAGTGGATGTGCGTGTCGACGAAGCCGGGCAGCAGGATGCAGCCGGGATGCTCGATCACTGGAACGTTGGACGGCAGGCCGGCCAGCAGCGGCACAGCGGGGCCGACAGCATCGATATGCCCGTTCGAGATGACCAGGAGCCCGTCTTCTATGAGCTCATAGCTGCCGGCAGCCGCGGATTCGCCGGGATCCGCATTGAAGTGCAGGACGGTGCCGCGGTGTGCGATGACCGGCGGGGGCGTTTCAGTGTGGGCTGCCACGGGCGATCCATGCGAGCAACTCTGCCCGCTCCGGCTCCGTAAGACCCGTCACATTGCCGACGGGCATGGTGCGCGCGGCAAGCTGCTGCTGCATCTTCGCCGTCTGCAGGAGAATCTGCTCCGGCAGATCCAGCCGCACGCCGCCCGGCGGCGCGCTGAAACCTCCCTGCGATGGAATCGCCTTGTGGCACACGGCGCACCGCTGCGAAACGATCGACTGCACGCGCTGGAACTGCTCGCCCGGTGACTCCGCGACCGCGGCCGCCTGCGGCACGCGGGCGGGCGCCAGCGCAACGGCGACCCCACCGATGATGAGAACGGCGATTGCCGCGGGGATGACCGAAGTTCGGCCGCCGCGCTCGTGCGCTTTGTGGCGCGCGACGAAATACACCCGGATGAGCGCGCCCGCCATGCTCAGCGCAACGAGCACCAGCCAGTTGTAACGCGCTCCGTACGTCATGGCGTAGTGGTTGCTGATCATCGTGAACAGCACGGGCAGCGTGAAAT
>FTFB01011612.1_pt1 | contig 10226 bp, 9 predicted proteins | sample 1658331 | NCBI WGS metagenome assembly FTFB01 (sample SAMEA3914816, study PRJEB12502) | metagenome | biome: forest; material: soil | place: USA | collected 2011-09-16 | depth 0.3 m | reverse complement strand
GCGAACGCCCGGAGGCGGGAGGCGGCGCGCCGCAGCAGCTCATCTTCGATCTGCACCGCCGGCATGAGTGTTTCGCCCATGGACTCCACCGGGACGAACTCGACGACGTGCAGCAACTCGACCTCGGCGCCGAGGCTCGCGGCGAGCGATTGCGCCCGTCGCCCGACCGAGACGCTGTGCTCCGTGAGATCCACGACCAGCAGAATACGGCGGTAACTCGACATAACGGCGCTCCGGCGGAATGCGTGTCGAGGTGAAGCCTACCCTAGCCTAGAGTCCGTGCAAGTCTGTTGAATGCCTCTGGCGGCAGCGTCTCGGGTCTGACGCCAGGGTCAACGCTACAGGCCTCGATCTGCGCGGGCGACACCACGCCGCGCAGCGCGTTGCGCAGCGTCTTGCGGCGGTGGGAGAAGGCGGCGGTGACGACGGCGCCGAAATGCGGGCTCACAGGGAACGCGGGATCGCGGCGGACCGTGAGCCGCACCACCGAGGACCACACGCGGGGAGGCGGCTGAAAGGCGCCCGGCCCGACTTCGAACAACACTTCCGCGCGCACCCACGGGGCCAGCATGATCGTGAGCCGACCATAGTCCGAGGTACCGGGGGAGGCAGCGATGCGGGCCACGACTTCGCGCTGGAGCATCACGTGCAGGTCGTGGATGACGGGAGCATTTGCGAGCAGACGGAAGATGAGCGGCGTGGAAACGTTGTACGGCAGGTTCCCCACGATGCGCAGCCGGCCGCCGCGCACGAGCGCGAGCGCCGCGTAGTCGAAGTCGAGCGCGTCGGCTTCGTGCAGCACGAAGCGCGGATACCCTGCCAGTTCGCGACGCAGGAGCGCAGCGAGATCACGATCAATCTCGACGGCGTCGAGCGTGCCGCCAGTCGCCTCGAGCAGTCTCCGGGTCAGCGCGCCCCGCCCCGGACCAATCTCCACCAGATGCTCGCCCGCTTGTGGAGCAACCGCATCGACGATGCGATCGAGCACTGCCGGGTCGTGCAGGAAGTGCTGGCCGAAACGCCTACGAGGACGCATTGCGCATCGCTATCGCCAGCGCGAGCCTGATCGCAGCGCTGAGGCTCCTGGCATCCGCACGGCCGGAAGCGGCCAGATCGAGGGCGGTGCCGTGATCGACGGAAGTCCGCAGAATCGGCAGCCCGAGCGTCACGTTGACCGCCTCATCGAAGCGCGCGTGTTTGATCACGGGCAGACCCTGGTCGTGATACATCGCGAGCACGACGTCGCATTCCGCCAGCAAGCGCGGAATGAACGCCGTATCGGCCGGCAGGGGTCCTGCAACGCGCACACCACGCTGGCGCATGCGCGCAATCGTAGGGGCAATCACCCGAATCTCCTCATCGCCCAGATGACCGCTCTCGCCAGCGTGGGGATTGAGGCCGCAGACGGCGATGCGTGGGGCGCTGATTCCCCACCAGCGTTCGACGTCGCGGTGAATGATCTCGATGATCTCACCCAGCGAGTCGGCGGTAATGGCGGCGCTCACGTCCCTGAGCGGGAGATGTGTGGTCGCGAGCGCCACCCGCAGGTCCCCGGCAGCGAGCAACATCACGGGGCGCGGGGCGCGCGTGCGCGCGGCGAGATACTCGGTGTGGCCGGTGAAGGGGACGCCAGCGTCGTTGATGACCGCCTTGTGCACCGGCGCCGTGACGATGGCGTCGAATTCGCCGCTGAGCGCGCCGTCGGTGGCACGATCGAGCAATGCCAGCACGTAGCGCGCGTTGTTGCAATCGAGCTTGCCCGGGATGCTGCGCGTGACGAGCGGTTCGTGGCAGACCGTCAGGTGGTCGGGCGCGTGTGCCCGCGGTGAGGTGTGATCGTAGTCGTGGAGCGCAGTGGGTAACCGGAGTCGCTGCGCGCGCTCTGCGAACAGACCGCGATCGCCGAAGCAGACGAGCTCGCAATTCAGCGGCTCGCGCGCGATGGCAAGGCACAAGTCCGGGCCGATGCCGGCCGGCTCACCCGAAGTCAACGCGATGCGCGGAATCGCCACATACGCCTCTGGCAGTCGATCGGCACCGCGAGGTTGGTATACGTGACGCCAGACAGGGTGCTCATGTACAGATGGTCAGAGCTTGTATTCGACGTAGGCGTCATCGCGCATGCGGCGCAACCACAGCTCCGTTTCCTCGTCGGCATGACTGTTGCGGATCGCTTCGGCGGCGTGCCGGCGCTTGAGCTCGTCAGTGCTGTCGAACTTGCGGCGTCCGAGGAGCTGCACGATGTGCCAGCCGAATTGTGTGTGGAACGGCTCGCTGATCTCTTTCTCCTTGAGGCCGGCCAGGGTCTGCTCGAACTCCGCGACGAACGTGCCCGGGCCGGTCCAGCCGAGATCGCCCCCGTCGGAGGCCGAGCCCGGATCCTCGGACGTGGTGGACGCGAGGCCCGCGAAATCCTCGCCGCCGAGAATACGTTCGCGTAGCTTGCCCAGTTTCTGGCGGACGGTCGCATCGTCCTGCAGCTCGTTCGTCTTCATGAGGATGTGCCGCACGTGCACCTGATCGACAATGACCTGCTCATTGGTGCCGCGTACCGCATTGAGCTTGATGATGTGATAGCCCGTCGGAGTGCGCAGCGGCTCGCTCACTGCGCCCGGTTTCAGGCGCGCGATGAGATCGGTCAGGAACGTCGGGAGCTCCGTACCCTTGCGCCAACCGAGTGCACCGCCCTCGAGCGCGGTTTGGCTGTTGGAGTAAGCAACGGCGAGCTTGGCGAAATCCTCGCCCGCCTTGGCGCGCGTGTAGACGTCCTTCGCACGCTTGTCTGCGGCGTCGAGCTGCTCCGGCGTTGCGGCTTGCGGCACCGCGACGAGGATATGAGACACGTCGTACTCGCCCGATTCGGAGGGCGCGTTCTTTTGCCGTTCGAGATACTGGTCGACTTCTCGTGGCGTCACGGTGATGCGCTGGAGCACATCGCGCTGACGCAGCAGCTGCAGGGTGAGCTCCCGGCGCATCGAATCGCGATACGAGGCGTAGTCGATTCCCTGAGCGGCAAGCGCCTCAGGCAGCTGCGACAGGGGAATGTTGTTGCGCTGGGCGACGTCCTGCAGCGCGCTGTTGAGCGCGTCATCGGGAATCTTGAGGCCCGCGCGGTTCGCCCGCTGCATCTGCAGCTCCTGCAGTACAAGCCGCTCGAGCACTTGCTGCCGCAGTACGTTGTCCGGCGGTAGCTCCAGCTTCTGCCCGCGCAGCCGCTCGGAGATCGCGATTACCTGCTCATCGAGCTCGCTCTGCAGCACCACACCGTCGTTGACAACGGCGGCGATCCGGTCGAGGAGCTTCCCGGTGGTAGTCAGCTCGCGCGTCTGGGCGTGTGCCAGGCCTGCGGCCCCGAGGGTGGCGAGGAGCGCGAAACGCAGGCGCTGCATGGATAATATTCCTTTTATAATCAATGAGCTGTCTCCGGTCGCGCGTAGCCGCGAATAGCGCCGGCGAGGAAAGCATCCGCCGCCGATCCGACACTCGCAAGGCCCGTGAGTTCCAGCTGAAGATAAAGGCCCACATCCTGCTGGCCGGTCCGGCTGCTGACGAAACGGCGGCCGCCGGCGCGCAATCGCCAGCAGCAGGAACGGTACTCGAGTGCCGCGAAGCGCTCGAGCGATTTGTCGTCCCGCAGAGAATAGACGTAACGGCTGAAGAGCGCCCATCGCCCGCCCAGTGGCCACGCGGCGGAGACCTCCGTCTGCTCGAGCACATCACGCTGGAAGCGATAGCCGACATTGACGACCTGCTCACCGTCCGGCCTGTACTGCAGATTCACCTGCGCGCGTTCGCTGCGCGAGAGCGAGGGATTCCACTGCAGCCCGAAATCAGCATTCCAGTGCCGATAGGCAGTGACCGTGAGCTGGGCAACGAAGTCCGAGTTGCCGCTGGTGCGGACGGTCTCATCTGGGAGCCGCACGCGGGGTGGCCTGAAGTAATAGGTCTGACCGAGGGTCGCGGACAGAAACTGCGCGCCGCTCCTGGCGTCGAACAGGCGGCTCGTCACGCCGACGCTGACCTGGTGGGCATCACTCACGCGATCCGCGCCGACATAGCGGTTGGTGCGAAACAGCTGGACCAGGTTGAGGTCGGGAAGAGCCGTGTCGAACAGGGGCAGGTCATCCTGCGCGCGGAACGGCGTCTGGAGGTACAGGAGGCGGGGTTCGAGTGTCAGCCGACGCTGGCCTTCCGCTCCCGACTCGCGCTCGAAGATGAGGCCGGTATCCAAACTGGCGATAGGGAGACTGCGCGTCGGGTTGGTGCGCTGGCCGGGCGCGGTCTCACTCAGAGCGTATTGCGTATACCGCCACGCGACGCCCGGACGGATGAAATAGCCCGCCCCGGCCAGATCGAGCGAGGCGGTAGGCATGGTGTCGAGGCGCCACCCGGTGACGCCGACCGATCGATGAAAGTTGACCAGCTCCGAGTCGAAGCCGTAGTGGAACCGCTCCTGCGGTCCCCACCCGAACTCTGCACCCGCGACGAGGCGCGGCAGGCGCGCGTAGGGGCGGTCGATGTCGGCGAGGCCCAGGTCGATGGTCTGGAACTGCTGGACCTGCGCCGCCAGACGCCAGTGTTCGTCCCGATACGTGAGCCCGGCGAGACGCTCGAGGAACGCAACGCTCGTGCCCTCCGGGCCCTGGCCGAAGTCCTCGAAGTATTGCGCGTCACTCACGCTCTCCGCGTTGATGCGGAACCGGAAGTCCTCGGGAAGATCTGTGACGTGCTCGAGCTTGAGCCGGTTGCGGTCGCTTTGCGCCAGACGGTCGCGCGGCAGATAGCTGAAGTTGAGCGTGCCGTGCTGATTTTGTGCGAGATAGCGCAACTCCCCTGCGAGATCGATGCCGCGCAGCTGGTACTCGGTGGGCTCGAAAGTGAAGTCTGCGTTCGGCGCGATGTTCCAGTAGTAGGGCAAGTTGAACTGCACACCGCTCCGCGTGGTGTGGCCGATGCTCGGGAACAGGAACCCGCTCTTACGCTCAGTGCCGAGCGGAAAGGACATCCACGGCAGATAGAAGATCGGCACGCCCTGGAAATCCACGCGCGCATCGCGTCCGGTTCCGAGGCGGGTGCGCGTGTCGAGGGTGATCGAGTCGGCACGGATCTGCCACGACCGGTCGTTTGCGGGGCACGTCGTGAAGCTCACGTCCTTGAGTGTCATGACGCCGGTAGGGCTCAACTGCATGGTGTCCGCCGCGCCGCGCGCGGATCGTTGGCGCAGCTCGAATTCGGCTGACTTGAAGTCAGCACCCTCCGTGGCCGAATAGTGGCCGGCGCCACCCGAGACCTGTACGGCAGGGTCTTCGTACACAACACCTCCTTCGACCCTGAAGGCATTGCGCGTAGCATCGTACTGAACGTCGTTAGCTCGGATGCGGCGTGTGCCCTGACGCACTTGCACGTGGCCCTGGAGGGACGCGTCCCCGTTCACGTCGACCGTCGCCTTGTCGCTGGAAGCTTCGATCGGCTCGGGATTGCCATTGACGGGCACTGCCGGCGAGGCGCGCGCATCTGCGGGAGGTGTGCCGTTCTCGGGGCTTGCCGGCGTGGTGGGCGTAACTGTGGCGCGTGTGCCGCTGATGGGGCCTGCCGGGCTCGTATGCGCCTCTGCCGCGGCTGCGCCGTTCACGGTGCCGGCCGGCGCGGCGCGTGTGCCTGCGGGGAACGTGCCATCCGCGCTCGTTGCTACGCGCTCACGGCCGTCGTCTGCGGTCACTGTCGCGGCCGTCGCGGGCGGGCACGGCGGCTCGACCGCGCGCACCGCGGTCGGGACGCCGCCCAGCCCGCACAGCGCAACCCAGAACGCCCGAGGCCAGCGCAACGATGAGCCCGAACACAGCATGAAGGCCGGCATTATAATGGCCGGCCGCGGGCGCGCGGCCCGAAAATCAGGTCCGAAGCCACACCGACCATGCCGCAAACCGACGCGCGCCTCGCGCTGATTCACGACTGGCTGTCACGCGATCTGGGGCTGCATCCGCACGGCATGGAGCCCGCATCGAGCGATGCGAGCTTTCGACGCTATTTCCGCGTGTTCGATGCCGCGGGAAGCTTCGTCGTGATGGACGCCCCACCGGGCAAGGAGGACGTGCGGCCATATCTGAAGATCTCGCGGCTCCTCGAAGAGATCGGTGTACACGTGCCGCACGTGCATGAGTCGGACACGGCGCGCGGTTTTCTGCTACTCGAGGATCTGGGCACCACACTGTATCTGGCGCGGCTGGACGCCGGAGACGATCCCGAGCCGCTCTACGCGGACGCGCTGAATGCACTCGCCGATATCCAGGCTCGCGGACACGAAGCGGCGGCCGAGCTTGCGCCTTACGATCGCGAGCCGCTCATGCGCGAGATGGCGCTGATGCCCGAGTGGTTCTGCGCGCGGCATCTGGGGCTCGAGCTTGCGGCTGCCGAGCAGCAGCTCATCGCTGCCGCTTTTGAGTTCCTGGTCACAGAAGCGTTGGCCCAACCGCAAGTCTTCGTGCACCGGGACTATCATTCGCGCAATCTCATGGTGGTCCGCGAGCGCAATCCGGGCGTCATCGATTTCCAGGACGCGCTGCGCGGCCCGATCGGCTACGACCTGGTGTCGCTTCTCAAGGACTGCTACATCTCCTGGCCCCGCGCTCGTGTCGAGCGCTGGCTGCACGACTTCCGCAATACCCTCGAGTCACGCGGCGTCGCGGTCGGAGGGGACGAGCGCGAATTCCTGCGGTGGTTCGACCTGATCGGCGTGCAGCGTCACATCAAGGTACTCGGCATCTTTGCACGCCTGTGGTACCGCGACGGCAAACCTGGTTACCTGCGTGACCTTCCGTTGACGCTCGAATACGTGCGCGACACGTGCCGGCGATATGCGGAGCTCGTTGAGCTTTCGCGCTTCATCGAGCAACGAATCGTTCCGGAGCTGCTTCGCGCGAACGCTCGCGCGTCCGCGCAGCCGGGCCTTGCATGAAAGCGATGGTGCTTGCGGCGGGGCGCGGCGAACGCATGCGCCCGATCACGGACCGGATTCCCAAGCCGCTCGTGCCCGTGGCGGGCAGGCCTCTGATCGGTTACCACCTCGAAGCGCTCGCGCGCGCCGGAATTCACGAAGTCGTCATCAATCTCTCGTGGCTCGGCGTGCAGATTCGCGAGGCTCTGGGCGATGGCGGTCGCTTCGGCGTGAGCATCACCTACAGCGATGAAGGGCCCGTGCCGCTGGAGACGGGCGGCGGGATCTTCCAGGCGCTGCCGCTCCTGGGTCCCGGCGCCTTCCTGGTCGTCAACGGCGACACCTGGACCGATTTCGATTTCAGCCGTCTCACTCTGGAACCGAACGCTCACGCGCGCCTGGTGCTCGTCCCAAATCCTCCGCACCTGGAGCGCGGAGATTTCGCACTCGAAGGCGATCTGGTCGTGGAGAGCGATTTCGACCGCTTCACTTACTCCGGGATCGGCGTCTATTCGCAGGAGTTCTTCGCCAGCTGCGCCGCCGGGAGGTATCCGCTTCTGCCCCTGCTCAAGCGTGCGATCGCGGCGCGGTTACTTCGCGGCCAGGTACATCGGGGCGAATGGTTCGACATCGGTTCTGCCGAGCGCCTCGCGCTGGTCGAGAAGCTGGTGCAGGCGCGTTGCGCCGTTGTCCGAAGCGGTTGAATCGCCGTACTTTTCACCTGAACGCACGCGCGGCGGCGATCTCGGACGAGAGGTCGTACAATGGGCGCATGTCTGATCTCAAAGGAATTCCCGTCGTCACGGAGCTCGCCCGCGCGCGAAGCGGTGAAAAGTACGTCACGCCGCAGGGGTTTACGGCGATCCGCGACGGCATCAAGGCGCGCGGAGAAGCGCAACCTGCGGGAGTGACGCGCAAGCCCTCCTGGTTGCGCGCCAAAGCACCTGCCGGCGAAGGTTTTCACGCCGTGAAGAGGATCGTGCGCGAGCACCGGCTGGCCACCGTATGCGAAGAGGCGAAGTGCCCGAATATCGGTGAGTGCTGGAACGCCGGCACGGGCACGATCATGCTCATGGGCGCGGTATGCACCCGCGCGTGCCGTTTCTGCGCCGTAGACACGGGCAATCCACGCGGTTGGCTCGATGCTGAGGAGCCGCTGAACGTTGCTCGCAGTGTCGAGCTGATGGGGCTCAAGTACGTCGTGCTGACCTCGGTCAATCGTGACGATTTGCCGGATGGCGGTGCGGGGCACTATGCGGCGTGCATCCGTGCCATCAAGCAGCGCGTTCCCGCAACGGCAGTCGAAGCGCTTACGCCGGATTTCCAGGGCGTGCTGCGCGATGTCGAAACCGTCGTCGATTCAGGTCTCGAGGTCTTCGCACAAAACGTCGAAACCGTGCGTCGTCTCACGCATCCGGTGCGAGATCCACGCGCTGGATATGATCAAACACTGCGTGTGCTCGAGCACGCGAAGCGTCACAACTCGAGGGTGCTCACCAAAACGAGCCTGATGCTCGGTCTCGGCGAGGCGGATGATGAGGTAACCCGCACGATGGACGATCTGCGTGCCGTGAACGTCGATATCCTTACGCTCGGCCAGTATCTGCGACCCACGGTCAATCACCTGCCCGTGCAGCGCTTCGTCGCGCCGGCGGAATTCGACCGGTACCGCGAATGGGCTCTCGCCCGCGGTTTTCTCGAGTGCGTCTCGGGTCCGCTCGTGCGTTCGAGTTATCGCGCCGAGCAAGCACTGAATCGCAACAACGCGGGCCTCGACAACGGGGCTCGCGCCGCCGGCTCGTGAACGCAGCGCTCCGTCCGAGACTCGCACCGGTAATCAAGCGGCTCGGGCTCGTGGAATATGAGCCCACGTGGCGCGCGATGCAGCGATTCACCGACGAGCGCACCGAGGCGACGCCGGACGAAATCTGGTTCCTCGAGCATCCGCCGGTCTTCACGCTCGGTATGAATGCGAGCCGTACGCATGTGCTCGCGCCCGGTAACATTCCGGTCGTGCAGATCGATCGCGGCGGTCAGGTCACCTACCACGGACCCGGGCAACTGGTGGTCTATCCGCTCATCGACCTGCGCCGTGCGGGCCTCGGTGTGCGCGATCACGTGACCGCGCTCGAGCGAGCGGTTATCAACTACGTCGCCGGGTTCGGTATTGCGGCGGAATGTCGCCGCAGTGCTCCCGGCGTCTATGTCAACGGTAAAAAGCTCGCGAGCGTCGGCATCCGCATCCGCCGCGGAGCGAGCTATCACGGGCTCGCGCTCAACGTAAGCCTCGATCCAGAGCCATTCAATCGCATCAATCCTTGCGGCTACCCGGGTCTCGAGATCACACGGCTGAAGGACCTCGGCGGTGCGGACTCGGTGCACGCGGCGGCCGCGGGCCTTGAGCTGCATCTCGTACGTGCGCTTGGATTCGCCGCAGCGGTGACCGCGTAGTAGTGTCACATTGTCGACTTATGTCGCGTCACAGGTGGCAGGACTCACATGAGGCAGAGGGCGGCCAAAACGCGCCGCCGGCTGCCGATATTCGTTGCCGACAAGCGACAGTCTCAGAGTGAGTGGGTCTTCTCCAAGGAGTGATAAGTCATATCGCACTCGGGAGCCGCGTATCGACGAAGTAGTTCCAATCCTCAACGCTTTCGACCCGTGTCGCCTGCTCATAAGGCTTCTGACAGAATAGGCGCTAACTTGCGTTGGAGCGGACCTTGGCGCTGGTACAGAGCACGGCGCGCACATTCGCTTCGCGTTCTTGCCTGCGGGCGCCGCGCGATGGCCCCTAGCCAATCGTCGCTCGTCATGCAGCCGCCGCCCGAGGATGCCGTGGGCCTGGGAATGAGACTTGCTCCTTTGTGGTCTCCACTCAGCCGATGCGATCGCACATGCATTCGGACCCGCCGTCATTCTCCACCGCCGCCTCCACGTGAACGCGACTAACCAAAGTGGTTTAGAACATTGCGGCTACGCACGAGAGCTGTTTTCCGTGGAGGGAAAGCGCGTGAGCCTGGACGTACAACGAGGCTGGCAGTGCACATGCACGCCTGATGCAGAAGGCGTTCAGTGCACCCATGTCGAACAGGCGCAGGCCTTTAGGAAGATACGCGGCATGCAGCGGGAGGAAGATACGATCGAGTTCCAGCTCAGCGCAGGGCAATTGCAGGAACTTTCGCGAGGTGCGCACCCTGAGCAGACCGACATTCCTCCGACTGGAAACGCTACGATACCGAAGCGCCTCAGGCCCCATTCGCCCTGGGCGACCGTTGCTGTTGCGGCGGCGATG
>FTFB01008630.1_pt1 | contig 10236 bp, 6 predicted proteins | sample 1658331 | NCBI WGS metagenome assembly FTFB01 (sample SAMEA3914816, study PRJEB12502) | metagenome | biome: forest; material: soil | place: USA | collected 2011-09-16 | depth 0.3 m | reverse complement strand
CTGCAGTCCGAACAAGCGCACACCATCACGGCAGGCGCCGTGTTTCGCGCGCCGTTCGAAAGCCCGGTGCTGACCAATCTTACGGCTGCGATCGACTACTACAGCATCAAGATCTCGGACGCGATCTCGCCGCTGCCGTCGACCACGGTGTACGAGAACTGCTTCAACGTGAACGGCACGAGCAACCCGAGCTATTCGATCAACGACCCGGGTGGATACTGCAAGCTCATCAAGCGCGACGGCATCACCGGCGGCCGCGTTTCGGTGGATGCGCCTTACTTCAACCTCGGCTCCATCGAGACCAAGGGCATCGATGCGCAGTTCAACTGGCGAGCGGCGCTGGCAGACATGGGGATGCACAGCCTGCCGGGCTCGCTGTCAGCCGGACTCGCAGTGAACTACCTGCTGAGTTTCAAGACGCAGGCCATTCCGGGCGCCTCGTTCACGGAGAACAAAAACACGCTGGCGCAGGGCGGCCAGTATCGGTACAACACATCGTTGAACGTGGGCTATCTGCTCGGCTCGTGGAACGTGGGCTTCGACTGGCGGCACCTGCCGTCGGTGAAGAACGCGGCGGCTGCGACGAATCCTCTTACCACGATCCAGGGCGCCCGCGCTTATGACCTGGTGGATTTCTCAGCGGCGTGGTCGCTGAGCGATTCGGTGGCGATGCGGTTCGGCATCGACAACCTGTTCAACCGCGATCCGGAGGTTGTCGGCAGCAATGCGGGGGTGACGAACGCCAACGGCTCAACGGTTCCGGGCTACTACGACGTGCTCGGGCGTCGCATGTACATCGGCGCGAAGCTCACGTTCTGATCCCATGAGGCGTGAGTAACACCTGCCGCGCGCGATTCGCGGCAAGGAAACAGGGCGGCGGGCCGAAAAGCCCGCCGCCTCTGCTTACGGTGCACCCGGCCGAGCGCACTCGATCTACCCGACGAACGTGTTCGCGCGTCTGGCCTAGTGCAGTCCACCCGACGCGGTGATTCGCTCGCCCGTCAGCCAGCCCGCATCGTCCGACGCGAGATACACCGCCAGCCGCGCGATGTCTTCAGGCTGTCCAAGCCGCCCGAGCGGCGTGCCGGCGACGAGCTGCTTCTCGAAGTCGCTGCCGATCATACCAAGGCGATGCGTGCCCTCGGTCTCAACTCCGCCCGGCGCGATGGCATTCACTCGAATCTTCCTGGACCCCAGCTCCTTGGCCAGCGAGCGGGTGATCGAATCCACGGCGCTCTTGGTGGCGGAATAGACGACCGCGTTCTGGACCGGATTCAGGCTCGTGACCGAGCTCAGGTTGATGACGCTGCCGCCCCCCGGCCCGAAGTGGTTCAACGACTCCTGGGTCGTGAGCAGGGTGCCGAGCACGTTGATGTCGAACTCCCGGTGGAACTCGGTTTCCGTCACGCTTTCCAGCGGGCCGAAGTCGTAGACACCCGCATTGTTCACGAGGATGTCGAGCGAGCCGAACGATTTCTTCGTTTCGTCGAACAGCCGTTTCACGTCCGCGGCCTTCGAGACGTCACCCTGCACGGCAACCGCCTTGCCGCCGGCCTCCCTGATCTGCGCAACCACGCGTTCCGCGCCTTCGCGGCTCGACGCGTAGTTCACCACCACCGAGGCACCGGCCTCGGCGAGACTCCTGGCGATGCCGGCGCCGATGCCTTTCGAGGCACCCGTCACGATCGCCACCTTCCCCTTCAATCTGCTCATTGCTGCTTCTCCAATAGTTCAGGAATTACGAACTAGTGGCGGGATGGTGGGGCCGAACCGCGGCCCGTCAATTCACCCGGAAGAGAGAGGATTCGTAAGTTCATGATTGATGAACTACAGTCGCGGCCGGCCGTGGACAGCGGCAGCCGCCGATGCTAGAAAGCCTGCCATGCGACCCCTGATGCACCCTTCCGCAGACGACGTGACCGTCGAAGGCATCCTCCACGCCCTGTCAGACCCGGTACGGGTGCACATCTTTGCCGAGATCGCGCGCGCCAAGGGGGCGCAGAACTGCTCGGCCTTTCTCGAAATGAGCGACCGGACGATTCCCAAGTCCACCCTCTCGCAGCACTTCAAGGCGCTGCGCGAGGCGGGGCTCATCGCGAGCGAGCGGCACGGGGTCGAGATGCACAATACGTCCCGGAGCGAAGAGATCGAGGCGAAGTTTCCCGGCCTGCTGCCTGCCATCATCAGCGCGCACAAGGCGCAGGCGGAGCGTCGCCGCGCAGGCCCGCGCAAGAAGCGCATGAAGTAGCGGCTACACTGAACAGAGGGCAATGCCGATGTTCGTGAAGAATTGCTGGTATGTGGCTGCGTGGAGCTCCGAGGTAACGGACTCCGGCATGACCGCGCTGTTCATCGCCAACGATCCCGTGCTGCTCTATCGCACGAGCGGTGGCGAAGTAGTGGTGCTCGAAGACCGGTGTTGCCACCGGCAGGCGCCGCTGTCTCGCGGCCGGCGCGAGGGCGACAACATTCGCTGCATGTATCACGGCCTCAAATTCGAGCCGTCGGGCCGCTGCATCGAGATTCCGGGGCAGGAGACCATTCCCGAGCGCGCTCGCGTGCGCCGCTATCCGGCCATCGACCGGCATAGCTGGGTGTGGGTCTGGATGGGGGATGCCGCGCTCGCCGATCCTTCACTCATCCCGGCGGCCGTGGGCCTCGAAGATCCGGCCTGGTCGCTGCGTTTCGGGCGCATCGACTACGAGGCCAATCACATGCTCATCCACGACAACCTGTGCGACTTCTCGCACATCGCGTACGTGCACGAGAAAACCTTCGGCGGGGGCGACGATCGCATCGCCAAGACCCGCCCGAAGATCAGCACGCTGGCGCGGGGCATTCGCGTCGAGCGCTGGTCGCTCAACGCGCCCGTTCGCGGCTACACCGGCACGACGACGGGCCAGGATCGCTGGATGCGCTACGACTACCTCGTTCCGGGCATCCTGCTCATGCGGTCGGAAAATCATCCGGTGGGCTCGGCGGAGCGCTTCGGCAACGGTGAGCCGAGCGGCGAGCCGATACACGCGAACTTCACGTCACAGGCCGTGACCGGGATGACGGAGCAGACCTCGCGCTATTTCTACTCGTGGGGCCCGCGCGCGTGCGAGGTGCAGGCCGCGCCGCAGATGCCGGACATGATGTTCGATCTCGCCGTGCGCGCGTTCGAAGAAGACCGGCAGATGATCGAAGCGCAGCAGCGCAATCTCAACCTGCGCCCGGAACCCGATCCGCTGATGATCGGCCACGACCGCGGCCCTTCGCTGATGCGCTCGGTGTTCCAGCGGCTCGCCAGCCTGGAGTCGGCTGCCGCGGCAGTAACCTAGCGGGCGCCCTTGCCGCAGAGAACGACTTCCACGGTCTGCAGGAGGATCGCGAGGTAGAGGGCGCGCAAGCTGTGCCACGTAGCGCGCCGGCGCGCTACGCTCGGCCGCTAACGCAGTCCGCGATACACCGCCGCTTCGAACCCGCGCAGCGTGCGGATGGCGCCATCGTCGTAGAACGGCAGCATCTGCATCATCAGCACTCCGCCGACGTGCTGTTGCGGGTCGACCCAGAACTCGGTGTTGAAAATGCCCGCCCAACTCATGCTGCCGGGGCTGCGATAGGTGGCCGAGTCCGCCGACTTCGCCGCAACCTGGAACCCGAGCCCGAATTTGTCGTGTCCCGCGCCGAGCGGGAAGGGCCTGGTGCGCGTGGGCATGCCCACCGGCTGCGTTTGGACAAAGATGGCGCCGATGTGGTTCTGCCCCATGAGTTTCACCGAGCGCTCGCTCAGTATCCGCGCGGAGCCCAGCTTTCCATTGTTGAGGAGCATGCGCACGAACCGCCCGTAGTCGCGCGCCGTGGAGTAGAGGCCACCGTCGCCGCGAGATGGAACGGGCGCGATGACCGGCAGCGTCGCCGCCGGCTGCTGCTGAAGTGCGCCATCGCCGCGTTGCTGAACGGGTGGCACGCGCGATTGTTTTTCAGCCGGCACCGCGAACGACGTATCGCGCATTTCGAGCGGCTGGAGGATGTGCTGTTGAAAGTACGCCTCGAGCGTCATGCCGCTGATCTTCTCGACGATCATGCCCAGCACGCGCGTGCTGGCACCATACGTCCACTTCTCACCCGGCTCGTGAAGCAGCGGCAGATCCCATTCGTTCTGTCCGGGCTTTTGCAGCTTCGCGATGATGGGGCTCGAAAAGCCGTAGCCTATGCCCGAAGTGTGCGTGAGCAGGTGACGCAGGGTCATCACGTGCTTTGCCGGGCGCGACTCGAACGTGCCATCAGATTCATTGAAATGCGTGAGCACCTGCAGCTTGTCGAAGCCGGGCAGGTATTTCGACACCGGGTCGTCGAGACCGAGCTTGCCCTGCTCGAAGAGCTGCAGGATCGCCACCGACGTGACGGGCTTGGTCATCGACGCAATGTTGAAAATGGCGTCTGTGCCCATGGGCGTGCCGCGCGTCACGTCGGCCTTGCCGGCCGCCGCTTCATAGAGCGTGCCGTCGCGGTCGACGACCAGTGCAACCACGCCCGGTGTGTCACCCCGTTGCACCGCCTGCTCGAGCTGGCGTGTGATGGCGGCTTTCGCGTCGGGTGAAAACGTGCCGTCGCCCGCGGAAGTAGCAGGCGCTGCCGACGCAGCGAGGGCAGGTGAGCTGAACAAGCTGCCGGCCGCCGCAGCGGCAACGAGCAGGCAGGCGAAAGGCAGCCTGGACAGAACGGCGCGACGATCCATGAATGGTCCCCCTCAAATCATCTTCGTTCTGCCCCGGAGTCTAGCGACTCCGGGGCGAACGAGGGGCCGCTATTTGAACGAGCGTTTGAAACTGATGCCCCACGTGCGCGGCGCGCCGGGGTTGCCCTGCTCGCGGCCGAAGAAGCCCACGAGATTCAGCTTGCCGTTGAAATAGCCTTCGTCGGTCAGGTTGTCACCGTAGAGGGCGACTTCCCATTGCTGGCTCGTGGATTCCCACGTCACGCGGCCGTTCAGCAGCGTGAGCTCATCCTGCACGCCCTGGTTGTTGGTGGTGAAGTAGATCTTCGATGTGTTCTGCACGTCCAGCCGCGGCGTGAACGACCCCATGGCCGAGGCGAACGAGTACTGCACTCCCAGTGCGCCGTTGTACTTCGGCGTGCGCGGTGAATAGCAGCGCTGGCCGCCGCAACCGTCGCCTTCGAGCAGCAGCACGTTGCCTTCGTTGTCGTACAGGTTGTAGTTGAGATAGCCCGCCGAGGCCTCGATGCGCAGCCCGGTAATCGGCTCCGCGAGCAGCTCGGCCTCGACGCCCCAGATGCGTGCCTTGCCCGCATTCACTTCGCGGAACCAGTTGGCACCCGAGGCATCGAGCTGTTGCGCAAAGGTCTGCTGGTTGAGATAGCGCGAGAAGAACACCGCGCCATTCAGGCGCACGCGGCGCCCGAGCAGGTCTGTCTTGGCGCCGAGCTCCAGGGTCTTGAGCTTTTCAGGCTGGAACGGCTCGGTCTGCAGGCTCGTGGCCGGGCGCGGGCTGAAGCCGCCGCCCTTGAAGCCGGTGGCGTATTTCAGGTAGGTCAGGAGCTCTTCGTTCCACCGATAGTCCACGGAAGCCGTGTAGTCCGTGTTCGTGGTGGCGAGCGGCACGAATGCGTTGTTGATGACGACACCGCCAAAGAAATTCGCGCGGAAGATCGTGGCGTCTTTCTTGTCGTCGGTGTAACGCGCGCCGCCGGTGAGGGAGAGCGCGTCGCTGAGGTGGAACGTGCCCTGCGCGAACACGGCCCAGTTCTTCGTGTTCTGCCGGTCGAACGCGTCGTTCTCGTACACGATGGTGGGGTAGAGAAAGTCGAAGCCCTGGTTCGAGTCATGCGCGTCGTAGTAGAACGCGCCGGTCGCCCAGTCGAGCTTGCCCGCGGTGCCGGTGAGCTGGATCTCCTGCGTGAACTGGCGGTGACGGCTGTCGTCATAGGTGGCGTTCAGCGGCAGCGGCGTGCCGTCGGAATCGCGGCCGAACTTGTTCCAGAAGCGCCGGTAGCCGGTGATGGATTTCAGCTTGATGTTGTCCGTCAGGCTCCATTCGAGCGTGCCCGCGACACCCCAGTGATCCATGTCGTTGATGTTCGGCACGATGCGATTGGTCACCGGGTCGTTGTACCGGCTGTAGTTCGAGTACAGGTCGCTCGTGATGAAGCGTGTGTCCCAGCCCACGCCGGCGCCGAACACGGGTGCCGCGAACACGCCGTTCCAGAATGCATTGAGTCCGTTGGTGGGGTCCATCACGGTGTACTTGTCCGCGGGGCCCTTCTGGCGCTGCACGGTCAGGTCGCCGATGAGATTGAGCTCCACCTTGTCGGTGATGAGGAATCGAAACGCCGCGCGTCCCGACTGCACGTTCTCGTCGCCGAGCGTGTCGACGACGCAATCGCCGCCCCGCGCGACCTGCGACCCGAGGCGGATGCCCGGCAGCCCGCCCGGAAACTGGCCGGGAGCGTTGTAGGCCCCGGCGGGCAGGCCGGCGCCGCCGTTGCCCAGCGAGCCCGGCCCGTTCACGCACTCGTAGTCGAGCACCTTGAAGTAGCCGTCGGCCTTCTTGCTCGAGAACGAGAAGCGCGCGAACACCTTGTCTTCGATGAGCGAGACATCCATCGAGCCGCGCGCGTTGATGCGATTGAAGCTGCCGAGCGCCACTCTGAGCGATCCGGTGCCATCGCCGGTCGGCTTCTTCGAGATGAGGCGGATGGTGCCGCCGATGGCGTTCTTGCCGAACAGCGTGCCCTGCGGCCCTCGCAACACTTCGACTCGCTCCAGGTCGAGCAGGTCGAAGATGGCGCCTTGCGGCCTGCCGATGTACACGTCGTCGACATAGATCGGCACGCCGGGCTCGAACGACAGGATGTTGTCGCCGAGGCCGACGCCGCGAATGAACGCCGCCATGGTCGCGCCCCAACCCGCGCCAAGCGGCTGGATGACCGTGTTGGGGACGAAAGCATCGAGGTCGGTGACGTTGTCGATGCCGCGAACTTCCAGGTTCTCTGCCGTGAAAGCAGTGATCGCGATAGGTGTGTTCTGCAGGCTCTGCTCGCGAAACTGCGCAGACACCACGACTTCTTCTAGCTCGCCTTCAGCAGCGAATGCCGGTGTGGTAATGAGGGCGGGCACTGCCGCTGCGGCCAACAGCGCCGCAACCGTGACACCGACGTTGGAACGGCAAGCGGGCGTAATCGGCTCGCGTGCGCTGGAAATAACCATGGCTCTCCCCCTATGGATCGATGGCTTTCAACAGCTTGGATTTATTTTCAAACGAAACTAGCACCGAACCCGCAGCGCGAGAACAGAACGGAAACGGCGAACACCTTTCTCGTTGCGAGAACAATCGCCGCTTCCGTTCGCAGGGTGTGTCAGAAATGGGATAGCGGGTTCAGAACGACAGCGATACACGCCCGTATAAGAACCGTCCCGATCGGCCGAATGGCGCGTAGTTCGAGAACGGCGTGTTACCCGTGGCATTGCGCGCAATCGGGAACGCGTCCGGATACTGGTCGAAGAGATTCTCCGCACCGACCGCGAGTTTCAGGCTTTCTGCAATGTTCACGCGCCCTTCAAGGTCTACTACAGTTTTTGCGCCGAGTTTCGCGTCGAGCGTCGCGTCGGTGCCGGGGTCGAGCGCTTCGCCATAGCGCGTGGCGCGCAGCGTGGCGCCGAAGCGGGAGAGAGACCAGTTCACCGACGCCGCGAACTTCGTCTTCGGGCTGCCTTCTTCGAAAGTGAGCACGTTGATGCGATCGAACAGCGGCGGTGACGGGCTCAGGGCCGATAGCTGCAGCGTCTGCGGCACCTTGGTCACGTCCGTTTTGTTGTAATTCCCCGTCAGCGTGTAATCGAACCGGCCCGCCGTCTCGGTCGTCACGGGCATGTTCACGACGAGGTCGACGCCTGTCGTACGAGTGTCCACACCATTGATGAAGAAGCGGCCGCCGCCCACGCCGATGAAGCCGAGCGACTGGAGGTAGTTGCGCACGTTCGTCTGCGTGAGGTTCTCCGAGAGCACGACGCGGTCGTTGATGTTGATGCGGTAGCCATCCACCGTCATGCTCACGATGCCGAAGCGCCAGACGGCGCCCAGCGAGAAGTTCACGGACTTCTCCGCATCCAGCTGTTTTGCACCGAGCGCCCGCGCCACCGGGTCGGTCGCCGGGAACGTGGTGATGTCGAACGGCACGCCGTTGATGAAGTTGGTGGAGGTCGTGGCGAAGAACTGCTGCTGCAGCGAGGGCGCGCGAAAACCGTTCTGCACCGAGCCGCGCAGCGCGAAGCCGCCGGTGAAGTCGTAGCGCCCGGCCAGCTTGCCGGAGACGTTGCTGCCGAAATCCGAATAGTGCTCGCCGCGCACGGCGACGGAGCCCAGCAGTTTTTCAGTGAGATTGGCTTCGAGGTCGACGTAGGCGCCCACGGCAGTGCGGTGTTCATCCACTGCATTGGCGGGCCGGAAGCCAGGGAACACCTGCGAGCCGGACTGCGTGGGCGTGCCATTTGCCAGCAGCGCACCTCCGTTGATGTACGAGTTGGGCTCGCCGGCAAAAATCGAATAGCCCTCGCGGCGCGCCTCGAGTCCCGTGGCCACGTTGAGCGGTGAGCTGAGCCACGACAGGTCGACCTTGCGCACGCCAGACAGGTTCAGCCCCGTTTCGTCGTAGTCGAAACCGCCGGCATCGAACTTCGTCGGGCTCGTGGGGCCGAGCGAGCGGTTGAGGGTGTTCTCGATGGTGAACTCCATCTTGTTCCTGCCGTAGACGACCGAGGCGTCCATGTCCCATTCGCCGAGCGTCCACGTCACGCCGGCGGCGCCGCTCAGGTCGGTGACCTTGGGCGCGATGATCGGCAGGTAGCCATCCGGGTAGATCGAAACGACGTTGCGGTCGTCGAGCGAGCGGCGGAAGAAACCGGCCGAGTGGGAATCGCGGCGCTGGTAGCTCGCCCAGCCATAAAGCTTTGCACCGCCACCCAGCTCGATGCCGGCATTCGCGAAGGCCGTGTACTGTTTGAGCTCGGGCTCGCCGTACCACGCGTCGAAGCGGTTGAAGCTGGCCTCGCGCGGGTCGAACGCGCTATTGGCGAGCGTGTATTGCTGGCGGAAGTCATATCCGTCACGTCGCGTGATGTCCTGTTTCTTGAATTCGCCCGAGAGCGTCAGGAAGCCCGCGGGCCCGAGCGGGAGGCCTTTCCATGCAGAGACGGTCGTCGTTCCCCCGTCCGATCGGCTGCGGTCGATGTTTGCCGGAGCGGACCAGGTGGCGCCTGCGGGCAGTGCCCCGCGTGGCGAGTCGTAGCTCGTCTCGTATCGCCCATAGTTCAACGTGAGGTCGCCGCCGTCGCGCGCTTCTTTCAGGCGCACGTTGATCACGCCCGCAATTGCGTCGGAGCCGTACTGCGCGGATGCGCCGTCGCGCAGAACTTCCAGGGACTGCACGGCCGCGAGCGGAATCGTGTTGAGGTCGACCGCGGCGGCGCCGCGGCCGATGGTCTGGTTCAGGTTGACCAGCGCTGAAAGATGACGGCGCTTCGAGTTGAGCAGCACGAGCGTCTGGTCCGGCGAGAGTCCGCGCAGCGCCGCGGGCCGAACGGTGTCCGTTCCGTCCGCGAGGCCCGGGCGTGGGAAATTGAACGAGGGCAGGGCGACTGAGAGCGCCTGGTTGATCTCCATGATGCCCGTGTTCGAGAGCGTGTCGCTCGTTATGACATCCACCGGCACGGCGGTGTCGAGTGCCGAGCGATTCGCCACGCGCGTTCCGGTAACGATGATCTGCGAGATGTCTTCTCCTGAATCATCGGCCGGCTGCTGGGCGTGAGCTGGCATTGCTGTTACGCCAGAGATGAACGAAGTCGCGAGTACGAGCCTTTGGATACGGCGCATGGCATCTCCCTTGTTGGTGCGCATCTGTTGCGCAGTGTTGCCGATTAGACGCCGGGAAAGTTGTACGCTCCAGCCACTTTTGTCAGGGCGTATCCCTCACGCAACACAGTGCCACTGCACCAGATGCGTGACAGTGACTTGGGCTCGGCCGAAATTCCTCGGCTACCATGCGCCCGCGTTGTGCGCATACCCGGAACGTCCGCGTTGACAGAGTGTATGCCTAGCATACAATAGCGGGATGAAGTCGCCCGAGTTCGGCAAGCTGTCGGCGCACCTGGGTTATCTGCTCCACCGCGTAGATGCGGTGCTGATGCGCAAGGCCGCAGCGGCGTTCGATAGTCTCGGGCTGACCCCCGCGCGG
>FTFB01010399.1_pt1 | contig 10247 bp, 11 predicted proteins | sample 1658331 | NCBI WGS metagenome assembly FTFB01 (sample SAMEA3914816, study PRJEB12502) | metagenome | biome: forest; material: soil | place: USA | collected 2011-09-16 | depth 0.3 m | reverse complement strand
GGCGCACTTACGACTCGTGGGGCTACAGCCCGCTCGAGCGCATCAACGCGCGCAACGTCGGTACGCTCGTGCCGGTCGATGCGGTCCACACGGGCACGAGCGTACCGACGTTGCGCGTGTTGATGCGCTCGAGCGGGCTGTAGCCCCAGGAGTCGTAAGTCCGGCGGTACATGAGCCAGTTGCGGGGCTCGGGCGTCGTGAGTCGCGCGTCGGTCACGGGACTATAGGCGCGCGGCGATTGCGCCGCGGCCGCGAATGCCGCGAGCAGCGTGCCGGCGGCGAGCATGCAGGCGATGGAACGGCGGATCATCGAACCCCCCTCGTGGAACAACGGTCGCAGGCAATACTGAACGAGCCGAGCGCGATTCGCTATGTGGCGTGTTCGCCGAAGGGTTACTCCGAACCGAAGGCGAGCAGCACGTTGCCCGGCATGCCGCCATTGCGCGGGTAGCCCGAATTGACGAACACCATTCCGTTCACGACGACGGCCCCCGGGCCGTCGATCGAGCCGCCGCGCGCGGGCACGTGGTTGACCGTGTCGAAGTCGCGCGCCGTGGCGAAATCCCACAACAACTTGCCGTCGTCGGTGGCATGCGCGCGGATGTGTCCATCGTTCGAGGTCGTGAACACGACGCCCGGAATCTCGGTCACGGCGCCCGGTTGCGCCGGATTGCATCCCGCGGGTGAGCCCTCGGGGCACGGTGCGGCGGGCGCGTACCACGCTTTGCTGCCGTCGCCGACGTTCAGCGCTGTGAGGCCGCCGCCCTGTTTCGGATCCAGGATGTAACGGCGCGTATCGAATGCGTTGCCGGCTTGCCGCGTGCGGCCGACATCCGACACCGTGGCGTACACGCGCGCGCCGTCGGTCGCCATGCCCCACTGCACGCCGCCGTTCGTGCCGCCCTGGCCGACGCGCGTCTGCCACAGAATCTCGCCCCGCTTTGCCGGGTCGAGCGCATAGACGATGCCGGACTTCTGGCCCGCGAGCAGCATGTCCTTGCCGCCGGGGGCGGCGAGGAGAATCGCCGACGAACCGAAGTCGTGATCGGGCCCCGGGTTCTCTGGGCAATTCGCGCCGGTGACGCGGCAGGCGCCGTTGTATGCATCGCCCGGCGTAATTTGCTTCAGCCACGCGATGCGGCCGTTGTTCAGCTCGAGCGCGACGACGGCGTCGCTGGTCGGCGTTGCCGGGTCCGAATAATTGTCGCCCGTGGTCACGTACAGCAGTCCACGTTTGGCATCGACGGTGGGCGTCGCCCAGATCGCCGCGCCTGACGGCCCGAACAACGAACCGCCGGCCGCAGTTTTGTGCGTCGCCTTCGGCTCGTCCGTCATGTACGTCTTCCAGAGTTGCTTGCCGTCGCGCACGCGCAAAGCCACGACGCTGCCGCGGAAAGTGCAGCACGAATAGTCGGGATCCGCCGAACGAGTTTCCTCCCACGACGACACCGGCACGTAGACGACGCCGTCGTGAACCACGGGCGTGCCCGTGAGCCGCGTCGAATCGTGTGTCTCGATGTGGACCTTCCACGCGAGCTGACCGGTCTCGGCGCTCACCGAATAGAACCAGCCGGTCATGTCGCCGAAGAGCAGCGCGTGGCCTGCCGCGACCGGCGTGGCCACGATGCCGGAGCGCACGGGCCCGTTCGCCTGAAAAACCCATTGCAGGCAACCGCTCTGCGCTCGCATCGCGTGCACGCGGCCGCCGGCGCTGCCGACGAAGACCTGCCCGTCGATCACCGTGGGCGGCGCGAACGCCGTGACGTCGCCTTCGAATCCGAACGCCCATTTCAGCTGCAGGCGCGGCACCTGATCGGCGCGTAACCCGGCGGCAGCGAGCGACTGATAGCGGGCGTTGCTGGTAGTGGGACTCCAGCCGTTCCACGCCGCCTTCGGTGCGGACGCGAGAGTCACCGTGCGATCGACACAGAATGCCGCGGGCGAGGGGCCGGAATCTGCGGCGTCGGTGCCGAGGTACCGTGCAACGGCGATGCGATCGTCGCGATGCATCGTCAACGCGATCGCCATCATCGCGCCGGCATCGAGCGCGCGCAGGATGCGTGTCGCGGGCATCTGTTGCAGCGCGTTGCGATGCGGGATGCGATCGCTGACCTGCTCGTGGCACATGGCGCAATGCGCCAGATACACGGTTTCACCGCTGTGCGGTGTCGCCGACTGCGCTTGCACGGCGTCGGCGCCGAACAACGCGGCCCACGCGCAAGCGAGCGCGCTGCCGACGACGCTGTGATGGAACGCGCTCACGAGCTCCCCCCTGGCGTGCCGCTCGAAGACACGCTTCGAGAGTGTCACATCAGGTTGGCGGGTGCTAGCCATGGCCGGTGCGGTTGGGCTGCGGTCGTGTGCCGCGGAAGATCCGACCGGAGTTGGGAACCTGGAGTACCATCGACTGGACGTAAATGCCCTCGACGACGACGTCGAAGGTCCCTAGGGGTGCTACTCGGCGGGGACCATGACTTCGACCAGCTCTTCCGCCTCCGCTACTCGGCGCGAGCCCGAGGCGGAGGCCGTTAGAGCGGAGCTGCAACGCGTAGTCGCCAGCCGCTGCTTCCAGCTTGCGGGCAGAGCGAAAGACTTCCTGACCTACGTCGTCGAAGAGACGCTTGCGGGCCGCGCGGACCGCCTCAAAGGCTACACGATCGCGGTCGAGGTCTTCCGCCGGCCCGCCGCCGACTTCGACGCTCAGTCGGACCCGCTCGTGCGCGTCGAGGCCGGCCGGCTGAGGCGCCGGCTCATCGAATACTACGCGTCGGAGGGGCTTGAAAATCCCGTGCGGATCGGGCTGCCGCGCGGCGGTTACGCGACGGAATTCACGTTCGCGCCCGTGGCCGAGCGCGACGTGCCCGCGCTCGCAACGTCCCCGCTCACAGTGTCGGTACGAAGCCGCCGTTCGCGCCGGCGCGCTGCCGCACTGATCGTTGCAGGTGTCGCTCTCGCAGTGACGGCGCTGTTTTGGCTCGTTCGCGCCGAATGGCCGCGCGGCTGGGCTGGTCCAGATCGCGCTATACCAGTCGCCGACGCGGCAGGGGCGTTGCCGGCGCTCGCGACCCCGCGCGGTCCGAAGCTACTCGTGGTGCCCTTCGCCAATCTCAACGGCGGCGGCGAGCTCGACTACTTCGCCTACGGTATCAGCGAGGAAATCGTTTTGAGCCTCATGGACTTCGATGTGCGTGTCGTCATGACCGCGCGCGATCGCGGCGCCGATGGCGGGAGCGAGGATCTTCCGAAGTTGCCCGCCGATAGCAGCGTCGACTACGTGCTCACAGGCAGCGTTCGCAACAGCGCGGATCGCATCCGCATTACCGCGCGCCTGGCCGCAGCAGAGACCGGATTGCAGCTCTGGAGTCAGGCCTTCGACGAGGCGCTCGACGTGAAAACACTGGTCGCGATTCAGGAGAAGATCGCGCGGAGCGTCGCGAGCACGACCGCCAAGCCTTTCGGTCCGATCTTCAAGCAGGAAGCCGCGAAGGCGGCTCGGAAACCGGCGGAACGCCTCGATACATACGATTGCGTGCTGCGGTATCGGTATTACCGCCGCGAGCTCGACGCGATCGGGCACCGACAGAGCACCGCCTGCTTCGAAAGGGCCGTCCTGCAAGAACCGAATCTCGCGGATGCCTGGGCCGGCCTTTCACTGGTATATCTCGACGAGTATTTGTATGGCTACGATGCGCAGACGCGCGAGCCCGACGCGTTGGCGCGCGCCCATGAAGCCGCGCTGAAGGCCTGCGACATCGAAGGCGAGAATCGCCTCGGGATTCTCGCGATCGCGAGAGTTCGCTTCGCTCTCCGCGACGTCGATGGATTCGAGCGCGCATCCGAGCGCTTGCTGGCGTTGAGTCCGAACAATCCCGACGACCTCATCGTGATCGCCGGATTGCGCGGCATCGCCGGGGACTGGGATCGAGCGTTACCGCTGGTCGAGCAGGCGGCTGCGCTGATGGGACGAGACCGAAGCACGGTCATCGCGATGGTTACGGCGTTGCACGCGCTGCAGATCGGCGACTACCAGGAAGCGCTCGCGAGGGCGCTCGAAACAGACGCTCCGAATTGGTACGTGTCGCAGATGATCCTCGCCGCGGCAGCCGCCCTCGCAGGGCGCGACGACATCGCACAACGAGCGGTCGCCCGGCTACGCGTGCTGAGCCCTGCGGCTGCGGGCGATGCTCGAACCCTGCTCCAGAAATGGAACCCGAACGACGCGCTGCTTGCGCACTTGCTCGAAGGGTTGAAGGCCGCCGGCATCCAACGTGCTCAGTGACGTGTCGCGGCGTATCGCCGCGAGCGTTTCGGAGTCATGCCACCACTAACCACGGCGGCAGCACGATCGTCACCGCGAGGCCCGTGCCGCATTCGATTTCCATCCACGCTTCGATCTGATTCAACCGATGTTCGACGCTCCAAAGGCCCAAGCCGCCATGGGGCGTGTGGAGCGTGCCCGACGCCCCTATGCCGACTCCGTCGTCGGCGACGCGGAAGAACACAAACCCGTCGTCGCGTGTTCCACTCGAGACTTTGACGGTCGCAGCGCGTGCATGTTTTCGCACGTTTGCCAGCAGCTCGCACAATGCGGAGTAGACGACATCGCACACACGAGCGTCGAAGCGTGTGTGCGCCGCGCTGATGCTGAACTCGCTCACGATTCCCGTACCCGCGTGAAACTGCACGCTTAGCGCTCCGAGCCTCTCGAACAGCATGCGCCCGGGTCCCTCCGCGCCGGCGGAATCATGCAGGACATATTGCACTTCGCGAATTACGGCATGGACGACGCCATGGAGGCCGGCCAGGCGCTCGAGCAGATCTTCGGGCGAAATCACGACCCAGCTGCCGGACGGAAGGTGCTGGCTCGTGGAGAGGCGCACGAGGGACGTGAGCTTCGCCTGCGCGGCCGCCAACGACTGGATGGCGTCGACGCACGCCTGCGGCGTCGAACGCCGTGTGGGCGACGGCGACTCGCCTACCGGGGCTGATAGTGGACGCGCGCTGAGCATGGCCTCTCTCCTGCCGTTCGTTCTTGGAGGTCGAAGTCGCCGGCCGACGCCGGGATCGTTCGCGGGGGCGTGTTCTAGCAGCGGCGCGGACTGCCGTCACGTGTCAAACGGTATCCTGTAACAGCCACCGCGGCAGTCGCGCCTGGCGTTCCGCCCGGTCTCGTGCCGCGCCCGCGGTCTTCGAGAGGGCGAAGAGGTGGCGTCGAAGGCAGGAAACCGGGGGCGCTGGGCACCTCCGGTGTGACGTGCCACCATCTCGAAATGACCGCGGCCGAGTGATCAGAGCCGAGGCAAAGGGAGTCGGCGAATGGGTGGCGCGGTCGCACGCGAGAGTCGAGGGTCGTTCGGCGGGTTCATCGGCCCCAAGAACCTCGTTGCGCTCGTCGAAAACGCAGCGCCTTGGTTGTTCGATGGCAGCCATCCTGCGAGCGCACGGGTGCCAGCGACGAAGGGCTCGCGGCCTGACGAGCATGCGCGCCATCCGCTAGGGTGGTGGTCGATCCTCAAGAATGCGGATCTGGTTCGAGGAGCTGACGCGCCCACCGCGGCAGAGGTAACCGACTATTTCGCGCTGTGCCTCGCGTGCCACTTTGCGAGCGTGGCCACGTATGTGCCGACGGACGTCGACGCGAAGATTCGCCACGCGCTGTGGCTCGATCAACCGGATGCGGACGAGCTCGCGCGGATGGGCGAGCTCGCGTTGTCCATCGCAGAGTGGGACACATCGGGAGTGTCGACGCGCGCCGTCACGCTCGTCAGCCCCGGAGGCGTCGAGCGGCACTCCGGGCACGATGGCGAGCGTTTGTCGGTGCTCTGCGGCGGGCTCGTGGGGCATTGGAAGGTGGGTGACGCGACCCACGCCGCTCGGTTCGAGAATGCGATCGACGCCGAGCTCGCGCGCGAAGCGCGCGCGTTCGACGAAGTGGCACGTGACAACGGGCGGGAAATCACCGTGGCGGCGCTCGCGGCGATTCTGACGCACAACGCGGGCGACGTGATGCAGGTGCTGGGATCGAAGCACGCGCGGCATCTGCCGCCGGCCGTCAGGCTGCGCTTCACGGATCTCGCCCGTGAGCGCTTCGAGCGCTACGGCGGCGCGTTTGGCCGGGCCGCGGCCGTGTACCGCGCCGTGATGGCGCCCGAGGGTCACCGCAACTATCCGCTGCGCGAGCTGAAGGAGCTGCGACGCTCTGCGGAGCTGCTGCTGCCGATAGCGCCGTTTCTCGATGAATGGGGCGCGCGGCTCGCGCTCTGGCCCGGCTTCGACTTGGCCGAGCGCGCGAATGTGGTCGAGGGACTCGTCAACGGTTGCCGCAAGCTCGAAGGGCAGGAGGGCTACTATCGCGCGCTCGCGGGCTTCGATCGCGCGTTCTCCGGCGGGCTCGACTCGCGTGAGCTGAACGCGTATCTCAGCGCACGAGTGCGCACGGAGCTCAAGGACGCCAAGCTACGAAAGAAGGTCGCGGTACGACGCGAGTCGTTCGAGTCGAGCTGCGCGAAGGCTGTGCGCGCAGCGCTCGTGCGTTCCGCGACAATCCGGAATGGCTCGCTTAAGCACGTTTAGCGGCCCGTTTCCGTCGGCAGACCGGCATCGAGCCAGCCCGCGATGCCTGCCGACATGACGCGCACATCGGCGTAGCCGAGTTGCTTCGCGCGCCGCGCCGCATTCGGCGCTTTTCGGCACAGCGGATTCCCACAATAGAACACCAAGGGCGCACTCTTGTCGGTCGGTAGAGCCCGAGCGTCGAACGCGGGATCGATGTGGAGCGCGCCCGGCACGTGCGTTTGAGTCCATCTCTGGTGGGAGTTGACGTCGAATGTTGTGACGCGGCCCGATTGCACGAGCGGCAGCAGGTCGCGCGGCGCGATCGTCTTCAGGCCCATCAGCCAGGCCATCATGGTTGCGACACCTCGCCATCGTCCACGTCGCCGACGGAAGGTCTGCGCTCCAAGACGATGGCGACTGCCGCATATCCCGCGCCGAAGGCGACCATCAGCCATGGCGCGAGATTCGCATAGGCGCCGAACCCGAACGCGATGCACGCCGTGATCAACACATAGAGGAACCCGAACAGCAGCCACACGATCAAGTCGCGCTTTTTGCTTGCCCGGCGGTTTGGCGGTGTCGTCACGACCGCACTGTCGCGGCGCAATACGCCGAGCCACAGCCAGCTCACCGCGATTGCGGCAAGAGCACCGAAGCCGAGCGCCGACATGAGTGATTTGGCAGCGGCGAGCGGCGCGAGCACGAACGCGCTAACGGACGCCATGCCGGCCAACACGAGAATCCAGCCGGCCGTGCGCTCTGCGGTCGTCGTCGGCGCGCGATGCATCGCGAGCGTTCGTAGCGGCCGCATCTTCGGCAGCAAGTTGCCGGTGACGATCATCATGAGGCCGACGATCACGCCGATCGCGCGGCGTGCGAGTCCCGCGTCGAGCACGCCGGTCCTGCTTGCGAGCGCGACGGCCGCCGAGAACGCGACCAAGCAGAGGAAGCCGACGACCGCGGTCCTCACCGGACCGACGAACGGAGTCGTTTCGCTCATTGATTCATGACCTCGCGGCCCGGGTTTTGGCCACCGTTGTCTTGTCGTCGCGCAATTGCCAGCCGAAGGCTTTGGCGAAGCTCAGTAACGCGTCCTCGAGCACCGACATCTCGAGCTCGTACACGACGGACTTGCCTTGTTTCTCGGAGACCACGAGGCCCGCCTCGCGCAGCACCGCGAAATGCGCGGACATCGTGGGCTTCGAGACGTGGAACTGCTCGGCGAGCTCGCCTGCGCTCATCGGGCCTTTGCGCAGCAACTCGAGAACGCGCCGCCGCGTGGGGTCGGAAAGGGCTTTGAAGACGAGGTTCATACTTCCATAGTTAGCCAAACGTCGAAATGAAAGTCAAGCGGTGCCGTTGGAAGTTCCAAACGTGTCACGATTGCGTTTCGGAAGTGACTGCCGCCGTCACGACGAACTCGATCGCCGCATGAGGGGTTTGTCGGTGGGTCCGACGAACCGGCCTTCCGTCGGCGAGACCATTGCGTGCGGATAGCACGTTTCGCCGCGCGCGTCACGCATCGAGCGCGATCAACAAGTTCAGATCGATGCGTCTGATATCTTTCATGTCGATGCGAGTGCGGCCCCTCGGTCGTTCATTGCCCGAAGAATATTTGGTGGGCGATCCCGTTGCCCAAGAAAATGTTCACGAGCGCCGTGAACACGAGCGAGCCGAAGTAAAGACCGAACACGCCGAAGCGATGCAGCCTGAGTCGGTGCGTCTTGGCGCCGGCCCAGGCTATCCCGACGAACAGCAGCGCGACCGGCACGGTGTAGTGTAGCGGGCCCAAACCGTGGAAGTGACTGCGCGGATCGGGAATGAAGAATGCGACCGCGGCGGTCAACGTGATTAGCGTCAGAAACAGTTTGCCGATCGCGCGATGAGACCTGTCGCCTTTGCGGCTTACGAACAATAGCCAGGTACCGATGAGCCAAGCCGCCAGCAGCGTTCCGACGTGAACGACGACGAGCCACGACGCGTGGAACAGTGGCTCGAGGTGCATCGCGTCGCTAGTCGCGAAAGGTCATGGGCCTGAGGGACCGCCGGGCTGCGCGAAACCGAGACGGCCGACGAACGGACCGGCCACGACGATCGCGTCGGCGGCGAGCTTCAACGGCAACGCGGCGAGTTGCCACGGCGCGGGCCCGCTGATCACGCGTGCGGCGTCGCTCGGATCGAACTCCGATTCGTGGCAGGGGCATTTGAAGTGCAGCTTGTCGTTGAACCAGTCGGTGACGTCGCAGCCCGTGTGCGAGCACACGCCGGAATACGCGACGATGCCATCGGCCGCGCGCGCGAGTGTCTCACCGGTGAGACGCGCCGGATCGAGCCGCACGACAACGAGCTGGTTCAGCCGCGAACCGTCGCGCACGCGTTGCGTGGCCGGGTTCATCGGGAACGCCAGCACCTGCTTTAAGCCGAGTGTGAGGTCGGCTGGCGCGATGACTTGGCCCGCGCGTTTGCCGAACGCGAACACGAGAGCGTCGCCGACTTGGGGCGGCGCGCTGACCTCGTCGTTCTCGTCGCCGCGGGCCGCCACGGCCGGAGCCGCAAGCGCGAACGCGCAGCACGCCTTCAAAATCGTGCGGCGCTTCGTGCCCCACGCCGTCTCGCTCGAGTTGCGCCCGTCGCTCATGCCCACCCCCGGGCGCCGGTTCCGCCAGCATTGTGCGGGGGGCGGGTCAGTTCACACAACCGGACATGAGCGGCCGCGCGCCCTTGGGTGTTCGTCGCGGCAACGCCGCGCGTCGGTGTCAGGCACGTGGATGCCTGACACTTTTGCGCGTCCGCTGGGGCGTCAGTGAGTGGCGGTCGCCGGTTGCGCGGCGCGTGTCGCGCCGGCACGCACGTGCTGCGGCTCGTACGTGCCAGGCTCGGCGCGGAACGAGATGCTGAGGCGGTTCCAGGTGTTGATCGCGACCACCGCCATCGCGAGGTCTACGAGTTCGGTCTCGCTGAAGTGCTCGCGCGCCTTCTTGTACACATCGTCGGGCACGTGACTTTCGCTCACGAGCGTGAGGCTCTCGGTCCACTCGAGCGCTGCCCTCTCGCGGTCGGAATACAACGGGGCCTCGCGCCATGCGTTGAGCAGGTAGAGACGCTGCTCCGTCTCGCCGGCCGCGCGCGCGTCCTTGCTGTGCATATCGAGGCAATAGGCGCAGCCGTTGATCTGCGACGTGCGCATCTTCACGAGCTCGATCAGGCTCGGTTCGAGGCTGGTCTCGTTCACGTACTTCTGGAGTCCCAAGACGACCTGCACCGCACGCGGCGAAATCTTCATTACATCGATCCGTGATTTCATCTTCATGTGCTCCTCTGGTGGGGTTGGCTCTCACGAATTGAGACCGCGAGCGTCCCGCAAGTTCCAAGGGCGCCACCGCCGCGAGCGCGCACCGCACACTCGTAAGTCGATTGGCGCATACGCACGCTTCGACCGCCATGCTGGCGATTGCTCCCAGAACAACCTGACAAACCGCCCGCGGGCCCGTATCGTTGGGGCTCGTACGACGCGGGGGCGCCATGGCACAACAACTATTGACGGCGGTCGTCGGCAGCTATCCACAGCCCGATTGGCTCATCGACCGGGCGCTACTGACGAAGATGATGGCGCCGCGGGTCCGCGTGCACGAGGTTTGGCGCATTCCGCCCGAGCGGCTCGAGCAGGCACAGGACGACGCGACGATCGTCGC
>FTFB01006776.1_pt1 | contig 10261 bp, 8 predicted proteins | sample 1658331 | NCBI WGS metagenome assembly FTFB01 (sample SAMEA3914816, study PRJEB12502) | metagenome | biome: forest; material: soil | place: USA | collected 2011-09-16 | depth 0.3 m | reverse complement strand
GTCATCGAGAAAGCGAAGGAAGGTGGCTTTCGCCCGCTCGGCGTAGAAGGCCAGCGTGAAGGCGAATGGGTGCTCGTCGACCTGCACGACGTAGTGCTGCACGTAATGCTTCCGCGCGTGCGGGAGTTCTACAGCCTCGAGCGCATGTGGGAGTCCGACATCGGCCCCGCCATCAAGGCGGTCACGGCCGTCGGCGGGCTGCCCAGAGCGTCTGGAATGGCGTCTGGAACGGCGACTGGAACCGCGGCTGGCCGCGCCGCATCCGGACGATCCGTCGCTGCGAAGAGAGCGCCACGCAAGGCGCCTTCAGCGGCTGCGCCCGCAGGGGCTCCGTTGACCCGCTCCGCGGCAAAGCCGCGGCGCAAGAGCGCCGAGTAATCCAGGTTCGAAAGCCGCTGCGCTCGTGCGCATCCGTGTCATCGCCATCGGCTCGCGCATGCCCGGCTGGGTGCGCGAGGCCGTCGACGATTATCTCAAGCGTTTCGCCGCGTCGATGCGCGTTTCGATCATCGAGATCGAGGCGGGCAATCGCACCGGCTCCAACGCCAGGCGCGCCATGGAAGTGGAAGGCGAGCGGCTGCTCGCCGCCGTTCGCAAGGACGAATACGTCGTTGCCCTCGACGAGCGCGGCAACGAGATGACCACGAAGCAGCTCGCCGCCTGGATCGATGGGCACATGCGCGAGGCCCGCGACGTGGCGCTGCTGGTAGGCGGTCCGGATGGCTTCGCGCCAGAAGTGCTCTCCCGCGCCAACTACAAGTGGGCTTTGTCCAAGCTGACCTTTCCCCATGCGCTGGTACGCGTCGTGCTGGTCGAACAGCTTTATCGCGCGCACAGCCTGTTGAACAACCACCCGTATCATCGCGAGTGATTCGCGCGTCACGCAGCTCGAATTGACATGCAACCGCGGTCACCCGTTCTTCGCCTCGCTTCAGTGTCGCCGCGCCGGAGCGAGCTGCTGACGCAGATTGGCGTGCCCCATGTCGTCACTGGCGCGCATATCGATGAGTCCTTGCATGCCGGAGAACGGCCGCATGACTACGTTCAGCGCATGGCGCGCACAAAGGCACGGGCCGTGTGGGAACAGGATCGTACCCTGCCCGTTCTTGCTGCCGACACCACGGTAGTGCTGGATGGCGTGGTCTTCGGCAAACCTGCAGATCGCGCGGATGCGCTGCGCATGCTGGGCCTGCTTTCCGGGCGCACGCACGAAGTGCACACGGCCGTTGCGCTGGCGTCGGCCGAAGGGCTTTCGATTCGCATGAGCGTGAGCGCCGTGCGCTTTCGCGTGCTCACGGCGGAAGAGATTTCCGCCTACTGGGAAACCGGTGAGCCAAAAGACAAGGCGGGTGCTTACGCCGTGCAGGGTCTCGCGGCCGTGTTCATCGAATCCCTTTCCGGCAGCTATTCGGGTGTCATGGGCCTGCCGCTGTTCGAAACATCCGAGCTCCTGCGCGCGGCCGGTGTGCCTTCTTGGTGCACAATGGGGGCATGAGCGTAGAAATTCTCGTCAACGCCACTCCGCGCGAGACTCGCGCGGCGGTTCTCGAAAACGGCATCCTCCAGGAAATCTACGTCGAGCGGGCGAGCCGCCGCGGGCTCGTCAGCAACCTCTACAAGGGCCGCGTCTCGCGCGTGCTGCCGGGCATGCAGGCGGCCTTCGTGGACATCGGGCTCGAGCGCACGGCCTTCCTGCATGCCGCGGACATCGCCTTCATGCGGCCGGACGAGACCATGGTGTCGCTCCCGGCCATCGACGATATCCGCCGGCTCGTCAACCAGGGCGACGAGATCCTGGTGCAGGTGATCAAGGACCCGATCGGCACCAAGGGCGCGCGGCTCACCACCTTCGTCGCGTTGCCGTCGCGCTATCTCGTGTTCATGCCGCGCGGCGAGGGCATCGGCGTCTCCACCCGCATCGAAGACGAGGCCGAGCGCACCCGGCTCAAGACGGCGATCAGCACCCACATGGACGCCGCGGATGGCGGCGGCTACATCGTGCGCACGGCTGCCGCGGGAGTGACCGAAGAGGGCCTGGCCGAAGACATGGCCTATCTCGACAAGCTCTGGCATCACGTGCGTGAGACCTCGCTCCGGGCGAAGCCCGGCGCGATCGTGCATGAAGACCTGCCGCTCACGCTTCGCATGTTGCGCGATGAGCTGGCGCGCGGCGTCAGCAAAGTGCTGGTGGACTCGCCCGTCGAGCAGCGGCGCATGACGGAGTTCGCGCGCGCGTTCATTCCGAGCACGACCACGGAGTTCGAGCTCTACACGGGGCCGCGGCCCATCTTCGACCTGCACGGCATCGAAGAAGAGATCACGAAGGCGCTGGATCGCAAGGTGCAGCTGAAATCCGGCGGGCACCTGGTGATCGACCAGACGGAGTCGATGACCACTATCGACGTGAATACCGGAGCCTATGTCGGTACGCGCAACCTCGAAGAAACCATTTTCCGCACCAACCTCGAAGCGGCGCTGGCGATCGCGCGCCACCTGCGGCTGCGAAACCTGGGCGGCATCATCATCATCGACTTCATCGACATGCAGGATGAAGCGCACCGGCGCCAGGTGCTGGCCGCGCTCGAGCGCGCGCTTGCCGGGGACCGGGCACAGACGCATATCGTGAGCCTGTCGCCTCTGGGACTGGTCGAGATGACCCGCAAGCGCACGCGGGAGAGCCTGGAGCACCTGCTGTGCCGGCCGTGTCCGAGTTGCGATGGGCGCGGGTTCGTGAAGACGCCCGAGACGGTGTGCCACGAGATCTTTCGCGATATTGTGCGACAAAGCAGGCAGTTTGCGAGCAAGGAGCTGCTGATACTGGCTCATCGCGATGTCGTAGACCGGCTGCTCGATGAAGAATCGGGGACGCTGGCGGAGCTCGAGCCGCAGGTGGGGAGGCCCATCCGGTTGCAGACCGAAGCGTTGTACGGGGTCGATCAGTACGATGTCGTTTTGATCTAGAGAGGCGCCGCTTCAGCCCACAGGCACTCGCATGGTTCTGCGTTCCGGGTGGCTTCGAACCACCATCATCGTCGGCATCGTCGTGGCGTCGTTCGTTTCGGCGCTGGCCATTGCGTATGAGTTGGCTTTGTCGCGCGTGCCGCGGCAGCGGGCCGCGTTCGAGAGCCTGGTGCGGGCGCAGACGGGGCTCGATATCCGGTTCAACGAGTTGACGCTGCGGTGGGGATGGTACGGGCCCGAGGCGGTGTTTCGGCGGGTCGAGCTGGGGGAGCCGGGGCGGTCGAATGTGTTGTTGCGGGCGCCGCAGCTCATTGTCGGCATCAATGCGTGGCAGAGCGCGCGGTCGGGGCAGCTGTCGGCGGGGCGTATCACGCTCATCGCGCCGGATATCGATCTCGAGCGGCTCACCAGGCCACCGCCTGCGGGGGCGACAACTTCCGATCCCGCATCGTCTGCCGAAGCTGCGCGTGAAAGCCGTGCGCGTGTGTTGCAGCGATGGAAAGGCGGCGTAGTCGATCTGCAGGGCGGCACGCTGAAGCTGCCGGATCCGTCCGGCACGGGCAGCCCGCTCACGTTGCAGATTCGCAGGGCGGCGCTCAAGCGCGCAGGCGAAGAGTGGAGCGGCCACGCGCTCGTGTTTCTGCCGGAGCGCCTGGGTCGCACGGCTCGCATGGTGTTCCAGCTCAATGGTGACATCAATTCGCCTGCCTCGCTCAGCGGCGGGCTGCGCTTCGAAGGCGTGCGGCTTTCGTTTTCGAGCTGGCGCGGAGTGCTCGGCCAGGTCCCGGGGCTTGCGGCGAACCTTCCGCAATCCGGCTCCGGCGACGTGACGTTCGATCTCACGCTGAAGCGAGGCCGCGTGGCAAAGGCCGACGGCCAGGTGCGAGCCGTCGATGTGGTCGTCGGCACGCCCTCGTGGCTGGGCCCGGTGCAGGCCTCGCGCAGCCCGCTGAAGCTGGACTACGTCACCGGCGACTGGCGTTTCCTCCGCCGCGGCGAGACGTCGCAGCTCCAGGTGGAGCAGCTCGTGTTGAGCCGCGAGCAGAAAGATTCACCGCTCCCGCTGTTCACCGTCGAGATGAGGCCGGGACATCTGCACAGTGCGCTCGAAAGTGCGCCCTTCAGCTCCATCGCAACGCTCGCGCGCTGGCTCGCGCCGGAGCTGGCACCGGCCGGCGTGTCGCTCGAAGGCAAGGTCGAAGCCATCGACCTCGACTGGAACGCCGCACGCCCCGAAGGTTTCCGGCTCGCCGCGAGCGCCCGTGTCGGCGCAGCGGCCGCCGCTTCCGTCTCGCGCGGCTTCACGCTGAAGGGACTGCCGATACGTATGCAGGCCACCGAGAACCGGCTGGCGCTCGAAGTCGACGCGCCCTCCGCGCAATTGCAGCTCGCGGCAGATCCAGAGCAGCCACTCGACGCGCTCGAGCTCGTTGCTCGTGTCGCCGTCACGCGCGCGGGCAATGGCTGGCAAGTTGCGATCCCCCGTCTCGAATACCAGGACGAATCCGCACGGGGCGAGATTTCAGGAACCCTGAAAGCCGAAAGCCAGGACGATGTGCCGTCGCTCGATTTGCGGGGCACCGTTGCACACGCCGATATCGTGAAACTCCAGGAGCGGTTTGCCGATGGTGTCGCGCGCGTGTTCGGCTCCGCCGGCACGCGCATCGACGCCGGCCGCATCGAGAACGGCGCGTTCGAAATGCGCGGGCGGCTCGATGAGATGGAGACCTCGCGATTCGTCGGCTCGTTCAACCTGCGCAAGGCGCGCATTCCAGCCGATGGCGCGTGGCCTGAAGCCGAGGCCGTCGATGCCAACGTGGAATGGCGCGGCTCGCGCATCAGCGCCACGATCAACGAGGGACACGCCGGCTCGTTCGATCTGGAATCCGTCGAAGCGCATTGGGACGCCGCGGGCACCGCGCCTTCGCGATTCACAGGTCGCCTGCACGGCCGGCTGGAGCAGGCGCTCGCCTGGATGCGCTCGCATCCCGAGCTGCAGAAACACGCGCCGCATCTTCAGGAGCTGGTGGCGAGCGGTGACGCCGTGTTCGACTTCGATGTCACCGTGCCGCCGGCAGGGGCGGTCGGGCAGGCAACGTCGCCTGAGGCTCACGCGCGCATTTCCGCCGTTCTCGAAGGCGTGCAGTTCCGGCTCGCGCCAGGTCTTCCGCCCGTGGAATCGCTGCGCGGTGCGCTCACCTATGACTCCGGCCGCCTGCAGCGTTCAACGCTCAGCGCTACGTGGCTGGGCGGGCCGCTTACGCTGAAGATCGGAGAGCGTCGCGATCGCAGAGGCTCGGTGCTCTTCGTCCAGGCGCAGGGGTTCGTAGACGCCCGCAAGCTCGTCGCGCTTTCGCAGGTTCGTCATCTCGCCGAAGTGAGCGGTGAAACGGCGTGGAGCGGGGAGTTCGTGTACACGCCGCCGGGCGACGCGGCGCCCGCGCACTGGCAGGGCCGCGCGGACTCTAGCCTCATCGGGGTCGCGAGCGAGCTGCCGGCGCCGCTCGCAAAAGCGGCAAGCGCGGCCCTTCCGCTGCACATCGAGATTGCGGGGACGGGAGACGAGTCAGAGCTGCGCGCGAACCTGTCGGACCGGCTGCGCGCGGCGTTCGTGCTGAACGTCGTGAACCGCGAGGACTGGGACATCGAACGCGGCGCCGTTCGCCTCGGCGGCGGTGCCGCCACGCTGCCGGATGGCGACGTCATCCAGGTTCGAGGTCACGTGAAGCGCATCGATGCGCCGGCCTACGTGTTGGCCTGGGAGCAGCTTCGCAAGGGATCGCCAGAGATTCACGCAGATATCGACATTTCGGCAGACGAGCTCGCCTTTGGCGATCGTGTCTACGACGACGCAAGCGTGCGGGCCGCCGCGGCTTCAACAGGCGCGTCCCCGGATTCCACCGCCGTACGCATCGAGGCGCCGGCCCTGGGCGTGCTCTCGGGCACGCTGCTGCCAGATCCACGAGATGTCGTGTTCAGCGACCTTCAGTTGACGAAGCAGTCTCTGAGCGGCACCGGCAGCTTGCGGTGCGCTGCTGATCTCGCGATCTGCCGGGGCGAGTTCCAGCTGGAGAGCAGCGACACCGCGGCGACTCTTGCAGACCTCGGCTTCCGCACCGACCTGAGCGCAACGAGAGGCGCACTGAGCGGCGAGATCTCGTGGCAGCCCCGTCTCGAGGGCCCCTGGCTCGAAAGCGCCGCAGGCACGCTCAGCATGCGTTTCGAAGACGGCACGGCCCGCCGCCCGCCGGACGACGCCACGGGGCGACCCTTGGCGCTGCTCGCAGTGCCCGCGCTGCTCAACGGAATCTCGCGGCATACCGCGTCATCGGGCGTTGCGATGGCGGACGGGGGCGCCACCGGCGAGCTGAAATTCAAGCGGCTGGAGGCGCATTTCCAGTTGCGCGAGGGCCAGGCGACGACGTCTGACCTGCACTTCGATGGGGACGCGGAAATCCTCGTGCGGGGCCGCACGGGACTGCTGACCCGTGACTATGATCTCGAGGCGTGGGTGCTCAAGGGAGAGGAACGGTTGCCGGCGTCGATGCGCCGCCTGGCTTCCGCGCCCCGCGTGGCGGCCGCGTGGCTCACCTTGCGTGAGCTGATAGGTGGAGACGCCACCAGCCGCTCGCGTATCGTGCTTCGCCTGCGTGGCCCGTGGAACGAGCCCGTCGTCACCGTGGAGTAGCCCTGGTCGTGCAGACATGAAGGTTGCCGCTATACAGATGACGTCCGGACCGGACGTGGCCGCTAATCTCCAGCAAGCGCGTGGCCTGCTGATGCAGGCGCGCGATCGGGGCGCGGTTCTCGCAGCGCTGCCCGAGAACTTTGCGTTCATGGGCCTCGGCGATGCAGACAAGCGCGCGGTCGGCGAAACAGAGGGCAGCGGACAGATACAGGATTCGATGGCTGCCACGGCTCGCGATCTCGGCCTGTGGATCGTCGCGGGTACCCTGCCCATCCGCTCGCCCGACGGCCGGGTCGCTGCGGCCTCGCTTGTGTTCGACGCAAGCGGCAAACGCGTGGCGCGTTACGACAAGATTCATCTGTTCGACGTAGACATTCCCGGCAAGGCTGAAGCCTATCGCGAGTCGGCGCACGTCGCGCCCGGCAGTGAGCCAGTGGTCGTGGACACTCCCGCAGGCTGCCTCGGGCTTTCCGTGTGTTACGACATGCGCTTTCCCGAGCTGTTCCGTCGGCTGAGCGCTGCGGGTGCCCAGGTCATCACCGTGCCCTCCGCGTTTACCGCCCCGACGGGCCGCGCTCACTGGGAGACCCTGCTGCGCGCCCGCGCCATCGAGAACCTCTGTTACGTCATTGCGCCGGCCCAGTCCGGGTTTCACCCGAATGGACGCGAGACTTACGGCGATAGCCTCATCGTGGACCATTGGGGCGCCGTACTGCAGCGCTTGCCCCGTGGTACCGGCTGCATAGTGGCGGATGTCGACTTGAATCGGCAGGCTGAAGCCCGCACTAGCTTCCCTGCGCTCACCCATCGCGTGCTCTAATTCCCCGATGCCTACGCAAAACCCCGTTTCCGATCCATTGGTGATCGCTCGCGATCTCATCCTTCGCCCCAGCGGGCTCGACAACAGCCGTCTCGACCAGGTGTTCGGCGAGGTGATGCGGCACTCCGTGGATTACGCCGATGTGTATTTCCAGCTCTCCCGCGAAGAGTCGTGGGCGCTGGAAGACGGCATCGTCAAGGACGGCAGCGCCAGCATCGAGCAGGGCGTCGGTGTGCGCGCCCTCTCTGGCGAGAAGACAGGTTTCGCTTACTCGGACGAAATCGTTCTGCCCGCGCTCGAAGAAGCGTCACGAGCCGCGCGCGCGATCGCCGCCCACGGCGGTGAAGGTCGCGTGCAGGCGTGGCAACCCAAGGCGGGCCACAGCCTCTATCTGCCTGTCGACGCCACTGCGTCGATGAAAGACGAAGAGAAAGTCGCGTGGCTCGAGCGTGTGGATCGCGAGACTCGCAAGCTCGACTCGCGCATCGTGCAGGTGATGGCGAGCGTAACGGCCGTGCACGAAGTCGTGCTCGTCGCCAACAGTGAGGGAGATCTCGCAGCAGACGTGCGCCCCCTCGTGCGCTTCAACGTTTCGGTGCTGGCCGAGCAGAATGGCCGCCGTGAGCAGGGCTACGCCGGCGCGGGCGGGCGCTTCTCGCTCGAAGAACTGGTTGCCGACGATCGCCCGCTGAGTCTCGCGCGTGAAGCGGCGAGACAGGCGCTGCTGAATCTCGAATCCGTTCCCGCACCCGCTGGCCCCATGACCGTCGTGCTCGGGCCAGGCTGGCCCGGTGTGTTGCTGCATGAGGCAATCGGCCACGGGCTGGAAGGTGATTTCAACCGCAAGGGCACTTCCGCATTCGCCGGTCGCATCGGCGAACGTGTGGCCAGTGAAGCGTGCACCATTGTCGACGACGGCACGCTGTCGCGCCGTCGTGGCTCGCTGAACATCGATGACGAGGGCACGCCCACTCGCTGCACCACGCTCATCGAGAACGGCGTACTGGTTGGCTACCTGCAAGACAAGCTGAATGCGCGTCTCATGGGCACGCAGCCCACGGGCAATGGCCGGCGCGAGTCGTTTGCGCACATGACGATGCCGCGCATGACGAACACCTACATGCGGCCGGGCAAGCATTCGCCGCAGGAAATCATCGCGTCGGTGGAGCGCGGAATCTATGCCGTGAACTTTGGGGGCGGGCAGGTGGACATCACCTCCGGCAAGTTCGTGTTCTCCGCGAGCGAAGCCTACGCCATCGAGAACGGCAAGCTCGGCGCGCCATTGAAGGGTGCCACCCTCATCGGCAATGGCCCGGATGTGCTCACGCGCGTGAGCATGGTTGGTAACGATCTCAAGCTCGACGAGGGCGTCGGCACCTGCGGCAAGGAAGGCCAGAGCGTGCCCGTAGGCGTGGGCCAGCCCACGCTTCGCATCGATAACCTCACCGTCGGCGGCACGGGCTGAGCCGAGGTCGACCGCGACGCGGTCCCTCGTTTTCGAGCGAGCCGCGCGACCCATGCGGAAACGCTGATTTATCCGACCCCGCATTTCTGGGTGAATCCAACAGGAACGCCCATCGAACCGCGCGTTCGCAGGGCTCATCCTTCACTTACGGATACGGCGACGGATCGCCACAACTTGCGAGGACCGCAAATCCGTGCATCCAATCGGGCGGTGGGGCGAATCGGTGATGGCGCGCATCGGTTGCCCACCGCCTGTGCGGGGCTTGCAAATCTGCACGGTCCCGGCGCACGAACATGAACATAATTTCAATGCGGGGTGACGCAATGCCGTCGGCACATGGCGACACTTCATTACGGTTCGCGAACCTGTGACGACACGCACGACGCCACATTGGCCGGGCCCGTAGCTTGCTCCACGACAGGCGACGCACCGCCTGTTTTTGTTTGTCACCGACCCGAGGAACGAAGCGATGCATGCCGAGCGCAACGAAGAAAAGAACGAAGAGAAGTTTGAGCTGCCCCAGGACCTGGTTGCCGAGATGAGCAAGCGCAATGCCCCTCGCAAACAGGAGTACTACCGGGTGGAGGCGTTCAAGCCGTCGTTTTTCGGTCGGGTCGCCGAAATGCTCGGTGGCAAGCGGCGCTGAGTCGCGCCATTGCGCGGGTTCCTCACCCGGGCCATCGGGCCATCACGCCCCGGCCATCAGCCGGGCGCGGGGGGCCCACGGGCAATGCCGCCCAGATAGGGCTTACCGGGAGCTTCCAGCCCGGCTAGCATGGAGGAAATGAGCGAGCAGCGCCTTTCCCGCCCTGTCTACGAAGCCCTTCCCTGGCTCTACATCCTGTCCGGGCTCGCCGCGCTGGTCGCGAGCTATCTCACCCCATCGCACACCATGAGCTTCGTGCTCGGCCTGCCGGGCCTCGTGGCAATGCTGGGGGGAATCGTCGTCGTGCTGCGCCGGCGGGAGTTCAGGCGAATGCGCGCGACCTACGGCAACCGGGACTCTTCAGTACTCCCCAAGAACGAGGAGTAGTCCGCTCTAGTGCGGCTCGCCCACCGGCTCCGGTGGATCGGGCGGCGCGCCCGGCACGGTGTCGACAAAGGGCGCACGCACGCGCGGCAGGCGCTCGTCGATGTAAATGAGCTCGTGCTTGCCGAGCTGCACCACGTCGCCATCGTTCAGGTAGTGGCGACGCATGCGCTTCGACTTCACGTAGATGCCGTTCGTGCTGTTCAGGTCTTCGATCACGCACGCATGCGGCGTGGTGATGACCTGGCAGTGATGGCGGCTCACGAAGCGGCTGTCGATCTGTACGTCGTTGTCGGT
>FTFB01009766.1_pt1 | contig 10299 bp, 9 predicted proteins | sample 1658331 | NCBI WGS metagenome assembly FTFB01 (sample SAMEA3914816, study PRJEB12502) | metagenome | biome: forest; material: soil | place: USA | collected 2011-09-16 | depth 0.3 m | reverse complement strand
CACCGGAACCGCGGGATCGTCGAGCGAAATCGGTCGCGAGTGTCGCCGCTAGGTGACCACCCGCCGAGAAGCCGACCACGCTTAGGGTGCGCGGGTCGATCGCCCAGCGCGCCGCGTTGGCGCGGAATCACGCGCGTCGCGCGCTGCGCGTCCTGCAGCGGCACGTCCTCGCCTTGCTGCCAGCCTTCTGCCGGCAGCCGATAGACGAGCACGAACACCGTGTAGCCGCGCTCGTTCAGCTTGGCCGCGAAGTCCGCGCCTTCGTTCTGCACGGACACGAACTGGTAGCCGCCGCCGGGAATCGCGAGCACGGCCTGGCCGTTCGGGCGCTGCGGCTTGAAGATGCGTAGCGCAGGGGTTGCCACGTTCGCGACGAATGGCGCCGGCCAGCCGGCCGGCAACGTCGCCGGCGCAAACGTGCCGCCGGGCGGAGCGGACGGCCATAGCGACAGTGTCGGCGCGGAAGTCCAAGCGTGTTGGCTCTGCGGTGGCGTGGGCGGCGGCGCGAGCGCGTTGGGGGGGCGCACCTGCGTCCGGGCCGATGCCACCGACATCGCCACGCTCGCCAGCAGCTCGTCGCGGCGCGCCGCCGTTGGTCGGGCGTCGACCGTCGCCGTTGTGCGCTCGAATGCTTCGGCAATCGCGGCCTCGGTCAGTGGGCGCATGCGCGCATAGCCCACGCGATTGGGATGCACGCCGTCGTTGCCGAGATCGGCGCGCAGGCCGCCCTCGGCATCGGCCAGCACCGCGGCGTAGTCGACGAACATGTAGCCGTTGTTGAACGCCACATCGCGGAGCCAGTCGTTCAGCTCGCGAATCAGCGGTCGCGAATCAAGGTCGCCGCGCCAGTAAAGCTTCCGCGATGGCGGGATGCCTGCAAGCACGACGGCGATGTCGCTCGCGCGCGCGAGCTCGATCATCGCGAGGATGTTGCTCTGGTAATCCTGGATCGTGGCCGGCCCCGTGTTGCCGGCGACTGGTACGAGAAGGTCCGCGCGAACAACGGCGGCGATGCGAGCGGCTTCGCACGCTTCTATCCAGTGCCCGGCATGACCCACTGCGGCGGCGGCCCGTCGACCGACCGTTTCGATCGATCGCGCGGATGCCCGCGCTAGCGAAGCGCGCGAGGATCAACAGCAGGTACTCCCGCCCGGAGGGGTGGTGCACGTCGATGTCTATTTGGTTCGACGTGAACGTGGTCCACATGGCCTGTGTTTCACCGCTGGCTAGCCGCACATTGGTGAATGGCGCGCCCGGCCGCGGACCGGTACATGCGCGCGAGCTCTTCCGCAGCGGCACCGCCGGGAAATACCGAATCGCGCGTCAGGAACAGGCCCGCCCAGTGCGAAGCGTCGCCGCGGGCGATGAAGTCCTTGAACTGTGGCGACTCGGCGGACATGTGATTCACGATCAGGTCGGCCATGACGTCGATACGTGCACTTAGCGCGCGAACGTCGGTCCAGTCGCCGACGCGCGGGTCCACGCGCAGGTGGTCGATGGGGTCGAAGCCCGCATCCGCACCGTCGATCGGGTGGAAGAACGGCAGCAGATGTGCGCCGCCGAAAAGCCCGGCCAACGGCCCTCGAGCAGCGCCGCGAGCTCGCGCAATCCGCCGCCGCCGAGCCGGTCGACGTACGTGATCAGCTGAACCTGGTTACGCATCGAGCCGCGCGCGTTCGGCGCCAAACAATCGGTTGCGCATCTCTTGGGATCGTTCGGAACTGGCGGCGAGGTTAGCGCATTCCAGCCCGGCGCGGCGCTCGATCTTTGTTAATGCGGGTGGGTCAGCGAGGGGCTGGCTGTTCGGATGCTCCCGTTTTCCATCGCGAGTAATCCGATTTCAGCAGGTTTGCGCGATCGAACGGCGAGATGTGCCCTCGGACGCCGTTTGCATCTTCCAAGCACTCGTCCTCGATGATGCGGGCTCCACGTTGTTTTACGCGCTCCAAGACGGTACGCAGCGTCCACGGGCGCGAATAGACGAGTGGGTCTTCAATGGTCGCCTCGTACTCGATGGTGTCGGGTCCCGTCATTCGGTACCGCTCGACGACGTGAACTTCCGTGCTGTGAAAGTTGCCGGCCTCGTCGAACCATAGCTCGTCGGTGAGCGCAGCCACGTCCGCGATCAGGATGTCGCCGTCCCAGTGATATCGCGTGTCGCCCATCCACCAATCCGCGCTGTCGAAATGCGGCCGGTTGTTGGGGTGGAACACGCGGAACGCGTGATTGTCTTGATAGACGATCGCAAAGTTGCCGGGGCTTTGCAGGATCTGTAGCGGCGTTGAAAGGTAGGTCGCGCGCGGAACGCCGGCTTGATAACACTTGCGTGACGGATCGGATGTCATCCGCGTGCGATAGTTCTCTTGCCGGCGAGCGAGAGCGTCGGCCTTGTATGGGAGTTTTCCGTCGGGCGGGTCGACGATGATGCTCGCAGAGGCGCGGACACCGTTTTCGGCGGAATGACCTTCGATATTCACGTGAGCGGTGCCGCGGGCCCGCCAGATGCCGCGAAAGTCGGGGGTTTTACCGTCTTCCTTCAATCGAGCGGGCAAGAATGGCGTCGCCGCTTCCAGGCATTGCCATGCACCGGCGAACACGGCCGTTACGGCAGCCGTTGCGAGCAACAGTGCGCGGAGTCGCCCTAGCTTCGCGTGTGTGCCGCTCATTTCGCCCTCGACTTCTTTCCGCCGTCTTCGCTGGTGTAATGCTGCAGGCTGCGTTCGCCCTCGAGGCAGCTGTATTCGAGAATTTGCTGTTCCGGCGGCACGCGTTTCAGCGTGAAGCGCATTTCGATCGGTTTGACGAAGACCGTCGGATCGGTGACGGTCGCCTGATAGAGAATCGTATCGCGGTCGAGCAGTGTGTAGCGTTCGACGACGTGCTCGTTCTCGTCGACGAAGTTGCCCGCCATGTCGAGCCAGGTACGGCCGTTGAACTTAGCGACGTCGACGACGAGGGTGTCGTCTTCCCAGCGGCCGCGCGAGTCGCCGTCCCATGCCCAGTAGTTGCGCGGGTGCCGACTGTTGTCTGTAGGGATGATGCGGACGTCGTGCATGGCCTCGTGCAGGAGCGCCACGTAGTTCTCGTCCTGGATGATCTGCACGGGATAAAGCCCGCCGGGCTGATCCAAGGATCGCGGCACGCCGGGCAGATGGCAGCGCGCCTCGGGATCTTCATAGCCGCGCCGCTGTCGGTCTCGTCGCTCGGCGGCGGCTTCGGGCGTGTACTCGTATTGCGGCGCCGGCGGCGCGCCGCGCGCGCCCGCGCGGCCGGCTGCGGCGAAGTTCGTGCCATCGAGCGAGCCGATAAAAAGACCTTGGAATCCGCCCGCGCTCTTGATCCACAGACCTTGCAGGTCGGGGTGGCCATCGGCGAGCCGAGCGGCGGCAGGCCCCGGCGAACTCGGCCCTGTCGGCGGCGGTTGCGCCAACGCGGAACCGGCGACGGTGCTCACGAGCAAAGCGCAAAGGCTAGCAGTCCGCAATTGTCTCAAGAGCTCACCTCGGTTCGGGTGACGCCGTCGGCGCCGTCGGTGGGGTGGCCGCAGAACCGGCGAACACTTTCGTGCCGTCCGCGAGTGTGATTCGCGCGGCGTTGGCCGTGTGCGATCCGTCCTTGGCTAAGTAGCCCTCGATGGTTATCGCGTCGCCGGGTTTCAGCGACTTCTTGGTCCAGCCGAGGCGCATGAGACCGTTCGGGTTCGAGGTCTCGACCATCCAGTCCGCCGTCTTGCCGTCGGGGCCCACAGCGCTGATGGTGATCCAGCCGTGCGGGTTGATCATTTCCCACTTCACGACGCTACCTTTGAGCGTCACCGGTTTCTCCGCGTCGAATTCGGCCGCGAACGAGTGGTGCGCGACTGCGGGTACGCCATTGCACAGGGCCGCGGCTAAGGTGATTGCGTTTGTCGAGAGCCAAGATTTCACGGCAGTTCTCCGACGCGGTCGCGTCCGGTGCTCACGATGAGGTCTTTGATCCGAATCCCGCGAGACCACGCCGTGCCTCGCGAGCCGAACGCTACCGCTGTATCGCGCCCGGTCTGAAATCGCATCTGCGAATAGTTGCAATTGGCCGGCGCGATGATCTCCGTCGCCTGGTGAGTGTCCGTGGCGCGGTGGCCGACGATGCCGGCAGCGTAGCAATGAGGAAAGCCGACGCAGATGACGAGAGTAGCGCCGGCATTCGGCTGGCCCTTCTCGCGACAGCCATCGCCGCCGTGGCACCGGCGAACGATGCCAGGGCCATCCACAGCAAGCGCACGTCGTGGCCGGCCTGGAGGGCGCGAACGAAAGCTGCGCCGAATGGCAGTGCGGCGAAGAGCACCGAGAGGGCACCGGTCCATTTCGCGCTAGGGCCAGCTAATTCGAGACATCCTCACTCGTTGGGGGTTGTGCTTCCCAGTCTTGCAGTCGTATGGCTCGGAGTTGCACGCGCCTAACGAAATGTTCCGTTGGTGCATACGAAGTGACGAGCACGTTGGCGTCCGACAATTCGCGGCCGCCTACTGGGTAGCGGATCAACCCGGAAGGATCAAAGAACGGCAATCGACCACCGAATCGACTCAAGGCGTCTGGCAGCGTGTGCCCTGAATAAGGTGAGTAGTCGGGTACACACAGCGAGACTTCAGGGTTGCGTTGCCGCGTCGGCGCGTGCTCCAGCACTACGGCAAGGCACGATGGTCGCTCGCCGGGCTGAAGACATTGAAAAAGCACACGAGTCTCTGCATCGTCCACCTGTGTAGCGCACCATCCGATCCCGGACATGCGCTGATCACCACCACGTGCCGGAAGCGCGTAGGTCGCGTCCACGCGGAACAGCGTGAACGAATAGTCCAGTTGAATATCGAGCAGGTCAGTCTTGATGCGGCTGTATAACGCGCCAGGTACGCGGACGCCCTGATGGACGATAGCGTCTGCGCCCGTCGCACGGACCTCGAGGTCGTTGCCCGGTCCCTTAAACACCAGCGCACCGCTGGGGTCGATAGCGCTTACCTCGGAGCGATCGGCGAGCAGCCTCGACTCGGGAATCAACCCGGATAGATGAAGGGGGAGAAACACCACGCGCGCACCTTCGGCACGTCGTCGCTGATTCTCCTCCGCGGCGTCCACTTGACCGACACCCGGTTTCTCCAGCGCCTCATCGAGGCCCTGGCCAAGTGCTGGTCGAAATCGTCCTGCGCTTGGCGCAAACGCGACGGTGCCGCCGTATACGTCTTGCGAACCGGTCGTCAACAACTGTTGGACGCGAAACGCGATCCCCCATGGCAGAAACGGAGCGCACAGTCCCACGCACAACGCCGCAGCAAATAACGTTCGAGCCGCCCATGTGCGGCGCCAGCGATACTGCACAAGCAGCACGCCCGCCGCGGCGACGAACAGCAACGCTTCCCGTATGAGTGTTGGCACCCAGGCGAACCCAGTGAGCGCGACTGGTCTGTTCGCGCCAACGAGCGCGGGGACAATCAAGAACGCAATGAGAACGGCCAAGATTCCGAGGGCGCCCACCAGCGTTTCGGTCATGGTGGACGTAAGGGCGGCGAACGCTAGCACCGGCACGCTCAGTGCGAGGAGCACCCACAGCGCACAAGCTGTCGCGGCCGCCGCGGATTGACTAAGCGAGAAGCCATTCGCCAGTCCTTGCAAAACGTCGGTCAACCACCAGGGGCCTTGCACCAGCAGGATGACGAACAGAAGCTTCGCGAGAAAAAGATCGCGGCGCGCAATGGGCCGCACCAACCAGTCTTGGTGAACGCCCGGGATCGGATCTTGCAACATCACCAGAGTGATGACGGTCGCCGCCGCTAAGAGCTCCAAGATCGATCCAGGCACGGTTGGAAGGCTGAGAAAATGGCCTGCCTTGAACCGCGCCAGGGCCAGCAGGCATTGAACGGCGGTCAGTGCTACCACGAGCGGCCACAGCAACCGCCAGTCTTTCTTGAAAATGTGCCACACCATCACGACGGCACTCCGTCGCGAGCGGCGGGCGCGAGTGTCGTAAAAATCGCCCGCAAAGACATTGCCTTCGCGTCGATATGGCGAACACCTTTGCAAAGCGTCCGCACGAGTGCTGGGGACCGGTCCTCTGAGAATTGTGTGTCAACGAACATCAGCACATTGCCCGCGGCGCGCGCCTGAAGCCATTGCGCCGGCAGGGCGTCCGGCACGCACGCGGTCGCGTCGAGAGTCACATACACGTCGCGGCACCGTTCAGTGAGCCGACTCATGGGTTCCTGGAACATCATTTGGCCCGCATGCAGGAATCCCACATCCGTAGCAAGGCCCTCAATCTCTATGAGCTCGTGCGATGAGATCAGAATCGTTAGTTCACCGGCCTGCTGGAGAAGTCCGGCGATTAATTCGTCGCGGACGAGGGGATCAAGTCCAGCGAAAGGCTCGTCAAGGACCAGCAATCGGGGGTGGAACGCCAGGGCGCAGACGAGCGCTAATTTAATACGCGTACCATGCGAGAGATCGCGGATTTTCCGTGTCGGTGGCAGCTGCATCTGGCGGCGCATGCCCATCTCCAGGGCGTTGTCCCAGCGTTGATAGAACGGCCGTAAGTAGTCAAGGTATTCGTCAACAGTCAATTTCCAGGGCAGCTCCTGGTCTTGGGAGACGTACCCGATATGGGTCAGCTCTCGCGGGGAGATCGAACGAGAGTCGACACCGAGCGCAACGACATGTCCTCGCGATGGCTGCAGAAGATTCATCAGAATCTTGATCGTCGTGGTCTTGCCAGCTCCATTTTGGCCAACGAGTGCAAACGCGCTGCCCTCGGCGATCCTGAGCTCCAGCCCACGTAGCGCGTCAAACTGACCGTATCGCTTCCACAGATCGTGCGCTTCGACAATCACTTGCGACCGACCTCCCGAACAATCCCCCGACGTCCAGCAAGCTTGGCCCAGCGGCTTCCAATGGCATCGAGCACATCTTCCAGGTCGACGCCTATGCGCAACGCTTCGACAACGAGCTGCTCCACCTCGCGCTGAAGCAGCCGGCGGCGCTCACCTGCATGGGCAGCGGGGCGAGCCGCAACGACCGTGCCAACCCCTGGCCGCACCTCCAGCCACCGTTCCTGTATTAGGTGTTGGATGACCTTGTGCGCCGTATTGGGGTGGATCTTCAGATCAGTCGCGAGCGCGCGTACTGATGGGAAAGGCTGGCCTGGTTGAAACTGATTGCTCACGAACGCTTTCGTCGCAGCAAAGACGACCTGATCGAAGATGGATTCGCCCGGCTGAAATGTAAGTCCGAATAGTGTCACACTCGTAGTGTGACGCATGCGACTCTGACAGGTCAAAGGATTTCGATGACGACGACCTCATTGGTGAACGGAGCTGACGAAACGCGGGCGAGTGGCGCCGCCGTTTCGAGTCCACAAGACTGATAGCGCTGCAGCGTGCCATCCGCTGCGCTATCGCCGATGTGGCGCTGGAACCTTGGCTTAGCGCGACGCGGTAGCGAGTTCCTCAGCCCGGACTAGAACAGCGTCGCGGCCGGCGGCGATCCACCCGCCCCGCGAAACCATTCACAGGTGGAAGGGCTTCTCGCGGGACCTCGCGTGATCGTCTATGTGTGCAGGGGGGTGATCTCAACCGGCTATCTGTTTCCTGTGAGATCCGACCGAGGCGTCTTGAGCAGAGCTTGGTACCTGCTCGTCGACATCACACTAGGACACGCGGGCGCCATACGTGCCGCGGTGTTAATCGGGATCTGCGCTGCGAGCTGGGCTGGGTCCCGACGATGCTCGGTCTGCGGACCGACTGATGTAGCGCCGCGATCCCGGCTGATGCGTCCACAAGCACGGCCGGCCGCCACTAGCGATTTCGAACGGTTGCAACTCAGTTCGCCACAGGCGGATGGTTCTTCGAGGCGAAAGCGGCATCCTCTAACTAAATTCTCTCGCACGGATCGGACGTCGAAGACGGCTCACAGGCGAGCTGCCTATTGCGCAGCGCACAAGGCGTTGAGATTTCGGCAACGGGACAGCTCGAACAAGAGGAAGGAATCCTGTTCGCGATACGCGGGTTCGACCGCGTGCACGGCCACAGTAGAGTCGGCTCCGAGGAGGCCGCTGAGAACCAACGCGAGTCGAAGCTCCTCGGCGCGATCCTCTGCCCAGCGACTGTTGCTCACGCCGTCAGGAGACGGCGTGAGCGAGAAGGTCAAATACGGGAACTCGTGCTCGCGCGCCCGACCCGCGTCGTAGCGACCGAGCGACCGCAAATGGTCGGTGAGTCCCGCTCGGTCGACCTTGAGCTGGACTCGGCAGAACGTGGCGCGGCACTCGAGATGGTAGAAGGAGTTGTCTTCGGCAGGTAGTCGAAGCAACGGTGTGTCCGTTACGAAGTCGCGGATGCGTTGTTCCGCTTTCGGCGCCCAGTTCGGATCGCGAGGCTCGAACCGCTGTTTGCAGACGAAAACCGCTAGCCGTTTTTTGGTGATACATTCGTCGAAGCTTCGCCCCCATATGTCCGATGTGTCCACCGACTGCGGGAGGGTGGGCGGTGTTTCCGCGGCGGCGGACTCGAGCTCGCCCTGTTCGGTGTCTGGCGGGCGGACCAGATCACTGCTCGCGTCGGTCACAGCGCTCGCGTCAAGCCTGACAGGGGTAGCCTGTGTACCGACCTTTTGCGGGTGAAAGATGCCGTGGAATGAAGGCACTAGCAACACAGCGGCAGCAACGCCCAACGCAATCGTCGCGATTCGTCTGACCCGCATCTTCGCCTCGGGGCGAGGGCGTCATGCACGCAGTATCATGATCTTACTGCAACCGGAACTGGAGCTTTAGCGGCTTCGCTCGAGCACCACCACGACCTGTCGCTCAACGGGGCTGCATACTCAGCTCCGGGAACTGGAGGAGTTCTGCAATGACTCGACGAACTTTTCTGTCCGCGCTTGCGTTCGCGCTGATCAGCGTTGGTTACGCGGGCCTAGTGGATGCTCAGCCCGTTGCGCGCGATCCAGTGAGCTTGGATCCAGCGGAGGTGCCGAGTGTGCTCCACAACGAGAAGACGGGGCAGGGTGACCCCGTGATCCTTATCCAAGGAGCCAATCTGCCGATGCAGATGTGGGATGCGCAGGTCCGGTTTCTCAACGCTGAGTTCCTAGTCGTGCGATACGACGTCCGCGGGTTTGGAGGTTCGGGACCACGCGACTCCGTGCCGTACCAATCGCATACTGATTTGCGAGCGTTGCTGGACCACCTCGGTATCGAGCGAGCCCATCTAGTAGGACTTTCGCTGGGCGGGCGTATCGCTGTGGATTTCGCCCTGACTTATCCCGAACGGGTGCAAAGCCTGGTCCTCGTGGATCCAGGGCTAAGCGGGTACATGTGGGATGAAGCGGCCATGCAAGAGTGGACCAAGCCCCTTGTTGATGCTATCAGCAAAGGAGACGCGCTCGGGGCGGCGGACCTGTGGCTGAAGTCGGGCTTCATGGCTCCCGCAATGGAGAACTCGGAGCTCGCGCCTCGGCTCACGCAACTTGCGCGCGCCAACGCCCGCGTCTTTGAGCATCCAGATTTGGAGGTGCCACTGTCGCCGCCCGCGGTGGATAGGCTGTCGGAGATACGCTCGCCTACGCTTTTGCTTTTGGGAGAGAGAGACGTAACGGACGAGCATCGGATCGTCGAACGCCTCCATCGGGAAGTGCCTAACTCGGAACGCGTGGTGTTTCCGGGAGTTGGGCACGTTCCCAATTTGGAAAGTCCTGAGGAGTTCAATCGCGTCGTTTCAGTTTTTCTGCGGAAGCACTCAATCGGCACGCATGCAGCGGCGTCGAGGTAGGCCTAAGTTCACTGCAACGGTCACGCACGACTCTAAAGAAATGCTGACGGGTAGGTTAGAGCTCTCGCACTAAGATGGATCTTTCTCAGCGGTCGGGTACTGCCTTCTAGGTTTCATTAGAGGATGGACATGAACTCACGTATCTCGTTGCCGTCGCGTCTGGCGATAGCGGGTCTGTTCGCTACTTCTCTGGGTCTGGCCCAGGCTGCGCCGCCGAAGGAGCAGCAGGCCATTGTGCAAAAGGCCGGCAGCGATGCGCTGCAGCTTCAGACGGTGTCGGTGCCAGCGCCTGCCGCCAATCAAGTTTTGATCCGCATCTACGCGGCAGCCGTGAATCCGGCCGATTGGAAGAGCGGTGCAACGTCGGATGATCAAATTCCCGGCGGTGACGTGGCCGGAGTCGTCGCAGCGCTCGGCGAGGGCGTGACGGCTTTCAAGGTAGCTGACCCGGTATTCGGCATCGTGCCGCGTCGTCGCGGTGCTCTCAACGGTGGTTATGCCGAGTATGCGGT
>FTFB01010042.1_pt1 | contig 10366 bp, 8 predicted proteins | sample 1658331 | NCBI WGS metagenome assembly FTFB01 (sample SAMEA3914816, study PRJEB12502) | metagenome | biome: forest; material: soil | place: USA | collected 2011-09-16 | depth 0.3 m | reverse complement strand
GGTGTTGCGCTCCGGCAGCTCGAAATTCACCCGATCGATCGGCAACTGTGCGCCGAGATCGAACGTATATTCGCCCGACCGGCTCTTGGCCGGCTGCCCCTCCACCTCTTCACGGTCTTCACGCGCGGATCGCTCGCGTTCAGCCCGTTCGCGGTCGCGTCGGCTGCGGTCGGTCTCGATGGACTCGATCGGCTTGCCCGCGACGTCGAGCCAGGAGCGCTCGGCCTCGACCGGCCCCTGTGCGAGCTCGGCATCGACCATCGTGATCTCGAACGGTGCGGCCTCCTGCGTCCAGGTCAGACGCCAGAACTTCGCGCGCGTCGCCGGCAGCTCGACGCGCCGCTCGATCAGCTTCGCATCGCCTGCGTGCAGATTGGCGATGGGCGCGGCCGCGACCACCGTGCGCCACTCATCGAGATCGTCGCTGGTCTCGACTTGCAAGCGACCGGCGAAATCCAGCGCATCGTCCGACCATCCCGTCTGCAACGCCGCGACGGCGCCATCGAGCGCGCGGGCATCGACCAGATAGCTGCGGATCGCACCGCTCGCCGGCGTGGCGCTCGGCGGCACGACATTGACGGTGGTGCGGCCCGCCGCGAGCGTCACTCTCACTGCATCGAGCGCCGTCGCCGGATCGCCGCGGAGCGTGAAGACAGGCAATGTCGTCGGTGTCGCGGACGGGTGCGCGTCCGTTTGGCTCGGCCGCTCGATAGTGAACGGCACCACTTCGCCACGGCCGTTGAACACGCGCACATCGCTCAGGTCTGCATGCACGGCTCTTTGGTACACGGCGATGGGAAGGGCTACGCGATACCCCGCCGCCTCTCCCGAGGCGACGACTTTCATGCCGAAGGCGAAGTCCGACGGCGCAACTTCGGCGGCCTGAGCCGTGGCCGCGAGGCTCAATGTCAGCAGCGCGGCTAACGCGAGCTTCACGTGGCTTCCCTGTGCACGGGCGGTCGGGGCGAAACATAGCCGATGACGAGCATCAGCACGCCAACGCCGACGAACGACACGATGCGCTCGACCGAGCCCACGCGCGACAGGTCGATCAGGAAAAGTTTCGCGCCGACGAGAATGAGCAGCGCGAGCCCGGTGTACCACACGATGCGCGTGGCTTTGCGCGTCGCGAAGAACATCGTCGCGAGGGCCAGCACGCCCCAGAAGATCGTGAGCGAGGTCTGCACGAGCGTCGAGCGGAACAACGCTTCGAGCTCGAACGGCACACCCGCCCAGTGATGGATCGTCCGCAGCAGCACGGCGTTCAACCACACGAACACGAGAATCGCCATGCTCCAGATGAGAGCGGATCGGTCCACTCCGGCAAGCGTCGGATAGCGCTGCGTATCGGCAATGTGCCGACCGTGTCGCATGAGCACGAGCAGCACGAACACTTCCGCGAGATCGAGGAAATTGAGCACCGGTACGTACGGCAGCGGATACGGATCACCGGCCAGTGTGAAGTTCGTGCCCACACTCCACAGCCCGAGATAGATGGCGAGCACACTGCCAACGATCGCGACGTACGTCTCCTGATGCCGGGCGAAAGGCCATGCGAAGCGCGCGCTCAGCCTCGGGAGCACCCAAAGCACGACCGCTGCGATGAGCACCCAGGCGATTGCTTGGAAGGAGCCGCGCCCCTGCAGACCTGCATCGACCTGCCACGCAAACTCCCACGACGCGACGGCGACCAACAGGAGCGCAGATCCTGTGTGCAGAGCGCGCAAGAAGCCAGCGCCGCCTTGGTTCTCCTCTCGGTGACACAAGAAGTAGAAGGCGGCGAATGCGAGAGGCCACGCGACGAAGCCGCCATCGGCGAACGGATGCGAACCCTGCATCAACGTGATCGCGGCGAAGACGAACATCACCGGCAGCATCATGCGCGCCGGCCAGCGCGCGACCTCGATTTCGAGCCGCCGCTGCAGCTCGCTCGAGATCAACGCGGTCGCCGACACGAACACGATCGCCGCGGCCAGCGCGTACTCGTCATCGATGTGCCGTCCGATTTCGTTGAGGCCCGCAATGAGCCACCAGAGCAGCCCCCAGAAAAACAGGATGGTCGCAACCGGCCCCTCGTGGTACGCGAGGGTCTCGCGAGCCTTGATCAGCTCCCGACACGCGAACACCGACGCCACCGCAATCATCACGCCGCCGAGGCAAGCGCTGTTCAGCACCGGCACAGCGCTGTAGGGAGCCTGGACATCGATGAGAAAGATCAGGCCGCTCGCAATCTGCAGCAGCGCACCCGATGCGCGCGGTAAGCGCCGCCCTTGTCGGCAGCCCACCCACACTAGTGCGGCGCCTTCTAGCGCCCAGGTCGCCGCGCTCCACCGCCCATCGAGCGCCAGCGGCACGGCCAGTGTGAGAAAGGCGATGCCGAGCGCGAGGAAGGCTTCGACCAGCAAGCGCTGCGTTTCGCGCCGGCCGCGAAAGAGCAGCCACGCGAGCACGAGGTACATCGCGCTGACGGCGAGCGCGCTGTACGCAAGTGCGAAATGCCAGTGATGCGCCATCGCCGACTGCAGTGAGAAGGCGACGACGGGCGTGCCGAAGACGATCGTGCCGTCCACGTAGCCTTTCAGCACGGGCTGCTGCCGCAGCGAGAACAGCACGGCGATCGCGACGTACAGCAGGAAGAAGCCGATGAGGAATGGCTCGGTGCTCGCGAACAGCTCCGGGCGATAGCGCAGCACGCCCCACGCCGTGCCGATCACGAACGTGAACAGGAATCCGACGACGTTGAGCGGCCGCCACGCCTTGAACCACGCGATCGAGAAGACGCCGAGATTGAGCACCGCGTAGTAGCTGAACAGCACGACGTGGTTGCCCTGCCCGCTCGAGGCCAGCACCGGCGCGAGAAAGCCGCAGCCGATGGCGAGGAGCGCGAAGGCCATTGAGTCCTGCAGCACGGCGAGTGCCGCGCACAGCGCCGCCAGCAGGACGAGCACGGCAAACGCCGCGCCGGGCGGCATCACGTGAAACAGCCGGAGCGCCGCAAACACCGTGAGATACAGGATGCCGATGGCGCCGCCCTGCAGGGCGAGCGCGTAGGCCGGACGCTTCGCGCGCAGCCGCCATCCGAGCCCGAGCAACACGACGCCGACCGCCGCGACGCCCGATAGACGCAGCTCGATCGGCAGATACGTGTGTTCCGCGACGTAGCGAACGAGGAATGCGACGCCGATGAACAGAATGATCACGCCCACGCGCGCGAGCGTGTTGCCGCCCGTGAGGTAGTCGCGGATCGCGCGAATCAGCGGCGGGTCTTGGGGTTCACGCGGATTCGGCGGCCAGGTCACCGGCGGCACGCGCACGAATTCCTCCGGACGGGGTACCGAGTAGCCGCTCGACGTGTTGCCCACACTCGATGCGGCACCCTCGGCCGGCGACAGCGTCGGCACGGGCCTCGTCGGACGAGTCGAAGCGCTGGGCGCGGCCGGCGGTGTTGGGGTCGCCGCCGCGTCCGCGGACGCCGTGGCATCCGCATCGCGCGCAGCCGCTCGACGCCGCAGCTCGGCTACTTCGTTCTCGAGGCGTTCAATGCGGGATCGCCCCGCGAGGAACTCCGCGACCGCGTACCCGATGAATGCACCGGCCGCGACGCCGGCGAGCCATGCGCCGGCCTGCAAGGCGAACACCAGCCCGAGCAACGCGCCGCTCAGGATCAGGAAGACCCGCATTATGGTTGTCCCGCCCTGCCGGTCCGTATCACGGGCGGTCTTGTACCGCGAACCCGAGGGGCGGGTAAAGCCGCGACGCTACGTCAATCGCTCAACGTCGCTTCGGCGTGCCGACGCCGCGTCAGCGCGCGCTTTCGCCGTACGTCGCGGAAGCCCGATACAACGGAATGCCGCTCCAGGCCGCGTCGGGCTGCGCGCGCAGGGCACGGGCGCCGACTGCTCCGATCGGCGCCAGCACCGCATCGAACGCCGGATCGAAGAAAAACGGCATCGACAACCGATCGCGGGCGGAGTGATTGCGCACGCGATGCAGGGCCGAGATGTATCGCCCGCTGGTCAGGTGCTCGAGCTGCCCACCGATGGCGACGACGAACGAATCCGCCACGTACGGCACGTCGAGCCACATTCCCGCGTGCTGAAGCTGCAAGCCGCCCACGTCATCCTGCCGAACGAGAGTGAGGAAGCCATCGTCGGTATGAGGTGCCACGCCCCACTGCCGTTCACCCTGCCCCGACGCGCCATGGGCCGACGGCCGCGGCACCGCCGGATAGTTGAAGATGCGCAGACGCACGCTCGGCTCGCCGGTGTAGCGATCGACGAAGTAACTATCGCCCAACGCGAGGCCGCGCCCGAAGGTCGCCATGAGTTTGTGACTGAGCCCCGTGACTGCCGCCGTGTAGTCCCCGACGATGTCCGCGACATCGGGCAAGTCGGGATAGCTTCCGTCGGTGTCGGCGGGCACCTCAGCTTGCGGATGACGCGCCTCGCGATGGCGCACGAAATAGCGTCGGCTCGATTCCATGAGCGCCTCGACGAGCGCCGCTTCGATGCCGTGGCCGACGACATAGAAGAAGCCGAACGTGCTGGCGGCCCAATCGACCTGCGCGGCGAGGTGGTCGCGCCACGGGTCACCCGCATCGAACAGCGACAGATCGATGACCGGAAGACGGGGCGTGTCGAGTCGCAAGTTGTCCGTGACCATAAGATGTCCTTCGAGGCAAGGCGCGCAGTGTTCCATCAGTGTGATGCGCTCTCCAATAGTACTTTGTCATCACGATAGTCTCGCCCGAAAGGCCAAGCCCTCGTGTCAAGCTGCAGCCAGAGTGAACTGGAAGGTCGCGCCCTGGTCGATCACCGCTTCCGCCCAGATGCGCCCGCCGTGCCGCTGGATGACGCGCTGAACGATGGAGAGCCCGACGCCCGTGCCTTCGAACTCCTCGGTCGAATGCATACGCTGGAATACACCAAACAGTTTGCTGGCGTATTTCATGTCGAAGCCCGCGCCGTTGTCGCGCACGAAATACACGACCTCCTCGCCCTCGCGGCGGCTGCCGACCTCGATGACGGCCGGGTCGCGTTGGCGCGTGAACTTGAACGCGTTCGACAGCAGATTCACGAGCACCTGCTCGAGCAGCGCGGCATCGCCCGCGCATTCGGGCAGCTCGCCCATCCTAACCTGCGCCGGCCGCTCCTGCTTCGATTGCAGATCGAGGACCAGCCGCTCGATAATCGGTTGGAACGACAGCGGCCGCTTCACGAGGGGCTGCCGGCTGAAGCGCGCGAACGCGAGCAGGTCTTCGATGAGCTGGCCCATGCGGTCCCCGCCCTGCACGACGCGGTCGAGCAGCGGCCGGCCCTCCGCCGGGATCGAGCTTCCGTGCTCCTCGATGAAAATCTGCGCAAAGCCGCGCACGGCACGCAGCGGCGCCCTGAGGTCGTGCGACACCGAGTAGGAGAAGGACTCGAGGTCCTGGTTTGCGACGGCCAGCTCCTGATTGGCGCGCGTGAGCTCGCTCGTGCGGTCGCGCACGCGCTGCTCCAGCTCCTCGTTCAAGCGGTTGATCGTCGCCTGCGCCTGCCGCAGCTCGGTATTCTCGGCGCGCAGGCGCCGGATCTCGAGGCCACGCTTCAGCACCGGCAGGATCACCTTCAGCCGGAACGGCTTCTGGATGTAGTCGAGCGCGCCAGCCTGGATCGCCTTGACGGCGGTATCGATCGTGCCGTGCCCGGTCATCACGATGCCGACGATGTCGGGGTCGATGCCCTTCGCGGCGGCGACGAGCTCAATGCCGTCGATGCCGGGCATCATGAGATCCGTCAGCAGCAGGTCGAACCGCTCGCGGCGCAGCGTCTCGAGCGCCGCCTCGGGCGAAGTGGAGCCGTGGGTCAGGTAGCCTTCGGCGGACAAGGTGTTGCACAGCGCCCGCATCTGCGCCTCCTCGTCATCGACGATGAGGAGCCGCGGCAAGCCGTCGCTGCCAGAGCCGTCAGCCGCGGGAGCAGCCATTCTTCACTCCCTGAAAATGGGGTGCGTGATTCTGCGCGCCCGCAGCCTCGAAATCGAGGCGCGTCAGCTCACTTTTTGATCGCGACGAACGCGGCCCAGTTGAACCAGCGAAAGCAGGTATCGACCGTCGCGAAGCCGCAGCGCTGCAGCAACTCGATGTTCTCTTCCACGCGATACGGCACCAGCACGTTCTCGAGCGACTCGCGCTTGCGCTGGATTTCCTCGGCCGTGTAGCCCTGCCGCGCCTTGTAGCGGTAGTAGAGCTCGATGTAGAGCCGGTTGAGCAGCGAGTCCTCGACCAGCACCTTCTCCGCCATCAGCAGCGCGCCGCCCGGCCGCAGGCTCGTGGCAATGCGGCTCAGCAGCCCTTCGCGATGGATCGGGCGCACGAACTGCAGCGTCCAGTTCATCAGCACGACGTTCATCGGCGGCAGCTCGAGCGCGCTGTCGAGGTCGGCCTGCATGAGCGTGAGGCGCTTCGCGGCGATGTGCTCGGCGAGCTTCCCGCGAGCCTGGTCCAGCATGGCGGCCGCGTTGTCCACACCGTAACCGTGTGTCGTCTGCGGACAGTTCGGGTGCGACAGGACGAGGTCGAGCGTAGTGCCGGTGGAGCAGCCGAGATCGCACACGCGCCCGTCCTGGTCCGGAAGGAACTGCACCGCGAGATCCGACAGCATGCGTTGCAGGTCGCCGTAGAACGGCACGCTGCGGGAGACCATGTCGTCGAAGACCTGTGCCACCTTCTTGTCGAAGGTGAAATCGCGCGAGGCGGTGGACTCCTCGCGGAACATGATGTCTTTGGTTTCAGTGGCCATGGGGCGCGACCCTCCTTCAGCCAGATGCATCGGTGCCGGCGCGGAAGCGCGCGACGAAGAAAGTGAGCAGCGGGGCGAAGAGCTCCCGCACCTCGCGGGGCTTCAGCGGCCCCTGGTTGACGCTCACGAGCCGCTCGAGAATCGAATCGGTGCGGGCACGATTGAAGCGCGGCGCGCCGTGCCGCTCCTTCAGCACGTAGATGTCGCTCACGACCGTCGCCCGCGCATTGAGGAGCGCCAGCACCTGCACGTCGATGGCATCGATGCGCTGGCGCAGCGCATCGAGCTCACTCTCGTATCCGCTCATCAGGACTCGTTTGCGCTCATCGGGATAAGTCTTCCGCTGTTTCGTTTGCGAATCAGGCGCCGGCCGGCGCGGCAGGCGTGCTCTTGTTCATCTGGCGCGCAGCGAGGAACAACACGACGCGCACGGTGATGACGAGCGCCATCAGCGCTGTGAGCACCACATGATCGTCGAGCAAGTCGGTGCCCGACAGATTGATCAACACCACCAGCGCGGTTGCCGAGAACCAGTCGAACCCCGCCGCATATTCCTTGCGCACCACTCGACGCCACTGGAACTCCATGCCGCCCAATGTCCGCAGGAGGCCGGAGAAGCGCGGCACCCAACGCGGCACGCGCCGGCAGTAGTCATCGAACTGAGACCCGAACTTGGTGCGCAGGAAGTTCTCTTCGGCGGCCACGATGGAATTGTGCATGCCGAGCGAGAGTGGAATGCCGACCAGCATGAACAGCCACGAGTTCGTGGCGACCGCCAAGCCGACCACCAGGAAGAAATTGCCGAAGTACATCGGATTGCGGACGTGGGAGTACAGCCCGGCGGTGACCAGGTCTTCCGCGTAGACGCGATGATCCTTGCCGCCGCGGATGATGTACGCGAGCCCCACGGTGCCGACGCGGACCAACTGCCCGATGACGGCGATCACGAACCCAAGCCAGGCCGCGAACGCCGGATCGGGGAACAGATGCGGGCTCGGCACCACGAAGAGAATGACGGCGACCGGCAGCAGGGAGCCGCGATACTTGAAGGAGAAATTGCCGAGTTCGACTAGCCGTGAGCCCACGTATCGTTCCGGTGCCTTCGCTTAACTTCAGACGGCGCCTGCGCCATCGGCGCGCATCCTGCCGCATCGCGACGGCGCGCGCCACCACGGCAGCGAAACGATCCTCCTTCAACCGTCGGGTACTTCCCGTGCCTTAACGCCGGCCGCCACCGCCGCCAAACGGCGGCTTGTACGGTGGATCGCCAGGCCGCGGCGGGGTCAGCGTCTCCTTCGCCGGCGGCAGCGGTTGGGGCGAGCTCGCCGGAGGCGTGGGCGTGCGCGGGGGAGCTGCTGCTGGCGCCGGTGGAATGAGCGGCGCGCGGGTCGTTGCGCCGCCAGCGACGGGGCTCGCCGGTTTCGGCGCCGGAATCGTCATGGGCGGCGGCGGCATCACCTCGACGGCCAGGCTGACCGTGCGTTGCGCGCCACGGTCCAGCGCACCGACGTTGATGACGTGGCGCGCCAGCTCTTCATCGCGCTCGTTGCGGATGAAGACGACGACGCTGTACTCCCACGCGTCTTCCTCAGACGGGTGCTTGATCTTGCCTTCGATGAACAGGGCCGTACGAGAGGCGACCTTCGCTGCGGCATCGGAGCCGAAGCGAAGGTGGTGCTGACAACCGGGGCAGACGCTCGCGCTCTCGAGAATGACCGCCTTGCAGTGAGGACAGGTGCGCGTCTTGCCCGGTGAGGCCGGGCGGACGGCGCTCATGTCGCCGTGCCGAACCCTTTGGTCTCGAGCGCGCCCTTCTTGTCGTCTTCCCAGCCGAACTCGACCTGCCCGCGCATGCGGGAGCCGGCGGCCACGGTGAGCGACCCGGCCTTGACGTCGCCGGTGATGACGCCGCCGTCGAGCAGCTCCACCCGCTTCGCGTTCTCGATATTGCCCTTCAGCTCCCCGCCCACGGTCACGGTCTGGGCGCGCACCTGGCCGTCGAGATTGGCGCCGGTGTCGATGGTCAGGTTGCCGTCGACCTGCACGTCGCCCTTGAAGCGGCCGGCGATGCGCACGTGGCCGGAGCCGACGATCTTCCCCTCGATCGTGAGATCGGATGCGATGACGGACTCTTTCATCTCCGTGCGCTCCTTGTGGCGTTTGGTGGTGTCCGGATTCAATGCGGCGACATTGGTGCGCTCCGGCTCCCGTGTGAAGGTGTCCTTGGCCGGCGGCGGTGGGACCGGGCTCTGACCAGTCGTTCCAGGAGTCGTGTCCTTCCAAAGTGCCATGGTGTCACCTGCATGCGGTTGTTCGGGAAGAGGCGTGGAAGGTACCCGCAGTACCGCCCGGCGGGAAGTGTCGGCCCACGGCGACACGGGTTTTTGTCCCCTCGAACGGGGCTCCTGCCCGAATTGTGACCGCTCTTAGGTAGCGGGGCGGGCCAAATCATATAAGCTCGCGCGCTGTTTTTTCCTCGCAGTGAGCCTGTTTTGAGCCAGTCCCTGCACCTCATCGCGGCCGCCCGGCCGAATTTCATGAAAGTCGCCCCGCTCTACCACGCGCTGGCGCGCGAGAGCTGGTGCAGCCCGTCGATCGTGCACACCGGCCAACACTACGACGCGAACATGTCGGACGCGTTTTTCCGCGACCTGCGCCTGCCGGAGCCCGCGCACCACCTCGAGGTGGGGAGCGGCTCGCACGCCGAGCAGACCGGCCGCACGATGATCGCGTATGAGGCCGTGTGCATGCGCAGCCGGCCGGATGCGATCGTCGTGGTCGGCGACGTCAACGCGACCGCGGCCTGTGCCATGGTGGGCGCCAAGCTGTGCATTCCCGTCGTGCACCTCGAAGCGGGCCTGCGGAGCCGCGACCGCACCATGCCGGAGGAGATCAACCGGCTGGTCACCGACGCCATCGCCGACCTGTTGTGGACGCCCTCGCCCGATGCCGATGCGAACCTGCGCGCCGAAGGCGTGCCGGCGGCCAAGATCGACTGCATCGGCAACATCATGATCGATTCGTTCGAGATGCTGCGGGAACGCATCGAGAGCGCGGACACGCGTCAGCGCCTCGGTGTCGATGGCGGACCGTACGCGGTCGTGACGCTGCATCGTCCGTCGAACGTCGATCGCAAAGAGCAGCTCGGCAGCCTCGTGGCCGCACTCCTCGCGCTGACCCGTCAGCTCAAGATCGTATTCGCCATCCACCCGCGCACTCGACGGCGGCTCGAAGAGTTCGGGCTGCTGGCCGACATCACATCGAACCCGCGCATCGTTGCGACCGAGCCGTTGGGCTACATCGAGTTCATGAATCTGATCGCCCGCTGCACGATCGCCGTGACGGACTCGGGCGGCGTGCAGGAAGAAACGACCTACCTCGGCATTCCCTGCGCGACGTTGCGCGAGAACACCGAGCGGCCGATTACGGTCACCGAAGGAACGAATCGGCTCCTCGGCGCGGACAAGCTGGTGGGTGCGGTACGAAGCGCGCTCAAGGGAGAATGGCCGAAGGGCCGCCGCCGAGTGCGCGGGTGGATCGCGAACACGATCTTGAGCTCACGGGTCAGCGCGACGAGTGCGGCC
>FTFB01006137.1_pt1 | contig 10382 bp, 7 predicted proteins | sample 1658331 | NCBI WGS metagenome assembly FTFB01 (sample SAMEA3914816, study PRJEB12502) | metagenome | biome: forest; material: soil | place: USA | collected 2011-09-16 | depth 0.3 m | reverse complement strand
TCGCGCTCGTGAAGCCCGACAAATTCGCGAGCATCGAGCACGATGTGGGAGCGGCGGCCAGCGAGGAATTCCTCGTCGAGTTCGCCAATCTCCTGAGGGACCACCTCAACCCCAAGGACCTGGCGGGCCGCTTCGGCGGAGTCAGCTTCCTCGTGCTGCTCGAACGCGGCAACGAACGCGATGTGGAGGCGTGGAGCGACCAACTGATTGCCAAAGCCGCCAAGCACATCGTGCGCATCCACGAGAAGTCGCTCTCGGTCACCTGCACCGTGGGCTTGAGCGTGGTCGCGCCGACCGACGCCAAGCTCGACGCCACGATTGCGGATGCGGTGGAAGCGTGCCGCAAGGGCCGGCATCGCGGCGGCAATCAGGCCTTCACGTCCGACAAAGCGGACACCGACGCGCGCGTCCAGTCGTATGACAGGGTATGGGTGAAACACATCAAGGCGGCGCTCATGGAGAACCGCTTCCGGCTCGTGCAGCAGCCGGTGGCGAGTCTGCAGGGAGACGACCCCGGCATGTACGACGTGCTGGTGCGCATGATCGACAGTCACGGCAAGGAAGTGCTGCCGGCGGAGTTCATGGCCGCCGCCGAGCGCAATGACCTGCTGAAGAATATCGACCGCTGGGTCGTCGGAGCCTCGCTGTCATTCGCGGCGCAGCGCAAACCCGGATGCCTGTTCGTGCGCCTCTCGAAGGATACGGTGAAGGACGTCTCGTTCCTCGACTGGCTCGACAACCACATCGGCGCAAGCCGTGCGGAGCCGACACGGCTGTGCTTTCAGATTCCCGAATCGGTCGCGGCCAGCCACCTCAACGAGGTGCAGAAGCTCGCCGGCGCACTGCGCCAGCGTGGCTTCCGCTTCGCGCTCGAAGCCTTCGGCTCGGGACGCGATCCGCACGGCCTGCTCAGCTCACTGGCGCTGGATTTCGTGAAGGTCGATGGCGCGCTGGTGCAGGGACTGGCGGCCGACGGGGAGATTCAGAGCAAGGTCCGATCGTTGGTCGAGGCCGCCACGCGGCGCAAGATCCAGACGATCGCCGAGCGGGTCGAGAATGCGAACACCATGGCCGTGCTGTGGCAGCTCGGCGTGCAGTTCATCCAGGGCTACTTCGTCAACGCGCCCGAAGAGGTCGTGCTGCGCGCAGAACGCTAGGCTGCAGCCCTGCACTTGCGGCGCGCCTCGCGCCCTGACCGGGGTCCCCGCGAAATTGAGCTTCTTATTCGTGCGTGCTCATCGAGCGAGCAGGGCTAAATTTCGTGGAGTGGTCTGTACGGGGTCGCTTCGACCCCGTTGAACCGTTAGGCGCTGCCCGTGACAAGGCTCAGGCCGCAACGCTCTCCAACCGATCTACCGTGCGCCAGCCGCGTGGCAGGACGGCGCCCCGCTGAGCGCGCTGGCCGCGGTAGCCTTTCAGGTCTTTCCATTCGAGAGTCATACGACGTTCGCCGGACCACACGACGAGCTGGTTCGACGGCGCGATGACCGTGAGCCCGGTGAGCATCTCCTCGCGCGCTGCGGCTTTCTTGCCGGGGATGTCGTACAGCTTGTTGCCCTTGCCACGCGGCAGCTCAGGCACTTCCGACACCGGGAATACGAGGAGCTTGCCTTCGCTGCTCACCACGGCCACCAGCGCATCGGCTGACGGCACGAAGGCCGGTGGCAGCACGAGCGACTGGTCGGGCACGTTGAGCACCGTCTTGCCCGCGCGCCGATCGGTGATGAGCTCCTTGAGCCGCACCGTGAAACCATAGCCGGCATCGCTCGCGATCAGCCAGAGATCCTCGGGGTCGCCCAGCATCACGCCCGCAAACTTGGCGCCGTCGGGAGGATTGAGACGTCCCGACAGAGGCTCGCCTTGCCCGCGCGCGGAGGGGAGCGAGTGTGCCGGCAGTGTATAGGTGCGGCCCGTGCTGTCGATGAATACGGCGGGCTGGAGGCTCCGGCCGCGTGCCACGGACTGGAACGCATCTCCGGTCTTGTACGAGAGCGTACGCGGATCGATGTCGTGCCCCTTCGCCGAGCGAGCCCAACCGCCCGTGGACAGGACCACCGTCACCGGCTCATTCGGAATCAGCGTGGTCTCATCGATCGCCTGCGCGGCTTCGCGCTCGACGATCTTCGTGCGCCGCGCATCACCGTACTTCTCCGCGTCTTCCTCGATTTCCTTCGCGACCTGCTTCTTCAGCCGCGCCTTGCTCTTCAGCAGGCCCTCGAGCTCATCCTGCTCCGTCTTGAGCGCCTTCTGCTCCTCGCGGATCTTCATCTCCTCGAGCTTGGCGAGATGACGCAGGCGGGTATTGAGGATTTCCTCGGTCTGCTCGTCCGAGAGCTTGAAGCGCTTCATGAGGACGGGCTTCGGCTCCTCCTCCCGACGGATGATGCGAATCACCTCGTCGAGGTTGAGGAACGCGATCATCAGGCCTGCGAGGATGTGCAGACGGCGCGTGACCTTGTCGAGGCGGTGCTGCAGGCGGCGCGTGACCGTCGTGATGCGGAATTCGAGCCACTCCGTGAGCACGGACTTCAGGCCCATCACACGCGGCCGGCCGTCGAGGCCGATGATGTTCAGATTGACGCGGTAGTTGCGCTCGAGATCGGTGGTCGCGAACAAGTGGTTCATGAGCTCCACCAGATCGACTCGATTCGAGCGCGGCACGATCAGCAGGCGACACGGATTCTCGTGATCGGACTCATCGTTGTAGCTCTCGATCATCGGCAGCTTCTTGGCGCGCCACTGCTCGTCGATCTGCTGCAGGACCCGACTGCCGGAGACCTGGTGCGGAAATGCGGTGACGACAATGTTGCCGTCCTCGATCTCGTAAACGGCGCGAGCTCTGAACGTGCCGACGCCCTTCTCGTAGAACTCCTTCAGATCCGCACGCGGGGAGATGATCTCGGCCCCCGTCGGCAGATCCGGCCCCTTCACGTGCTTCATCAAGGCGGCGGTCGTCGCCTCGGGATCCTCGAGCAGCTGGATGCAGGCCGCGGCCACTTCGCGCAGGTTGTGCGGAGGAATGTCGGTAGCCATGCCCACTGCGATGCCGGAGGTGCCATTGAGCAACAAGTTGGGGAGCCGCGCCGGCAGAATCACGGGCTCTTCGAGCGTGCCGTCGAAGTTCGGCTGCCAATCCACCGTACCGTGTGCCAACTCACCCAGCAGCACGTCCGCGTACTTCGTGAGCTTCGCTTCGGTGTAGCGCATGGCGGCGAAGGACTTCGGGTCGTCCTGCGAGCCCCAGTTCCCCTGCCCGTCGACGATCGGGTAGCGATAGGCGAAAGGCTGAGCCATCAGCACCATCGCCTCGTAACAGGCGCTGTCGCCGTGCGGATGAAACTTGCCGATGACGTCACCGACCGTGCGCGCCGACTTCTTGTGCTTGTTGCCGGCCGACAGGCTCAGCTCGCTCATTGCATAGGTGATGCGGCGCTGCACGGGCTTGAGACCGTCGCCGAGCGCCGGCAGCGCCCGGTCGAGGATGACGTACATCGAATAGTCGAGGTAGGCCTTCTCGGTGAATGTCCTGAGCGGCTGTTTCTCGATGCCTTCGAAATTGAGTTCCTGGTTTTCCATAGTCAGACCTGAACTTCCGCAAGGTTGCCCTTCTCTTCGAGCCATTCGCGGCGGTCGCCCGCACGCTTCTTCGCGAGCAGCATGTCCATCAGCTGATCCGTATTGTCCTTGCCGTCTATCGTGAGCTGCACGAGCCGGCGGGTGCGCGGGTCGATGGTCGTCTCGCGCAGCTGCGCGGGATTCATCTCACCCAGTCCTTTGAAGCGCGTCACGGTAGGCCGGGTGCGCGAGCTCTCCTTTTCGATCTTCTTCAGCAGCAGATCGCGCTCCGTATCGTCCAGGGCGTAGTACACCTGCTTGCCCGCATCGATTCGATAGAGCGGCGGCATGGCCACGTACACATGCCCATGGCTGACGAGCGGGCGGAAGTGCCGCAGGAACAGCGCACACAGGAGCGTGGCGATGTGCTGGCCGTCGGAGTCGGCGTCGGCGAGGATGCACACCTTGTGGTAACGCAGTTGACTGAGATCACCGGACCCCGGTTCGACGCCGAGAGCAACCGAGATGTCGTGCACTTCCTGCGAAGAGGCAATCTCGCCCGCATCCAGCTCCCAGGTGTTCAGTATCTTGCCGCGCAGGGGCATGATGGCCTGGAAATCTCGTTCCCGCGCCTGCTTCGCGGACCCGCCTGCGGAATCGCCCTCCACCAGGAACAACTCGGAGCGCTCGGGCTCCTGACTCGAGCAATCCGCGAGTTTCCCCGGCAGCGCCGGGCCGCCGGATGAGCGCTTGCGCACCACGCGTTGCGCCGCCTTCACCCGTTCCTGAGCGTTGGCAATCGCAAACTGCGCGATGCGCTCGCCCGCGTCCGGGTGTCGGTTGAGCCACAGGGCCACCGAGTCGCGCACGTACCCGTCGACGAGCGCAGCCGCGTCGCGCGAGCCGAGACGCTCCTTCATCTGGCCGGCGAACTGCGGGTCTTGAATCTTCACGGACAGGACGTAGCAGGCCTTCTCCCAGATGTCCTCGGGAGTGAGCTTGATGCCACGCGGCACGAGGTTGCGGAACTCGCAGAACTCGCGCACCGCCTGCGCGACACCCGAGCGCAGCCCGTTCACATGCGTGCCGCCCTCGATCGTCGGAATCAGATTGACGTAACTCTCGCCGATGACAGCTGCGGCGTTCGGTGCCCACAGGAGCGCGTAGTTGACCGCGTCGTTGTCGCTCTCGCGCGTGCCTGCGATCGGCTCGGGAGGCAGTTTCTCGTTGTCACCCAACTCCTCGACGAGGTAGGCGCCGAGATCCCCGGTGTAGAACCACTCGTCCTTCTCGCCCGTCGCCTCGTTCGTGAACGTGATGCGCAGACCCGGGGACAGCACCGCTTTGGCCTTGAGGGTGTGCTGCAGCGGCGGGACGGAGAACTTGTCCGAGTCGAAGAACTTCGGGTCCGGCCAGAACCGCAAGGTCGTGCCGGTGTTGCGCTGGCCGACCGTGCCGATCACTTCGAGCTTCGAATGGACTCTGCCGTCCTTGAAGCTGATGTTGTATTCCTTGCCGGCGCGTTTGACCCAGCACTCCAGGTGCTTCGACAGAGCGTTGACGACGGAGACCCCGACGCCGTGCAGGCCGCCGGAGAACTTGTACGTCTGGTCGGAAAACTTGCCGCCCGCGTGCAGGCGCGTGAGGATCAGCTCGACGCCGCTCACCTTCTCTTTCGGATGGATGTCCACCGGCATGCCGCGGCCGTCGTCGGCCACCTGCAGCGATCCGTCCTTGAAGAGCGTGACGTCGATCTGCTTGCAGTAACCCGCGATCGCCTCATCGACGCTATTGTCGATCACCTCGTGCGCGAGATGGTTCGGGCGCGTCGTGTGGGTGTACATGCCCGGCCGACGGCGCACGGGCTCGAGGCCGCTCAGGACCTCGATGTCGGAGGCGGTGTACGACTGGCTCATCGAGAATTTGGACCCAAGGACCGCGCGCTGTCACACGCGGGCCGGCAGTCTAGCAGAAGCCGCAGGGTGAAGGTCCGCACCTGGCGGGCGCACTGTCAGGCGAAATCCGCTATGAGCGCAGCGCGAACCGCCGGCGCCACCGGGTCGACGGTGTGCCGGTAGTGAGGATGATCGATTCCAAGGGACAGTGCTGCGCCGGATTGAAGACTTGCAATCAGCGCGGGGGTGAGCTCGAAGCGCAGGAAGTGGACCGAGCTCGTCTTCTCAGCGTTTTCGCGCTCGAGATCCTCGTCCGCGACGGCGAACACGCGCGCAGTGTGCCCGACCTGAACCCAGGAGCGGCGCTCGATGCCTTTGAGGTTCGCGAGCGCGACCCGGCGCTCCTCGGCGTCGGGATACTCGATGAACAGCGTGACTTTCCAGTTGCGGCCGTCGGGAATGAGGGGGTTGTAGGATGCCAGCTCCTCCTCGATCCCCTCCGGCTCGAAAATGCGCTCGGCGCGCAGCATCTCCTGGACCTGGTACTGAACCGTCAGCCGATCCTCGAAACACCAGGTCGCGTTCGGTCCGACAGCGAGCTGACGCACGCGCTTGTGCTCCATCACCTTGGCGCGCATGACCGGACGCTGGCGCGCGTACTGCTCGAGAGAAAGCAGGTCGCTGGCGGCGAGCTTGTTGCTAGAGCCCATAGGCGAGACGCAGGAGTTTGAGCGGATGGGTCGGCGGCTGCGCGCGGTCGAGCCCGCTTTCGATCTGGTGCCCGGCCATGGGGCAATCGCTCGAATAGTAGTCGGCATGCGCGGCCTCCACGCGCTGCACGACCGGACGCCCGATCCTGACGGAGGCGGCACGAAATTCCTTTTTCACGGCATACGTGCCATCGTGCCCCGAGCAACGCTCGATCACCTCGATCGTCGTACCGGGCACGAGCTTCAGCACGTCGCGCGTCTTGAGGCCGAGGTTCTGCACGCGCAGATGACAGGGAACGTGGTAGCTCACGTTGCCGAGCGGGTGCTTGAACTCGGTACGTAAGAGCCCCGCCCGATGGCGCAGCATGAGATATTCGAACGGGTCGAAGATACGACCGCGCACGAGTTGCACGTCCGGATCCTGCGGGAACATCAGCGGCAGCTCCTGCTTGAACATCAGGACGCACGAGGGAATGGGCGCGACGATGTCGTAGCCGGCGTCGATCATGCGCTTGAGCTCGGGTGCGTTGTGTTCCTTCGCCCGCGCGACGGCTTCGAGATCGCCCAGCTCGAATCGCGGCATCCCGCAGCACCGCTCCTTCGCAACGAGCCGCACCGGGATGCCGTTGTGTTCGAAGATCGCCACGAGATCCTCATCGAGCTCCGGCTCGTTGCGATTGCCGTAGCACGTCGCAAACAGCGCGACCTTACCGCGCGTTTCCGCCGTCCCCTGACCCTCGCGCTCGAGGGGATTCACGTGGTCACGCAGCCGCTTGCGGGCCGTGCGCGAGTGATAGCTCGGAATCGGGGCTTCCCGATGCACGCCGAGTGTCTTCTCGAGAAGCGCGCGACCCGCGGTCGAACGATTCGCTGCATTGACGACTTCGGCGATCACGGGAATTCCCGCGAGCTTGCCGACCACGTCAGTGGCGGCCAGCGCGCGATCCCGCAGGCTGAATCCCTTCTTGCGCGCGTGCGTCGCCTTCGCGCGCAGCATGAGGTGCGGGAAGTCCACGTTCCACGGGTGCGGCGGCACGTACGGACACTTGGTCATGAAACACATGTCACACAGGTAACAGTGGTCCACGACTTTCCAGAACACTTTCTTGTCGACGCCGCTCACCTCACCGACGGGGGAGTTGTCCACCGCATCGAACAGCGTCGGGAAGGCATTGCACAGACTGAAGCAGCGCCGACAGCCGTGGCAGATGTCAAAGACGCGCTCCAGCTCCTGCGTGACGGCCATCTCGTCGTAGAACGACGGATTGCGCCAGTCGAGCGGGTGCCGGGTTGGAGCCTCGAGGCTCCCTTCGCGGCCGCCAGCGATCGTCGAGCTCACGCGCGCTAGATCGAGTCCAGCGCCTTCTGGAAGCGGTTCGCATGCGAGCGCTCCGCCTTGGCAAGCGTCTCGAACCAGTCCGCAATCTCTGCGAAACCCTCATCGCGCGCCGCCTTCGCCATGCCCGGATACATGTCCGTGTACTCGTGGGTTTCCCCGGCAATGGCCGCGCGCAGATTCAACTTCGTCTCTCCGATCGGCAGCCCCGTCGCCGGGTCGCCCACCGCCTCGAGATACTCAAGATGTCCATGCGCGTGCCCGGTCTCACCTTCGGCGGTGGAGCGGAACACGGCCGAGACATCGTTATAGCCCTCGACATCCGCCTTCGCCGCGAAGTACAGATAGCGCCGGTTCGCCTGCGACTCGCCGGCGAACGCGTCCTTGAGGTTCTTTTCCGTCTTGCTGCCTTTGAGATTCACGTCGGTCTCCTCGAGTAATACCCGCCGGTACTGCGCCGGAGCGCGCAACGGGTCGGTTAGACTTGGTCTAATGTGTGCCGGAACTCTATGCTGCAGGTACCTGGCGCGTCAACCTGCGTTGACCCCCCGATGAGCCCCTGTGTAACGTGACGCGCCGCGTGCCGAGCGCCGGACGCGCCACGCTTCCCCGCTGGCGCCGTGTTCGAGGAGCAAACCCTTGGCGAGCAACGTGAAAGAGCCTGACTTCGAACACGCCCTTGCCGAGCTCGAGCAGCTCGTCGAGCGCCTCGAGCGCGGCGATCTGCCGCTCGATGAGGCCCTGCAGACCTTCGAGCGCGGCATCACGCTCACGCGCCACTGCCAGAGGTCCCTCAAGGCCGCTCAGCAGAAGGTGGAGATCCTGCTCAAGCGCAGCGGCCAGACTGAAGTGGAGCCGTTTCGCGCGCCGGACGATGAGACCGTCACCCCGACCGACGAATGAAGAACAACATCTTCGCGGGCGGCGGTCAGACTCTCCCGGTGCGCAGCGCGCGGCAACACCGTGAACACCTTTGAAACGCGTCTCGCCACCTACCACTTGCGCATCGAACAGGCACTCGATCGATGCCTGGCGCTGCCGGATCCCGGCACGGCACGGCTACGCGAAGCCATGCGCTACAGCGTGCTCGGCGGCGGCAAACGTCTGCGCCCGATTCTGGTGTACCTCACCGGCGAGTCGCTCGGCGAGTCACTGGGGCGGCTGGACATGCCGGCGGCTGCCGTCGAGCTGGTGCACGTCTACAGCCTGGTCCACGACGATCTGCCCGCCATGGACGACGATGATCTGCGGCGCGGGCGTCCGACGTGCCATCGTGCCTATGACGAGGCCACCGCGATTCTCGCGGGGGATGCGTTGCAGGCGCTCGCCTTCGATGTGCTCGCGCAGGATTCGCCCAGCGCACCACCGACCCCGCAGCGCCTCGCGATGATTCGCATTCTCGCGCACGCCAGCGGTACGGCAGGCATGGCGGGCGGGCAGGCGATTGATCTTGAGTCGGTGGGACTGCCACTCGCCGCGGCCGCGGTCGAGAACATGCATCGGCGCAAGACCGGCGCACTCATCCAGGCAAGCGTGCTCCTCGGCGCAACGGCTGCAGGGGTGAGTGCAGGTGTGGAGCTCGAGGCCCTGAGGCGGTTCGGCGCCGATATCGGCCTCGCGTTCCAGATCCAGGACGATATCCTCGACGTGGAGGGTGACGTGGGCGTCCTCGGCAAGTCCACCGGGGCCGACGCTGCGCGTCGTAAGCCGACGTATCCCAGCAGCGTCGGGCTGCCCGCCGCCCGCGTACGCGCGAATGAGCTATGTGATGCTGCGATCGCAGCACTCGAGCCGCTCGGTGCACGTGCGGAAACGCTCGCGGAGCTCGCCCGCTACGTCGTCAGGCGCGCCGTCTAGTCAATTGGAAAAATCGCCTGCGGCGCTTTTTCGGACAGCGGCTGCGTTGCCGGCCGGCAAAGGCGCGACTTGGCCTGCACAGTGACACTGCAAGTCCGAAAGGCTCCTATTAGTAGTGCGATGAACCTTGCGCTGCAAATCGAGTGTCCGGGGGTGCGACCAAGCTTCCAATGCAGATCGAGCGTCAAGCCTCTAAACTGACCGTCATGCCTGCTGCCGACGCCAGCTATCCGCTGCTGAGTGCCATCGATACCCCGGCGGACCTGCGGCGCCTGCAGGTGGCGAAGCTCGGCGCGCTCACCAAGGAGCTGCGCGAGTTCCTCATTCAGAGCGTCAGCACGCGCGGCGGTCACTTTGCCGCGGGGCTGGGGACAGTCGAGCTGACCGTGGCGCTGCATTATGTATTCGACACGCCGTACGATCGCATCGTGTGGGATGTCGGGCACCAGGCTTACCCCCACAAGGTGCTGACGGGTCGACGCAATCAGCTGCACACCATCAAGCAGCACGCGGGCCTTGCGCCGTTCCCGTCTCGGGCCGAAAGCGAGTACGACACGTTCGGCGTCGGCCATTCGAGCACCTCGATCAGTGCCGCGCTCGGCATGGCGGTCGCCGCCGCGCAGCTCGGTGAGAAGCGGCGCGTCGTCGCGGTGATCGGCGACGGCGCGATGACGGCGGGAATGGCGTTCGAGGCGCTGAACCATGCGGGCTCGCTCCCGAACGACCTGCTCGTGGTGCTGAACGACAACGACATGTCGATCTCGGAGAACGTCGGCGCCCTCTCCAACTATTTCGCGCGCGCGCTCTCGGGGCGTGTCTACGCGCACCTGCGCGAGGGCGGCAAGAAGATGCTGCGACCCATGCCTACCGTGTGGGAGCTCGCGCGCCGCTCCGAAGAGCACATGAAGGGCATGGTGCTCGCGGGCACGCTGTTCGAGGAAATGGGATTCAACTACATCGGCCCGATGGATGGGCACGATGTGAAGGCGCTCGTGAGCACCCTGCGCAACCTGCGCAAGCTCAAGGGTC
>FTFB01011806.1_pt1 | contig 10391 bp, 6 predicted proteins | sample 1658331 | NCBI WGS metagenome assembly FTFB01 (sample SAMEA3914816, study PRJEB12502) | metagenome | biome: forest; material: soil | place: USA | collected 2011-09-16 | depth 0.3 m | reverse complement strand
GCCGTCGCTTGATTGCCGTCGCAACCATGTTCATCGGCGCTGCCGTCGGCGCGGTTCTCGTGCTCCGTGTCGGTGTCGGTGTCGCCGCAGTACTCGCGCTCGCGCTAGCCCTGCTCGTGTTGAACGGCGTTGCGACCTGGAGGCTCTGGTCGTCGTCGGCGCCGTGGACGGTGGGGCAGTAGCGCTCGGCCAACGCCCGCTGCAACCCATCCGGACGAACCACAACGGCACTGGACCGAGTCCCGCAAAAGTCCCGCACCCACTGACGGACGACGCGAGAGGACCGAGGCTTCAGAACGTCCAGCGTGCTTCCGCAGCGACTGAGCGCCGGATCTCGCGCGCGGTCGGCAGAGCGTATTCGGTGTGAGCTTCATCCAGCAGATTGAAGCCTTTGAGCGCGAATTCCAGCGATTTCGAAACACGCCACGCAACACGAGCACTGAGTTCTGTGTAGGCCGGGTTCTCCGGCGATGGCAATCGTGCGACACGACGCAGCGTCGCGTCCACACTCCATCGTCCGAAAGCCATTGCGGATTTCAGGGAAACCTGTGAACGCGGATCATCTCCGGCTTGCGCTGTGCCGAGAATGCCCGAAGCTCCCTCGGAGAAGCTGAGCCGCTTCGTCACTGAGCGGAATCCCGGCGATAGGCGCCACCACGACTTCACCTGAATGTTTGCCCAGAACTCCACACCCTGGGTGTGGCCCTCCATAAGATTGTCCCAGCGCAGCGGAACAAATGTGCCAACGGCGGGTTCGACGGTTCGCAGATCATCGTAGTCGTTAAAGAAGGTGCTCAAGGACCATGAGATCGACGCGTTCGGCTGGCTCCGATAGCCGATCTCGTACGCGTTGACTTTTTCAGTTTGGAAATTTGGATTGCCGGCAAGGAACAATACGGCACCGAGGCGCTCCTCGACATCTACGTCGAGCGGCGTCGGCGAACGAATCGCGCGCGCAGCAGCAGCCCAAAGGAGCGCCTGCTCATTGAAGGCCCACGACAGGCGCACGTCCGGCAGCGTCGACCAACCGGAATAGGAGTTCTCCTCGAATTTGATGCCGAGCGTCAGTTTGAATCGCTCGCCGAGCGGCAGAACGTCTTGTGCGAAGACGTTGGTCAGCGTAAGCCTGCGTTCCGACGGAGAGAACGCCAAGCCCGGCGTATTGACGATCGCATAATTGTTGTAGCGGCGCCCCAATCCCCAGACGACGCTGTGGCGCTCGCTAATTCTCCGCGACTGCTGAAAATCCAGATCGTAGGTATCGAGTGTGAACCCAACGCCCGATGGCGGCTGGTCGCGGTCGGTGCGGTCGACATACATTTGCAGGCGGGTGTCCGCGTGCTCCCCTGTCCTGATCCAACGTGCCAGCACGTCCATTTGCGAGAAGTCGACGTCGCCCGACATGAACTGGTTTTCTGTAACCTCCTGATAGTCGCCCTGGACGGTGAAACGATCGCGATTCGATTCGGCACCGAGATCGATTCGGAATCCAGCCATGGCCTTGTGCCAGCGGTCGCCGGCGCTCTCGCCGTTCTCGAGCGCACTCGGGGCACGGTCGAAACCCTTGGCATACGCGCGAAAGGCGTTGTCTTCGCCGAAACTCGCGCCGTAACGCGCGCTCGCAGCGGTCTCCTGAGGCCCTGCGTCGATACGTACCAACGCGCCTCGCGTTTCATGCGCAGAGCGCGTGATGATGTTGATTACGCCATTCATTGCGTTCGCGCCCCAAAGCGTCGCGCCGGGGCCGCTGATGACTTCGATTCGGTCGATGTCATCCATGAGCACGTCTTGCGCGTCGTAGGCCACACCCGAGAACAACGGGTTGTAGACGCTGCGTCCATCCACGACGATCAGAATCTTGTTGGAGAAATTCTGCACTTCGAGATTGCCGCCAAAACCGCGCGCGCCGATCTGATATTCCTGCGAATTGATTTGGGTGACCTGAAGATTTGGCGCGAGGCGCAGCGCCTCGGGAATGCTCGTGACCCCGGATTGAAGGATTTCGTCGTGCGTAATCACGTAGATGGACGCTGGCGCGCTCGAAAGCGCTTGTGCCTCTTTCGACACAGACGTTACTTCGACATTGGCGAGGTCCTCGAGCGACATGCGGCTCAGCTGCGCGATCTCTTCCGCTCCCTTGGCGATCTGGGCCTGCGGGGCGGTCGTGAGCCACAGTGCAATAAATGCTGAAATAGCCCAAATCAAGACCGACCGTTTCAATGCCCCCTCCCCCATTCGATGGCCGCCAGCGGGATGCGCCAGCCGGACTCGCGACCGACAGTCAAGCGTTCGGCAGATGGCAACCACCCTTGCGGCCGCCGCTCCACGCGTGCCGCGACTGATAACAACGAGGAATCGATCCTTAGACGCGCGCGGTCCGCGGCCGCCAGTGAAACTTCGAAACGAACCTTTTTGCCGGACTCGACAAAGTTGATGACACCGCCCTCATCCAGGCCATCGCTCACTTCGGTCACGAGCAGAATGGGCCGTTGCAGGGCGGTGGCGCGCAGTTCGCGCGTTCGCCCCATCATCTCGGGGCTGACATAGACAATGTGGACGCCGTCCAGCTCCGCGGCGCGCGTGATTCGTCGCACCTGGGCAGTACGTCCTTGGACGGTGATCCCGGGGAGCAGCTCTTCGAGGTTTTTGGCCACTCCCTCGCCGCCGACGACCGCGATTACAAACGGACCTTCGTCAATCAGCTCCGGAGGCCACTCGACGTAGGAGGCGAAACGATGGAGAAAAGCGGCTCGTACAGCATCTGCTGAAAAAACCTGGGCGCGCGCCGACGGAGCGCTGAAGGCGGACAGAGCAAGCGTCAGGGCGAGGACTAAAGCTCGGCGAACGCTGCTGATTGCATTGCCCAATCTATTCTCTCGATGCTTAGCGCCGCAGTGGACCGGATTTCGTATAATTTGGCAAGATGGCTCCAAATGATTGCGAAAAGCGCTGACCGAATGAAACGCGCCGTGGTCACTGTCTTGCACACAATGGCGCCCGGCGTGCCCCCCCGCCATAGCCTCAGCGGGAGGCTGATGATGTTGGTGGTTGCAACCACGACGATCGCGCTGCTAGCGGCCGGAGCCGCCCTCCTCTTCATCGAACTTCGAAACAACCGCGCGGCGTTGGCTGACGACTTCGGAACGCAGGCAGAGATCCTTTCACTCGCAGTGCAGCCCGCCCTTTCGTTTCAGGACGTTGAAGGCGCTGAACGGAATCTCGACGCGCTTCAGGCGCGCGCGTCCATCCAAGCGGCGGCGCTCTATACGCCGGACGGTGCCCTTTTCGCGGCATATGCCAGATCGGCTGACGCGGCAGCACCCGCTCGCGTACCCGCACTCCAGCCGGGGGTGCAGATCGCGGGCGGACGCATCGAGTTGGTGAAAGGAGTAGTTCAGGGTAGCGAACTCCTTGGGACGATCTACCTGCGAGCGGACTACGACGTAGCGGGGCCGGTGCGGGCATATCTCTCGGTCGTTGGTGCCGCCATGCTGATCGGGTTGATCGCCGCCGTCCTTGCCTCGAGCTGGCTGCAGCGCGCGATGAGTCAGCCCATGAAATCCATGGCCGACGCAGCGCGGCAGATAGTCGAGAAGCGCGACTACTCGTTTCGCGCCGTCAAGACCACTGACGATGAGATCGGAGTAGTCATCGACGCATTCAATGACATGCTCAATGAGGTGGAGTCTCGCTCGCGTGCTCTCGAGACCAGCGAGAAGCTCTATCGCGCCATCGGCGAATCGATCAACTACGGCGTCTGGATCTGCGACGCCGAGGGTCAAAACATCTACGTGAGCGATTCGCTCTTGCAGCTCATTGGGATGACACACGGCGAGGCGGCCGCGTTTGGCTGGGCCAAGATTTTGCACCCCGACGATGTCGAAAACACCCTCGCGGCATGGAATACGTGCGTCCGAACGGGTAACACGTGGTACCGCGAGCACCGCATGCTAGGGGTCGACGGCAAGTACCACGCCATTCTTGCGCAGGGCGTACCCATCCGTGACGAAGCTGGCCAAATACAACGCTGGGCTGGCATCAACCTGGACATTTCACGCCTGAAAAATACAGAACGTGCACTCCTCGAGGCTGACCGCCGCAAAGACGAGTTTCTTGCAACATTGGCTCACGAGCTGCGCAATCCATTGGCGCCGATCCGCAATGCCGTGCACATTCTTGATTCGGAGGCAGCGGACGGTACCCAGCGTAAGTGGGGTCGCGAAGTCATCGCCCGTCAGGTACACCGGATGTCGCTGCTCCTCGACGATCTGCTAGATGTCTCGCGCATCACACGCGGACAGTTTGAGCTCAAGAGGGACTACGTCGGGCTCAAATCGCTGATAAGCGTGGCGGTGGAGACGGCTCGGCCGTTGATCGACTACAAGAAGCATCGGCTCCTCGTGGACTTACCTGAGGAGGCCATCGTCCTCGAGGCCGATCCGCTGCGCCTCTCGCAGGTCGTCGGCAACCTGCTGACCAACGCAGCCAAGTACACCGATCCGGAAGGCCTCATCGAATTGCACGCACGTATTGAAAACGCCGAGCTGGTGATCGAGATTCGCGACAACGGCATCGGTCTCGCCGAAGGAGCGATTCCCGGCCTCTTCATGATGTTCTCTCAGTTGAACTCCGCCATCGATCGCGCGGAAGGGGGGCTCGGGATCGGGCTGGCGCTCGTCAAAGGGTTGGTCACCTTGCATGGAGGCCGGGTCGAAGCGCGCAGTGAAGGTCTGGGAAGGGGCAGCCAATTCATCGTCCGATTGCCCTATGGGGCGCCGGTGCCCTCGAATGCGCTCGCCGGTGATAGGAACACCGGTGGTACACCCGATATCGGGAAACGCGTGCGCATCCTCGTCGTTGACGACAATCGCGACGCAGCCGAATCGTTGGGCAAAGTGCTGGAACTATCGGGATACAGTGTGTCGATCGGTTTCACCGGCCCGCAGGCACTCGAACTGGGGGCACGGGACCTCCCGCACGCTGCCATTGTCGACATCGGCTTGCCCGGCATGAGCGGGTATGAAGTCGCTCGACGCATGCGACTCGAAGCATGGGGTCGGAATGCCACGCTGATCGCGCTGACCGGATGGGGGCAGGACGCCGACAAACACGCTGCGCGCGCCGCGGGTTTCGATGAGCATCTCACTAAGCCCGTCGACCCTGACTACCTCAGCCGCGTATTGGCTAGGTTCTTGAAACAGAATTCGGACAACAGCACTGGAGCAAGCGATGTCGCTGACTCGGCCCGTGCCTAGTAACTAGTGCGTGGGTTCGAGATCTTCCAAGGCCGAAGCCAGCTCGCGAACCAGCGTAAGCAGTTTGGGATTCGCGCTGAGCGCCTCGCCCAACCGAACGTGTTGTTCGTGCGTTTCGCGTTGGCAAGCGCGCCTTCCTCTTGGCGTCCCCACGACCAATACTCCTCGCCCGTCATGCCTGTTCTCGCGACGTCCAGCCAGGCCGTCCCTCACGAGCGCGGTAACCATTCGCGACATGGTTGCCGGACGGACGCACTCCATATTGGCGAGCGCGGTCACTGGGATAGGGCCATGGGCGTCGATGCAGGTCAATGCACTCAGCCGTTCGGGCGTGATTTCGCTTTGCCAGCTCCGCGTGCGCAATTCGCGCGAAAAGACCGAAAGGCATCCGTGAATCAATGCTCCGAGCTGCCGGTGTCGATCTTTTTCTGAGTGCATTCGTTATTGTCTCTAGTTCCGACTTCGGTAGGGTAACCGACCAGGGACCATAGTCAAACAAAGAGCAGTTGGGTCCGACGGTCGGGTCGCCATTTCGGGCCCGAAAAAAATGGCGCTTTACAACCCGCATCTGCGACGGTCAGCCCGCCGCGCGACCTTCCGCCCGCACGCGCTCTGCCTTGATACTGGAATGCCGCGCTCGACGGATTTTAGGTCTACCGGCGCATTCGCGGCCGGCATCCCACCTCGCATTTGTGACGAACGTCTCGGCATCGAGGCATTCATGCTTTTCTCGATGGCGGTCACAATGTCTTTTCTTTGTCTAACCCTGCCAAAAGTTTCTCGAGATAAGCGGGGTCCAGCGGCTTAACGATATGTTGATCAAACCCCGCCTCCTGCGCCCGTTGCTTGTCATCCTCTCGCCCCCAACCCGTGACGGCGATGACATAGGGCCGGGTCGTAAGGGATTGCTGTCTAATTCGGCGGCAAGTTTCATAGCCGTTCAGTATCGGCATACCAATATCGAGCAAAATGACGTCCGGCTGTAGAGTCGCCGCTAATTCCACCGCGTGTATGCCATCGCGCGTGACGTGGACTTCGTGGCCCCTGATTTGAAGCATCATAGCCAAGCTCGTGCCCGCGTCCTCGTTGTCATCGGCAATCAAAACGCGCATGGAACGTGCGAGAGCCCGTGTCGCATCTTGTGCGGTTGAAGGCTTCTCGAGCCGATTCTCGGCCGCGAGCGGCAAGCGCACGACAAATTCACTCCCGAAACCCTGTCCTTTGCTGAACGCTTCGACCTCTCCGCCGTGCAATTTGACCAAGCGCTGCACCAGTGCCAACCCGATCCCCAACCCACCATGAGAACGCTCGAGTGACCGATCAATCTTCGAGAACATTTCAAAAAGCTTGGGCAACCGATCGGGCGCAATGCCCATTCCCGCGTCCTTGACGCTGACTACCACCCCACTGCCCTGCCGTTTCGCTGCCAGCCAGATTCGCCCGGCCGACTCGCTGTATTTGGCGGCATTGTTCAATAGGTTTGCGAACACTTGCACAAGGCGGGTTACATCTGCATCCACGACTACCGGTTCAGTTGGAACATCAAGCTCTAGTTCATGTTTGCCTGCGTCGATCAGCGGGCGGCTAGTTTCCACGGCGTCTTTCAACACCGATAGCAGTTCCACCCGTTCTTTACGAAGCACGAGCAGTCCGCGATTAATGCGACTCACATCCAACAGGTCGTCGACGAGATGGATCAACTGCCGCAGCTGACGCTCCATCATCACGCGCGCTTGTTCCACAGCCGGCTCTTTGGTATCGGCGAGCCGAATGATCTCTAAGCCACTCCGGAGGGGAGCGAGCGGGTTACGCAACTCATGCGCCAGCGTCGCGAGAAACTCGTCCTTGCGACGATCCGCATCGGATAGTTCGGCCGCCAAATCCCGAAGCCGATGCTCGGCCTTCTTCTGCTCGGTCGTGTCGCGAAAGACGACGACGAGCCCCACTGTTTCGCCCGCCGACTTGAGTTGGGCCGAGCAATAGGCAACGGGGAAGAAGCTGCCGTCCTTTCGGATGAATGTCTTCGTAGTCCAGCAGTATTTTGCCTTCGTGCATAACTTGGAATCCGGCGCACTCCTCGATCGGAAACGCGCTTCCATCCGGGTGTTGGTAGTGCGTGATGTCGTGCATTCTCCGCCCCAGTAGCTGTGCGCTCGTCCAGCCAAAGAGTCGCTCCGCCGCCGGGTTCATTAGTGTCACTAAGCCTTGCGTATCGACGGCGTAAAGACCCTCGCCCATGTTCGTCACGATCGCCCGGTTCAGTTCCAGTAGCCGCAAAGTCTCGACCTGACTTTGTTCTCGGTGCCTTTCCGCCGCGCGGCGTGCGCTGATGTCGTGAAATACCAGCACGACGCCGACGACCTCTCCTTTATCGTCAGTGATCGGAGCAGCGCTGTCGTCGATCGGGATTTCTCTGCCATCCTTGCTGATCAGAACGGTGTGGTTTGCAAGGCCAACCACCCGATGCTGCGCTAGTACGATGTCGACGGGGTTTTCGACCGGCTGACCGGTGTCCTCATTAACGATCTTGAACACCGCCGTCAGCGGTTTGCCAAACGCGTCGCGTTGGGTCCAGCCGGTCAACATTTCCGCCACCGGGTTCAATGAGCTTATGTTCCCGCGGGAGTCCGTGGTCATGACCGCGTCCCCGACGCTGGCCAATGTGATTCTCAGTGTCTCCGCGCGCCGCTGTGCGATGGCTTCGCCCTCCCGGTAGCGGTGTTGTGCGTGGCGCATGGCTTCGCCCATCGCGATGATGATCAAACAGGTCAACGCGTAAGCGCCCAAACCGATGATGTTCTGAGTCTCATCGAGGCCCAGTGCCCCGCGGGGACTGATGAACAGATACGCGCATCCTAGATAGCCGAGACCTGCAACCACGATCGCGGCGCGGTACCCACCCAGCCAGACTGCGACGGCAACCGCTCCAAAGAGAGTGATGAGCGGCAGTGTGTCGCCCATATAGGGGTCCAGTGCCCACCGCAGAAGTATCGCGCCCGCGAGCACGCCAATGGCTGTGCCGTAGATGGCCGCGGAAGAGCCGAGTTTTGCTCGTTCGTCGGTTCCGTTCATGTCGGTATCTCCGATTCTCGTTCTTGTCGGCTATTTTTCGCGTTCGAACAACGCCGATGTCAAATCGGTGGAATCGGCGATTCGCATTTTCAGGAGAGCTCCGACAATACGTCAAGAAAATTGAGTTCGGCCAACCAATGCGACGTCAGGTTCTGATCCAAGGCGCGAAGAAAGCCTGAAAGACGCGGATCGCCTAAAGAATGAATTCCTCGCAGCCTGGCGCCCGAGTTGCGTAACGCGCTCGCCACGATTCAAATGCGGCGGCGCTTCTGACGAGAAAACTGGGTCCCAGAAGTATCATGCAGTAGAGCGGCGGATGACGCTTCTATTGGACGATATGCTCGATGTCGCGAGAACTTTGCGCGCCAGTCAGCGCGTCATGTCGGTTTGACCCATTTCACCCCGGATTCGCGAGGCTGTTGTCGCGCCCCTGTTGAATGAAGATGAGCATATGTAGTTGGAACCAAGCGAGCTCCGATGATCCGATGACAAAAGTACGCGTTCAAGCTGCCGCCCAAAAGCCGCCAGAAGAACAGTCTTTAACTACTTGAACCACCTGTTGAAGTGGTGGACGTGCTCGGACGACGCTCGCTGCAACCGATCAGGACGACCGTTGACGGCATCGGCCGTTCACAAGATCATCGCTCGAGCCGCCCCGCAGCCAAACTCTCCTTCCGCGTCCATCCACACATGCTGCAGTTCCGAATCATCCTGGAAAATAGGCAGCCGACCGTTTGGCGCCGAATACGACCGGCTCGATGCATCACCAGACTCAACTGATCACCTACGTCGACCGGCTCGGCGGCGGCGGTCTGCGGGAACTCACGGCGCTGTTCGACGGACCGCTGGCCGGGCTCTTCGGCGGCGTGCACGTGCTGCCGTTCTTCCACCCGATCGACGGCGCCGACGCGGGCTTCGACCCCATCGACCACACGCGCGTCGACCCGCGCCTCGGCGACTGGCCCGACGTGCGATCGCTCGCTACGCGCGCGGACGTCATGGCCGACCTGATCGTCAATCACGTCTCCGCCGGGTCGCCGCAGTTTCAGGACTTCGTCGCGCGCGGCGACTCCTCGCACTGGGCCAAACTGTTCCTGACGCGCGACTCCGTATTCCCTGGCGGCGCCACGGCGGATGAGCTCGCGCGCATCTATCGGCCGCGGCCGGGTGCTCCGTTCACGGACGTGCAGCTCGCGACCGGCGAGACACGCGCCCTATGGACCACGTTCACGTCGAACCAGATCGACATCGACGTGCACGACCTCGCGGGGCGCGAGTATTTGCTGTCGATCCTCGACCGGTTCGCAGGCGCCGGCATACGCGCCATCAGGCTCGACGCCGCGGGTTACGCGATCAAAAAACGCGGCACGAGCTGCTTCATGCTGCCCGAGACGTTCGCATTCATCCGTGAGGTGGCGAGTCGCGCGCACGAACGCAACATCGAAGTGCTCGTGGAGATCCACTCGCACTACACGACGCAGCTGGCGATCGCCGCGCAGGTCGACTGGGTCTACGACTTCGCGTTGCCGCCGCTCGTCCTGCATGCGTTCTGTCACGGCACGGCCGCGGCGCTGAAGCACTGGATCCGCGTGCGCCCGCGCAACTGCTTCACCGTGCTCGATACGCACGACGGTATCGGCGTCGTCGACATCGGCGCGGACGGCGCGAACTCGGGGCTGGTGCCGCCCGCCGAACTCGATCGGCTCGTGGAGTACATCCACGAGCAAAGCGAGGGGCAGAGCCGGCGTGCGACCGGCGTGCACGCGTCGAACCTCGATCTCTACCAAGTCAATTGCACGTACTTCGACGCATGCGGCCGTAACGCCGAGGCGTATCTCGCTGCCCGCGCGCTGCAGCTGTTCCTGCCCGGCGTGCCGCAAATCTACTACGTCGGCCTCTTGGGTGGCACGAACGACATGGCGCTGCTCGAGCGGACGCACGTGGGTCGCAATATCAACCGCCACTACTACATGCGCGCAGAGATCGAGACCGCGCTGGCGAGCCCGCTGGTACAGCGGCTGTGCGAGCTGATCCGACTGCGCAACTCGCACCCGGCGTTCGCTG
>FTFB01006608.1_pt1 | contig 10421 bp, 8 predicted proteins | sample 1658331 | NCBI WGS metagenome assembly FTFB01 (sample SAMEA3914816, study PRJEB12502) | metagenome | biome: forest; material: soil | place: USA | collected 2011-09-16 | depth 0.3 m | reverse complement strand
TCCCGCCATGCGGCCGACTCGGATGATCGGCTTCTTCAGCCCGACCAGCATCACCAGCGACATCTGCAGCAGGATCTTGAGTTTCTGCACCACGTTGTCGGACGTGGTCTCCTCGAAGTTCTCGGCGCAGTCGCCGCCCTGGAGCAGGAACGCCTTGCCGCGCTGTGCTGCCGCGAGTTGTGACTTCAGGTTCTCGATCTCCCACGTCGTCACGAGCGGCGGCAGCTGCGACAGCTGTACCAGCACCGTTTCGAGATGAACGCGGTCGCGATAGGTCGGCTGCTGCGCGGCAGGCCGACTCTGCCAGCTGGCAGGGTGCCAATCGGTGGGAGTGCGTGCTTGAGTCATCAGCGGCTCGATCCTGCTTCGAGCGTCACTATACGCGGCGGTTCCGGGCGCGGCCAAAGAAAGCCGGCGAAACAAGTCGAAATGCCGCTCGCCTCGACCGGCTGGCGGCGGCTAGCGTGCGGTGTCGCATTCAACGTTCGGAGCCGTCATGCCGTTCGCAATCGCGGTCGTGAGCCCGCCGGCCGGGGCGTACGCGTGGCTCGTCGTTGCGATCGGCGGCCTGCTCTATGCGCTCTACGTGCCGCGCTTCGTCGTCGCGTTCGCCGGCGCCACGGCCGGCACGTTCGCGGCACTCGGCTACCTGCACGTGCCGCCCGACGCGGCGGGGCTCGTGCTGCTCGCACTCGGCGTGCTGCTGTTGAACGTCGAGTTCCTGCGGCCGACGTTTGGCGCCGCGGCGATCGCAGGTCTCGCGGCGACGACGGCCGGCTCGTGGCGCCTGCTCGGCGTGACGCCACCCGTCGCGCCGCTGCCGCCGGCGTTGCGCATCGCATGCGCAATCGTTGGCGCACTCGCGCTGCTCGCGATCACGGAACGCGCCGTGCGACGCTACACGCTACCGCCGTAAACGGGCTCAACGACGCGCGGCCGCGTCCTCGCGTCCCGCATCGTCTCCCGCCACGGCGTGCCGCCAAAGCTGCTCGAGGCGTTTCGCCGACACGGGGCGCACGGTGCCGAGCGCTTGCGCGAACAACGACACGCGCAGCTCCTCGATCAGCCAGCGGTACTCGACCATCGCGTTCGGCCACGGCCAACCTTCGGGCACGCTCGAGCGCCAATGCTCGAGTCGCGCGGCCGCCGCCTGCACCTCCGCGGCGAGCTCGCGTTCGTGGCGCTGGCCGCGTTTGTCCCAACGCTGCTCCGCGGCTTTCAAATAGCGCGGCAGATGGCGGCGCCACTCGGCGGGTGTGGCCGTGAGGAAACCCGGGCCGATCAGCGCATCGAGCTGCGCTGCGATGTCGGCGCGTACAGCCTCGGAGCGTGCGTCGGCCGCTTCGAGCTTGCGCCGTAGCTTGCGATGCAGAGGCAGAACCTCTGCGAGCAGTGCGCGCAGCTCGTCGGCGGCCGCGACGAACTCGCTGCGCCCTTTGCGCAGCGCAGCGTCGAACACCGCCTGCGCGCGAATCGGCGGCTCGAACGCGAACGCCTGCTCGGCTGCCGCACACAGCACGTCATCGACGAGCGCGTCCGTGGCACCGATGCCGTGGAAGCCGAGCACGAGCTCGCGCTCGGCAAGCGTGCGATCCCGCACGAGAGCCACCTGCTGCGGCAACGCCTTCATCAGCAAACGGCGCACGCCCGCGCGGTGCTGCTCGACGGCCGCCGGGCCGGGCGGCAACACCTTCAAGTCGACGCGCCCGTCAGCGTCGACGAGCGCTGGATACAGCACGAGGTCGCGCGGCCGCTGCGCCACGAGCGCGGACGCGGGCAGATCACCGAAGTCCCACTGCGTGACTCCGCTGCGCTGCCACTCGCCCGGCTCGGCCGCGCGCGCCGGCGCGGCCTCCGGCGCCTCTGCCGCACGCGCCTGGCGCTGCAGCGCGCGCAAGTCGCGACCTGACGCGCGCACGGTGCCGTCCGTGTCGAGCACGTCGACGCGCATGCAGAGATGCGGCGCGAGCGCGCGTTCGTCGAACGCCACGGGCGTCAGCTGCACGCCGCGCGTTTCGCGCAGCGCTTCGCAAAGCGCAATGGTCAACGACTGTCGGCCGACGCTGCCTGCCAGCACTGCGAGCACCGCATTCACGGTGTCCGGCACCGGCACCAGCGGCTTGCGCTGCTCCTTCGGCAACGCGCGCAACAGCGCGAGCATCTTTTCCGGCAGCCAGCCCGGCACGAGCCAATCGAGCTGCTCGGGACGAATCGCACCGAGCAAGGCGCGCGGCACGCCCACCGTGATACCGTCGTGATCGGCGCCGGGCTCGAACACGTAGCGGACGGGGATTCTCTGCCCCGCGAGATCGAGCTCCGCCGGGTAGCGCTCTGCCGGCAGCTCGGCGAGGTCGCGGCTCGCGATGTCGCTCGTGGTCATTTGCAATGTCGCCGCATGACCGGCGGCACACCATGCCGCGAGACTCGCGCGGTCGTGCACTTCGGGCGGCAGGCGCTCGTCGTAGAACGCGGCGACCCCCGCCTCGCCCACGTAGAGATCGCGCTTGCGCAGCCGCGCTTCCCAGTCGAGCACACTGCGCCGCAGCGTGCGATTCGCTGCGAGGAACGCCGGCTCGTCGGGGCCGAAGCCAACCTGATCGGCCGCGAGCGCGTCGGCGATGAACATGCGCCGCGCCTCGACGGGCTCGACGCGGCCGTAGTCCACGCGCCGCTCGCTCGCGAGCGTGAGGCCGAACAACGTCACGATCTCGCGCGCCGTAACCTGGCCGCGCTCGGCATTCCACAGCGGATCGTCATACTCATAGCGAACCAGATGCGGCGCCACATGGAGCGCCCAACGCGGATTGACCTGCGCGACCGTACGCAAGTACTGGCGCTCCGTCGCAACGCGTTCGGCCGCCACGAGCCAGCGCGGCCGTTTCTTGGCGAGCGGCGTGTTCGGCGTGAGCTGCGCGCGTGAGTCGCGCATGCCGCGATACACGACGCCGTCCTCATGCTCGGCGATGAAGTCGATGAACGCGGCGAGCACGGCCTGGTGGACAGCGCGGTAATCCGCCGCCTCGTGGCGCGTGCGCCAGCCCAAGCCCTGCACGAGCTCGTGCAGCTGGCCATGCACGTCGTGCCACTCGCGCAAGCGCGCGGCGGAAAGGTACTGATCGCGGCACCATGTGCGCAGCGCACGCTCGCCGCTGCGCCGCTCGTGTCGGTACGCGTTCCAGAGATTCAGGTAGCTCGTGAACTCGGAGCGAGGGTCGGCGAACGCCTCATGCTTGCGGCGCGCGGCGTCCGCGTCGACGCCGTACTCACGCGGATCGACCACGGAAAGTGCCGCGGCAATCACGAGACCTTCACGCAGCGCACCGTTGCGATTCGCGATCACGAGCAGACGTGCGACTCGGGGGTCGGCCGGCAACCGCGCCATGACCTCACCGTCGGCCGTGAGCTTGCGTTCGGTATCCAGCGCACCGAGCAGGTGCAGAAGCTGATAGGCGTCGCTCACGGCTTTGGCCGGCGGCGCGTCGATGAACGGAAACTCGTCGACCGGGCCCAAATGCAACGCCTCGAGCCGCAGCAGCACGCCCGCCAGACTCGTGCGCAGTATCTCCGGCTCCGTGTACGCGGGGCGTTCGGCGAAGTCCTCCTCGGAGTAAAGCCGCACGCACACCCCCGGCGCGAGCCGGCCGCAGCGGCCGGCGCGTTGCACCGCATTCGCTTGCGCGATCGGCTCCACACCGAGGCTCTGCACGCGGTGGCGCGTGCCATAGCGGCTCACGCGCGCAAGGCCCGAGTCGATCACGTAGCGGATGCGCGGCACCGTCAACGAGGTCTCCGCGATGTTGGTCGCGAGCACGATGCGCGGCGCCTTGCCGGGATCGAGGATCCGCCGCTGACGCGCGCTCGTGAGGCGCGCATATAGGGGCAGCACGTCGTACCCCTTCGGGCCGTAACGACCGAGCGCGTGCTCCGCGTCATGGATCCAGCGCTCGCCGGGCAGGAACACGAGCATGTCGCGTACGGGCCCGTCGACACGCTCGGCCGCGAGGTCGCGCGCCGCGGAGGTCACCGCACCCGCGAGATCCTGATCCTCCGCGCGCGGTTGGTAACGCACGCTCACGGGAAAGCTGCGGCCGGCCACTCGTACGATCGGCGCGTCATCGAAATGCTTCGAGAAGCGCTCGGGATCGATCGTGGCCGACGTGATGATGATCTTGAGGTCCGGCCGCTGGCGCCGGATGCTGTGCAGGTACCCGAGAATGAAATCGATGTTCAGGCTGCGTTCGTGCGCTTCGTCGACGATCAAAGCGTCGTACGCTTCGAGCCTGCGATCCGTGCGGATCTCGTTCAGCAAGATGCCGTCCGTCATGACCTTCACGAGCGTCCGCGGCCCCGTGCGGTCCGTGAACCGCACCGTGAGCCCCACGGTCTCGCCCACCTGCACTTCCAGCTCGGCCGCGAGCCGCGCCGCCGCAGCTTGCGCCGCGATACGGCGCGGCTGCGTGTGACCGATCATGCGAAGCACGCCGCACCCGGCTTCGAGCAGCAGCTTCGGCAGCTGAGTAGTCTTGCCGCTGCCCGTGTCGCCGCACACCACGACCACGCGATGGGCTCGAATCGCCGCCAGCAACTCGTCGCGCGCCGCCGTGATCGGCAGCGTTTCGGGATAACTCAACGTGTATTTTGCCGCGCGGCGCGCTGCGAGCGCGGCATCCGCCGCACTGGTCATAGCACGCCGGCGCGGGATAGCTCGACTCTCAGCTCCGCGCCACCGAGATCGGACTTGCCGACGCTGAGCGCGCCGCGATACAGCTCGACGGTCTCGCGCACGACGGCGAGGCCGATACCCTGCCCGGGCACGGACTCGTCCGCGCGTTTGCCGCGCTGGAACAACTGCGCGACGAATTCTTCGTCGATGCCTTTGCCGTCGTCAGCCACGGTGATCGCGAGCCGCTCCCGCGTCGACACGGCCTTCACGCGCACGCGGCCCGCGCAGTACTTGTAGGCGTTGTCCATGAGGTTACCGAGGATCTCCGTGAGGTCGCCGGGGTCGCCGCGAAACGACGCCCCGGGCGCCACGGTCACGGTACACGCAACGCGTTTGTCCCGGTACACCTTGTCGAGCGTCTGCTTCAGATCGTCGACGATGGGCGCTACGGCCACCGGCTCGGTACCGAGCCCCGTGGCACCGCTCGCCCGCGCTCTGCGCAACTGATACGACACGCGTTGATCCATGCGCTCTAGCTCGCGGTTCAACGCCTCACTGCGATCCTCGGTGGGCTGCGAGCGTTGCTCCGCGAGCAGGGCGTGCATCGCCGCGAGCGGAGTCTTCAGGCTATGCGCCAGGTCGTCGAGTGTATTCCGATAGCGCACGAGCCTCCGCCGCTCGCTATCGATAAGCACGTTCAGGTTGTCGGCGAGCCCCACGAGCTCCGACGGATAGTTGCCTGTCAGCTTCACGCGATCGCCGGCTTCGACTTCGCGCACCTGGCGTTCGAGCCGGTGAACCGGCCGTAAGACGAATGTCAGCAAACTGCCGACCACGAGCAACATCGTCGCCGTGACGCCCAGGAACCAGCCGATCAGATAACCGCGAAACGCCGTCTGCCGCTGATTGTACGGCTCGAGCGACACGCCGATCGCAAACGTATATGGCGTCGGCCGATCTTCCCAGGTGACGCCCATCAGTAACGCTTCGAGCGGCGGAAAGCCGGGCACGTCAATTTTCAGATAGCGGCGCTCGCCAAGCGCCGCCAACTCGTCGCTCGGAAAATCGCGGCCGAGCAGCGACAGCGACTGCCACAACGCCCGGCTGTTGCTGTCATACAAGACGCCGTACAAGCCGGAGTTCGCGACCCCGAAGCGGGGATCGATGTCGGCCGGCATCGTCAGCTCTCCGTTTGGGCCGGGCTCCGCGAGCGCGATAAGACCGAGCACCTGCACATCGAGCAGTTCGCGCCGGTCACGGTCCGTGCTGTTTCGGAACGCGATGTCGAGACCGACGATCGTCGCGGCGAATAGGGGGATCAGCGCGACGCACACCCACAGCACGACGCGCGCACGAAGGGACCGGACCAGGGGCATGAATGGGCGCTCAGGTGGACGCCGGCGCGCCGCGGGCCACCGCCAGGCGGTAGCCGCGGCCACGCAAGGTCTCTATCGGCTTGTACTCGTCGGCGGGGTCGAGCTTGCGCCGCAGCCGCCCAATGAACACCTCGATCACGTTGCTGTCCCGCTCGAAGTCCTCTTCATACAGCGCTTCGGTGATCTGCGTTTTCGACAGCACCTCGCCCGCATGCAGCATCAGGTACTCGAGCAGCTTGTATTCGAAGCTCGTGAGCTCGAGCTTCTGGCCCTTGATTTTGACTTCCTGCGTACGCGTGTCGAGCGCGATGGGTCCGCATACGAGCTCCGACTGCGCCCAACCCGTCGCGCGACGCAGGAGCGCATCGACGCGAGCGAGCAACTCCTCGACGTTGAACGGTTTCACGACGTAGTCGTCGGCGCCGAGCTTCAGCACTTCGACTTTGTCCTGCCAGCGGTCACGCGCCGTCAGAACGAGCACCGGATACGACTTACCGTCCGCACGCAGCTGCTTGATCAGCTCGACACCGGACAGCTTCGGCAGACCGAGGTCGACGATCGCGAGATTCACGGGGTATTCGCGCGCGAGGTACAGGCCTTCCTGCCCGTCCGCAGCGCGGTCGACAACGTAACCAGCCTGCTCGAGCTGCGTGGCGAGCGAGCGGCTCAGGTTCGGATCGTCTTCGACCAACAGCAGGCGCATGGCGCGTTGTTACATGAAAGAGCCGGTTTGGGCGTCGATGCGCACGGTGCGCACGCGGCCATCGTCGCCGAGGATGCGGATCTCGTACACAACGCGTTCGCCCATCATGACCATCTCGGCACGCACTACGCGGCCGGGATAGCGGCTGCGCGCCATAGCGGTGGCTTGGCCGAGTGAGATGCCGCCGCGCTGGGCGGCGAACGCCTTGACCGGCCCCTCGCCGTCGAACTGCAAAAGTGCCTGCCGCGGCTGAGCGAGCGCACCGCTGCCGACGCCGAGCAGGATTGCGAGCACGGCATAGAGCGCAAAGCCCCGCCGCGAACGCCGTCCTGTATTTGTGCTGACTCCGCTCACCGTTGCCATCCGTTCCGGGCAGTCATACCCGGCGCCAAGCTTGGATTCCGCCCTCGGTCCGCGTCAAGGAATGGCTGATCCCTGGCGTGCCGCGGTTCGGAAAAAAGTGGGCGGGCCACTGGCCCGCCCTGCTGCACCTTACGATCATCACGCGACGCGCTCAACGCCATGTCGGGTAACCGACCGGGCGCACGTCCACCGCGATCTCAATGCGATCACCCGGAGGCGTGGCCGTCCGCGTCACGTACTGTCGGCCTTGGTACACGTAGCTCACGTTGTAGCCGTCGACGACGCGCTCCCGGACACGTTCGTCCACGACCCTGCAACGCTCGACCGGAACCTCGCGATAGCCCTGGTTGCGCTGGGCGCGCTGGTTGGCGATGACGCCGCCTGCCACGGCACCGGCCGCGGTCGCCAAGTCTCGACCACTGCCGCTACCGAACTGCCGGCCAATCGCCGCGCCGATCACCGCACCGGCGGCCGTCGGGCCCGCCACACCCGTCTGGTGCCGGACGTATTCGTCACGGCACTCCTGGCGTGGCTGATTGACCGTAATGTAATGGACTATGGGTTCGACGGCGGTGACACGGCCGTACGCGAAATCCGTTCCGCGATGGCCGTAACCGTAGTCGCGGCCGCGATCGTAGCCGTGATCCGCCAGGGCCGCGTTAGCGCCGAGCAACCCGACGAGCGCGACGGTTGTAATCGTTTTGACCATGGCACCTCTCCTTCGCGTCAGCGTCCCACTTGGGACCGTGGAAGAGAGAATAGAGGCCAGGCGCTGAATCGAAGCTGAATGCCGGAAGGCATTGCAGCGTCAGGCTTCGGCGGCTTTTGCCCGCCGCCAGAGTGCGTCCAGAGCGGCAGCATCGTGCTGGTCCCAGCCGCGGCCGCTGGCAGCCACTGCGGCTTCCACGGCATGGAACCGCCGGGCGAACCGGGCGTTCGCAGCGCGCACGCACGTGTCGGGGTCGAGATTCAGGTGGCGACACCAGTTCGCGATCGTGAACAGCAGGTCGCCCATCTCTGCGGCAACCTCCGCCTCGCTGCCGCCGGCGACCGCGGCGTCGAGCTCGCCAATCTCTTCCGTGATCTTGGCGCGCACGCCGGTCGTGTCCGGCCAGTCGAACCCGACGGTCGCGGCGCGTTTACCGAGCTTCACCGCACGGCTCAAGCCCGGCAGCTTCGCCGGCACGCCGTCGAGCAGGCTCGCCGCGCCGGCGGCCGCACGCTCCTGGCGCTTGATGTCCTCCCAGATTCGCGTCTGCTCGGCGCTGTTCTTGACCTCCGCATCGCCGAACACGTGCGGGTGCCGCCGCTCGAGCTTGGCGCAGATGTCGGCGGCTACGGCCTCGAAATCGAATAGCCCCGCCTCTTGCGCCATTCGCGCGTGGAACACCACCTGGAACAGCAGGTCGCCGAGCTCACCCTTGAGCTCGTCGAGGGCTTCTCGCTCGATCGCGTCGGCCACCTCGTAGGCTTCCTCGATCGTATAGGGCGCGATCGTCGCAAACGTTTGCTCGCGGTCCCAAGGGCAACCGCCCTGCGGATCGCGAAGCCGCTCCATGATCCTCAGCAGTTTCTCGACACTCTGGACATCTCTTTGTTTATTCATCGGAAATGACGTCCCTGAAATTGACCAGCATCGCGGCCGTCGCGCCCCAAATCCGGTGGCCGGAGTGATGTAGCTCGTAGGTGCGAAAGCGCGCGCCGAGCCGCTCGCGAAAGGTCACCGTGATGTTCCTGGGATCCGCGATGAACCCAAGCGGCACCTCGAACACGCTCGCGACCTCCGTCGGATCCGGCGTCGCGACGAACGAGCCCGCCGCGACGTAACCAACCACGGGCTTGATCCGAAACCCGGTGCCCGTCAGAAATTCGTCGAGCACGCCGAGCACCTCGACGTCCGTCGGTCGAAGGCCGATCTCCTCGTGCGTCTCGCGCAGCGCCGCGTCGACCGCCGTCTCGCCGACGCCGATGCGGCCGCCCGGGAAGCTGATCTGGCCCGCGTGGTCCTTCAGATGCGCCGCACGCTCCGTGAACAGCACCGTGAGCCCCGCGGCACGTTCGACCAATGTGAGAAGCACGGACGCCGCGCGGCCCGGGCTGTCGATCGCGGCGCGCAATGCAGGCGAGATCGGCCCGTCCACGTGGGCGAGCATGCGCGCGCGTGGATCGACCGGCGCGCGTGGCGCGGCCACGCGGCTGCGAATTGTGTCGAGGGTGAGTGGTGCCCGGCTCATCGCTCCGTGATGCGGCCGCCGCCGTCAGCCGCCTCCGCCGCCCGCCTCGCCTTTGATGCCGCCTTTCGTGAGCTCGAGCGGGTCGAGCAACTTCTTCAGCTTCGCCTTGCCGAGGTCGGTCTTCTCGCCAGCGACCTCGAGCACCGCGCGACCTTGCTTGTACGCCTGCTTCGCGATCGCGGCGCCCTTCTCGTAGCCGATCACGGGATTCAGGGCGGTGACGAGGATCGGGTTGCGCTCGAGCGCCTCGTCGAGCCGCGCCTTGTTCACCGTGAACCCCGCGATCGCGGAATCCGCCAGCACGCGTGCCGCGTTGGCAAGGAGCTCGATGCTCTGCAGCAGGTTCAGCGCGACCACCGGCAGCATCACGTTCAGCTGGAAGTTGCCGGACTGGCCCGCGATCGTGATCGTCGCGTCGTTGCCGATGACCTGCGCCGCGACCATGGCGACGGCTTCGGGGATCACCGGGTTCACCTTGCCCGGCATGATGCTGCTGCCTGGCTGGAGCGCGGGCAGCGCTATCTCGGCGAGGCCCGCGAGCGGGCCGCTGTTCATCCAGCGCAGGTCGTTGGCAATCTTCATGAGGCTCACGGCCGTCGTCTTCAGCTGGCCCGACACCTCGACCGCCGTGTCCTGCGAGCTCATGGCTTCGAAAAAGTTGTCGAGCGAATGGAAGCCGACGCCCGTACGTTTCGCGAGCGCGGCGCAGAACGTCGCCGAGAACTCGGGGTGCGCGTTGATGCCCGTGCCGACGGCAGTGCCGCCTTGCGCGAGCCCGGTGAGACGCGGCAACGAGCCCTTGAGCCTGAAAATATTGCTCAGGATCTGAGCGGACCAGCCGCCGAGTTCCTGGTCGAGCCGCACCGGCATCGCGTCCATCAAGTGCGTGCGGCCCGTCTTCACGATGCCTGCGACTTTCTTGGCCTTCTTGTCGATTGTCTTCTGCAGGTGCTCGAGCGCAGGCAGCAGCTTGCCGGTGATCTCCAGTGCCGCGCTCACGTGGATCGTGGACGGGATCACGTCGTTGCTGCTCTGGCACATGTTCACGTGGTCGTTCGCATGCACCGGCTTGCCCAGCGATT
>FTFB01010341.1_pt1 | contig 10431 bp, 10 predicted proteins | sample 1658331 | NCBI WGS metagenome assembly FTFB01 (sample SAMEA3914816, study PRJEB12502) | metagenome | biome: forest; material: soil | place: USA | collected 2011-09-16 | depth 0.3 m | reverse complement strand
GGCAGAGCTGCTCCGCGACTGATCGCGGAGCAGCTCTGCCAGTATGCGGACATCGTGGGGCGCGAGCGCGTGATCGCGGGCACCGACTGCGGCTTCGGCTCGTTCGCGGGCTACTCGCGCGTGGACCCCGCCATCGCCTACAAGAAACTCGGCGCGCTGGCCGAAGGCGCGGCGCTCGCATCCGCGCGCCTGTGGCGCCAACGCAGTTGAGGCGCTAGGCCACCGCCAGCAGCAGCGCCACGCCGGCCACGACGAGCGCCATGCCCACGAGCTCGCGAGGCGCCGTGCGCTGGCCGAACAAACGCTTCGCCACGGCCTGCGCGAGCAGCACTTCGACGAGCGCCAGTGTCCGCACGTTCGCGGCTGCGGTCAGCGAGAATCCCAAGAACCAGAGCTGCGACGCGAACGCGCTCATGAAGCCGGCGAACAGCGACTGCCGCCAGACGGCGACGCTGCGCACGAGCGCCTCGCGATTCATGATCGCGAGCCACACACCGAGCACCGTGACCTGAATGCAGAGCGACCACACGAGCGCCGTCGTCGCCCGCAGGAAATAGACGCCTTCCGGCAGCGCGAGGATCGCGCCACGAAAACTCACCGACGCGAGCGCGAAGAACGCGCCCGACGCGACACCCAGTGCCGCCGGCTTCACACTTTGCCGATCGAATTTCTGGCCCGGCTTCACGGCCACTATCACGACGCCGGTCGTGGCGATCAGGATCGCGATCGCACGCGACCACGTCAGCGCGTCGCCGAGCACGGCGAAACCGAACAGCGCCACCTGCACGGCCTCGGTCTTGCTGAGCGCGGTGGCCACCGAGAACGAACGCGCCTGCATGGCCGCGAGGAGAAACGCCGTGCCGGCTATCTGTGCGAGCGCGCCCGAGGCGGCGAACGCGAGAAACGCGGGCGTCGGCGGCGGCACACGCGCGTGCGCGAACGCGGTCACTAAACCTAGGAATACGAGCGCGAACGGCAAGCCATAGATGAACCGCACCTGCGTCGCGCCGAGCGTGCCGAGCGTAGCGGTCAGGCTGCTCTGCATGGCGTTGCGCGCAGTCTGGGCGACCGAGGCGATCAGCGTTGTGGCGACCCAAAGCATCGGTGTTTACGCCGGCAGGCGCCCCACGTAGACGCTCTGCGGCCGGATCAGCCGGCCGACGGCGCGCTGCTCGAAGCAATGTGCGGTCCAACCCGCGATGCGGCCGATCGCGAACGTCGGCGTGAACGACGCCGTGTCGAGCCCAAGCCCGTGCAGCAGCAGCGCCGTGTAGAACTCGACGTTCGTCTTCAGGCGCCGACCGGGCTTGTACTCTTCGAGCAGGTCGAGCGCCGTAGTCTCGACCGCGCGCGCGAGATCGTAGAGTTTCGCGTCGCCTGCGCGCGCGAACATTCGCGCCGCGGCCGCCGCGAGCACGTCGGCACGCGGGTCGCGAACTTTGTACACGCGATGGCCGAAGCCCATCAGGCGCTCGCCGCGCTCGATCTTTTGCCGCAGCACCTGCTCCGCGCGCGCGGCGTCGCCGATCTCGAACACCATGTCGAGCGCGGGCCCGGGCGCGCCGCCGTGCAGCGGGCCCTTCAAAGCCCCGATCGCGCCGGTGGCCGCCGAGACGAAATCGGAGCCGGTCGACACGATCACGCGCGCGGTGAACGTCGAGGCGTTGAGCCCGTGGTCCGACACCGTCGCGAGATACGTGTCGAGGCCTCGTACGAGCTCCGCATGCGGCTCCGCGCCGCTCAGCATGTAGAGATAATTGGCGGCGAGGCCTAAGTCTTTGCGCGGAACGAGTGGCTCGGCGCCGCGCTCGAGGCGCGCATACGCAGCGACGATCGTCGGCAGCGCTCCGACCAGCAGCTGCGCCGCATCGAGATCGCTGCCGGCCGTCAGAGTGCCGGCCGCCATGCGCAGGGCGTCCATGGGCTCGATGCGGCGCCCGGCAGCGGCGCGCAGCAGCGCGATCGTCGATGCGGGGACCGGCGCGGCCGCGACCCGCGCGGCGCCGCGAACGCCGGCCGCATCCCACAACGCCGCGACGACCTCCTCGAACGGCCGAACGGCGAGCTGCTCCAGCCGAAGGCCCGCAATCACGAGCTCGCCACGCTCGCCGTCGACCAGGCTGAGGCGTGTGGCCGCTGCAACGACGCCTTCGAGGCCGGTCGACGCGGCGATATCAGTTTGCGCATTCATGGCAGCTACCGTATGTTGTGGTCAGTCTTCAGTCAACATTGATTATTCAATCAATATGAAAACCGATAACGACGCCTGGGTCAGCGCAACGGAAGCCATCGAGATGCTCGGCGTGAGCCGCGCGACCTTGTACGCCTATGTGAGCCGCGGCCGCATCCGGTCCGAAGCCACGGCCGGCAACACGCGCAACCGCCGCTACTCGCGCGACGACATCGAACGGCTGCGCGCGCGCACGGACGAGCGGCGCAACCCGGGTAAGGCGGCCGAGCACGCGTTGCACTGGGGGCTGCCGATCCTCGAATCCGCGATCACGCTGATCGCTGAGGGCCACATCTATTACCGCGGCCGCGACGCGGCCGAGCTCGCGCGCACGAGCTCGCTCGCGGATGTCGCTGCCCTGCTCTGGACCGGGTCGGCCGATGGCGGCGCGCAACTCGCCACCGCGGCGAAACCCGCCGCCACGAAAGGGCGCGACGCCGACGCACCGTTCGTCGCGCGTGCGCAGGCGACTCTCGCGCTCGCGGCGGCGAAGGATCCTCTCGGCTACGACTTGCGACCGCGCACCGTTGCACAGACCGGTTGGCGAATCCTGCAGGCGCTCGCCACTGTTGCAGCCAACGGCAGCGCACGGGAACCCACGATCGACGCCACGCTCGCGAAGGCCTGGGGCGTGCGCGCGGCCGCGCCGCTGCTGCGCACCGCACTGATCCTATGCGCCGATCACGAGCTGAACGTCTCGACGTTCACAGCCCGCTGCGTCGCGTCGGCCGGCGCATCGCCGTACGGCATCGTGATCGCCGGGCTCGCGGCGCTCGAAGGCGTGAAGCACGGCGGCACGACCGGGCGCATCGAGGCGTTGTGGGATTCGCTGCGCCGCTCGGCCGACCTGCGCGCCGCACTCGCGGAACGGCTACGCCGTGGCGAGCGCATCGACGGCTTCGGTCACCCGCTGTACTCAGGCGGCGATCCGCGTGCGACGGTGCTGCTCGCGATGCTGCCGAAATCGAAGAACGCCGCGTTTGCGCGCGAGTTGACGGCGGCCATTGGCACTGTGCTCGGCGAGCCGCCGAACGTGGACTTCGCGCTCGTCGCGCTCGCCAAAGCGCTCGGTTTGCCGAACGGGACGGCGCTCACGGTGTTCGCGATCGGCCGCACCATCGGGTGGATCGGTCACGCGATCGAACAGTACGGGCACGACGCCATCATCCGGCCACGCGCGAAGTACGTCGGCGAAAAACCCCTCTGAGCAGCCTGCGTTCCGTGGTGGCAGCAGAAAGGGAAGATCTCTCGCCAAGAACGCCAAGAGCGCCAAGGAAGAGAGACAGAGAATGCATTGGAAGACAGAACGCGACGGGCCGTCAGTTTCTGAATCTTCCGAGAATCTGTCTTCTTTCTCTTCCTTGGCGCTCTTGGCGTTCTTGGCGAGAGATCTTTCTCTTCTCTGCGCTAAATCAGTGGGTCATCGAGTAGAGGATGTAGTTGATGTACGTCCGCATGCCCTGCGCAGAGTATTTCTCGGGGTACTGCGGGTTGTCGGAATGCTCGACCGAATCGCCAAGATCCATGTTGTGGCAGATCGCAACCATGATCCGCCCCTTGTCGTCGTAGATCGCGCGCCAGCGCGGAATCACGCCGTCCTGCTCGAAGACTCTGTGGCTGTAGATGAACTGGGCGCCGGGCACCTGCACGCGGTCGTCGAGATCCCAGAACATATGGAAGATCTGATCCTCGTTCGGAATCTCGACGATGGGTCGCTCCGGGAATACGCGCCGCATGCTCTCGAGGAAGACTTCCCACTCCACGCTGCCGTGGAAATCGTCGACCATCAGGAAGCCGCCGCGCGTGAGGTACTCGCGCAACTTCACGGCCTGCGAGTCCGTGAGGTCCCAGTGCCCCACTTCGACCGCATACAGCCACGGCCAGTCGAAGACGTCGTCATCATCGTCGAGGTTCACCGGCTGCTCGACGGACCGGGTATCGATCGACGTCAACCGGCGCACCATGACCGCGACGTGCCGATCCGCGGCCGGATAGTCGATCGTCCAGTTGCTTCGGCCGTTTTGCCAATCCGCCCCGTAGCGGCCGCGCCCTCGCCACGGCGGATACATGAGACGCGCGAACGTCCACTCGGCCGGCACCATGTAGTCCGGTGGCAGTGGGTCGTCCTCGTGCTCGACGCCGGGGTAGACGCGGAAGGGTCGCGGCGCCGCTGCGGCCATGCCGATCACGCACGAAGCCACGAGCGCGGCGCCTAGCAGCCACCGGCGGTGCGCCCCACGTCGGTGTAAGGAACTTGGAGCCGAGGGTGTCTTCACATTGAACCTAGAGTGCTTACCCAGCCTGTTAGACGTGCCCGTTGCAGCGCGGTTCGCCGAGCAGCCGCTCAACGCACCGGCGCCACCGCGAGCGGAATGCCGAGCGCCTGGTGCGCCTTGCCGTCGGCGACGCGCTCGTTGAACCAGTTCGGATAGATCGCCGTCGGCTTCGTCGCAGCATCGAGCGCCACGAGATCTTCCGCCGTGAGCTGCACGGCCGTGGCGCCAATGTTCTCCTCGAGCTGCTTGCGGCTCGACGCTCCGACCAGAATCGAAGCGACTGCCGGCCGCGTGAGCAGCCACGCCAGCGACACCTGCGCCGGTGACGCGCCCCGCTTGGCGCCGATCTGCTGCAGCAGATCGATCAGCCGATAGCCCTGCTCACGGTCGTGCGGCAGGAAATCGAAGCCACCGAGCCGGTCGCCGCTCTCGCCTTTCGGCTTGGCGCGCGTGTACTTGCCGCTCAGGAAGCCACCCGCGAGCGGGCTCCACACCATGACGCCGACGCCGGCGTCGGCGCAAAACGGCGCCACCTCGTGCTCGAGTTCGCGGCCCACGAGCGAGTAGTACATCTCGGCGCCGCGAAACTGCTGGTAGCCCCGCGCGCGCTGGATGCCCACGGCTTTCGCCGCCATCCACGCAGGCCAGTTCGAGAAGCCGACGTAGCGAACCTTGCCCTGGCGCACGAGCTCCTCGAGCGCTTCGACCGTCTCCTCGACGGGCGTCAGCGCATCGACCTTGTGCACGAGGTATACGTCGATGTAGTCCGTGCCGAGACGCGCGAGGCTCGCGTCGGCCGCGGCGAGAATGTGGCGCCGCGACAAGCCGGATTCGACGAGCCCTGGGCCCATGCGGTTGCCGACCTTCGTCGCGATCACGACTTCGTGACGTTTGGCGCCGATGGCCTTGCCAAGGATGCGTTCCGACTCGCCGCCCGCGTACACGTCGGCCGAGTTGAAGAAGTTGATGCCAGCGTCGATCGCTCGCCCGACGAGCTCGTTCGCTGCCGCCTGATCGACCTTGAAGACCGACGCGAACGGGCCCTGCCCGCCCGTGCCGAACGTCATGCTGCCGAACGCGAATTTGGAAACGATGAGGCCGGTGCCGCCGAGACGCGAGTACTGCATGGTGAAAGCTCGATGTGTGCGCGAGGAAGTCGCCACATGAGCGTAACGGGTTCCGCAGTTCGGGTCGAGACGCGACCGAGCGCTACTTGACGACGATGTCCCACGTGACCTTACGGCCACCGCTGCTGACCACGGGGCCTACGCTCATGTTGTCGGGCACCGTGGCCGAGCCTTTCAGAATGAGCTCGTGCTCCGCGCTCTCTTGCAGTGCCTGGTTTTCGACGCCGAAACGCAACGGGATCGTGGATTCGGTGGGCAGCTTTTCGCGACCTCTCCTTCCCGGGCGACAGAGCTGCTCCTTGTAGGACCAGACGGTCTCTCCTTCGATGGCACCCAACGTGAACCTCATCCTGTAAGTGTTGTTCGGAAGGATGTTGATCTCGTAGCTCGTGTCGGGTCTGCCGTCCGCCTTGAAGTGCACCTCGGCGCCTTCCTTCGCGGGGCAGCCCGGCAACGTCGTCTCGAGCGAAGCGGTCGAGGCCTCGTCGTAGTGCAGGTCAGAGGTTGCGACGTCCTTCTTGATATCGATGTGCGCCGTGGTCTCGTTTCGCGTCTTGGTTTTGCTGAATGCCGACTGCGAGTCGAGCTTCACGCTGTCGTCGAGAGTGACGGTTCCGTCCGTGCCGCACGCCATGGCGGCCTCGGTGATCCAGCGCGTCAGCAAGTTCACGAACTCCGGCTTGGTGAGCGGCGGCGGCTCCAAGTCGACGGGCGAGAATGGGCTCTGATCGTCCATCGCCTTGTTGCCTTCGAAGGCGAAAGCAATCAACGCGTCGGTCTGCACGTGCTCCACGAGCTGTTCGGGGGTCTTGTTCTCCTTCACCATCTGGCACATCTCGCGCGCGTCTTTGGTGAAAGGGGGGCCGAGCCTGTTCCATACCGGTCCGGTCGGCACGCGGATTTTGCCCGGTCCCTCGCCGGGCATGCACGAGGCGTCCCGGCGTGTCGTGCCGTCGGCCAGCGAAACCGTGCCCGCACCGGTGTTGCCGAATAACTCGCACCGGCCTTCGACGACCGTCGTGTTTGCCGTGTGGCAGCCGATGCACGCGAACTGCGCCTGGGTATCGAGCTCACCACCGCCGTGGCTGGCGCCTGTCCGCGGATTGGTGTTCGTGTGACAGTTGAAGCACCGATCGTGCGTGAGCACCGTCATCATCGGGGTCCAGAACGTGAGCCATTTCGCGGGATCACCCGCTCGCGCTTGAGCGGCAGCGTCACCGGCTACGACCACACTCGCGACTACGGCGAGCAGACCGGTGGCAAGCACGACGGACCATGCGGTTCTCGACAAGGCAATCCCCTGGAGACCGCGACGCGGCTCTCCCTTGCGGACGAGGTGAGTTCTTGGGCGAGTATAGTCCGCGACGAGGCGCGGTCCCGCTGACGGCGCTAGACCAGGTACGCCTTCGTGAGCTCCGTCGACACCTGCCAGAGCTTCGCGGCCATGGCGGGGTCCTTCTGGTAGTCGCTCTGCTGAGCCGGATTACAGTCGGCGAAGTATTGGCCCGTGACGCGCGCGAGCGCGGGATTGCTCGCGAGGTAACAGCTCGTGGCCGCGCCTTGCGCCGGCGTCTCCATCGCGAAGCCGCCGCCTCCACCACGATTGCCGCCGCCCGCGGGCGGCGTGACGTTCATGTTGCGCATGATGTTCGTCGCAACGACGCCGGGGTGCAGCGAGTTCGACGTCGCGCGCATGCCGGCGAGGCGCTTCGACAGCTCGAGCGAGAACAGGCCGTTCGCGAGCTTCGAGTGGCCGTACGCCTGCCGTTCCCAACCCTTGCCCGAGAGATTCTCGAACTGGATGCCGCCCGGCGGCACGAACTGGTGCGCGACACTACCGACCACGACCACGCGACCTTGCGGCGCGGCCGTCACGCGCTCGAGCAACCGGTTCACGAGGATGAAGTGGCCGAGGTGGTTCACGACGAACTGCAGCTCGAGGCCGCGCGCCTGCTGCAAGTCCGTCAGCAACAAACCGGCGTTGCACACGAGCGCATCGATGGGCATGTTCATGGCGCGGATCGCGTTCGCGCACGCGACGACGGAATCGAAGTCGGAGAGCTCGAGCACCACGGGCGTGGCCTTGCCCTTCACGCTCGCGCAGGCCTCCTGGCCGCGCTCCAGCGTTCGCGCGGTGCCGACTACGTGCGCGCCGCGCAGCGCGAGCACGCGCATCGTCTCGAGGCCGATGCCGGAGTTGCAGCCCGTGACGACGATGGTCTTGCCGGCGAGGTCGATGCCGGCCGTGACTTCCTCCGCGGAGGCGCCCGCGGCGAACGAGCTGTGCGGCGCGTCCTGCGCGCCGGCGCGGCCCGCGTATGCGGCAAGCGCGAGCAGCGTGCTGTTACCGATGAAGCGACGGCGATCCATGGAGCTCATCGTCCCTCTCCCCAAGTTCAATTATCTGCGGACGAGCGCGTCGAGCGCGCCGCGCACCTGGCCATCCCAGAGCTCCGCCACGGTCTGCCCCGCCGGCAGATCGGTCCATGGACGTTTGAATGCGACCTGGCCCTTGCCGTCGATGATGAAAAGACCCGGAATGTAGCGGATACCGTAGGCCTGCATGATGCCGTCACCATTCGCGACCGCGATCGGCGAAAAGCCCAACGCTTGCACGTAAGCCTTCGGATCGCCGCGGCCGTCCTCCTTCACGTCGATTGCGATGACCGTTACGCCCTGCTTCGCGTAGTCGGCCTCGATGTTCTTGAGATACGGCATGAAGGCCTTGCAGTACGGACACCACGTGGCCCAAAAAATGACGATGGCCGGTTTACCCTGCGTGACCGCGGGGAAGTCGACGGCGTGCCCCGCGAAGTCGCGCGCTTGCCAGGCGGGCGCCGTATCGCCCTGCTCGACCGATGCCATCGCGCTCGACGTGGCCAAGGCGACGACGGCGGCGCCAAGCCAGAGGATTCGTTTTGCTGCGAGCATCGGAAGGTCCTAAAGCGCGCGTAAGGTCATAGGGTACTACGACGTGTGCACGCCGACGAACCTCAGCGGCGCGCGCATCAGCATCCAGAAGGCCGGCGGCAAGTAGACGCCTCAAGCCCGAGCGGCTGCGCGGCGAGGACTCCGCGTGACCGAACGCGTCTCCACTTTGCTGCGCAGCGCGCGGCCCAGTTCGGCGATGGTCTCGACGGCCTCCAGCTCCTTCTCCTTGCCCGAAAGCCCCCAGCCAAACGTGACCCCGAGGAACTGCGTGCCGGCCGCGCGGGCCGCTTCGAAGTCCTTCGGCTGATCACCGACGTAAAGAGCGGCGGAAGGCAAAATGCGCAACTTGCGCGCGCCCGCGATCAGCGCCTGCGCCTTGCCGAGACGTCTCGGGTGATCGATCGTGAATCGCAAATCGCTCCGGAACACTCTCACGACATCACCGAGCGATGACGCAACGATGGCGCGCGTGTTGGAAGTCACGAGACCGAGAGCAGCTCCCGTGCTCGCAAGCTCCAACAACATCTTCTTGACACCAGGGAAAGGTTTCACGACATAGTTCGCCGCGAAGTCCCGCCGGTAGTCGGCATCGGCTCGCTCCGCGAAGGGCTCGGAGAATCCCACCGCGAGAAAGAACTCCTTCATTGGGCTGATGCGAACTCCGCGGCTCACCATTTCGCGTAGTTGGCGCGCAGTCGGAATCTTGAGCTTCAGGCCGAACTCGCGATTCTTGTCGCGGCAGATCTGCAGGTGCGACTCCAATGAATCGACGAGCACTCCGTCGACGTCGAAGAAGATGGCGCTAGCCGTGGGTACCGCGTGTTCCCGAGTCATCTTGTACGATTCAGCTTGTCGGCGACGTCCTTCAAGGTATCAGCGGCAGCGTCGAGGCTTTCCGCAACTTTGCCGACGGCCACCGCTGCTCCGACCTCCTTGGACGGCTGCGACTGCAAGGCGAACACTCCACCGGCGATGAACGCGAACACCAGCACGAGCTCGATCAAGCGCAGATGCACGCGGTGCTTACCCGCCCAAAAGTCGCGGAAAAAGTGGTCCTTGACCGGCGGGTCATCGAGAAAATAGAGACCCTCCGGCATGTGGGCCAATCGCGAACCCTTGGCGGGCTGCGCGAACAGGATTCTCTGCACGCCGCGAAGCACATCTTCGCCGCGCCTCACGAGGGCTTGATTCCGCCCATCGATGCGGAAGAAGCAGAACAACACGAATGCGCCGACAAACCCTATACCTGCAGCAACGGGTGCATGCTTGTCGAGCAAGGCGCCGTAGCCGGCCGCGAGCAATGCTGCCGCGGCAAGCGCGTAGTTGAACATGCTGGTCCGTTGGCCGGCGTGGTAGTTGAACCAGTCCCACGCGTAGTCGTGAATCCGCTCGAGGTCTTTTTCTGCCTGGTCCGGCTGCATGACAACCCTCGCTTATCGGCTTGCAAGCGTCGGCTCGAGTGTAGCACCCGATCTGCGTTCGGACCGGGGCCCGGCCGTTACCCGCGCAGCGCAAGAATCTGCGCGTCGTACTCCGAAGGATCGATCACGACGTCGATCAACGTCGCGCGCCGGCGCGCAGCCGCTTGCGCGAACGCCGCCTCGAGGTCGCCGGAGTGTTCGACGCGGCGCGCGCCCCAGCCGAAGCCGCGCGCGATCTGCGCGAAGTTCACGTCGACGAAGTCGACGCCGCCCGGCGCGAGCCGGCGGCGGCGCTGTTTCACACCGATCAGCGTGAGGGCGGAATCGTTGAACACGACGACGATCGGCGCGCACTTCTCCTGAATCGCCGTCCCGAGCTCGCCGAGGCACATCATCAGGCCGCCGTCGCCCGTGAACGCGACGGCGCGGCGCGCCGGATCCGCGAG
>FTFB01006876.1_pt1 | contig 10444 bp, 9 predicted proteins | sample 1658331 | NCBI WGS metagenome assembly FTFB01 (sample SAMEA3914816, study PRJEB12502) | metagenome | biome: forest; material: soil | place: USA | collected 2011-09-16 | depth 0.3 m | reverse complement strand
GTCGATCCATAGCTGCCATAGCGATCAAAGAGATATCCGGCTACGAGCGGCGCAATGGCGCTGACGGTAGGTTGTACCGCGAGGGTGACGCCGACCAACATCGGGTACGCCTTCGTTCCCCAATAGTTGCCGAGGATGAGCATCAGGCACGTGAGGCCCCCGCCCCAGCCGATGCCCAGACAGATTCCGTACGCGTACAGCGAGACCAGATCGGTAGCGGTCATCACGATGGCGAGGCCGGTGCCGAATATCGCTACCGCCCCTGCAAACAGGTACCGGACTTCGACGCGGTCGCCGAGCAGACCGACGACCGCCTTGCCACCGAGCGCGAAGAACGGTAGCAGGGCCCCGCCAAGGGCGGCCTCGCTCGTGTCGTGACCGAGATCCTGCAGATGCCGGAAGCCGTGCGCGAGCACCCAGGCGTATCCCATGCTCATGCCGCTGGCGCAGAAGAGGATCAGCCAGAAAGTCGGCGAGCGCACCGCCTCTGCCGAGGTCCAGTCGTCACCGGCGAGATGCACGCGTGCTTTGGGCGCCGGCCCCGAGCGGGGTTCACCGCCGTCAGGCAGCTGACCGAGATCCTGCGGCCGCTCTTTCACGAACAGGGCCACCACCAGCGTCGAGATCACCGCCAGGCCGGCATATACCCACCACCCGCGGCGCCAGTCGCCGCCGGAGGATTCGATGATGTAGCGCAGGAGCGGCCCCGAGATGAATCCGCCGATTCCGCCCGCAGCCAGAATGATCGCGAGCGCCAGGGCTCGGCGCCGGACGAACCATCGCGCGACACCGGTCTGCGCCGCCAGCGCGCCGCCCGTCGCCACGCCTGCACCCATTAGGATGCCCTCGGCAATGATCGCGCCCCACTGGCCGCTGACCATCGTCGCCATACCGACCGTCCCCGCGATCATGATCAACCCGCCCAGGATCATCGTGAATCGCAGACCCTTGCGGTTGACGAGCATCGCCACGAGCGGTCCGGGCAAGCCGCTCATGATCAGGTAAACGGAGAACGGCAGGGCCAGGAGCGTACGGTCGAAATGCAGCTGCTCCGCCATGTAGGTGTTGATCACCCCCGTGCCGTACGGCGGAAATCCGAGCAGCACGAACAGCGCGACCCAGAATACGGCGAGGAGTTTCCACCCGTAGAACCCGGACTTCGTCATGTGCTGTCCCTCCCCCTAGACGCGCTCGAGAATCATCGCCGCGCCCTGTCCCACCCCGACACACATCGTACACAGCGCGAATCGAGCGCGAGTCGACCGCAACTGCGAGGTCGCCGTGGTGACGAGCCTGGCGCCGCTCATCCCCAGCGGATGCCCAAGCGCGATGGCGCCTCCATTCGGATTGACGTGCGCGGCGTCGTCCGGAATCCCGAGCGTACGCAGCACCGCCAGCGCTTGCGAGGCGAACGCCTCGTTCAGCTCGAGCGTATCCATTTGGCGGACATCCAGCCCCGCACGCGCCATGAGCTTGCGAATCGCGGGAACCGGCCCGATCCCCATGATTCGCGGCTCCACACCCGCCGAGGCTGCCGCAACGATCCGCACCCGGGGGTTCAGACCAAAGCGCGCCGCGCCCCGTTCCGTCGCAATCAGCAGTGCGCAGGCGCCATCGTTCACGCCTGAGGCGTTACCTGCGGTGATCGTGCCGTTCGGACGGAAGGGTGTCGGGAGCTTTGCGAGCTGCTCGAGCGTGGTGTCCGGCCGCGGATGCTCGTCCTTCCCCACGACGAGCGGGTTGCCTTTCCGCTGCGGAATCTCCACCGGGACGAGCTCCGCCTCGAAAAAACCGCGCGCGTAGGCCGCGGCCGTCCGCTGCTGGCTACGCAGGGCGAATTTGTCCTGGTCCTCGCGGCTGACGGCGAACTGCGCCGCGACGTTCTCTGCGGTCTCGGGCATGGAGTCCGCGCCGTATTGCGCGCGCATCCGGGGATTGATGAAGCGCCAGCCGATGGTGGTGTCGTAGATCTCGGCTTGCCTGCTGAACGCGGCATCGGCCTTCGGCATGACGAAGGGGGCGCGCGACATGGACTCGACCCCGCCGGCGATGACGACGTCGGCTTCGGCCGCCTTGAGCACTCGCGCCGCCACAGCCACGGCATCGAGTCCGGAGGCGCACAGGCGATTTACCGTAATGCCGGCAACCTCCACGGGCAGACCTGCCAGGAGGGCCGCCATGCGCGCGACGTTCCGGTTGTCCTCCCCGGCCTGGTTTGCGCAACCGAGCACGACTTCCTCCACCGCCGCGGGATCGAGCGAGGAGTTGCGCCGGATGAGGGCTGCGATCGGAATGGCGGCCAGATCGTCGGTCCGCACCGCCGCCAGCGCCCCGCCGTAGCGGCCGATCGGCGTGCGTACGGCATCGCAGATGAAGGCTTCGATCATCCTCTAGTCCGATTATCGAACCCCGGTTCGGGCTGTGGCATATTACGGTACCCGGCGAATTCCAAGAAACCTCCATCCCCGGGGGTTCGTTTATCGCTCGACGCCAATATGAACGTGACTGAGCAGAATAACGCACTCTTCCGCGCCGGCGACCCGGACTTCATGACCTCGCTCGCGCGCGGCCTGCACGTGGTCCGGGCTTTCACCGGCTTTGATCGCAGATTGACGATCGCGGACGTCAGTCGTGCCACTGGACTCACGCGCGCGGTCGTGCGGCGCTGCCTGTACACGCTGCGCGAGCTCGGCTACGCCGCAACCGATGGACGCTCGTTCTTCCTGACGCCGCAGGTTCTCAACCTCGGGTACGCCTACCTCTCCACGGCGCCCATCCCCATCGTGGCGCAGCCGCTGCTGGAAGAAGTCAGTCGCGTGCTGGACGAATCCTCGTCCGTCGGCGTGCTCGATGACGGTGCCGTCGTTTTCGTCGCCCGCTCGGCCACGCGCCGGATCATGTCTGTCACGCTCCGGGTGGGCAGCCGCGTGCCGAGCTACTGCACGGCGCTGGGCCGGGTGCTGCTCGCGCATCTCGAGCCGGAGCAGCTGTCGACGCAGCTCGGCAATACGGAATTCCAGGCCCACACCAAACACACCGTCGGCAACCGCAAGAAGCTGGACGACATCCTGACCAGCGTCCGTCGCCAGGGATACGCGCTCAACGATCAGGAATTGGAGATCGGCCTGCGCTCGATCGCCGTGCCGGTACGCAACGTCGTCGGCGAGGTCGTTGCTGCCATGAACATCGGCGCGCAAGCCTCTCGCGTCACGCTGCGCGAGATGGTCGATACCTTCCTACCCGTACTGCGCTCTGCCGCGGACAAACTGGGCGGGCAGCTTCCACCGTCTCCCTAGTGCGGCCCGAGTAGCGACAGGGTGCCGGGGCCTGGCACCAGCGCGTGGCGCTCTTGAGCGGATCGAGACAGGCGGGCTAGCGCCCGTAAGCGGAACAGGGCGAGCCCGCCGCCCGCCCTGCTCGCGTTCTCAGCTCGACGTGCCACGCGATGTGGCGTCGTGATGAAGCGCCGCCAGCATTGGGCGATTCACCTTTGCGACCGCCTCATCGACGGCCTTGTCGTAGCACTCGCGGAAGCTGCTCCACTGACCCGCGCGTGGGAACTCCGCCCGGTTGCAAACTTTGCGAGCGGCTTTTTCGATGCGGGAATAGAGCTCGCGGGCGCCCTCGATCTTGTTGAGATCAAGATCCGCAAAACGAACTACGGTGCTCTGCGTAACGATCTCGTCCGTTGCCTCTGCAGGAAGCGTCGCGAGGACCAGCCCCAGCGCGGCGCAGCTCACAAGGAATGTCAGTTTGTTCATGGTCGTCTCCCGGTTGTTTATGGCGTAAGTGCTCGTCGGGTGTGCACGTTAGGCCGGCGGGGTAACACGCTCGTCACACGCAGCTCCCCCTATGCCGCACGTAGCGAGCGAAAGACGAGCTCGGTCGCGCTACACGGCGCGAGACCAAGTCGCTGCGCGAGCAAGGTGCGACAACGCTGGTACACCGCGACCGCTGCGGCTGTTCGACCCGCACGACCAAGACAATCTATGAGGCGACGGTGGATGTCCTCCGACACGGCTTCGATGTCGAGCGCTCGTTCGTAGAGCGCAATGGCGCCATCGAGATCACCGGTGGTCTCATAACGCTGACCCAGTGCCAGTGCGGCGCGAACGAACTTCCGCTGCATCCGATCCCGGGCCTCGAACGCGTGCGGATGGTCGTCGTCGCCAAGGAAGCGGCCCCGATAGAGCGCTACGGCCGCCTCGAGCCGCGACGAATCGTGTTGATCGGCGAGGTCGCGCTCGAACGCCCAGGCATCGACCCAACACAGTCGAGCATCCAGGGCGAGGCGCGCACCACAAAAGCCGATCGCCTCACGATGGTGCAAGAGCCTTCTGAGTCGATAGACCGTCGTGATCAGAGACCGGTACGAGTCGTAGCCGTCCGCGTCCGGCCAGAGTGCGTCGCACACGACATGCTGATTGACGTGGCGGCCGCCGAGCGCGAGCAGCGACTTCAGGAGCTCGAGCGGCTTGCGCGGCGCGGTACGTCCGAACCGCCACGGGACGCCGTCGATGAGCACTTCGAGGCGGCCGAGCGCGTAGATCCGAATCGGTCCGGAGCTGCCGCCGTGGGTACGGAGTTCGTCGACATTCATGGGCCCTCTCCCGGATGAGTCTTCAGTGCACGGCGTGTATAGGAGGCGAGCCGCACCGGAGTCCTCAGGGAGATCGAAAGCTTCTGTGAGGATTTTCTTGAGCCGGGGCCGACCGGCGCGGCCCGGCGGCGGATGTCGCGCCTATACTCGCTGGGCCGGAGGGGCGGAGAACCACTCATGACGCGCGCGGAGCCTGCCAGCCGGTTCCAGGTTCTCGACTGGGTCGTCGATCCGACGATCGACGAGGTGAGCCTGCGCGGGGTGGTGACCAAGCTCGAGCCGCGGATGATGCGGCTCCTGGTCTGTCTAGCGAGGGCTGCGGGCCAGGTCGTGAGTTTCCAGCGCCTGCTCGATGAGGTCTGGGGCGATGTGGTGGTGAGTCCCGCGTCTGTCTACCAGTCCGTCTCCCAATTGCGGAAGATCCTGGGAGACACCGACGCAACGCCAGCGTACATCGCAACCGTGCCGCGCAAGGGCTACCGGCTGGTAGCGCCCGTCCGCTGGCTCGAGTCGACGAGCTCGCCACCAGCCAGCGTCAATGGCGCACATCCGGACCCCCCGGCCCTGGCTCCGGAAGCTGCCCACGCCGCGACGGGTCCGCCCCTCCTGCAACCTCGCAATCTGCTGCTCGCCGCGGGTCTGGTGTTTCTGGTGGCCTTGACTGCGGTGCTGTGGCAGGTCAGCGGTCACCGCTCGAGCGCCCCAAGTGCATCACCCTCCATTGCAGTCTTGCCGTTCGTTGACATGACTGCCGAACAACGCGATCAGCCCTTTTGCGACGGTCTCTCCGAGGAGTTGTCGAACTGGCTGGCGCAGATCCCTGCGCTGCGCGTGGTGGCGCGCACCTCGGCCTTCGCTTTCCGCGGTCGCAGCGCGGACGTCCGCCGGATCGGCAAGGAACTGGGTGCGACGCACATTCTCGAGGGTTCGGTCCGCAGGTCGCGCGATCGCGTGCGCGTGACTGCGGAGCTCATCGATGCCAGTAACGGCTATCACCTGCGCTCGATGTCCATCGACCGACCGTTCACGGACGTCATTCGCATCCAGGACGAAATCGCGCGCGCGGTCACCGCGGCGTTCGAGATAAGCCTGTCGAATGAAGCCGCGAAGCGTCTGGTTGCACGCGGCGCGGTGACTGCGCAGGCATACGAGCTCTATCTGCTCGGCCGCCACTATCAGGATCAGCGAACGGTCGAAACCAACGCGCGCGCCATCGAGCTGTACTCGCGAGCGATCGAGGCCGATCGTAATTTCGCCCTGGCCTACGTCGGCAGCGCCGATGCGATCCTTGCTCAGCGCCTCCTGTCGGATCGACCGCTCCCCGACGTCGCTGCGCAGATGATGCCGCTCCTCAGCAGGGCCTTCGAGTTGAATCCAGCCCTTCCGGAGGCGTATACCACGCGTGCTGCGCTGCGCACTGCGCAGTCGCGTCTCGGGGAAGCCTTCGCCGACCTGACTCGCGCCATCCAGTTGAACCCCAACAGCGCGGATGCGGCCATCGCCCTCGCCCGACTCTTCCGCCAGCGTGGCCAGCCGCGCGACGCCCTGGCGAGCTTTGAGCGCGCGGTGCAGCTCGATCCCGTCGACTTTCTGCCACATGTGGAACGGTGCGTGGCGCTGCAGGATCTGGGGCGCTTCGACGACGCGGTCACGGCGTGCGCGCGGGCACGTGAGCTGGATACCGACGGCCCCTGGGGCCTGCGCGCGACCGCCTGGTTGGCCGAGGCGCAAGGCAAGCTCGATGAGGCGATCGAATGGACCAATCGCGCGCTGCTGGCCGCACCGAACGATGTAACCCTCTACCAGATGCGCGCCGGCTACTGCCTTTCGCTGGGGCTGGCACGAATGGCACGCGAGACCTACGAGCGCACCCGCAAGCTGTCGAACGATATCGAGCAGCTCGATGCGCAGCTCGCCGACGTGGTCTTCCTCGAAGGAGGTACGGCGGCGCTGCGCGCGCACCTCGCGCGCACCGATTTCGTGCACTCGACACGCGCCGGCATTCTCCTGACCGCTGCCCGGCTGCAGCTGCTGGTGAACGATGTCGCGGCCGCGCGGCACCTGACGGATCGAGCGCTCGCGGCAGCAGATTTCGATGCGACCCAGCTCACGGATCCGTGGTCGCTGCGCTGGGGCTATGCCGACGCAGTCATTGTCGCGCTGGCGGAGCTGCGCACCGGCGATTCCAAGAGGGCCGAGGCTCGCCTCCGCGAACTTGCCGCGACGTTGGATCGCCTGGAGCGCAACGGCCAGGTGGGGTACGGGTTGCACGTCGCTCGGGCCGAGGTGCTTGCGCTGCAAAGCAACTCGGATGCCGCCATGGCCTCGCTCCGGCAAGCCGTGACCCTGGGCTGGCGTGGAGCCCTGTTCTCGAAATCCGAGCCGCAATTCGCATCGCTGCGGGCGCGAGGCGACTTTCAGGCTCTGCTCGAGCACGTCGCCCGCATGAACGAGCTCATGCGGTCGAAAGTGCCGGACCCCAACTGACCTGCCTAATCGGTGCGAGCACCCGGCGAGCTCGACAAGAGCAACGCCGAAAAGTCGCGCAGTTCAGTGATCGAGTAGGGCGGCCGTCGCGCCGGCCGCGGCGGCGGCGGCGGCGGTCGCGGACCCGAGAGCGTCGCGTCGACTCGGCTTAGCATGGCCCTGAGGATCTGCTCATGGATCCTTCCGAGATCTGCCAACGTCTGGTTGCTACCCCATTCGATCTGGTCGAGAAAGGATTCCAAAGGTCGGTCGATTTCACCCATGGCGGTTCTCCCATGCAGGTGATCGTGGTATGCGGTTGTCCGCAATTTCTGATGTTCGCGCCCTGCCGATGCTACCAGCAGTCGGGTTCGGTCGCGCGTTCTAGTATCGAGCCCCTCGTGTAACGCTTTGGTAACAGACTGCGGCAGCCCCGGGATGTTGCGGGCGGACGGAATCTCAGGTTGCGAGCGCCGTGTTGGAAATGGATCCATGTGCCGTCTGCGCTGTGTCCCGCGCCCCGCGCCCCGCGTGATGGTCCAGCGCCAGTACAGTGCGCCCGACAAATGCAGAACCGTATATGCCACCCGCAGCCAGTCCTTTGTACCGTGCGCGGTACGGAGGACTCATGTTCGATCCTATTCCCTACGCGACCTACTCATTCGTCATGGCGATCACGCCGGGCCCGAACAACGTCATGTTGACGGCTTCCGGCGCGAGTTTCGGATTCCGGCGCACGTTGCCGCACATGTTTGGAGTCGCCGGCGGTCACGCCGCTCAGACGGTCGCCGTCTGTGCCGGACTTGGCGCACTGTTCATCCGCTGGCCGGCGCTGCAGACGATACTGCAGTGGGTGGGAGCGGGGTACCTGGTCTACATGGGGTACAAGCTCCTCGGGAACGGCGAAGTCAAAGAAGGGAAAACGGTTCGGCCGGTGAGCTTCCTCGAGGGCGCGCTGTTTCAGCTCGTCAACCCCAAGGCTTGGGTGATGTCGCTGACGACCGCAGCGCTCTTCCTGCCGCGCGAGCTGGGACTGTTCGCAGGATGTGCCTATGTCGTGGGCATGATGGCGGTCGTCAACCTGCCGTGCATCACCGTCTGGGCGCTGTTCGGCAGCTCGCTCCGGGGTTTCCTCACTCAGCCCAGGCGCAGACTTGCCTTCAATGTGGCAATGGCGCTTGCGCTTGCGGCAACCGGCGTCATGATGGTGGTGTAGTGATCGCAGCAGCGCAGCCTGTCGTGCGGATGTGGCCTGTCCGGTTGGTGCTGCCTGTCAGATCGGTGCCTATCAAGTCAGTGCAGTCTCTCTAGTCGGTGCTGCCGGTCGCCTCGGTGCGGCCTGTCCTGCTGGTTTTGGTATCGGAGCCGCCGTGTTCGAGCTGTCACGCCAGTCCGCCCTTCCGCTCGTCGATCAGATCGTAGAGCGGATCACGCAGCTCGCACGTCACGGGCAGCTTCCGGAGGGCACACGCATCCCCTCCATTCGCAAGCTTGCCAAACTCGCCGGTGCCAGTCCGTTCACCGTGGTGGATGCATACGATCGCCTCGTTGCGCGTGGGATTATTGAATCGCGCGCGGGGCGCGGCTTCTACGTGGCGCGACGCAACCCGGGAACGACACTCGCCGCAATCGAAGCGTTGCCGGACCCCGGCGTGGATGCAGTCGCGCTGGCGCGCGCCGCGCTCACACAGCCGAGCGAGATCATCGCTGCCGGCTCCGGATTCCTGCCGGGCAACTGGTTCGCGGAAGCCCTGCCTGGCAGCGTCATGGCGCGTCTCACGCCCGGCCGGCGGCCCCGTGCGTGGCTGCCTTGTCCGCCGCAAGGCCTTATCGAGCTGCGCGAGCAGCTCTCGGCGCGACTCGTGCGTCTGGGTATCGCAGCCGGCCCCGCGAACATCGTAACGACGTTCGGCGCCTCTCAGGCGTTCGATCTGCTCGCGCGAATTCTCTTCTCGCCGGGGGATGCGGTGCTGGTGGAGGATCCCGGCTACTTCGTTCTGTTCGATCAGCTTCGCGCCCACCACGTCCGTTTGATCCCAGTTGCACGCCTCACGACCGGGCCGGACCTGGAGGTGCTGGACGCGGCGTGCCGTGCGCATCGGCCGCGCGCGTTCTTTACGCAGACTCTGCTTCACAATCCATCCGGCTCGAATGCAGAGCCGGCCGTGTGCCATCGCATGCTGTCGCTGGCAGAGCAGTACGGCTTCGCCATTGTCGAAGACGACGTGTATGGCGATCTCTACGAGGGGCCCGCTGTGCGCCTCGCGCAGATCGACGGCCTGCGTCACGTCATCTATGTCGGCAGCTTCACCAAACTCATCGGACCCGCGCTGCGCGTGGGCTTCGTTGCTGCCGATGCCGCGCTCGTAGCGCAGCTCGTCGAACGCAAATTGCTCTCGGTGCTGTCGGGGTCCGCACTTCTCGAGAGCATCGTGTCGGAAGTGCTCGACAGCGGGCGTTTTCGGCGTCACACCGAAATCATCCGCGCGCGTTTGACCCGGATGCGCCGGGACGTACGCCAGGCGCTGCAATCGGCAGGCATCCAGTTCGACGAACCCTTGAGCGATGGCATGTTTCTGTGGGGACGGGTGCCGGCGGGGACTGACGTCGACGAGCTGGTCCGGCGCGCGCGCGACAAGTCCATTCTGCTGGCCAAGGGCGCGCTGTTCTCGCCGGTGCACGGGTGCCGCGAGTGGCTGCGTTTCAATGTCGCGCACAGCGCCGCGCCCGAGCTGGTGCGCTTCCTGACGAATTCGTTGCGCGCCGCAGCCTGACCCGCCGAGCCGCCAACGCGCTAGACTTGGCGCAATGTTTGCTCTTCCTCCGCCGGCCACGCGCGCGCTCATCGTCGCAAACGTGCTCGTGTACCTGCTCTGGCGTTACACGGGCGCGCCGTTCTTTGACCAGCTCGCCCTGTGGCCGATCGCCACCAGCATGTTCGCTCCCTGGCAGGTGATCACCTATTCGTTCATGCACGGGAGCGGTGAGCACATCTTCTTCAACATGTTCGCCCTGTTCATGTTCGGCCCCGCGCTCGAGCAGTTCTGGGGGAGCCGGCGGTTCCTGGTCTTCTACTTCGCCAGCGTCCTGGCGGCGGCCCTCGCACAGCTCTTGGTCAGTTCGCTGGCGGGCGGGGACTATCCGACCGTCGGGGCCTCCGGCGGAATCTTCGGTTTGCTGCTCGCGTTTGCACTCTACTTTCCGCGGCAACGCGTCGCGATCTTCGGGTTGATTCCGATGCCCGCCTGGCTCTTCGTTTCCCTGTACGCGGTCATCGAGCTCGTCCTGGGTGTCACCAACACCCAAGCGGGCGTCGGAATCAACCCGAAGATCGCGACGCGTTGCCGCGGAAAGTAGAGTGCAAACGCGAGCAGCAAG
>FTFB01005601.1_pt1 | contig 10456 bp, 7 predicted proteins | sample 1658331 | NCBI WGS metagenome assembly FTFB01 (sample SAMEA3914816, study PRJEB12502) | metagenome | biome: forest; material: soil | place: USA | collected 2011-09-16 | depth 0.3 m | reverse complement strand
GCGCACGCGCGCCTGCGTTCGGTACAGCCCCACGTTGCCGATGTCGTCGTCGCGCAGCGCCGCGCCGAACGTGTGGTGCGAGCGATCGCCGCCGAACGTGTACGAAAAATCTCCGCCGGAGATCGTGCGGCTGTCGCGCTGATCGAACTGATCGCCGTGGACCGGATCGTCGAGGAAATACGTGAAGTTCGAGTAGAGATTCAGGTCGTAGTCGATGACGTACGCCGTCGCACGCGCGTGGCCGTTGCCGAGTTGGCCGTTCCACCCACCGGACACGCTGTAGCGCGACGTGTCGCCGCCGAGCGTCTTGTCGATCGAGCCGAGCTCGGAAATCAGCCCACTCTCGACGGCGCGCCGCGGAATCTGGTCCGGCGAGCTCCAGCTCGCGTCGTAACCCGTGAGCGCGACGTTCCAGCCGCCGGTGTCGCCCTGCTGCGAGAAGCGCAACAAAAGATTGTTGCGCTTCACGTCCTCGTCGATATCGGTCCACGGGCCGTCGTAGCGATGCGTCTGTACGCCATACAGGAACTCGCCGGCACCGGCCTTTACGCTGTCGGCCGCGAGCGCGCTGAAGTAGCCGTCCTCGCCGAGCCCCACCTTGACCAATCCGTCGTCCAGATGCTGATACGTCGACAGGTACGCGGCACCGGCCGACGAGAAATCCGCGACCTCGGAGTAGTACGCGCCCTTGCGGTACTCGAGCCGCTCAACGAGCTCCGGAATGATGAAGTTCAGATCGGTGTAGCCCTGGCCATGCGCATGCGTCGGCAGGTTCACGGGCATGCCGTCGACCCACGTCGCGAAGTCCGTGCCGTGATCGAGATTGAAGCCGCGCAGGAACATCTGGTTGGCTTTGCCGGTGCCGCTGTGCTGGGTCACGATCAGGCCGGGCACCACCTCGAGAATCTCGCCCGTGCGCATGCGCGGCCGCGCGTCGATCTCCGCGGCGCCGACGACGCCTTCCGAGGCGGACGTCGAAGCTCCTAGGGGGTTGTCCCAGCGGCCGAGCACGACCACGTCGTCCTCGACGAGCGCGGCCAAAGCGACGGGCTGAGCCCGCGCGGCGAGCGGCAGCAGGGCCAAAACGAGCCAGGTCCCTTGCGCCGCTCGGCGTTGTGCGATGGGTGTCACGTGTACCTATACGTCGCGCGTGACGCTACGGATGCAGGGTGCGCAAGGTTTCCGAGTTGTAAACAACCTGTCACGTTTGTACCGGTAAAGTCGCGGCTACAGCGAGACCCATCGGACCACGCATCCATTTCAGCCAAGTGACACAACCCAGAGCCAACCCATGAACAAGACAGCAGTCGTCAGCGTGATCGTCCTCGCCGGAATCGGCGCGGTGACCTACAGCCTGTGGCGCGGCGAGCCACCCGCCCGCGTCGTACCAGGCGCCGCGGAAGTGTCGCCGGCACCGAGCACGCCCATCGCAAACCACGAGCCCGCGGTGCCCGCGACCCAAATGGCTACGAATGCGCCGGCGCGCGAGCAAGCCCCGCAGAACGTGACCGAAGAGATCAACGACGGCGATCAGCACGAAACCGCCCAGCGTGCGACGCAGTCGCTCGAGAACCCGCCCCCGCCCCGCGAGGCATTCGGCGCGGACCCGGCGGGCGAGACCGCAGCGCTCCAGGAGGCACGAACGATCCTCGATGCGCTCGAGCGCGAATCCGATCCCGCGACGAAAGCCGAGATCGCAAAGCTGCGCGAATCGATCGACGCGACACGCTAGTACCTGCCAGGCCCGTGCGATTCGCCTGACACTCGAAGCTCAATGGGCGTCGAGCCGCAGCAGCGCTTGCGCGGCCTCCGTGCGCTGCGGCTGAGCCGCTTGTAACTCGGTCAGCAACGAGCGCGCGCCGGCGGGATCGACCGACGTCAACGCGAGCGCCATCTGCAGCAAAGGATCGTAGGCCGGCCGGAACTCCGGGCTGATACGCAAGGTATCGAGCAGAGAGTCATGCACCTGCGGCAGCATCTCTCTGACGTCGCCGGATAAACGTACGTTGCGGCCCGCGGCGAGGAACCGGTCACGCGCACTCCAGTACGCGACGAGCCGCGCGTCGAAACTTCCGTCGTGACTCACGGCGAGCACGTCCGCGGGCCCGATCGAAAGCTCCGCGACGATCTCGAGAAGCCGATCGCGAGGCTTCGAGATAGGAGCGTAGGTCAACCGCGGCGCCAGGTACGACACGAGTGGTCGATCGTCGGTGTTCAGCGGAGCGTCCGCGGCAAATCGCGCGAGGGATTCCGGCCCCGCCACGAAAGTGCCGAGCACGGCGAGGTCGTCGCCAAGCCCGAGCGCCGAGGGCCCAGTGCGGCGCCGCGCCCCGTCGGCGTCCCTCAGCCGCCCGCGCAGGCGATCGAGATCGATGCCGTCGGTGTTTGCGCTCGCGACGAGCCCGACCACGGGAGTCTCGAGACTGTAGGTCGCGAGCAACGCGCGGGCGTCGGGGTAAACCGCGAGGAAGGTCCGCACGATACTGCGCAGCGTGGCAAGGTCTAGCTGATGCAACGGCAACCACTGGCAGAACACGCCACCGGCCGCCAGTCGGTCCCGCACAGCCGCGAAATGCTCGACCGTGTACAGGGCGGCCGAGCCGCTGCGCGCGGGATGAAAGTTGTCCGCGATGATCACGTCGTAGCGCCCGCTTCCGGTGCGCACGAAACGGCGCGCGTCCGCCGCGACGATGACGAGCCGGCCGCGTGGAGCGTCGCGCTCGTCAACGGACTCTTGGTCCAATGCCCGTCGAGTGAAATAGGCGGATGCCGCCACCACCTCCGGCACGAGCTCGACTGCCTCGACGTCGAGCTGCGACTCCTCGCTCGCCGCAACGGCCGTGACGCCCGTCCCCAGACCCAGAAGCAGAACGCGTTGCGGCGCGGCATGGAGCAGTAGCGGCAGCACCGCCTGGCGCGAGTCGGCGTAGCCGGTTGCGGTGCTGCCCTCCTGCTGGCGGTTGTTGATGTGCAGGGTCGCCACTCCCTGCGCGTTCTCCACCACGCTCACGGTCGCAAGCACACCCTCGCCGTAGCTTACGAGGCGACCGCCCTGCGGCACGTCGATGAAGCTGAGCGGCTTCAACCACAGCGCGAGCGCGACGGCAGCGGCCGCGGTGGTCCATGCGGCCGGCCGCCGCCAGAGCCTCGACGAGCCGAGCAACAGGTAAGCCGCGGAGACGACCAGCAGCGTCGACTTCGTGCCGAGCGCCGGAACGAGCAGAACGCCGAACAGCGCCGGCGCGGCGGCGGCGCCGAACGTATTCAGGCCGAGGGCACGGCCGAAGCCCAACCCGGTGGCGCGCGCGCGCGTCGCGAGATGACTGAACAGCGCGCCCATGACCAACGTCGGCAGCAGAAAACCCAGGCCGGCGATCAACGCTTCGGCGCCGAGCGCGGATGCGAGGCTCGGCGGCAGCAGAGCCAGCATCCAGGCTTTCAGCGTCGCGCTGCCCGCGAGCGAAAGCGTACCGAGCAGGCACACGGCCGCCAGTGCCACGACGAGCCCGTCCGCGACGACGGAGACCGCGCGCTCCACGCGCGACGCTCGCGCGTAGGCCGCGGCACCGAGCGCGGTACCGACGAGATACGCAGCGAGCAAGATCGCGAACGTGTAGACGGTGTTTTCCGCAACCTGACTCAAGACGCGCACGACGAGCACTTCGTAGCCGATACCGAGAAAGCCCGTCGCCACGAGCAGCCAAGCGAGCTTTGGATCGCGCGTCATCTCCGCCGTGTCCGCCGGCGCGACGGGTGTCGCAAAGAAACGCAGCGCAACGAGCGCGCAGAGCAGGTTCAGCGTCGCGCACACGGCCGCCGTCCGCGCCAGCCCGAGTGCCGGAATCAGCACGAACGCCGCGCCCAGCACACCGAGCAGCGCACCGAGGGTGTTGCTTGCGTAGAGAGCGGCCACGCTGTCGCCGCGCTGCGCGCTCCTGCGTAACGCCTGCTCGAGCGCCGGCAGCGTAGCGCCCATGGCGGCAGTCGCGGGCAAGAGCAGCACGAACGTCCCGGAGAAGGCGAGCAGCCAGTGCGCGATCGGCGACGGGCGCGCGCCGATCACGGCGAGCAGGAGCTCGGTCGCCGGCGCCAGTAGCCAGGCCAGCGCCAGGCTCCACGCGCCGATCACGATTTCGCACACCGCATACCACCGCCCGGGTCGAAGGCTCGCCGCGACTTTAGGCGCGACCCAAAACGCTCCGACGCCGAGTCCACCGAAAAACGCCGCGACAACGGCCAGCACCGCGGCCGACTCGTGGCCAAGCCAGACGGCGGCTTGCTGCGTCCAAACGATCTGGTAGCCGAGCCCGGCGAAACCCGACGCGACCATCAGAGCGAGGGCGAGCCGCCTTTGCACGTCAGCCGTTGAACCCGATCTTGTAACCCCAGGAATCGAGGTGCGTCGGGATCGCGTTGAACGCGAGCGTGATGCGGCGCTCGCCGGGGTTCGTCGGCACCGCGTGCAGCAAGTAGCTGGGAAAGAACACCGTGTCGCCGGGCTCGGGCGGCATGCTGACCCACTTGTCGGCGTTGAACGCCCCCGTCGTCACACCCTGGTGATCGTTCTTGAATTCGAAGCGCGTGCCGCCGGGCGGCTTCATGAACACCGTTCGCGCATCAGAATGCGTCGGGGTCAGATAGGCGACGCCGGAAATGAAGCTGTTGGCGTGGTTGTGCATCGCCTGCTTGCCGCCGCGGTCGAGGATGTTGACCCACATCTCCTTCAACGACCAGCCGAGACGTTCTCCGAACAGCAGAACTCCGAACTCCGCGAGATGCGGCGTGATGACGTCGGCCGCCTCCACGAGCAGCGGGCTGTCGCTCGGCTTCAGCATCGTCGTGTGCACGAGATTCGGCGAGGAATTGTTCGCGAGATCGGCCATTGCACCGAAGTGCGCAACGAGTCCGTCAACCAACCGCTGCGGCAACGCCCCACGCGCCCGCATCAAGGGCGTTGGGAACAGCGAGACGACCTCGACCACCGCGTATTCCTCCGGCGCCACCGATGGCGACCACGAAAACCGCGGATCTTAGTCCGGGCATTGCTACCGATTTGTTACAGCGCCTCGAGCGTTGTCGCAATTCTGTCAAACAACAGACACGGCGAGTGCACAAACGGTTGGTAGTTTTCCGGGACCCGGGTTGCGGCCCGCTCTGCTCAGCTACCACGTCACGTCATTCACGGAGTGAACCCACGATGATTCCAAAACTCAACAAGACCCAGCTGGCGCTCGCGGTCTCGGCGGCGATCGGCGCCGCTGCGGCACTCGCCCCGGTCGCGCAAGCCGGTCCGGGTCTCGGCACGTACGTCACCGGCGACTTCCACAACCACACGACCTGCTCGGACGGCTCGATCTCGATGGAGAAGCTCGTCCAGAAAGCGACGCAGGGCGCGACCGACGCTCCGTTCGGCCTCGACTGGTTCGTGCAGGCCGGCCACGGCGGCTCGGGCAACCGCAATTGCACGCTGGTGGAAGACGCGACGCTGGCGACGCCCGCTTATCCAGTCGCGCTGGGCGCCACGCCGTTCGACTTCCCGACTGTTGCCAACTCGCCGAGCTCGGGCGACGCGGCCAACCCATCCCCCTCGCAGTTCAGAGGGCCGGAGACGACTTGGGCGCAGAGCATCGGCCCGGCCGCCATCAAGGGCGATGCCGCCGGCGGCAGCGGCGCCACTCAGAACATGTGGCGGTGGCAGGGAATCCAGGAATTCCAGTACCCCGTGATGGAGTACCTCAACGCGTTGCGCAACAAGCCGCTGTTCATCGGCATGGAATCGATCGTCGCGGGCCACGAGCACGGCTCGATGTCCGTGATCACGGGCCAGATCCCGCTGTCCATCTACTCGCAGACGCTGCCGACGGCGCCGGGCTACACGGCGCTCGGCAATGCGAACGCGCTGGCGCAGTGGCAGTACTGCTTCGACCGCGGCAACACCGACTTCAGCAAGGGTAACTTCACGACGCAGCCCGGCAACGTGAACACGGGCGTCGGCAACAACTGGGATTGCTCCGTGACGGGCAGCCCGAACGGCGCGAGCACCGATTGGAGCGCCGCCGGCAACAAGCTCAAGGGCGCCAACGGCACTCTTGGCCACGCCAAGACCGTCGAAGGTCTGAAATGGATCGCCAGCAACCACGCGAACGCCGGTTACTACGCGCCGGCGCACCTGGAGCGTGCCGGCCCGTTCAACCCGAGCGGCAACAACGGCTACAACATCGAGCACCTGCGTAACTTCAACAACGCGGCGCCGAACGTCGCGTTCGGCATGGAGACGCAGCCGGGCCACGGCGCCTCGGACAGCCGCGGCGAGTATGCAATCCTGCGCAACGGTTTCGGTAACGTGCCGGACCCGGCGGATCCGACCAAGACGAAGGCCCTGATCGTCGACTCCGTCGGCGGTACGACCTGGGGCGGCACAGGCGTCTACGGCGCGCAGATCGGCGGCGTCTGGGACGCGCTGCTCGGGGAGGGCCGCAACTTCTGGTTCTTTGCGAGCTCCGACTGGCACAACCGCGGCAAGTTCGGCCCGGACGATCGGCGCACGAGCCAGGACTTCTATCCCGGCGAGTATCAGCGCGACTATGTGAAGGTCAGCAATAGTCATCGCGGCACACCGCTGCGCCCGCAGGACATCGTGGACGGACTGCGCACCGGCAACAGCTTTGCCGCGAGCGGTCAGCTGATCGATCGCCTGGCGTTCGTCGCATGCGCAAACACCTTCATCCCGGATCGCATCGGCGACGCGCTGATCGAGGCCGGCGCATTGGCCGCCGCCGCGCTCAATACGGACTTGAGCATCGGCCGCTGCGCCACGATGGGCGAGAAGCTCGTGCTGCGACCGGGTGAGGAAGTGGTCGTTGCGATCGTGGTCCGCGACCCGTCGGGCACGAACTATTCGCCGTATACGTTTCCGAATCCGTCGCTGGCCCAGATCGGCACGACGCGGCCGCTGAACAAGCCGGTGCTCGACCACATCGACGTGATCGGCGGCAAGGTCACGGGTTATCGCAACCCCACCGATCTAGCTGCGTACGCGGGCGAGTGGCCGCGGGACTGGATCATCACGCAGGACATGAACAACGTGCCTGCCGCGGCGAAGAACACGAGCGCCCAGGTTCTGAAGACGTTCAACAGCGGCCAGTGGCACGCGGGCTCCGGCGCGATCGGCGAGTTCAAGCGCGTCGTGTTCCGCATCAAGAACGTGCGTGACTCGCAGTACCTGCGCTTACGCGGCACCAACATGCCGCCGAGCGTGCCGTTCGAGACCGATGCGAACGGCAACCCGTTATCGGACAAGTACACGAACGCAGCACCGATCAACTTCAATCCGACGACTCAGATCTCCCCGACCGGCAGTCAGGCTGCAATCGCGAACGCAAATCTGCAGATCCCGTGCAGCACCGTCGGCACGAACGACTTCGACGGGTGCCCGGCTCACCTTGGCACGCGCACGGTGAACAACGTCGTCCAGAAGTACTCGAGCTTCGACGTGGCAGCGTGGGCCGATGTCTGGTTCTACAGCAATCCGATCTACATCGAGGTCAGAGGTTCGGCGCCCGTGGCCGGCGTCCAGTAACGACCGCTACGTTTCTTGGCCGGGCGCCGCGCGATCTCGCGCGGCGCCTTTTCCATTTGTAGGGCATGCATCGGACCGCACACATGGCAGCGAATACTTCGATGATCGCCGACTCAGGAACGACATCGCGGCACGGGTTCAAGCCGCCGAAATGGCTGCGAGAACCGTTGCTGCATTTCGCGATTCTCGGTGCAGTGCTGTTTGCCGCCGACTACGCACTGGTGGGGCGTACCGCCGACTCGAAAACGATCGTCCTAGACGCGGCTGTGGACGCCGAGGCGCGACGCGTGTTCGTCGAGGCCCGCGGCCGTGAGCCGAACGCGGACGAGCTATATGCGCTTCGCCGCGTGTGGCTTGACAACGAAGTGCTCTACCGCGAGGGGCTGGCGCTCAAGCTCGACAAAGGCGACTCGGCCATTCGCGATCGCGTGATCTTCAAAGCGCTCAGCATGATCGACGCCGGCGTGCAGCGTCCGCCGATCGACGACGACAAGCTGCGCGGCTGGTTCGAGCAGAATCGCGCTCGCTACGACGGGCCCCTGCGCTTCGACTTCGAAGAGGCCGTGCTGCCGGGTCGACCCGCCGAGAGCGCCGTGCGCGCGTTCGTCGCCGACCTCAATATGGGCACGCCTGGCGACGCGAAGGCGGGCCTGCGCGTGTTCACGGGTCGCCCCCATTCCAACCTGCTGCAAAGCTATGGAGCAGAGTTCGCCGCGGCGCTCGAGAAGTTACCGCGCCGGCAGTGGACGGCATTACCTAGCAGCGGCGGCCTCCTCGCGGTTCGACTGAAGGCCATCACACCGCCGGAACCGGCGAGCTTCGAGTCGCTGCGCGGCGTCGTGCTGCAGGATTGGACCGACACCGTGATGTCCGAGCAGCGCAGCGCAGCGGTCGCCGTCATAGCGAAGCGCTACACCGTGAAGGTCGAGCCCACGCCGAAGTGACAGGTATCGCGAAGCATATGCGGTTTACGACTCGAATCCTCTGCGTCATGAGCATCGCGTGGTCGATGCTCGCGGCGCGGCCTGTCGCAGGTCACGAGCTCACGATGGCCGAGATGGAGCTGCGCGAAACGTCACCCGGTACGTTCCTCTGGCAGTGGACTGCCACCGAGCGGCCCGTAGTCGGCGTCCTGACCCCACGTTGGCCGGCCGGCTGCGAGTCCGACGAGAGCGCGCTGCGCTGCGGCCCCGAAGGACTCAGCGGCGCGTTCGAGATCGCCGGCGTCGGCTCGGGCTATTCCGCGGTGCTGGTCAAGGTCTACTGGATCGACGGCCAGAGCAGCGTGTACACGCTGACCGAGGCCGTGCCGAAGGTCAGGTTGTTCGGCTCGGCCGACGACAAGAGAAACATGCTCGACATCGGCGGTGCCTATCTCGTGCTCGGCATCGAGCACATCCTGACGGGATTCGATCACCTGCTGTTCGTCATCGGGCTGTTGTTCCTCGTCGGCTTCAACCGGCGTCTCGTGTTCACCGTCACGGCGTTCACGCTCGCGCACAGCCTTACGCTGGCGCTGTCGGCGCTCGGCTTGCTGACGCTGCGCCCTGCGCCCGTAGAAGCCACGATCGCGTTGTCGATCGCGCTGGTCGTGGCCGAAGCCCTGGGCGGCGAGCGAACACTCGCGCGGCGGTGGCCGGCTCTCGTGGCGTTTTCGTTCGGGCTCGTGCATGGGCTCGGGTTCGCCGGCGCACTGAAGGACATTGGACTGCCGCAAAACCATCTGCCGATCGCGTTGCTTACGTTCAACCTCGGCGTCGAGGCCGGACAGCTGCTCGTGATCGGTGCCGCGTTTGCGGTCTACCGGCTGCTGTCGCGAGCGCCGTTGTTCGTGGCCACGCGCACGCCCGCGCTGTACGCCATCGGCGCCGTCGCGGCCTACTGGTCGATCGGGCGGATCGCCAACATCTTGATGTGAGTTGCTATCGGTCGGTGTAGGGGGCTTGCTGGCAAGGCGGCCTGCGTGATGTCTTCGTTGATTGGGACGTTAGACGTTCGAAGAACGTAAGATGACGAGATCGCCTATCACCATCGCTGAGAAGCTGTCGAAGTTCTCCGAGCCGCAAACGGGCAACTAACCAGATCGTTGTATCGGACCTCGCCATTGGGAGCGCGCTATGGTTACCTGCTATCTTCGTTACGTCATCGACGCCGCTCGACTCACGGAGTTCGAGCACTACGCGAAGCTGTGGATCCCGTTGGTGGAGAAGTTAGGCGGGAAGCACCACGGATATTTCTTGCCGTCTGAGGGTGCAAGTAATATCGCGTTCGCTCTATTTACGTTTCCGAGTCTCGCGGCGTACGAAACCTATCGAACCAAGTCGTTCGCCGACCCGGCGTGCTTGGCTGCTTTCGAGTTCGCGAAGCAGACAAATTGTATCGTGAGCTACGAGCGCAGCTTTCTGCGGCCGGTGTTCAATTAGATCCTGCGTCTCGACGCCGCCATCTGCACCCTCGCGGCCAAGCTCACGCCGAAACGTTCCGCCTACTCGCGCTCGTGCGCGCATTCGACGACCGCATGGGCTGGTCGAAGTGGAGCTTCCGCAGCTGCGCCGAGTGGCTCGCGTGGCGCTGTGGGATCTCGCTCTCGGCCGCGCGCGAGAAGGTGCGCACCGCGCACGAAGAACGCTGCCGGCAGATTCGTAACAGCCGGCCGGAGTCCGCGAGCATCGCGCAACGCGCGTGGGAACGTCGTGCGCTCACGCTTTGGCGCGATGAGGCACGCGGCGTGATGCGCGTCAGCGTCGAAGTGCCGATCGAGGAAGGCGAGCTAATCGCGCAAGCGCTCGACGGCGCAGTCGTGGCCGGCGAAGCGGCCGAGGGCATCGAGTTCGACGCTAACGCCTGGCGCGCGCAGCAAGCGGACGCGCTCGTCGC
>FTFB01006168.1_pt1 | contig 10466 bp, 9 predicted proteins | sample 1658331 | NCBI WGS metagenome assembly FTFB01 (sample SAMEA3914816, study PRJEB12502) | metagenome | biome: forest; material: soil | place: USA | collected 2011-09-16 | depth 0.3 m | reverse complement strand
GATCAGCATGGTTGCGGGAGCCGGGCTGTTGCTCGGGGCGGCGGCCACGCCGGTACTCGCGCATCATTCCTTCGCGGCGGAGTTCGACGCGAACAAGCCGGTCACGATCGAAGGCACGGTCAAAGAGTTTCGGTGGGTCAACCCCCACTCGTGGCTCATGATCAACGTGACGAAGCCGGACGGAAAAGTCGAAGAGTGGGCAGTCGAGGGCGGCGCGCCGAGCGCGTTGCTACGCCGCGGCTGGACCCGCGACACGTTGCCTACCGGCACGAAAGTCACCGTGCAGGGCTTCATGGCGAAGGATGGCTCACTGCGCGCCAACGCGCGCGACATCACCTTCCCGGGCGGCGTCAAGATGTTCATCGGTTCGAGCGGCACGGGCGCACCGGACGAGCGGCCCGAGAAGTAACTCTTACCGCAACAACGTTTCGCGAATGAGCACCGGGGGCGTATCGCCCCCGGTGTCGTTTTCGGAACGCGCCCGGTCACGCGGCCCGTCAACCCGCTCGGTCGAACGAATCCGTCGACGGCAGTCAACGATCCGTGACGGCGCGCTTCTCAGGCGCCGGGAGCGCGCGCGTCTCGCCGATCCGCATCCGCCAGACGTCCTGCTCGCGGATGCCGTTCGCAAGCGCGGCAGACTGGAAGCGCTGCACCAGCTTCTCGGGCGGCCCTTCTCCCAAATAGATCGTGCCCCAATGGAGCGGCACGAGCACTCGGGCTCCCAAGTCCATGCCGAGCCGCACGCACTCTTCGGGTGTGCAATGGACGCCCGCGTTGTGGAACCCGCCGATCGACAACAGCGCAATGTCGAAACCGCCGAAACGGCCGCCGACCTTCGCATGGACGGGGCCGTAGTCGGAGTCGCCCTCGAAGTAGATGCGGACACCGCTCGGGCTTCCGATTCCGAACGCGGCCCAGAGCGTGTCGTTGAGTTTGAATGGCCGGCGTTGCGAGAAGTGGATCGCCGGCAAAGCCGTGAATTCGATGCCCGCGGCGGTCGTCGACTGCTCCCAGTCGAGCTCGATCACCGTGCCGTAACCGCGGTCGCGGAAGAAGCCCCCCAATCCGATAGGCACCACGGCGGTGATTCGTTCGCGGTGCGGCAGGCGGCCGATGGCGTGCACGTCGAGATGATCGTAGTGGCTGTGCGAGACGATCACGACGTCGATCGGAGGCAGTTCCTCGATCGCTAGCGCCGGAGGAACGTAGCGCCGCGGTCCGAATCCCGGCACCGGACTCCCGTAGTTCGACCACCATGGGTCTGCCAAAATCGTGCGGCCGTCGACTTTGAGCAACACGGTCATGTGGCCGATCCACGTGACCGAGTTCGCCCCCTGGAGGGCCGCGAGCTGTCGTAGCGTCTCATCGTGGGAAAGCACGTGTCCGCGGCCGGACGTCTGCGATCTGATCGCGTGCTGGACGAAACGGGCGATCAGCGTTGGCAGACGTGTCGCAATGTGCGCGCGTTTCGCGCTGCCTTCGGGATTCTCGTATCGCACCGCCGCCTCCGTGCCCGCCACGCCCGCCATGTCGTACGAAGGATTATCTGTCGGCGCGGGGCTCGCGGCCATCGGTCGCCATCGCGCCGCCGGATTGCAGCGCTGGCGGCGGCGGACCGCCCGTGGCCCAGTCAAGCAGCTCGACGGTATGCACCACCGGCGGCCCGTCGCCCGCCGCGAGCTGGGTGATACAGCCGACGTTGCCCGTCGCGACCACGGCCGCGTGCGTGCGCGAAACGTTCGCGAGCTTGCGTTCGCGCAGGCGCGCGGCGATCTCCGGCTGCAGCACGTTGTACGTGCCGGCGGAGCCGCAGCACAAGTGACCTTCGGCGATCTCTCGGACCTCGAACCCCGCAGCCGCCAGCAACCGACGCGGCTCTGCATCGACCTTCTGGCCGTGCTGCATCGAGCACGCCGAGTGATACGCAACGGCGAGCTGCGGCACGCCGGCCGCGCGCGGCGGGAGCCCGATCGTGGCCAATGCTTCGGTGATGTCGCGCGCCTTGGCGCTCACGGCCGCGGCCTTTGCGGCGAGCCGCGGATCGTTGCGGAACAAGTACCCGAAGTCCTTCGCGTGCGTCCCACAGCCCGAGGCGTTCGCGACGATGGCGTCGAGCCCCTGGCCCGTGAGCTCCGTGTGCAACCGCTCCACGATGCTCGCCGCCAGCGCGTGCGCACGCGGTTCTTGTCCCAGGTGATGCACGAGCGCCCCGCAACATCCGCCGACCACGACGACTTCGACGCCGGCGCGCTCGAGCAGCCGGATCGTCGCGGCATTGATCTCGGGCGCGATGACGGTCTGCACGCACCCTTCGAGCAACGCGACGCGCGCGCGTTTCGCTACGGGAGTTAGGCGCGGCGAGGATGCCGATGCTTCGACCGGCCGACGGCGCCGCGCGAGATCGAGCATGGCACGCAGCGACCGCGGCAATAGCGGCGCGAACGGCCGCGCGAGGGCCGCCACTGCGAGCGCCGCGCGCACGCGGTTGGGATACGGCAGCACGCAGCCCAACGCCGCGCGCAGCCAACGTTCGAGCAACGGGCGTTGGTACGTGCGCTCGATGTGCACGCGCGCGTGATCGATCAAGTGCTGGTAGTGCACGCCCGAGGGGCACGTCGTCATACATGCGAGGCAGCTCAGGCAGCGGTCGACGTGACGCACGACCTCGGCCGTAGCCGGTCGGTCGTTCTCCAACATGTCCTTGATCAGGTAGATTCGGCCGCGCGGACTGTCGAGCTCGTCGCCGAGTAACACGTAGGTTGGGCACGTGGCTATGCAGAACCCGCAATGCACGCACTTGCGCAGGATTTGCTCGCTGGCGGCGATCTCCGGGTCGGCGAGCTGGCGTTCGGTGAAGCGCGTCTGCACCTGTCTCCCCTATCCCATTCGACCCGGATTCAGAACGCCGCGTGGATCGAACGCGGCCTTGAGTCGCGCCACGGCACCTGCGGCGACCGGCCCCTGCGGCTGGAACACCGAGGTCGCGGCGCGATCCGCGACCGGCGCCTTGATCAGTGTGGCGTGACCGGCGCCGAACGCGGCGCGCACCTGCGTGGCATCGACCGCGTCGAACCCGGCCCAGATCAGCCCGCCGCCCCAGTCGAGCAGATACCGAAGCGGACGCAGTTGCTCGAGGACGGCCGGCGCGTCCGTAGGCGGCACCGAGATGCGCCACACGACCGGGCTCGCCGCGAGCGCCACGGCGCTCGCGTGGGCGTGCCACAGCTGCCGCGACGCCGCGCCGTCGACGACTTCCAGGGGCGTCACGCGCAAACCGGCGCACAACGCGTCCGTGCGCGCCTCCACTGACGGCGCAAAACCCTCGATCCGCAGGAGGCTGCCGCGCACTGGGTCGAAGCCTGCAGCCGAAACGTCGTGAGGCGAACCGAGCGCCGCGCTCAAGATAGCGACACTCGCTTCAGGCGTCGCGCTCGCCACCACGAGCGTGCGATCGAGCTCCGCCGTCGGTGTCACGCGCAACGTGACCTCGGTCAGCACTGCCAACGTTCCCCACGAACCCGCGAGCAACTTCGGCAAATCGTAGCCCGTTACGTTCTTCACGACTTTGCCGCCAGCCTTGAACCGCTCGCCGCGCCCGGAAACGGCGTTGAAACCGAGGAAGTGATCGCGTGCGGCGCCCGCCGCAACGCGGCGCGAACCCGCGAGATTCGCGGCCAGCACGCCGCCGATCGTCTGCTCGCCGTGCACACCGAGCAGCGTGCCGAAGTCCGGCGGCTCGAACGCGAGCCGCTGGGCGTGCATGGCGAGCGCGGCATCGAGCGTCGCGAGAGGCGTAGCGGCCTGCGCCGTCACCACGAGCTCCGCCGCCTCGTAGGTCACGATGCCGGCCAGCTCGCCGAGCTCGAACAGATCCGCCTCGATCGGCCGGCCGATCGCGCGCTTCGATCCGCCACCGACCGGCTCGAGCGGGCGACGCGCGCCTGTAATGATCTCGGCAGCGTCCGCCGCATCGCGCGGCCGCAGCACGGCCCTTTCGAAGTCTTGCGGCATCGGGTCAGAACCGTGGCAGGTGCGCGAAGCGCTCGGCGCCGGAGTGCACGTGCTCTCGCCCCTGCTCGGCACACCGGCGCAAGGTCGGGAACACCTTGCCCGGGTTGAATCGAACCGCAGGATCGAACGCGTGTTTCACGCGGTGCTGCACCTCGAGATCTACGGCCGCGAACTGGTACGTCATCAGATCGCGCTTCTCGATGCCGACGCCATGCTCGCCGGTCAACACGCCGCCGACGTCGACGCAGAGCCTCAAGATTTCGGAACCGAAGGCCTCGGCTCTGTCGGTCTCGCCCGGCACGTTGGCGTCGTACAGAATCAACGGGTGTAGATTGCCGTCGCCGGCGTGGAACACGTTCGCGACGCGCAGCCTATAGCGCGCCTGCATCGAATCGATCTCGCGCAGCACACGCGGCAGCTCGCGGCGCGGAATCGTTCCGTCCATGCAGTAGTAGTCAGGGCTCAGGCGACCGACGGCCGGGAACGCTGCCTTGCGCCCGGCCCAGAACGCGAGCCGTTCGCGCTCGCTCGTCGATGCGCGAATACCCGCCGCCGCGTTTTGCCTTGCGATCGCGCCCACGCGCTCGATCAGGTAATCGACTTCCACCGAAGGACCATCGAGCTCGACGATCAGCAGCGCCTCGACGTCGAGCGGATAGCCCACGTTCACGAACGCTTCGGCCGCCGCGATCGCGGGCCGGTCCATCATCTCCATGCCGGCCGGAATGATGCCGTTGCCGATGATCGCGGCAACGCAGGCACCGGCGGACTCGACGCTCTGGAAGCCGATCAACAGCGCGCGTGCCGTCTGCGGTCGGCGCAGGATGCGGACCGTCACCTCGGTCACGATACCGATCAGGCCCTCGGACCCCACGGTCAAACCCAGGATATCGTAGTGACCCGCATCGAGGTGCTTGCCGCCCAGACGCACGATCTCGCCCTGCGGAGTCACGAGCTCGATTCCAAGGACGTTGTTCGTCGTGAGCCCGTACTTCAAGCAATGCACGCCGCCGGAGTTCTCGGCGACGTTGCCACCGATCGTGCACGCGATCTGGCTCGATGGATCCGGCGCGTAGTAGAAACCTTCGCCCGCCACGGCGTGACTGATCGCGAGGTTCGTTACGCCGCATTGCGCGACGACACAGCGGTTCGCGTAATCGATGTCGAGTATCTTGTTGAACTTGCCGAGCGCGACGACGATCGCGTCTGCGGCCGGGATGGCCCCACCCGACAACGACGTGCCCGCACCCCGGGGCACGATGTTGACGCCCTCGCGGTCGGCGAAGGCGAGGATCGCGGCCACCTCGGCCGTCGTCTCGGGCAGCACCACGGCCAGCGGCCGCTGGCGGTACGCCGTTAGCGCATCGCTCTCATAGGCCGCGAGCCGCAGATCGTCGTCGATGACGTTACCCCGTGCCACGAGCGCGCGCAGCGCACGGACGATACTCGCGCGGCGCTCGAGGATAGCCGCATCGGGGGTCGGCAGGCAGATCATGGCCGCGATTAGACACCAAAACCCGCAGCGGTGGCAGCCGCGGCACGGTTCGCTGCTCCCGACCACCGACCACGTGTCGATCGCCTGCTGTTCCGGAGCGCTTATCAGCCCGCAGCCGAAGCGGCATACTGCCAGCCATCCGCAGTCGACGCCGCAGTGGATCCATGACCCCGACCGCAGGCATTGCCGCCGTGATTCAGCTGGCCGTGGCGCCCGTGTTTCTATTGGCGGCGATCGCCGGACTGCTCGGCGTGATGTCGACACGGCTCGGCCGCATCATCGACCGTGCACGCGTGATCGAGAGACGCATTCCGCAGGCCAAACGCGACGACCAACTCGCACTGCTGCGCGACGAAACGACGACGCTGTGGCGGCGCATCGCTCTCATCAACTGGGGTATCCGGCTGTGCGTGACCGGCGCACTCACGGTGTGCCTCGTGATCGTGTCGCTGTTCGTCGGCGCGTTCGTCACGGTCAACATCGCGACATTGATCGCGGTGCTGTTCGTGCTCGCGATGTTCTTGATGATTGCAGGTCTGCTGTTCCTGCTGCGCGAGGTCAACGTATCGACGCGCACGATGCGCCAGGGGCTGGAAATCGCCCTCGAGGGCGGTACGGCGCCGCAGCCCGGGCGGCGCTGACGACGGAAAAGGGGGGATTGGGGGTACCGCCGTCAACGCCGCACCGGGCCCGACACACTCGTGCGCGTGACCCGACTTCAAGAGATCGAGTCGCGCTTGTCCGTTAGGCCTGCCCTCCGCTCATGGCGCCGGCCGCGAGCAGCGTCTTCGTCACACGCTGCACGGTACCGAGATCGGTCCACGCGCACGCCGGCACGCGCAACACGCGGAACACGGCGCCGTAGCGCTGCGCGATGTCGTGCGAGAAGTCGACGCTGCGCTCGCGCAGATACAGGTCGACGAGCGCCGTCGACGAATCCGCGCTCACGTTGGCGCGCCGCACCGCGAAGCGCATGCGCCGCAGCAAACCAGGATCGTAGCGATCGAACAGCTCGAGCAGGGCCGTCGCCCGCGCCGCGATGATGAACGCGTTCCAAAGCGCGCCGCGGGCGATCAGCGCTTGCGCGTCTCGGACCGTCGGCTTCTCGACGAACCACGCGACCGGCGCCGAGTCGTCGCCCATGCCTGCGACGGGCACGATGTAGCCGAGCTCCGGATCCGGCTCCTCGGGCGTGACGCCGAGCAGCAGGATGTCCGCGGGCCTCGCACGCACCGCGACCACGGCCTGTCCGAGCGCTCTGGCAAGCACGGGTTCGTCGCCGACGTGGTGATCGGCGGGCAGGATCACGACCCGCGCATGTGGGTCGCGTTCGACGATGTTCAACAGCGCGAGCAGCATGCCGAGCGCGGTTCCGCGATTCTGCGGTTGTACAAACACATTTGCGGGCACAAGCCCCGCAAGAGAGCGGCACCACCAGTCCGCGTGGTGCTCGGCAACCACGGTCGAGATACGCTCGATCGGCGCGATCGCCGCCGCGCGCTGTAACGCCTGTTCGAGCAGCGATGCGCCGCCGCGCAAAGAGCAGAACTGCTTCGGGACCGCGATTCCGGACGGGGTCATCGTCAGCGCGCGTAGGCGGCTGCCCTCGCCGGCCGCGAGCACGATGGCCCACGTGCCGCCGCCCGCAGGCGGGGGGCGACGCGGCGGCCGCGAGTCCCCGCTCGGCATTCGACTGGCGGTGGCACGATCCTGGTGTGTCATTGGCGGTTCCTTCGCTCGATCTGTAGGTCAATGGTCGTCGCAGAGCCTGACAACACGCTGACTGCTTCAGCCGGCCGCTCGCCGCACGACGGCGGGCGGGGCGCCCGCAGGTGTAGTCGCTTCGACGGCCGCGCTCGCCGGGAGCGCCAGCCGAACCCGCGTGCCGGCGGCAGCCGGCCCCCCGTCGATCGTCAGCGTCCCACCGTGCAGCTCGGTAACTTCCTTGACGATCGCGAGCCCCAGTCCGCTGCCGGAGCCGCGCGCGTTGCTGGCGCGGAAGAAGCGCTCCAGCACCCGCTCGCGTTCGGGAGTGGGAATGCCCACGCCCGTGTCGACGACCTCGATGTACGCGGCGCCGGTCTCGGTCCCGCATCGCAGCGTCACACTGCCGCCCGTCGGTGTGTGCTCGAGCGCGTTGTTCGTCAGAGCCTTGATTGCCTCGGTCAGCAGCCAGCCGATGCCGCGCACCGTCGCGCGTTGCAACTCGGCGCCGAGGTCGATGCCGGCTTCCTCGGCGCCGGCGAGGCTGTCGGCGACTACGGCTTCCACGATCGCCGTGAGCTCCACGGCCTCGAACTCCCAACGCCGATTGGCGGATTCGTCGGCGCGTGCGAGCGTCAGCAGCTGATGCGTCGTGTAACTGAGCCGCCGGGCACCGTCCAAGATTCGCAACATCCGTTGGCGCCGGACCGGATCCTCCTCGCTGTCGCACATGAGCTCGAGCTGCGCCTGGATCCCGGTCAGCGGAGTGCGCAACTGATGCGCGGCATTGTCCAGGAACCGCCGCTGACTCACGGCGCCTTCGCGCACGAGACCGAACAGGCGATTCAGGGCCGCAACGACTCCGCGGATCTCCGCCGGCACCTCGCCAATGGCCACGGGCGTCAGATCGTTCGCCGAGCGGCGCGAGATCTGGCCCTCGAGCGCACGCAGGGGCGCGAGCGACCGGTTCACGCTGAACCAGATCAGCGTCAGGATCAGGCCGAGCACGACACCGTCTGTCGCGAGCGCGCTCGTCAGGATCCGCGAGCGCATCTCGTCGCGCTTGTGCGTCGTCTCGCCCATCGTCACGGTGAACCCGAAGTTGCCCGCGTACGTCCGGTAGCCGACGAGGCGAACCGCCATGCCGCGATACTCGGCGTCGACTTGGAGTCTGTTGCGCGCCGCACGCGCCGCGTCCGGTAAATCCGAATCGCCGGCGATGAACGTCCCGTCGGCCGAAGTTACGCGAAAGAACACCGAGTCCTTGGAATCGGCGCGCACGATCGCGAGCGCGTCCGGCGGCAGCGAGAGCACGAGCCGGCCGTCGGGATCGGGTGTCACGTGCGCGGCAATCGCGAGCGCCGATTCGAGCAACGCCTGGTCGTAAGCGTCGATGAATGGGGGCACGACGGTCAGGTACGTCGTGACCGTGCCCGCGATCAGCACTGCGGCGGCCGGCACGAATAGAGTGCCGAACAGGCGCCAGCGGATCGAAGCCGCGTGATCAGCCGGCGCGGTCATCGATGCGGTACCCCATCCCGCGCACCGCGCGGATCGTCGCTGCCGCGCCGAGCTTGCTGCGCAGGCGCGAGACATACTGCTCCACGGCGTTCGGCGTGAGGTCGTGACTCCAGTCCGCCACCGCATGCAGCAGCTTGTCCTTGGACACCAGGCGGCCGGCATTCAGAACGAGGCACTCGAGGATGGCCCACTCGCGCTGCGTCAGGTCGAGTAGCCTGCCGCCGACGCTGACCTCGCGATGCGCCATGTCGAGCTCGAGAGGCCCGAACATCACGCGCGAGCTCGCCACCGCGTTGGCCCGTCGAATCAGCGCCCGGCACCGCGCAACCAGTTCCGGCACGTGAAACGGCTTCGTAAGGTAGTCGTCGGCGCCGAGATCGAGCGCGGTGACGCGATCCGACAGCCCATCGCGGGCGGTCAGGATCAGGGCGGGCAGGACTCGCCCGCGACTGCGAAGCCCCTGCAGCAGGCGCAAACCGTTCTCGCGCGGCAGGCCGATGTCGATGACCATGAGGTCGAACGTCTCCGCCTGTAGCGCCGACCGCGCGGCTTCCGCCGAGCCGACGAGGTCGGCTGCGAACCCAGCCGCCACGAGTGCCAGCCGCACGGCGTCCCCCACCAGCAGGTCGTCCTCAACGATCAACACGCGCATGAACTGGTCCTTGGCGGCGCACACGCCCCAAATGATCTCAACGAGCATGCGGGCCTAAGGCTGACAAAGACCTGACGGTTCTTTGGGGGGTACCCGCACGGCCCGTCAGCGGTCCGTCAGGTGTCCGGCGCAGAGTGGCCCCATCGCTCGCCGGTGCCCGGCGCGTCGGGCCACGAGCGAAGGCATGGATGTACCGTTACAAGGAGGATTTGCTATGAAGGTTCACTCGAGACTCGGCTTGCTCGCGGCAGCGGCAGGCCTTGCTGCCACGCCTCTGCTCGCCACGGGTCCGGCCTGGGCCTCGATCTCGGACACGCAGACTCGATCAGTGACGCTGCGCTTCGACCCACGCGATCTGAACACGGATAAGGGCGCCGACCACCTGTTGTCCCGCATCAGCGGCGCAGCGAGCAAGGTATGCGACCAGGGCGGCTCGACGCTCCAGCTGATAGAGAGCGGCGCGTACCGTGTGTGTCGCCATGAAGCGATCGCGCGCGCTGTGGCGGACGTCAACCGGGCCACGGTCACGGCGGCGTACAACCGGCACTTCGCAGAGAGGGACAGAGGCCTGCGTGCAGCCACCGGTCCGCGGCCAGCGGTCGCGCTACGCATGGTGGCCGTCGACTGAAATACGGTACGCGGCTTCGGCCGCGCGCCGGCGCCGCACTTCAGGAGGTAAACGCGAGAGCCCGGCCATCCCCCGCCGGGCCCTCGCCTCGTCGCCACCGCAACCGCACGCGGCCGCGGCAACGAGACGAACGTTAGTTTACGAAGTCCTTGAGATTCTTCAGCGGCAGAACCCGAACCTTCTTCGATGCTGCCTTGGCCTTGAAGACCATCGGCTGTTTCGTGAACGGGTTTACGCCCTGGCGCTCCGGCGTAGCAGGCTTCTTGACGACCTTCATCTTCAGAAGACCCGGCATGGTGAATAGTCCACCACTCTTCAGGCTCTTCTTGATGATCTTGTTCAATGACTCGAAAACCGACCCCACTTGCGCGCGCGACAGATCAGCGTCTTTGCAGATCTGCGCCACGATTTCCGACTTGCTCGGCGCCCCACCTTTCTTTGCCATTCTTTCT